>Ga0105240_10004323_pt1 | contig 21683 bp, 14 predicted proteins | sample KBSC54metaG_FD_80426 | JGI IMG/M metagenome (GOLD analysis project Ga0105240, IMG submission 80426) | Corn rhizosphere microbial communities from Kellogg Biological Station, Michigan, USA - KBS C5-4 metaG | ecosystem: Host-associated > Plants > Roots > Rhizosphere > Soil | place: Michigan, USA... | reverse complement strand
GCCCCCTGACATTGCTTGTCTGCCGCAGGTTGGCGCCGGCGCGGATCCGCGCCAACCTGCCAATAACAATTGCCGAGGAGGAAGCTAATGCGATCGATATGGTTGGCTGCCGCTATTGCAGCGTCCTTCGTGCCTGTGGCCCAAGCCGCAGAAGTGACTGTACTCGTCCCTCCGGTGGTGGCAGCAGCAGGAATGCGCGACCTGGCGGCCACCTATGGCAAAGACACTGGGCAAACCCTCGCTCTCAAAATGACCGCAATGGATAAGATGCTCCAGGAGGCCAGGGAAGGTGCTCCTGCTGCTGATATCGTCGCGTTGCCCAGCGACCTCATGGATCAGCTTGAACACGACAACGGAATTCTGGCGGGAAGTCGCAAGAAAATCGGTCGCGTGGAAATCGCGCTCGCCGTACCTGCAGGGGTCCCCCATCCCGACATATCGACACCGGAAAAATTTGCCGCAGTTCTAAATGGGGCCAAGGGAGTCGCTTACTCCAACCCCGCGGGTGGAACGATGATGGCCTGGATCATACAATCAATGATGCTGCGGCCGGAATTCAAGAATGTGCATGTGGTGCTGATAGATCGTGGAAACGGCATTTCCGCGCTGGCCGCTGGAAACAGCGGGGCTGACATGGCGTTGCAGCTTGCCGATGAAATCGATGGCAACCCCAAGGTTTCCAGTGTCGGGCCGGTGCCGCCCCTGTTCGGCGCCCATATCGACTGCGATATCGCCATCCTGACGCGGGCATCCAATCCGAAAGCAGCTGCTGAGGCGATCGATTATTTATTGCGGCCTTCCTCCGACGATATCTGGAAGTCGAAGCACCTCGCGCGTCACTAACAAGAATTCTTAGATGGGGGGAAGATGACATCACGAACCAATCCGCAGGCACCTACGCGTGTCCGCTATGTCGTGCTGTCATTGACGGTTGGGGCCTACTTCATAACGTATCTTGACCGGACGCTTTTGTCTGCCGCCGCGCCTTCGATCCAGAAAGAGTTCGGTTTCTCCCTGCAGACGCTGGGATGGGTATTGGCGTCTTACCAATTCGCTTATGCGCTTTTCCAAATTCCAGGTGGTTGGCTCGGCGATCGCTTCGGGCCTCGCTTCGCTTTGACGGGCGTGGTGATTTGGTGGTCCGCATTCACGGCCTTCACCACGCTCACATGGTCGGTGGTATCGCTCGCGGTCGTCTTGTTCCTTTTCGGAATGGGTGAAGCGGGGGCATTTCCCATCGCAACGCGTTCGCTTTCACGTTGGATATTGCCCGCTGAACGGGGCTTCGCCCAAGGTGTGACACATGCGGGGTCTCGCTTCGGCGGCGCAATCACGCCGGTAATCGCGACGTTCCTGATTGCGCGTTACGGGTGGCGATTGCCCTTCCTGGTGTTTGCGATTCCAGGTTTGATTTGGGCTGCGATCTGGTTCTGGTATTACCGCGACACGCCGGCCGACCACACCGGTGTCAATGAAAAGGAACGAACTCTCATTGAGTCGGCACTGGGGCAGCCGCAAGGGTCACGGCAGATCCCCTGGGGCCTCATTCTGGGTAGCCGACGAACTTGGATCTTATCCGCCATGTATTTTTGCTATGGCGTTATCGTGATCATATTTATCACGTGGTTTCCCAAATATCTTAGCGCGGCCCGCGGCCTAAATCTTCAGCAAATGGGCGTCTATGCTAGTCTCCCGCTTGCGGCGGCCGTCGTGGGCGACATCTGTGGCGGTTGGTTTTCGGATTTGCTGCTAAAGCGGACCGGCAGAATCACTTTTGCGCGCCGCACGGTGGCTGCGACAGGCTTCTTCATCGCCGGCTTAACCATTCCGGTGGCCGTATTGGTGTCTGACCCGATCATCAGCATCATGTTTTTCTCGCTCTCTTTGTTCGCTATCGAATTGACGGTTGGAAATTCCTGGGCTGTCACGCTCGACATTGGCGGCAGCTACGCGGGATCGCTATCCGCGGTCATGAGCATGTTCGGTAATATCGGCGGCGGCGTTTACGCAGTCCTGATGGGCTACATCGTCACCGCTTTTGGTTGGGAGATGGCATTTTTCGGTCTTGCAAGTTTCGCCATATTGGGTGGCATTCTTTTCTGCTGCATCGATATTTCCCGACCGCTTCATGTACCTAAAACGCAAACATAGCCTAAGGTGGTAAGCGAATCCCGGTACCTGCAAAGGGCGAACGTAGGACGCCGCGGCTATGCGAAACTGGCGCCTCTACTATATCGCCGTCATACATGTGCTAACTGCGGCGAAGGCGCGTGTGTATAATCGCTGGCTTAAAATTGGAGCGTGGACGTGAATAAGATCTTACTTTTGCCCGGCGACGGCATCGGGCCTGAGATCATCGATGCCACAAGGCAGATCATGCATTGGTTCCGGACGCACAGAGCGTTCGACTTTGAAGTTGAAGATGCGTTGATCGGTGGGGTTGCTTATGAAAAAGCCGGCCGCCCTGATCCGGATGAGACCATCGAAAAAGCAAAAAATGCCGATGCCGTTCTGCTCGGAGCGGTGGGCGGTCCACAGTGGGACAATCTGGCATTCGAGCTGAAGCCGGAAAGAGGTCTGCTTCGGCTTCGCAAGGAAATGAATGTCTTTGCGAATCTGAGGCCTGCGCTGTGTTTCAAGGCGCTTCAAGACGCCTCTACCCTCAAGCCGGAAGTTGTATCTGGACTCGATATTCTGATCGTCCGGGAATTGATGGGCGGTGTTTATTTCGGAACGCCCAAGGAGCGGATCGCGCTTCCCGATGGCCAAATCCGCGCTATCGATACTCAAGTTTACACAACCGGGGAAATCGAGCGTGTTGCCCGAATGGCTTTCGATCTCGCCAGGTTGCGACGCGGACACGTGACGTCCGTCGAAAAGTCGAACGTAATGTTGACGGGACTCCTCTGGCGTCAAACGGTAAGCGCTCTCCATGCCAAGTATTATCCCGACGTAGAGCTCAACCACATGCTTGCGGACAGCTGCGCGATGCAACTGGTTCGCAACCCCAAACAATTTGACGTGATTGTCACGGACAACTTGTTTGGAGACGTTCTCTCAGATGAAGCGGCGCAGCTGACCGGATCGATCGGTATGCTGCCCAGCGCCTCGTTAGGCTCCTCGGTTGGCGCTAAGAAGCGCGGTCTGTATGAACCTATCCATGGCAGCGCGCCGGATATAGCGGGCCAGGACGTGGCCAACCCGATCGCGACGATCCTGTCCTTCGCGATGTGCCTGAAATATACTTTTGGGCGCGAGAAGGACGCAGCTCTATTGAGCCAAGCCGTCGAGAGGACGCTGGATGGAGGCTATCGAACAGCGGATATAATGCAGCCAAATATGACAAACACCGGTACAGATAAGATGGCGAGGTTAATCCTTCAGGCTCTGACTGAATTAGCCGGCCTCAGCTGACCTGTTCCTTGCAGCTTTGTGCCACTTGGGCACTCACGGTCTTCGCGCTGAGGGCGGGGGCGGCATCCTGTCCCTGGCGCGGGATAGATCGAACAGGGCGCGATAGGATTGGCGAACAAGGGAAGAAGGTCTATAGAACCCCCATCGGATTCGATGAGACGGAGAGGCCAGCTGCCCCCGGCAGCGGTTTAGAATAAGAAAATAGCGGCCCTTCCGTTGTAGCACGGACACAACTGGATGAAAATGATGGCGCCCCCCCCATCGAAATCTTCTGACGGGCCTGCGACACTCGCTGATGTCGCAAGAGCCGCGAAAGTGGGTGAGAGCACCGCGTCGCGAGTACTGCGCAACCAGGGCTCTTTCTCGGAAGACGTTCGGACCCGCGTGCTGAGCGCAGCAAGCAAATTGAACTATGTCCCCAATCGTATCGCCGGCACCTTGGCCTCCACCGGTTCACGTCTGGTGGGGATCATCATCCCGGCTGTCACCACGACATTTTTCCCTGACCTTCTGTTAGGCGCCAATTCTGTTCTTGAAGGTGCGGGCTTTCAGTCTGTGATCAGCGTCACCGAATATGACGCTGTTAGAGAAGAAAAGCTCGTTGAATCCCTCCTTAGCTGGCGTCCCGCGGGCATTCTTGTAACCGGCCTGGAGCATACTGACCGGACCCGCAGCATGCTTCGGGCATCGCGCACCCGCGTGGTCGAGCTTGGTGACATAGACGGAGAAGGCATTGATATTGTGGTGGGTTTTTCCAATCGCGCAGCGGGCTATGCTGCGGGCCAGTATCTGGTCAAACGCGATTTCCGACGCATAGGATATGTTGGTAATCAGTCCACGCGCGCGGGCAAGCGCTACCAGGGCTTCAAAGCCGCATTGGTCGACGCAGGCATGACGCTGGCGGCCGAGCAAATCACGCCCGGCCTCGCGTCGATCAAGGCTGGTCGCGATGGATTGATGCGATTGTTGAATCGAGAGGCGCAATTAGACGTGGTCTATTTCGCAAACGACGACATGGCCATCGGCGGGTATTTCCATTGCCTTTCCAAGGGAATCGCGGTGCCCGAACAGCTGGCGATACTGGGCCATAACGGATCGGACGAGGGACAGTTGATGCCTCATCCTCTTTCCACCATACGAGCTCCACGGCTTGCGGTGGGCCAGGTCGGGGCGAAACTGCTGCTTTCCGGCGGCCCCGCCCAGGTTATCGATCTCGGCTTTGAGTTGTGCGAAGGCATGACCACCTGAGGCACCCAGACCAATTTCGGATTGACTAGGATTGGCAGCGCTGCTAAATGCAAAAATGGCAGCGCTGCTAAATGCCCAAAAGAGGCAAAAAAAGATGGCGCTGCGACCGGAGGAATTGGCAGCGCTGCTAACTTGTCAGGGACGTAAGGCCGAAGTGCCAGCCCCGCAAATCAGTAGACGTAGGCCTCAGCGCAAACAGGATGCCTATGAGCAATTTATTGCATGGTTTTTTGATCGGCGGTTCTGCCGCCGCCATTCTGGCGGCCACTCCCGCCTATTCGCAAGATGCGACTGGTACCGCTGCGGCGCCCGAGACCGTCGTCGTGACGGGCTCGCTCATTACAATCCAAGGATACCAGGCCCCCACGCCGGTAACGGTCGTGGGCGTGGAGCAGTTGGAACGCGATTCCAAAACTGACATCGGGGACGTGATCCGCGAACTGCCCTCGGTGGGCGCTTCCGCATCGCCGAACAATGGCGTGGGTGCCAACAATGCAGCTCAAGGTGATGCGGGTCTGGATACGATCAACCTGCGGAACCTGGGAATTCAACGAACCCTGATACTTTTCGACGGTCAGCGTGTCGTTTCTTCCAACTTGTTTGGCGGTGGCGTGGATCTGAGCACGATACCCACCAGCCTAATTCAACGCGTTGACGTTGTGACGGGCGGCGCGTCGGCGACTTATGGTTCTGATGCTGTCGCCGGTGTCGTCAACCTCATCATCAACAAATCTTTCACGGGTTTCAAAGGTGATATCCAGGCCGGAGACACGACCACTTTCCAGCATCGTCAGGCGAAGGCGGAAGCCAGTTGGGGCACCGATTTCGCGGGAGGCAAGGGCCACCTGATCGTCAGCGGGAGCTACACCAGTAGCCCCGATTCCGTGTTCACTGGCCAAGAGCCCTACAATCAGGGCCAAGCGATCGTACAAAATCCCGCGGCGCGGCCAGGTAACGGCCTGCCGATTTATATTCATGTCCTCAATTCCGGTAATGCCCAATACACGACGGGCGGGTTGATTTCCGCCAACACCGCTGCAGGCCCCGGGGGAACGCTGGCTGCGAATGCGTTGAAAGGTACAGCCTTCGGTCCCGGAGGCACGCCGTCTTCCTTCAACTACGGTACCGTCTACAGCAGCACCTGCTACAACGGGTGCACCAACAACCAATTCAATAGCGCGAGTGCATACGGCTTGATCGCTGTGCCGTACCATCAAGGTACTCTGTTTGCCTATGCAAGCTACAAAATAACGCCCGATATCCAGGCTTCCATACAGCTGAACTACGGGACGAACTCGGAAAAAAATACCGCCACGCTTCAACAAAAGTCTTTTACGATCTACGCGGATAACCCGTACCTGCCAGCCAGCATTGCGTCGCAATTCGGAACCCTCACCTATCCTGCGGGGACTTCTGCTGCCACAAGTCACCCCAACCAGTCTGTCACTGTGGGTACTTCGAATTTGAACAATAGCGGCTTCGGCACCGCCGGCTTCACCAATAATCAAATGTCATACGGGGCACTTTGCCAAACGATCGGCCAGGTATGCGTTACGAACAGCCGCCAAATGGTGCGCGGAGTCTTTACCCTGGAAGGGGCAATCGGTGACGATTGGTCTTGGAACGCCTATGTCCAGCATAGCGGAGTGAGAGAGCGCCAGATCGTGCGTAATGACCCGCTGAACGCAAATCTTGCATTTGCAACTGATGCGATCACGGTGACGGCGGCCAATGTCGGCGCTTCTGGCCTTCCCATCGGCAGTATTCAGTGCCGTGCCATCCTTCAAGGCAATCCGGCTGCGGCCGGCTGCGCGCCGCTTAACGTGATCGGCGAGGGCACGGCCTCTCGCGCGGCCTGGCAATACATCAACCCCGGCCAAACGCCTACCGGGCGATTGAACCAGGAATTGATTGTCTTAAATCAGGATGTCCTGCACGCTTCGATGCAAGGCGTTCTTCCCTGGTCTTTGCCCGCCGGCAAGATAGCGGTCGCGTTCGGCGGTGAGTACCGCCACGAGCAAGGCGGCATCATCGCTTCGCGTACCGATAATGGTGGTGCTACAACTGCCTGGGGCGCGGGAAATTTCGTGCCTTACCAGGGCCAATATACGGTGGAGGAAGGTTTTCTCGAAGTTGCTGCGCCAATCCTCAAAGATCAATTCGTTCAGTCGCTCGATCTGAACGCCGCCGGGCGCTTTACCAACTACTCCACAAGCGGTGCGGTGCAGACTTGGAAGCTGGGCCTCACCAGCCAGGTCAATGATGATCTGAAATTGCGCACCACATGGTCGCTGGATATCCGCGCGCCCATCATCTCGGAACTCTTTTCACCGGGCGCACCTGCTTCGCAGCAATGCGTGTATCAGCCCGGCACTGCGCAATATCCCTGCTATCAGCTTCAAGCGGGCAACCCGAGCCTGCAGCCCGAGAAAGCCGTCACGGTATCCGGCGGTGTCGTTTTAACACCGCATTGGGTAGACGGGCTCAGCATCTCGGCCGACTGGTATTCGATCAATCTGCATGGGGGCATCTACTCCACGCCCTATCAGACGGTCATCAATCGCTGCGTTGCCGGCGGCGATCCGGTCTATTGTTCTGCGCTGTCGCAGCCCAATGCTTCCGGGCAACCCACGCTGGTCTTTGTCGGACCTTTGAACGCTGCTTCGATCAGTACATCCGGTTTGGATTTTCAGGGCAATTATCGGATGGACCTGTTCGACGGGATTTTGAACTGGGCGGTAACAGGCAACATGACCAGCCAATACAATCAGAGTGCGCTGGGCATTGATTACGATGAAGCGGGTGCCACAGGCACCAACAGCTATTTGGGAACAGGTGTTCCCAAATGGCGCGGTAACTTGTCGGCGACCTATATTGAAGGTCCATGGTCCGCGACTGTCCAGGGCCGCTTCCTGGGCGCAATGCGATACACCAACGGGAACCAAGGACTTCCAGGTCTCGTTCAGGCCTCGGTTTCGGCCTCAGGTGTTCTGACCGCCGGAAACGTTTATAATGCCGATCAAATAGACACGAACAGCATCCATCCAGTCGCGTATCTCGATTTGCGCGGCTCATACAGATTGAACGAGAACCTCAATCTGTACGCTGCAATTGATAACGTCACCAACGTTCCCCCTCCATATACGGGAGGCCAGGGCGGTACGGCCATTTATGATTATCTGGGCCGTAGCATACGTTTAGGGGTTCGCTTTTCTTACTAGGTGAGGACCTCGCTCATAAGAAGAGATAAGGAAAATCTCGGGAATGGCATGTCCGCGCTACTTTTTGCTTTTCAATATTCCTGTGGTTGCGCTCGGAACAGTATTTGTTGTCACGCATGACGCCAAAATCTAGGTATTTGGGCTCTAAGGTGGGATTGGAACGATGAAACCGATGAAGTTCGCCTTTATTGCGTTCGCAGTGGCGTTGGCTGCTGGAAGCGCGGCCGTCTCCTTCGCGCAGGACGAGGTACCGCAAAGCGGTCCGGCCGCGAATGGTGAACCGGCCTGGTTCATCTATCAACCGCCGGCAACACCCGCCAATGGCGCGGCTCAAGGTGGCGCAGTCGCTGCGGCTCCTGCCGGTGGCCGTACGGGCGGCAGAGGCACCATACCGGAGGTATGCACCGCCGATCTCGCAAAATGGTGCTCGGGTAAAAGCGGCGCGGACGGTCTCCGCTGCCTTTACGGCCATGTCGGCGAAGTCACCAAAGAGTGCAAGGCGGCGTATTCCGGGCCGAAGTTCAGGCAGACCACAAGCGCGATCTCGATACCGATCTGCGATCATTCTCCCATCTGCACTTACAACACCGGCGCGGGCGTTGGTAACTTCACCAATCCCGACGGCATCCGCGACGGTATCGGCGGATATATCCGCGTGGAATGGAAGACCAACGGCAATATGGGTTATAAGCCCACCTATCCGATTCAGCTGCCGCCCGAGATGCGTGGCGGCGCTGTATCGATCGTCATCGACCATCACGACAATCTGTGGGTGCTCGAGCGAAATCAGCCGGGCCAACCACAGCTGTTCAAATTCTCACCCGACCACAAGCTTTTGCTTTCGATCGGCGAGAGCGTCATCGGACATCTGGAGTTGGCGCACGGCATGAATGTCGACGCCAACGACAATGTCTGGATATGCGACGAGTATGGCTCGACCGTTCAGCAAATTAGCCCGGATGGAAAACTTCTGCGCACCCTGGGTACATTTGGCCATCGGGGCGACTGGGTCGAAAAGATCGGTCAGCGGCTGATCTGGCAACCTGTCGCGGTCACATTCGCGGCCAACGGCGACATGTATATCGGCGAGGGTCACGCCAATGAGAGCCCGAACGATAATAACTCTGCGGATCCGGCCAACCAGTCAGGTGCGGCGCGCGTCATCCATCTCGACAAGAACGGCAACTTCATCAACCAATGGTATGGGAATATGGAGGGACCCGGAAAATTCTACCAGGTTCATGACCTGGCCGTTGACCCACGCAATGGCAATGTGTGGGTGGGTGATCGCGAGCAGTATCGCTTTGTGGTCTTTACGGCCAATGGCCAGTTCATCAAGACCGTGCAGACACGCAACCTGACTTGCAACGTCGCCTTTGATTCCAAGGGTGAGCTGTGGGTGGGCACCGGCCAAGACGGCCAATACCTCCATATGAGCCGGGACGGCAAAGTGCTTAGTGTCATCGGCAATGGCCCGGGTCGCGGCGAAGGCCAGGAAGGCGAGACCGGCTATATTCGGTGGGACAGCCACGGCAACATGTATTCCGGCGATACGACCAATGCGCGCGTCACCGAGTGGGTGAAGCCAAGCTAAGACCCGACTTCAGAGCCGGCCAGCTCGCCAGTTGGGAGGCCGGTCGGCTCTGGCGGAGTTTTCATCGGCGCTCTGGCGTTGGCGGCCTGGACCAAAGGCTTGGCAACGACATGGCGACGGGCATTGGCGGATACCGACCGGTGGCTTTCGTATCCTCAATGATTATCTACGAAAAAACGGTCACTTCTGCTTGGGAGGATCTCCCGGCACGAATTTTCCAATAGCGCATATTTCGCCCGATTGGAGCACTTTGAGAATTTGTGAGTTCTCGCATACCTGGCCGCCCTGGATGTTCCAACTGAAGCCGGAAAAGCGAACACCGGGGCAGACGGGCTGCAGCGCCGTATGCCAAACTTTCCCATTCCTCATTTTCAGAATGAGTACCTTGCCGTCGGGAGAGTCGCTATTTTCGATATCGGCACTTTTTAGGCAAATGGCGGCCTGAGCGCCGGCGGTGGAGGCAAGTAGACAAATGGTTACAAGGGTCCTCGAGAATCTCATATCCCGTTTCTCCGTGTTTCCGATCGCCCGACCTGACGAACGATCCGGCACTCCTCGAGCTTATCATCTTGCGAGAGCGTCCGGCCAGACGAACAACAACCCGGCTGGTAGAAGTCGCCGGCTCTGCTGCTCATTCTGGCGAGGAATTGTCATGCCAGTGGGCGGGGCCGTACATCCATGATGGATCTTCGGCTCCTGATCGGCCAAGCGTCGAGCCTGCATCAGGCTGGTCGCTATGCCGAGGCCGAGCCGCTTTATATCCAAGCACTTGACCGCTTTCCCGGTAATTACCCGACGCTGCATCTGTTGGGATTGCTGCGGCTCCAGCAAAACAGAGTTGGGGAAGCCATTTTGTTGATGGAAAAGGCGCTCAAGGCTCAACCCAATATGCCTGAGACTCTGGCGAATTATGGCATGGCACTGAAGGCCGCGGGCCGCCATGACGACGCACTTTTCGTGCTTAACAAAGAGCTGGCGCTTCGGCCCAATCATGCACGCAGCTGGAATAATCGCGGCACTGTGTTGATCAAACTGGGTCGGATCGAAGAAGCGCTTATAGACTTCGACCGGGCCGCGGCGCTGGATGGCAGAAACGCCGAGATCATTAGCAATCGCGCTTTCGCGCTCCAGACGCTACGTCGCTACCGCGATGCCGCGAACGCCTTCACGCAAGTTTTGGCTTTGCGGCCGAAGGATTTGAACGCTTGGTTTAACCGCGGCCTCTGCTTGAAGGGGATGAACCAGCCGGCCGCCGCTCTGGCGGATTTTGACCACGCCCAGAAACTGGTGCCTGACAATCCGGACATCCTGCTCAGCCGCGCAGATATTTTGGTATCGCTCGGGCGCGAAGATGAGGCGCTTGCGTGCTACGACTTGCTTATAGCGGCACAGCCCAAAATGGTGGCCGGGCGTTTGGGCCGGGCCGGTCTGCTGGAACGGCGCCGACAGCTAGGGCCAGCAATTGCAGAACTCGAAGAGGCCATACAATTGCAGCCCGAATTGCCCTATCTGCAAGGGCGTCTAATGCATCTGAGAATGGCGAGCGGCGATTGGGAACATTACAGTCGTGAAAAAACTGCTCTGGATGAAGCCATCCACGCAGGCCGGTGCGTGACCGAGCCATTTGTCTATCATGCACTCTCAAATTCGCCCGCCGATCTTCAAGCCTGCTGCCGTCTATTCAGTGCCGATCGCCATCCCGCCCGGCCGCCGATTGCTGTTCGCCAGGCGCGCCGGTCCGGTCCGATACGGGTCGGCTATGTGGCCGGCGAATTTCACAACCACGCAACCTTGTTCCTGAGCATTGGCCTTTTCGAACATCACGACACCAAACGATTTGAGATTTTCGCTTTCGACAACGGCGCCAGCGACGGTAGCCATATCAGGTCGCGTTTTGAGGCGGCGATCTCCAACATCATTCCGATCGGCCATCTTGACGATCGAGAAGCCGCCCAGCGCATTCAAGCGGCGGACATCGATATTCTCGTCAATTTGAATGGCCATGTCGGTTTGCAGCGGACAAGCGTATTTGCTCAGAAGCCGGCACCGATACAGGTCAATTATCTCGGCTTTCCCGGCACCATGGGCGCTCCTTACATGGACTACATCCTGGCGGATCGCCAATTGATAGAGCCGGACGAGCTGAAATATTACGACGAAAAAGTTGTTTGGTTACCGAACAGCTATCAAATCAACGACGACAAGCGCGGACCGCTCGCTCCGGCCTACCGCGCCGATTGTGGACTGCGCGAGGACGCTTTCGTCTTTTGCATGTTCAACTCGGCTTACAAAATTGCGCCGTCCATGTTTGCCGTATGGATGCGCCTTATATCTCGGGTCGAAAACAGCGTGCTGTGGATGCTGAATGAGAATGATCTGTTCGCGGGTAATATGCGTCGCGCGGCTGCGCGGCACAGCGTGGATCCAGGCCGTTTGATTTTCGCGCCAAAGGTGGCACAGCCTGATCATGTCGCTAGGTTGGCACTTGCAGACCTGTTTCTCGACACTGCGCCCTGCACGGCACACACAATGGCCAGCGAAGCTTTGTGGGCGGGCCTGCCACTGGTGACTTTGCGCGGCGGCACCTTTGCGGGCCGGGTGGCTTCCAGCCTTCTGTTCGCGGCGGGCATGCCGGAGCTGATTACAGAAAGTCTCGACGACTACGAAAACCTTGCGCTGGTATTGGCGCGTGATCCCGCCCGGATCAAATCCCTAAGAGAACGCTTGGCGGCCGGGCGCCGGACCTGCACCTTGTTCGACACCGCGACAACCACCCGCAATATCGAGAGCGCCTATGCGGTCATGATGGAGCAGTGGCACACTGGTGAGTTGCCGCAAAGCTTTGCAGTGCCCCAATCCACTTGATCAGGTTCAATCGGAGGATGAGGTTTGCCGGAGATGCGCCGCCCTCCTGCAGAGTGCATATATCCACGACGTGGATAACGGACAGATTCCGTCTGATACTAAGGTACCGGTTCAAGTTCCCGCTCAAAGCGGCGGAAGTTGGATTCTTGTTCGACAGACTCAGACCACGGGAAATCCCCATGAGACACATCGGAATCCGACTGTTCCTCGCGGCATCCGTGCTGGCCATGTCCGTATCATCGGCGATTGCGGCCAATATTACTCGCGAGATCTGGGGTACAACTTCGACTGGCGAGGAGGTGGATCTGTATACCCTGCGCGGAGCCGGTGGCGTGGTGGCCAGGATAAGCAATTATGGCGGCGTCATCGTGGGTTTGGATGTTCCCGACCGCGATGGGAAGAAAGCCGACATCGTCCTGGGTTACGATAATTTCGAGGCTTATCAGCGCGGCGGATTTTACGGCGCGCTTATCGGTCGTTTTGCAAATCGCATCAACAATGCTTCCTTCAAGCTTGGGGGCCAAACCATCATGCTGGACCATCGCGAAAATAGCTTGGTGGTCCTCCATTCGGGTGCCGCCGGCCTTAACCGCCGAGTCTGGACAGGCAAGCCGCATGACGGCGCCGAACCCAGCCTGGAACTGTCAGTGCTTGATCCGGACGGGTCTGGCGGAATGCCCGGAAATGTAAATGTAATTGTCACCTATACCCTGGCAAAAAATAACGAGATGAAGGTCGATTACCGCGCAACAACCGACAAACCCACGGTGGTCAATTTCACGAACCACTCTTATTTCAACCTCGCCGGTGAAGGCAGCGGTGCGGTGGACGACGAGTTGTTGCAGCTGTTCGCTGATCAATACACGCCATCGGACGACAAACTAATCCCAACTGGTCAACTGGCCACGGTCGAAGGCACGGCAATTGACTTCACTTCGCCTAAGCGCGTCGGCGATGCATTGAATTCGGACTTTCCGGAAATCGTTACCCGCCATGGCATGGATATCAATTTCGTAGTCCGCGGCAATCCTGGCACCCTGCGGCCGGCTGCGCGGCTTGAAGATCCAAAATCCGGGCGTGTAATGGAGGTGCTGACAACCCAGCCTGGAATCCAGATATTCAGCGACAATAAAAGACAGCCTTCCATCGGGAAGGGCGGGAAGTCCTACGTCAACCACTCCGCTCTCACCTTCGAATCCCAGCATTATCCGGACTCGCCGAACCAGCCGGATTTTCCATCGACGGAAATAACACCGGCACGGCCAATGCACGAAGTAACCGTGTTCCGCTTCTCCGCGCATAAATAAATCTTTCCTGGTGGAGGATATTGGACGACGCGCCCGTGTTGCCGATGCTGTTTGAGACACTGACGGGTGGAGCGCGTAGCAATTGCTCGGCCCCAGATTATTTTTCCGCCATTTCGCTGCACCTTAACGGTCCGGGCCGAAGGCTGCGCGATAGACCGGTGAACTCCGCTTCAGTCTCGCATCCCAACAAGAAACAACGAAAAAGCCGACCAAAATATGGGCAAATTCATTACATTACAAAACCGTAATCTAATCACTGGATGGATATTGAACGTGCGGATTGAACGAAAGTGCGAACCAACGTCACGACCAAACCGGCGGAACATCGGGGGGAAATATAGTGAGAAATTCGCTTTTTGTGAGTTGCAGTGTGTCCGCGTTGACATTGGCTATCGCTACGGCGAACGCCCAGGCCCAATCGCAAGCTCAAAGTCAAAATCAGAACATCGAAACAGTAACTGTAACGGGCGCTCGAGCGGCTTTGGGCAGCGCGCTGGATATCAAGCAGTCTTCCGGCCAGATTGTGGATTCCATTGTCGCGGAAGACATCGGCAAGCTGCCAGACAGCACTGTCGTGGAATCTCTCCAGCACGTGACCGGCATCTCCATCGTGCGCAACAGCGTCGAGCCCAGCGTGGTGCTGATCCGTGGCTTGCCCGATGTGCAAACGCTGCTGAACGGGCGGGAAATTTTCACTTCCACTGGCCGCGCTCTTTCGCTGCCGGACATTCCGTCCGAACTTCTGGCGCGCGTGGATGTCAACAAGACTTCCACGGCGACCGATCTGGAGGGTGGCATCGCCGGTCTGATCGACGTGCGTCTGCGCCGTCCCTTCGACTTCGCTGGAGCTGAAGTCGCCGGATCTCTTCAGGCCACGACTGAGTCGTTGGCGCGCCATATCGATCCCACGGCCAGCCTCCTCCTCAGCGATCGCTGGCATACCAGCATCGGCGAGGTGGGACTGCTGATGGATGTGTCTTTTAAGAATATCCACACCCGCAGCGACCAAATCGTCAATCAAAACCCCTACTGGTCAAACGTGGTCGGCCCGGTTCCGGGCGCCGGTTCGGGGCCCGGCACTGTTTGCTCCTTGGGAGCCGCCTGTCCGGTCGAACTGGCGGGTGCGGTTTCCACCAAGACGGTAAGCAATGCTCAGGGCGTGGCGCCGGGCTTTGCGGCACAGACCCCGACGACCACGCTCTACCAGACGCTTGGTCAGATCAGCCGCGGTTCGCTCGTCATGTCCGCTCAGTGGAAGCCTTCAAGCAACATCCAGGTCTTTGCCGAGGGTTTCTATACTCAGATGCGCAACGCGCAACCGGTTATGGTGGATGTGAAGCTGCAATATGTCTGCCCCGATCCCAGCCAGGACACAGTATATCCGGGCACGAACATCATCTCGAAGTCGGTATCTTCCTGCTACAATCTGACTTCGAACCAGGACCGGCATTCCAGCGAAGACACCATTCAGCTTGCGTCCGGTGCCGACTGGGCTGTCAACAACGACTGGGAAATTACCAGCGAAGTTGACTTTACTCAGTCGACGGGGAAGACCGGCGCGATCATCGTGGACGACACTTACAACATTCCTCACGATGGTCTGACGATGATCAATAACTACAATGGGACCGGCGCCCATTACGTCACCACGACGGGCAATCCGCAGCTCAACCCGAATGGATTGTATATCGACCAGCTATTCGACAACTATACGCTCTCGAAGGGTGCTGAATGGGATTGGCGAATCGACTCGACCTATAACTTCTCACCTGATTCCTTTATCAAGGATTTTGTGACCGGCTTTCGCATTGCCGACCGCTCTGCGCACAACTCGGGCTACAATATCAGTTCTTTGAACTGCATCACCAATCCGAACTCCACCGCCTTCTATAACGCGTTCATCGTTGGCGCTAATGCCAGCCCGGTCTGCTCGGGTCCGAACGGTTATGTTACACAGGGCAGCGGCGGAGTTGGTGGTTCGACGCCACAATCGGCAGCCGCCAACTACACCACCATCGGCGGCTATCCCATATCCATGCTGGCGGCGAATAACGCGGCGGTTCAGACTTCCAGCGGCAAATGGTTCGGCGGCCAATTCGGCGAATCCGGTTTCTCTGTCGTCGACTCCAATTGGTTGTGGAACAATAAAGCCGCGGTTCGCGGATTGTTTGGTTACGGCAACATACAAGCCAACGGCCAAATTCCGGCCGGCGACTATACCAAGAGCGGTCCGCCCCTCAACCCGGCAAACCTTTTCATTGTCAGTGAAGTGAGCCTGGCGGGTTATCTGAAGGCCGATTACGGGTTCGAAATTTTTGGCTACCCGGTCGATGGCAACCTCGGCGTTCGCTTCACCGATTACACTTTGACCGAGCACGCTAACAATTCGAATGTCGTGGGCTCAAGCTTGAGCTTCTCGCCGACTGTCGCGTCGCATGAGACCTCGGTCTTCCTGCCGAGCTGGAACGTCCGCGTCACTCTGGATGACGGTTTCTTCCTACGCGCCGCAGCCAGCGAAACGGCTACGCGGCCAACCTTCTCCCAGCTCAACCCTGCCACCAGTTATACCATCGGGGGTACTACGCTGCAGGGCACGGCCAACAGCGGCAACCCCACTCTGGCAGCGGAAAAGTCCATCAACCTCGACGCCAGTCTCGAATATTACTGGGGTAGCGCAAACCACATCTCGGCCGCGGGGTTCCATCGTTATGTTGAAGGCTATATTCAGACCGCATCTATCGGTCAGGTCGTGGTCGCGGGTCTGACCTATAACGCCAATAAGCCCGTCAATTTTCAAAACGCATACATCGACGGCGGGGAAGTCGCCTATTCGCAGTTCCTCGATTTTCTGCCGGGCTTCTGGAGCGGGTTCGGCTGGGACGTCAACGGAACCTATATTAGCGGTCCGTTCAACAACATCACCAAGTGGCATTTCAACGGCGCCGGCATCTATGAGCAGGGGCCTTACTCCGCCCGCGTGTCCTATACCTGGAGCAGTTCCTATTTGGTCAATCCTACCTTGTCGGCGGGTGTTCAGCCCTTGTTTGAAAGGGCGGCTCCTCGCGGCAATCTCGATGCGTCGTTCAACTATCGCTGGAACGATCAGATAACGCTCACCTTGAACGCGACAAACCTGAACAATGGCTTGAACAAGCTTTATGACGGTAATGCTCCGCTCGGTCAGGCCCTCTACAACGTAACCTATGCACGATACGACACGACCTATTCGATCGGCATTCGCTATCGCATGTGAGTTCTACCGTACAGTGATCCTCCTTGAGCCTCCCCTCCACTTGGCGGCCATCCTTCTGGGATGGCCGCTATATTTTTTTGTGCGATGCAGCGCAAAATTACCGGATTCGATCTGAACCGGACCGCGGTTAACTCGGGGAAAAACCTGCACCAAAAGGCGTGAAATGTTGACTTCGTTTGGCAGCGCTGCTAACGAGGTTTGGCAGCGCTGCTAAAGAAAGTTCGGGAAATGCGTTTTACGGAGATTTTGTTGAGTTGCTAAACAAGGTTTTGGGAGCGCCGCTACGAAAACATTGGCAGCGCTGCTAACGCTAATTGCGAATGTAAAACAAAAAGGCCTCAGGCGGGAGAACCGCCGAGCCAGTTACAGGGCGGAAGCATAGCGATGAACCAGATGAACCGGTCCGTATTGCGGGCAGTCACCTTACTCAAGGTCTTTCAATCCGAGAACGAATGGATTTCGGCGAGCGAGATCAGCCGACGGGCAGATTTGCCGTTTGCGTCGACCCATCGCCTTTTGCAGACATTGGAACAGATCGGAGCGGTGAATAAGGGCGACTATGGAGCCTATCGGCTCGGATACCTGATCGTCACTCTTTCCCAAAACGTAAACGTTGATGACTGTCTGCGAAGGGCGTCGCAGGACTTGATGTCGGCGCTTTCCCAGAAATTCAATGTATCGAGCCTTCTCGGGCGGCTTGACGGCAGAATGGTTACTATCATCGGAAAGTCTTTCGCTCCTGCCACCAAACGTAGATTTGTGGCAGTGGGATCACAATTTGGCGCCCATAACTTGGCCCTGGGGCGAGTTTTGCTTGCTGATTTGTCGATAGAGGAAATTGACAAAGTTCTTCACGATCTGTCGACCGCGGCTGTTTCAACGCAGGTATCGCTCAATCGGTCCGAACTGATCGCCGACCTCGCACTAATCCGCAGGCAGGAGTTTGCCGTCGAACTGGGGCAGGTCAATCCTGGCCTGGGCTCAGTTGCGGTACCTGTTCGTGACAATGACGGTCGCGTATTTGCCGCTCTGTCGGCAAGCGATGAATTGGAAAAACTCTCCCCCGATCGCGTTGAGACACTCCGAAATGAGTTGATAAAAATAGAGTCCTCGCTTCGCAAGGCGATATTGCCGGATTCTTCTTTCGGCAGGACCCGCCCGCAGAGAGGGCGTCATCTTGCGAGAAGGGGCGACGAGAGCCGTCGGCGCGTTCCTCTTGCGGACGGTAACCCCAAAGAGCTTGCGATGATATGAATTGGGCCAAACAAGTGTGTCGGCGCCGCACCAAGACGAATAACAATTTTGCAGGGCCTGTAGAATTTTCATTCGATAGCTGACCCACAGGGGGAATATCATCGTGGCGATAAAATCTCCAATGACCTCGCTCATCGTTGCTTCCGTGCTGGCTGTCGGGTTGACCGGGCCGGCGAGCGGTCAGGATGACGCCTTGCAGATGGTGTCGATTGACGTGGAAGGCGGCGGTGGGACGTTATTTGTTACCCCGGACAAGCATTCATTGCTGATCGACACGGGTAATCCAGAGGACAGCCAAGCGACCGGCAGTCACTCAAGTTCCGAGCGAATCGCGGCCGTTGCCCATCAGCTTGGCCTCAACCACATCGATTACGTTTTGACAACGCACTATCATGTCGACCATGTGGGCGGCCTGCCCATGCTTCTCAGGCGCATACCTGTTGGCACTTTTATTGATCATGGGCCAAACCGCGAAGTGGCGGGCACTCAAGCGCCATTCGGAATCATTGGTTCCGATGGCCGCAGCGTGACGCCCCTGCCGGGCAGCAATCGACCTCCGAGAGCTCCTGCAGCCGGTAATGCGCCGCCCCCCAAGATGACCGCGGATTTCTACGATGATTACCTGAAGGTGATCGCGGGCCACCGGCATATTATTGCCAAGCCTGGTGACGTGCTTCACATCGGCGAGTTGACCGACGCGATCGTCGCCGCCGATGCCAAGATGATTTCCAAGCCGCTGCCTGGAGCGGGTGAGGAGAACGCTTCGTGCGCTGACATGCAGCCCATGTTCGCCAATGGTGGAGAAGAAAATACCCGGTCAGTCGCTTCGGTATTGAGTTATGGCAAAGTAAAAATTGCCGCCTTTGGTGACCTGACATGGGACCGGGAAAAGGACCTGTTTTGCCCGCAAGACAAGGTCGGCCGCGTGGACGTCTATCTGGCCAGCCATCATGGCACGCAGTGGTCCGGCAGCCCGGCGATGTTGAACTCACTTCAGCCCATCGTAACGATCATGGGAAATTCCGCCTTTAAGGGAGACGATCCCGAGCGGGTAAAGACCATCGAAGCCAATCCGCGGTTCAAGGCGCTTTGGCGTTTGCACGGCTCCCGACTGCATCCGGAAATTGATGGCACGTCCGACATGATCGCGAATCCGAGTCCTGATTCTGCAAAAGATGGCGACTATAATCTGCGGTTGCGCATCCGGAAAAATGGCGAAATCACGGTGATCAACGACAGAAATGGCTTCAATAAAACCTATCAGGGCGGTGGGCGCTAAGCTGTTGCGTTTTCCGGACTTGCGAGGAGGGCGTTTTCGAACGTGTCGAATTGTTAAGATCCGAATTGCCGTCGTCGCGCCAGCGTAGCGTAGCGAGCCACCATGACCGGAAGTTGTGAGGAATTCATGCGAAACTGCCGCGCAATATTTTCAGGAATGCTTTTCGCAACTCTGTTCGTTCCGGCCGCGGCTAGCGGCGCTCCGGTGGGTAGTTCGCCACAACCGCCCGCAGAGTTCTCTCAAAATGTGACCTTTACTCTTCCAACGGACTTAAAATGGACCGGCCGGGAAGGGCGTCTACAGACCACGCTTATATATGGGGATCCAAAAAAGGAAGGGCCGTACGGCATCCTGTATAAATGGTTTCCGGGGAATTTCTCTAAACCTCATTTCCACGATCAAACCAGGTGGGGTTATGTGATCTCCGGAACGTGGTGGGTTAGCTCAGCGAATGTCCCGGACGAGAGCACGACCTATCCAATGCGCGCGGGAACGTTTGTGGTCGATTTGGCCGACAAAGTGCATTGGGACGGCGTGAGATCGGCGGACAAAGAACCCGCGTTGGTTCTCGTAACAGGGATCGGTCCTGTAAAGACAGTAGAAGTCGACGCGGACGGGAAGCCACTGCCGCCGGGACATTGAGCTTGTCACAAGGCGAATTTGACCGGTGCCCATTTGAAAATGGAATAGCTGTGCGGCGAAGTGAGATTGCTTCAATCCGCAAAAAAGCCCAAGAGGAAGAAGGTAAGCGTAATGAATAATCTGATAGACCGGCGGAAGATTCTTCTTTCGAGTTCGGCATTTGCGATTCTAGCCGCGGCGGACGTGCGGGCACAGGGCGTGCGGCCGGGGCCATCCTCTTCTGCCGCCTCCTCGCCGGCGAACACCAATTGGCTCAATTTTGCCAATGATTTGGCGGCCACGCGCTATGCCGGCCTCGATCAGATCAACGCCACCAACTTCAATTCTTTGGAAGTGGGATGGCGGTTCAAGACGGACAATCTCGGGCCCCGCAAGGATCCCTATCTGAACTGCACGCCTATCGTTGTGAACGGCCGACTTTATGCCACAGCGGGCCTCGATCGGGATTTGCTCTGCCTGGATCCCGCGACGGGGGAGATGTTGTGGGCCTATCGACACGACGAAAAAGACCGCCGTGGGATCAGGGGTGGCTCTGGCTGGGGTGTGTCTTACTGGACCGACGGAACGGCTGAGCGGATTCTATATGTTACGCGCAGCTATCAACTTGTCTCCCTCGACGTCAAAACCGGGTTGCCGGATCCCGCGTTCGGCAATGGGAACGAGGTGGACCTGCGGCAGGATTTTGATCACGACGTGGACCCCAGATCCGCGGTCTTGGGACTGCATGCGGCTCCGCTGGTCGTGAAGAATACGGTTGTCGTTGGGGTGGCGTCTTCGGATACCGGTCCTGGCTATGTGCGGGGCTTTGATGTCCACACCGGCAAGCGCAAGTGGATTTTCCATACCGTACCGAAGAAGGGTGAATTCGGTTACGACACCTGGATCAAGCCGGGTCAGGCGGAAGCGGCGACCAACGCGGGAGTCTGGGCGCCGATGTCCGCGGATCCCGAGCTTGGCCTGGTCTATGCCGGTGTCGAGCTGCCGCAGACCGACAATAGTGGTGCCTCGCGATGGGGTAATGCGCTCTTTACGGAATCGCTTCTCGCTTTGGACAGCGAGACGGGAAAACTTCGCTGGTACTATCAGACCGAACATCATGGCATGTGGGACCGTGATGTCTGCACCGCGGCGGTGCTGTTTGATCTTCCCTACAACGGCAAGATGGTCAAAGCCCTGGCCCTGCCAACCAAACAGTCCTTCCTCTTCGTTTTGGATCGCACGACTGGTAAGCCGATCTGGCCGGTGATCGAGAAGCCCGCGCCCAAGGGCGATGTGCCAGGCGAGTGGTATCCGCCGACCCAGCCCTGGCCGACAAAGCCGCCGGCGTTTGATCGTCAAGGCATTTCCACGGACGATCTCATCGATTTCACGCCGGAGCTGAAGCAACGGGCGCTTCAGATCGCCAGCCATTACCGCCTGGGGCCGCTTTATACGCCTCCCACCATGGGCGATCCGAAGAACCCGAACGGTCCGTGGGGAACATTGGTGGTTCCCGAGGATCAGGGCGGCGCAAACTGGCCGGGCGGATCCTACGATCCCGAGACAGGCATCTTCTATCTCTATTCCAAAACGATGCCGCAGGTGTTCGGCCATACCTTGCTGCCCG
>Ga0105240_10004322_pt1 | contig 21684 bp, 17 predicted proteins | sample KBSC54metaG_FD_80426 | JGI IMG/M metagenome (GOLD analysis project Ga0105240, IMG submission 80426) | Corn rhizosphere microbial communities from Kellogg Biological Station, Michigan, USA - KBS C5-4 metaG | ecosystem: Host-associated > Plants > Roots > Rhizosphere > Soil | place: Michigan, USA... | reverse complement strand
GGCCGATTTCCGCACAACCCTCGGAATAGACATGAACGTGGACGTCGCGCTGCGGAGTTCTGAGCATCCGGTGCTCGTTCCAGTCGGGCTCACGCACTCGACTGGCGATCGTGGACCGATGCACCTCGAACTTCGCAGGCCAGGTCGGGTTGTAATCCTCGATGAGGATCTGGCGCTTCTCGACGCCACCGATGAGCTCGGCTGCCATGGACATTCCCTCGTTCCTCACGCTAGCAACATCGTGCGTACAAAAAACTGGGCCTGGGCTCGGAGCTGATATTCGGATGGACCATGTAACGCTCGATACGGCCCTCCAGCGAGAATCCGGCCTTCTCGAGGGCCCGAGCTGATGCGCGATTGTCTACGTCGCAGGTTGCCTGAACACGGAAGATTCCAGGAATGCGCAGCGCGGCGTCAGTGAATGCGCGGATCGCCTCCGTCATCAGACCCTGACCCCAAAGCGCGCGACTCAGTACGTATCCGATATCGAAGAGATGAGCGCGCGGCCTCGCTTCAAGCATGCCGATCGCGCGCGCCGGCGCATTGCGAAAAGTGAGTACGTAGGGCAGCCGTGACCCACCGGGCCGGTCGCGTATGCACTCGGCGATAAATTCCTCCGTTTCTGCAAGTGAGGTGTGCGGGCGCCAGATCAGGTAGCGCACGACTTCGGCATCCTGGGTGTAGGCTTCGAACAGGGAACCGGCATCGGCGGCTGTTGGCGCGCGCAAGAGCAGGCGCTCCGTCTCGAAGAATTCAGGAAAATCGTGAGCGATGTTCAATTGCGAAGATCCCTGGAGAGTACGGCCGGTGCCTCAGTTCACGGGAGGCGGCGCGGCAGCCGCTGCTTCCGCCGCGGCAGTGGCCCGCTTCCTCAACAGCTCCCGTTCGCGTCCATTGCCCGCCAGCGCGACGGCTGCTTGGAACGCTGCGCAAGCCTCTTGATGGCGGCCGAGTCTGTGGAGCAGGTCGCCTCGGACGCTCGGCAGGAGGTGGTAGCTCTTCAGCGCAGGCTCGTGGAGGAGGCGATCAACGATCGCCAACGCCGCCTCAGCGCCCTCGGACATGCCAACGGCGACCGCGTGATTGAGGTCGACAACGGGCGAGCGCACGAGAGCGGTCAACTCAGCATAGAGGCCGGCGATGCGTGACCAGTCTGTCTCGCTCGCGGTCTGCGCTCCGGCGTGACACGCGATAATCGCGGCCTGGAGAACGTAGAAGCCGCCCGAGCCGTTCAGCTGGCGCGCTCGCTCCAACGCCTGCATTCCCCGGCGGATCTGCAGGCGATCCCACAGCGTTCTGTCCTGGTCCAATATCAGGATCGGCTCGCCCGTTGCATCGGTGCGCGCGGCCGTGCGCGAGGCGTTCAGTTCCATCAGAGCCAACAGCCCGTGAGCCTCGGGTTCGTGAGGGGCGAGAGAAGTGAGGACACGGCCCATACGCAGCGCCTCATTGCAGAGTTGGGGGCGCAGCCAGTCCTGGCCGCGGGCAGCCGTGTACCCTTCGTTGAATATGAGATAGACGACCTCCAGAACGGAGGAGAGCCGGCGAGAGAGCTCCTCGCCTCGCGGAGTTTCGTAGGTGAGTCCGGATTCCGACAGGGTGCGTTTTGCGCGAACAATCCGCTGGGCAACCGTGGCCTCTGGAATCAGGAAAGCCCTTGCGATCTCCTCAGTGGTGAGGCCGCAAATCATGCGTAGCGCCAACGCTGTGCGCGCCTCACGCGACAGAAGCGGGTGGCAGGCAGTAAAGATCAGCCGCAGCAGCTCATCGCCGATATCATCGTCGAGAGCGGACTCGAAGTCGGGTGTGAATGGCTCCTGCTCTTGCGGAGTCCCTGAGAGGATCGGGTGTGTGCGCTCGAGCATCCGGCGCCGGCGCAAGTGATCCAACGCCCGGTTCTTGACGGTCCTCATCAGCCAGGCACCGGGCCTCTCCGGAACTCCGCTGTCCGGCCATGACTCGAGGGCCGCCAACAAAGCGTCCTGTGTCAGATCCTCGGCCAGGGTGACATCGCGCAGCAGCCGCGCCAGGCGCGTGATCAGCCGCGGCTGCTCGATCCGCCAGACAGAAAGGATCGCACGATGAGCGTCGGCGGCCGTCACGGCCGCCGGCCTTGGCGAGGGAAGTGGCGCTTCAAGGGCCACCGGCGGCAAATTCGCGCAGCTCGCACGTTCCCTCCCAGCCAGGCAGGAAGTCCTTGTGCAGTTGCATGAACTCGACGGCGGAGGCGACGGCTTCCTCCTTGCTGTGCAGCTCGAAGACCGCATAGCCCCCGATGACCTCCTTCGCCTCGACGAAGGGGCCGTCGACGACACTGAGCTGGCCATCGACGATGCGCACCTGGGCGCCGGCGGCCAGCGGCATCAGGCCCCCGTTGTCGAGCATTCGCCCGGCCTTGATCTCCCGGTCGGCCATTTTGTGCATCGCCTCCAGCAGAGCCGGAGTCGGCGCGACGGGGTGGGCGGACGTGACGATGAACATGAATTTCATTTGCGCATTCCTCGTGAGGCGAGCCGCGGGCGACCATCACTCGCTGGACTGTCTCGCTATCAAGTCGACGAAGCAGCCCACGTCGGATCGACACGCACTCTATGTTCAGCATTCCCCCGGCGTCCACTCTTGGATAAACGGATTCGTTGGAGATTCAAACGCTTAGGGCGCGTACAAGGGCGCCCCACAGGCCGGGCACCGCGGCGCACAGACCATCACGCAGTCGCCACCGCCGAGCGCGGCCACGTCAGCCATTCGCCCGGCACAATTGAAAAATCCACCGGCCAGCACCGAACCAACGAGACGGGAGAAGGGAGCCATGCGCAGAAGAGATTTCCTGAAGGGCGGAACGCTGGCGCTGACGAGCTTCACCGGGGCCTTCCGGGCGGCCGCGCAGACGGCCAAAGCCCCTGCGCGAATCAAGATCACTGACATCCGCACCCTGAAGCTGCGTATGGTCAAGGACCTCGGCACGCTGGACCAGATCTCATCGAATCCGCCGCTGCGCTATCGCACCACCACTGGGGGCGGCAGCTTTACGGAGGTGCACACCGACCAGGGACTGATCGGCATCGGACCGGGGATTGACGAAACCACCCTCGCGTTCGCCAGGAACCTGCTCATCGGGAAGGATCCCTTCGACATGAACGACCATGCCTTCCGCCTCTACAACCCGGGCCGGCGTGGCGGTGGCAGCGTCGAGATGGCGCTCTGGGACCTGATCGGCAAGGCGATGGGCCAACCGCTCTACAAGATCTGGGCCGGCGCCACTGCCGGTATCCAGACTCAGCCCGGCCTCAACCGCGTGATGCCCTATGCAAGCCAGTGGACTATCGGTACGCCCGAGGAGCGCGCCCGCGAGGTTCAGCTCATCCAGTCCGAGGGCTGGAAGGCCATGAAGTTGAAGCTCGGTCTGGAGACCGTGCGGCAGGACGTGGCCCTGATGGAGGCGGCGCGCAAGGCCGCTGGCGAGGACTTCCTCCTGATGTGCGATGGCAACAAGGCGGGGCCTTACGGTCCGAGTTGGCCTCGCTATCCCTGGACATTTCCGCGCGCGGTCGAGACGGCGCGTGGCCTGGCGCCTCTGCATCTCACGTGGCTCGAAGAGCCGCTACCGCGCTTTGACTATGACCAACTCGCCGAGCTCAACAAATTGCGGCTCGTGCCGCTGGCGGGCGGCGAGAACGACGTTGGTGTCCACTCCTTCCTGACGATGCTGCAGAAGGGCAGCTTCAGCTATCTGCAACCCGAGGTACTGGCGATCGGCCCGACGATGTTGCGGACCGTGGGCGCGCTGGCAGCCGCCTATGACGTGCAGATCGCGCCGCATGGCGGATCCGGCGGTGTGTGCTGGATTGGCATCATGCACCTGATCGCCTCCATGCCCAACGCGCCGCTGATGGAGCTCATCCATGAGCCGCCGCACGCACCCTACAGTGCCTTCATGGACATCTTCACTGATCCGCCGCTGATGAAAGAGGGCTACATCACCGTTCCTGAGGGCCCGGGTCTCGGCGTGACCATCCGCCCGGATCTGATCATCCGGAGTTGAAGGCGAACCCTGCTGCACGGGGCTAGTGGGTCGCGACGTAGGCAGCCAGCCATGACGAGTAGACGATCCAGGCCCCGGCTGCGATGCCAGCGGTACCGGCGAGGCGCGCGACCCACAATCCCCAGGGGGTGAGCTTCTCCAGGAGGACCAGCAGAGCCAGGATCGCGATCCACAGCACGTTCATGACGCCGACCACGAACAACAGCGCCATGAGGATCCAGCAGCAGCCCACGCAATAGGTCCCGTGCAGAAGCCCCAGCTGCAGGCAGCCCCGGACATGGCTGCGGAACCCGCCGTGGGTCATCAGGAACCGAAAGGGCGACTGGCAATGGGCGAGACAGGCGCTCTTGATGGGCGTCCACTGGTACAGGCCCGCGGCCATCAGGACAGCCGCTCCCCAGAGGAGGTTGGCACTGGCCATGCGGGCATCCAGCAGTGCCTGCCGCTCCAACACCCATTGGACGAGCGTGGCCGCCAGGGAGAACGCCGCCCAGGCCAGGAAATAGCCGGCGGCGAACCAACCGGTCGCGGCGAACGGCTGGCCCGAGACTCTTGCCTGCCGGCCCGCGCGCGCATACAGGAGAATCATCGGAGCGGCCGAGGGCGCCATCATGCCGACCATCATCACCACCCACATCACGAACACGAAGGTGAATTCGACAGCGCTCCATGGCGAAGCGGCCGCTACCATGAATCCCCTTCCGGCGGGGACCATGCGCAACCCGTCCATGTTCATGCCGCTCATGCTCATGCCGGCGGAAAGCCAGAGCACATAGGCCCACGCGAACGTGGCGATCACGCCGAACGCGCTGCCAACGAGGAGGCGATCCCGCCGCAGCACGGTTTCCAGGGTGCCCTCGGCCATGGATTGAGGATCTCAGTGAGCGCAGCGGCGGGCGAGGTCGCTGCGGGAGCTACGCCTGGTTCGACCAGCGAATGGACGCATAGAGGCCCTGCTTGCCGGAGTTGTCCCAGTGCATGCCGCGATCGTTGAAGGTGTTGCCGGAGGCTCCCACGGCCAGCACCATTTTGTCGGGACTGACCGGATGGCCGAGGTTGGCCGACATCTCCCCGCTCGGATGCAGGGTCTGCAACGGATCGACGGCCATGTGCAGAATTCCGGGAATCTCCGCGGAGCGCTGCTTGCCCTCGATCCGGAAGGTGATGGGGACTTTGCTCACGCCCAGGTTGCTGCTGATCAACGGTGTGAAGGCGGCCATGGGCCCGCCGGCGGCGCCGGAGAAAATCGCCGCCAGCGCCTCGGTCTGCGCATCGTCGGCGCGTTGATCGATGTAGGTCGCTACCGACCAACCTCCCTCCGCCATGATCCCGGGTGCGTGGAGGACGACGAACACGTTGAGCCCGTCGAGTGCGAGATCGCCGTAGCGGCCCCGTTCGATGTGGAAGACCAGCGGTACGTTGCAGAAGCCTTCGGTCGGGCGCTCGCTCAGCGGCGCACGCGCCGAGAAGAAGCACGGACAGGCGATGCTGCAGCTGCAGTTCTCGAAGTAGTCACCGGCAAGCTGCCAGGGGATCGGATCCGTCATCGCTCTCTCCCGTTGAGAACCTCGCCCTGTTGAATTCAGCCATGCGGCGGAAACCGGCCGCCCCCGCGAAGGGAGCGGCCGATGCTCTGAGGCCTAGCGGACTACCTTGAAGCTGTACGGGATCTGCACGACCTCATCACCACTGAGTACGGTGGTGTTGAACGTATCCACGTAAAGGAATCCGCTGACGGTCTTGCCCACGAGCGACGCGTCGGGCTTGATGGTCACCTTGATCGTCCCTGACTGCCCGGGCGCCAGCACCAAGGGGTTGAAGGTATTGGTGCCCTGTACCAGGTCCGCCCAGACATTGCCGGAATCCGTCGTCACCGTGGTGTCGAACGGCTGCATGAGGGCGAGAGCGTCGGTCGTGACCTGTACATCGGTCGGTGCGCCGTCCGGCGGATAAGGCCCGACGAGGGAGGGCACGACGAGCCAGGGTCCCCACGGAATCTCCGGTTCGATGAGGGAGGCGGCCACGCTACCGGCGCCGGCGGGCCGGGCCCACAGATCGGGGTTTCCGGTCACCCCGACACCGCTCCCGACATCGTTGAACGCGTCCATGGTGATCGGGCTGGTCGATCGTGCGCTGAACCTGAGGACGCTCACTTCCGGCGGCACCCAGGACAGCTCGCAGGCGCCTTGGAGCGTAACGCCGCACAGGGGGGCCGTTCCCAGATCCACGGCCGCGAGCGTTGCGCGGCGCGTATCGGCGAAGTAGAGCTGCGGCACCAGTCCATTGTTCGTCACCCGGATCGGGAGCGTCACCGGCGGGCCGCTCGCGGAGATGCGGGCGCCATTACTGTTGGGCAGATTTCCAGTGGCCACCTGCGCGGTGTTGTAGAACGAAATACGCGCGCTGAAGGGAAGCGAGGTCTGATTACCGGCGGAAGTGAAGTTCTGCAGCAGCACGAAGCGCCAGCGGCCCGCTTGCGGGTTGTAGCGGAAGTGCTGGAGCGCGGGTGTGGCGTTGCCGCTCGGATCGAGGTTCGGTTGGACGCTGAGCTGCATGCCTTGCGGGTCCACCAGCACACCCTCGAGCGCGTAGCCGCTGTCGGCCACGTTGAGGCTCAGACTCATGTTCCTGGCGCCGTCAGGCACGTCGAAGGCAAAGGTCTGGGTAGGACCGCCACCCGGCCGCCCATTCCCGCCGGTGAGCGTGCCCGTGAAGCTGCCACCGCTCTGTCCCACTGGGATCAGCGTGCGCAGGGAAACCGGAATTTCCGCGGGTCCTGCGCCGCTCTGAGTCGCCCCCGCGCCGAAGCGGATGGCGGCGGAGTCGTCTCCCGGATTCGCCGGCATGGTGAACACCGCCGTCAGCACCGCACTGGCTCCGGGCGGCAAGTCCAGATGCGCCGGAAACACCGTGCCCAGAGAGGTGTAGTTCTCTGTCGTTGCGACCAGCTGGACGGGACCTGCGTAGCTGTCGTTGCCCGGCGGTCGGGTCGCCACGAGGGCGGTCCACGTTCCGGCGGTCGGGAAGTTCACATCGACGTGGCCGTATCCGCTGCCAAATCCCTGCGGCACGGAGTATTGCGCCAGTCGGCCGCTCGGATCGAAGAGGTGCAGGTACACGATGGGCGGATGGTTCGGATTCTCCCCCGCCGTACGGTAGGCAATGGCCACATCAAGATGCTGAGCGCCCACGGGAACCACGAATGTGTGCTCGACGTAGGCTCGTGGGGAGCCAGTGACGTTGAGGTAGGTCGGATCGGTTGCCGGGTTCAGGGTCAACTCGGTTGTGTCAGTGGACAACGGCGCGCCGAGGGTCTGCAGGACAGGCGCGAGATGTTGGACGGACGTGCCGGTATTCGTGACTGTGAAGAGGCGCAGCTGCGGCGCACGCGGCAGATCGGTGATGCTGGCGGCTGTCGGGTTGGTCAGCATGCCCGCGCCATGTCCCTGGGGGTGTCCATTGCCGTCGGTGACCGACAGGGCGGCATCGACGGCCGCCAGCGCGTTGATCAGACCGGCTCCCTCTTCGGAGGCGGGCGCGCCCAGGTCGGTGGCCGTGCTCATGATGATGCGTTTGACGAGCGCCGGTGTCGGATCGATCCCGTGATGGGTACTGCGGTAGGCCTGAATCACCAGCGCGGCCTCTCCGGCCGTCAGCGGCGAGGACTGGCTGGTGCCGCCAAAATCCTGAATCGGGGGCGGGTTGGTTCCACCCAGCGTGTCCGCGCACTCCGTGTACATCGCGATGTCCGATGAGCACAGCGCCCAGCCGGAATCTCCCGGGGCGACCACGTCCACGGTACGCGGACCGGTTTGCGAAAAGCCGCCGGAGCTCAGGGAAGTGATGTTGTTGTCGAGGAAGCCGCCGTTGCCGAGCTGAAACGCGGCATTGGTGGTCTGTGCGTAGCTGCGGTACATCGTCGTGGCGCCCACCGCGATGACGTCCGAGTTGGTCGCGGGCGAGCCGAGGGTATCGGCTGTGCCCGCATCGCCGGTGCTGACGACGACGGTCACGCCGGCGCGAATCGCGGCATTGTTCGCCAGGGAGATGGGATCGTTGTCGTTATCCGGAAACGGCTCGCCCCCGAAGGACTCGTTGATGACATCGACGTTGTCGGTGGAAACGGCGTAGTCGATTGCTTGAACCAGGCCCGAGGTGGTCGTGAAGCCCGTCGAGAAGGCTTTCAGTCCGACCAGCGAGGCACCCGGGGCCACGCCGACGATGCGGATGTTGCAGCCCGCCGGAAGCGGGTGCGAAGGATTGACGTAGCCGCTGAGGTCATAAGTCTGATTGCCTTGCGCGGCGATCGAGCTCGCATCTCCGAAAGCCTCGGCACCCGCGGTCGGCGCGTTGACGCCGTCGCCGGAGAAGTCCTGATAGTCGATGAAAACATGCGAGCCATCCTTGCGAATGAAATCCGGATTGTTGACATCGAGCCCGTCGGCGATGAAAGCCACCTTGACACCCTTTCCGGTGACGGGTTGCCCATTGCCATCCAGCACCTGCTGAGCCTGCGGGACGCTGGAATCATCGAAAGCGGTGTGGGTGAGCTGCAGGGCCTCCGGCTCCAGCAGCGGTTTCGCCGGATCGGTCGGACAGATGGCGGACGCGCTGGAATCGGGTGTTGTGGGTGACGTCGGGCTGGCAGTGCTCGCTGTCACGGCGCCTGCTGCGGCCGCGGCTAGAGTCGTGCGCGGCGCCCGGATCACTCTGTCGGGCACGACGGCCTGCACGAGCGGATGCGCGGCAAGGCGTGCTGCCTCTGCCTTGGAGACGCGCGTCGCGAGCGCATTGATCAGGGCGAAGGAACGGGTGCGTGTGGCCTGTGCCTGCTGTAGCTCCGACAGGACCGGCGCTTGCGCGGCGGCGAGTGCAGAGCGGCGGGCTCCCATGGCGCCTCTGACGGGCGGCGCGTTGGGGAGCTGATCGCGCAGAATGATGATGACGTCCGTATCGACTGCCTGCGCGGCCTGCAACAGCTGTGCCGGAGTGAGTTGCGCGGACTGTGTACTTGCCGAGACGGTGACAATGAGCGCCAGACAACCCAGTCGGAAGGAAGTTGAGACCTTCATGGTTTCCCCGATTTCTTGGTTGGTTCTCGCGCGATCAGCGGCGGGCGAGTCGGACTCACGGCCCATCCTCTAGCGCGCGTTCCGAAGGCATCGAATGCCCGGGACGCTACGCCCAATGCGATGAGCAAGTCAACGCGTGGTAGAGCTCGAGAGAAGGGATCTCGGTACAGCAGCCGCTGCGCTCGAGTCCGCGTCACTCGTGCTTCGCGCTCAGGGATTGGGGACGTAGATCGCCAGGCCTCGGCCTTCCTTGGTGACGAGCGCAATATCCAATCCTCCGCCCACGCCGACCGCCGAGCGCCCGCCGTAGGAAGTCGATCCGCCACCGGTTCCGACGCTGCCAGACACCCGGTTCTCGGTTGATTGCAGCAGCACACCGTTGGCACCGAGCTTTGCAGCCTCGAGCTTCAGTCGCTCGACGACCTTGTCCATCTTCCCCTGATCGCTGAACCGGAATCCGCCTCGGCTCGAGGCTTCCAGCGCAGCGATTTCCTCGTATTGGGGCGGGGGCTCGGTATAGATCCTCACATTCTCAGGAGAGATCGGTGAGCGCACCGCGCCGGTGACGACGTGACTGGATGCGGCGCATCCCGCGCCCAGTATCGCCGTCGCACACAGGGACAGGAGTTTGGAAGCGCAAGGCGCACGCATGAGACACCCCGCTGCAACCGGCAGCGCCGGACACCCCATTATGTCACACGACGCGGTTCGCTTTCCTGCGAGCCGCGGCGATGGAAATCCCCGGGGGCCCACGCGATGCCCGCTGGAGCCGGCTATCGCCGGCTCGGGTTCACTTGCCGGTTGCGCCGGGGGGCCCCGCTCGTGCGGGCCCCCGGCCAAACCCGGTCCTTACTGCTTGAATCGCAGCCCGATGACCCACGTGCGGCCGATGGGGTCGAACAGCACGTTGTTGCCTGTGCCGTTCGCGCCCGGGCGGCGCGGCGGATCCACATTGGTGAGGTTGTTGATGCCCGCGTAGATCTCCAGGTTCGAGCGTTCGTTCTGCACGATCTGGTAATGGCCGACGAGATCGAGGTACAGCGCCGATTTCACGTCGTTGGTGTTCGTGCTGGCCGGATTGGTCAAAGTGTAGTTCGGCTGATCCGGGCCGAGGAAGGCGGCGTTATAGATGCCGGCAGGGATGAAGCGTGCATGCAAGTCCACGCTGTACGCCTGCAATCCCCAGTTGAGCATCCAGTCGAGGGTATAGCGGGGAATGCCGGGGATGGTGCCGGCGCGCAGGCCGGTCTGGCCGGCGCGATTGACCGGGCCACCCGAATCGATGGTGATCAAGTCCGAGTAGTACGTACCGAGGATGCGTGCATCGAGCTTGCCGAAAGCCCCGAGGGGCTGGCGGAATTCGAGCTCCAGGTCCGTGCCTCGCGTGATCAGCTGGTTGACGTTCTGCTGCACATCGACGATCTGCGTGATGACGCCATTCGCATCACGCGTGATCAGACCGCAGAACTCCGTCGCTCCCTGGAAGCAACGGGTGGCAATCGTCTGGGCGCCGAGCGTACCGATCGCATCCTTGATGGAGATGTCGAAGTAGTCGATCGACAGCTGGGCGCGGCCCAGGAAGTTGTCGACGCTCGGACGCACGACAAAACCTGCAGTCCAGGTGTCAGCGACCTCCGGGACCAGGTTCGGGTTCGACCCTGAGATCGTGACGGGATTGGTCTGCAAGCCGTTGCGGTACGGATCGTTGAGAATGCCGAAGCCCGTGGTCTTCGGCCCGAACAGCTCGCTCAGGTTCGGCGCGCGAATGTCGCGCGAACGCGTCGCGCGCAAGCGTAGGGAGTCGATCGGCTCCCACACGATGCCGGCTTTCCAGGTCGTGGCATTGACGCTCGAAGAGACGCCCGCGCCGTCGCGATTGTAGTGCGTCTCACGGATTGCTCCGTTCAGGTCGATACTCTTCGCCACCGCCAGGTCCTTGGCGAGCGGCATGTCAGCCTCGAGGTAGCCTTCCGCGACATTGATCTTGCCGGTGATGTTGCTGCCGTTGCCGGTGAAGAACCCGAGCGCTGCCGAAATCGGGTCGGTGCCGCCCTGCAGCTCGTCGCTGCGGTATTCCGCTCCTGTCGCCACGGCCAGTGGCCCGGCCCAACCCTCGAACACGTTGCCATGGACATTGGCCGCCACGACGTGCTCGGTGGTCACCGTCGTCTGGTAGGCGTTCCCGGTCACGTACTGCTGCACCCCGGGTGCGACCTGGTCGCCGAACACGTTGTAAGGCACGCACCCGGGAGCTCCGTTGGCGCCATTCGCATTCTTGGCGCAGACGATCTGGCCGCTGGTGTCGCGGACGGCGTTGATGGCGTTGGCCAGGTTGGCATTGATGACGGCGTGGCTGGTGTCCAGCTCGAGCCAGTTCTTGCCGAACTGATAGTAGGCATCCCAGCCCCAGCTGCCGGCGATCTCGCCCTTGATGGCCGGCACGATGCGCAGCACTTTATCGGTGCCGACGGTGGCCGTGTTGCCCAGGTCCGTGTAGTCCTTGCCGAGATTGAAAGAGGTGATCCCGTTCGCCGCCATGATCGCCGGAATATTGAACGCGGGATTGCTGGAGGTGGGGATGAACGGGTTGCTCGCGCTGATGGCCTGCGCGGTGTTGCGATCGACGGCGCCGAACGTCCAGCCCACCAGGTGTCCCCAGGAAACATCGAGCGTCGCCTCGGTCTTGTCGTTGACCTCGAACTTGCCGCGTGTATAGAGGCTGTAGCGCTCGATGGGGGCCTCGAGCGGGATGCCGGAGAAGTAGGCATCGTGACTGCCCCCTTCGCCGCCGACCATGTACAGGCTGTTGACCAGGCTGCCGTACTGGAAAGCCCGGGGCGTACCGTCGGGATTGAACGTGATGCCATGCAGCGGATCGGTGGCCGGCTTCGTGACACCTGCCGCATACGTCGAGGAGTTGATCACGCCCGTCTGGGCGATGGTGGAGGGACGCACGAAGGGCAGGATGTTGTTGGCCGGAATGGTCGAGCCCTGGGCCGGCGTGCGCCCGAAATTCAACCAGTCCTCCGAGCACCACAGGCGCTTGGTGCAATCCTCGACTCCCTTGTTCTTCTCGAAGTCCACCGCGCCGATGAAGTGGAAGCGGTTGTCCATCAGGCCGAAGCCGCCGGCGAACGCTCCGGCCATGTCGCGCGAGTCCGCGCGCGAGGATTGACCATACGAAACCTGGCTCTTTACGCCCTCGAGACGGTCATCGAGAATGAAGTTGACCACACCGGCGACGGCGTCCGAGCCGTACTGCGCCGAGGCACCGCCGGTCACCACTTCCGCGCGGTCGAGCAGGATGCTCGGGATCATGTTGGTATCGACCGTTCCGACGGTGGTCGAAGGCACGAAACGCTCGCCATTGACCAGCACGAGGGTGCGCTGGGCGCCCAGACCGCGCAGATCCAGAACGTTGCCACCGACGTAACCGCCCGTGGAGCTTTGTGATGCGGGGGTCTGCGTCGCGCGGAACGACGGCAACTGATTCATCAGGTCGCCGAGATTGGTGGTTCCCAGCTGCTCCGCACGGTCAGCTCCTACCACGCTCACGGGCGAGGGCGCTTCAAAGCCACTGCGCTGAATACGGGATCCCGTGACGACGACCTGTGCCAGAGTGTCTCCGCTGTTGTCCGCAGCAGCGGGCGGCTGATCCTGTCCCCACGCCGTGCCAGCCAGCAGCAAGGCAACCACGCACCCGACTCCCGAAACACGATTCGGCATTCCAGCTCCCCTTCGGAAAAACGCTTCAGACGTGTGGCCGCGCCGGCGCCTTGGATGGCGGCGCGCGCAGAACTCCAAAAAGTCGTGATCTCCCCTGTGAACGCGTCCGGAGGCTCCCCGGGGACGCGCGCAGCCATTCTGCAGCGTGGCGGAAAGGGATGAGCCAGGATTATCGAGCGGCGATCACAGGGTGAACGGCGCGCCGTGGAAATGTACAAGACTCTGCGCAGAGGGTTGTACCGAAACGGCATCAACAGGTGTATTGGGTGGAAGTGTGAGCCTGTTGGAATCTGCGGGCGCGGTGCTCAGCGTGCCAGTACGATGACGGGCGATGTGCCAGGCAGGGCAAGCGGTGCTGTCGCGCGCCCTCGAGCGGCGGCCACTTACAATAAACCCGGCCCGGGTCTAAGCTCCCCTCACAAGAGGAGCAGGCGACGGCCGCCAAAGACAACGATCCTCAACAGGGGAACACCATGAAGTACGCCTTGTGGTTCGTGCGGCTCGTGTTCGCGGCATGGATGATTCCAGCCGGCCTGAACCATTTCGTGACGCTCTTCCCGCAGCCGATGGGCACCAAGCCGCTCAGCCATGAGCTGATCGTGGCCCTGCTGGACAGCCACCTGTTCGATATCGTGAAGGCCGTGGAGCTGCTCGCGGGAATCAGTGTCCTGTTCGGCTTCTTCACTCCCCTCGGACTGATCCTGTGCATGCCCGTCTCGTTTTGCGTGTTCTTCTGGGACACGCCGCTGGAGGGATGGGGGTCGCGCGCCTCGATCTTCGGTGAGGCGGCGCTGCTCTCCAATGTCATCCTGTGCTTCGCCTATGTCAGAAGCTATCGCTCGATGTTCGCTGTGCGCTCGCGCCCGCGGGGGTTCGGTACATCCGATGCACCAGGCGGGGCGCAGCCTGTGGGGGGCCGACCATGAAGGCACTCATCCTCGTCGGCCGGCTGATCTTCGGTGCCTGGATGTTGATCAATGGCGCCGGCCACTTTTTCTCCCTCTGGGCCGCGCCCGCCGGGCATGAGCCGCTGGCCCTGCAGCTGATGGCGGCGCTGGTGGATTCCGGCTTGATCAATGTCGCCATGGTGATTCAGATGGTGGCCGGCGCATTGATTCTGCTCGGCGTCCTCGTCCCCGTGGCCCTGTGCGTGGTGATGCCGATTTCCACCTGCGCGCTCTACTGGTCGGTCGTCCTGGATCACCAGCCCGTCGGCGCGGTTCTGGCACTGGTGGCCTTTGCCCTGAACGGGCTGCTGATGCTCGCCTACCTCGACTACTACAAGGGCGCCCTGCAGCGATATGCCCTGGCCCTGGGTGAATCCGGGCGCACGTCCTTTGATTCCCTGTTCGTGAGCTCCAAAGGCCGCGCTTCCCGCGACCAGTTCGTGCCTGCGTTGATCACGCTGGTGGCTGTTATCCTGTTCTACGGCTACCTGGTAACGGGCCGTACCGCCGTGTGGTGCCTGCTCATGCTGCTGTTTCCCGGAGTGGTTCTCCACGCCCGGCGCCTGCACGACATGGGACGCAGTGCCTGGCTGTTACTGGTTCCTGTGGTACTGATGGTCGTGGCCTTCGCCATCTGGCTGCACATCCTCAGCTTCGGCACCCGGCTCGATGCCGCGTTGCCCGTCATCGCGCTCGTGGTCTGTGCGGGTGTTGCGCTCTGGTGTTGTATTGGCAAGGGGCAGGCGGACGCCAACCGCTTCGGGGTGCCGGTCACCCTGTAAGGCCGGCAGGGGCGGATCCGCAGCGGCGGAGGCAGGAATTTTCGCGCGTGATTGTCCAAACGGAGCAGGCTCGCGCATCTTGAGGTCTGAGAGCCCGCCGACCTTCCGGTGGGAGCCGACTTCGAAAGAGGATCCTATGCCCACGAGCAAGATCAAGTTTCTATGCCTGTACCGTTTCGCCGCCGCCGGCTGGCCGGCCAAACCCTCCTCACCCGAGCAGATGCAAGCCCAATATGCCGCCTGGAAGGCGTGGATGACGAAGTTCGAGAAGGAGCTGATTCCCGGGGATGGCCTGCTGCCCGGCGGGTCTGTCGTGCGCGGGGGTAACGTGACCGACGGCCCCTTCATCGAGGCCAAGGAAGTCGTTGCCAGCTACGGCATCATCGAGACGGACTCGCTCGCGCGGGCGGTCGAGATCGTCAAGGCGTGCCCGATCGGCATGGATCCGGGCGCCAGCGTCGAGATCCGGCAGCTCGGCGGCTACAGCGGCTGAGGCCGACCCCGTGGTCAGGACGCGCCGTGGCTGAAACCGGCCGCCCATGGGCTGGAGTCCACCCAGCGACTGAGGCCGACACGGTGTCGGAGGCCGGATCACCGCCCGGGCTCCCGGATCACTACTTCCGCCGGGAGTTCGGGCGCCTGGTGGCGGCTCTGTCGCGCCGCTTCGGAGTGCATCGCGTGGAGCTCTGTGAGGATGCCGTCCAGACGGCACTCCTTCGCGCCGTGCAGTCATGGCCTCAACGAGGGCCGCCTGAGGACAAAAGCGCATGGCTCTACCGGGTGGCCCTCAATGAGGTCCTCGGGGCGCTGCGCCGCGAGCGCCGTACTGGAGTGTCCGCTGAGAACGCCGAACGGCTGGCCGCTGATTCCAGCACAGAAGAGGAGGTTTACCTCGAGCACGAGGTGAGGGACGACCAGCTGCGGATGCTCTTTGTCTGTGCCAATCCTGAGATTCCGCGCGAGTCGCAGATCGTGTTTGCGCTCAAGACCCTCTGCGGGTTCAGCACTGAGGAGATCGCGCTGCGCCTCTTCAATAGTGATGAAGCAGTCTACAAGCGTCTGCAGCGAGCCCGCACCACGCTCCGTGAGCACGTCGAGGACCTGGAGCAGCCCGCCCTCCAGCAGCTCGCCAGCAGGCTTCCGGCGGTACTGGAGATTCTCTATCTGCTGTTCACGGAAGGCTACAGCTCTGCCCAGCCGCAGCAGATGATCCGTCGCGAGCTGTGCGAGGAAGCGATTCGTCTGGGGCGGCTCCTGGATGAGCACCCGGTGGGGGCTGCTCCTGAGACGGCCGCGTTACTCGCGCTCATGTACCTGAATGCGGCACGCTTCGACGCGCGTGTCGATGGAGCAGGGGGCTTGCTCGTCCTGGAGGAACAGGATCGCTCCCTCTGGGATCGCGAGCTGATCCGGATCGGAGTCTCCTACCTGCACCGATCGGCGCGAGGAGAGCGTTTCACTCGTTATCACGCCGAGGCAGCGATTGCCGCCGAGCACTGTATGGCGCCGACCTACGAGGCCACGCGCTGGCAGGAGATTGCGCGGCTCTATCAGATGCTCGATACCCTCGCTCCATCTCCCATCCATACGCTGAATCGCGCGATCGCCATCGCGGAGTGGCAAGGTCCCGAGGCAGGGCTCGCGCTGCTCGAGCCGCTCCACCCGCCGAGCTGGCTTCTCGGCTATTACCTGTGGGACGCGACACTCGGCGAGCTCTACCGCCGCTGCGGCGAGCGTGAGCGTGCCGTTGGCTATCTGACACGCGCACTTGCGGCAGCCCCGACTCACGCTGAGAAGGGGCTTCTGCAAAGGCGGCTGCAGGCTTGCTCGATCTCCGGCGAGCCCCGAGCGCGAAAGTGACTTACGCCTGGCGGGCCCCTGTTGAACATCCGGCGGGTTGAATGGTCAAAAGGGTGAATCAACCGTCGGCGACGTGCATCGGTCGCGGGCGGTCAGATTCGTGGGAACGCTTTCAGCCACAGGAGACATCCTCATGCGTACCCGACTCCTCATGCTCGTTGCGGCCTTCGGCCTCGCCGCACCCGTCATCGCCGCTGCCGCCGAGTCGGCCGACACACCCGCAGCCGCGACATCGGCGAAATGGGTGACTCGCCAGCTGCACTTCATGTACTCACCCATCGCCCCCGGATTCGTCACGACACACTACTCGTGCGATGGCCTGCAGGACCAGATGACAGCGATTCTGCGGCAGCTCGGGGCGAGCAGCGATCTGGCCGTGAGATCCGTCGGTTGCATCCGGGCTTCGGGACCAGAGCCGTTTCCCGGCGTGGATGCGCGGTTCTCGGTGCTCGAACCCGCGGCGGCTGCTCACCCGGCCGCGGCCGACTCCCCAACCGTGTCGGCACGCTGGGAAAAGGTGACCTTCAAACCGGACACGTCCTGCCAGCTGTTGGATCAGGTGAAACGCAACGTCCTGCCGCTGTTCGCGACCCGCAACGTCAAGGCCGACTGTCCGGTGGGCTTCAGTCTGGAAGTGTTGCGGCCGGTGAAACCTGCGCACCCGGAGGCGGCGCCGCATTGAGAAACGCTGCCTTGCGCAGCGCGTAACAGATGAGTGCCCCGGCCAGCGCCAGCGCTGCCAGGCCGATGAAGGAGCCGGTGTCACCGCCGGTCGCTTGCTTGAGGACTCCGACGATGCTCGGCCCGAAAAACCCGCCGATGGTACCGATGGTGTTGATCAGGGCGATGCCGGCAGCGGAGGAGGGACCCTGCAGAAATTTCGCCGGCAGACACCAGAACGGGGCCATGAACACCGGGAGTCCCATCGGGATGAGCGCCAGAGCGAGCACTCGCGGGAGCGAATCGGGAAACAGCGCGACCCCGACACACCCGGCGCACTGCAGAGCCAGGCCAAAGGCTGCCTGCCCACAGCGCTCGCCCCGACGATCCGACAGCCGCCCGGAAATCGGGTAGAGCGCGCCGGCGACCACAGCGATACCGGCGATGACCAGGCCGGTGGTCGTGTCCCGGATCCCCAGCGCATCGCGCACGAGCGTCGGTGCCCACGAGATATAGGCATTGGTGACGGAGAACAGCGCGAAGTACGGAACGGTCAGCACCCATACGAATGGATTGGCGAGCGCCCGCAGGGGCGATGTCGGGGTGCTCGCGCTTCCCGGCTCATCCTTCTTCAGCCGCGCGGTGAGCCAGTCCCGCTGCTGCGCGGACAGCCACCGCGCCTCACGCGGTTGCCCGGTCAGGTAACGGAGCAGACCGATTCCCAGCAGTATCGAAGGGATGCCTTCGAGCAGGAACAACCATTGCCAACCGGCCAGACCGGCGTGTCCGCTCAAGCCGAGCAGGGCACCCCCGAGCGCCCCGCCGATCACCTGCGAGATCGGGCTGCCGATGAGCACCGCGGCGAGAGCCCGGGCACGGTAGGGAGCGGGAAACCAGCAGCCGATGTAATAGACGATCCCGGGGAAGAAGCCTGCTTCGGCCACACCGAGCAACAGGCGGGCGAGGTAGAACTGGCCGGCGCTGCGCACCAGCATCGTCAGCGCCGCGATGACTCCCCAGGTGATGGCGATTCGCGCCATCCAGATGCGTGCGCCGGTGCGCAGCAGAATCAGATTGCTGGGAACCTCGAAGGCCGCGTAACCGAGAAAAAAGATTCCCGCGCCGAGGCCGAACACCGCGGGGGTGAAGCCCAGCTCCTGGTTCATCTGCAGGGCCGCGATGCCGACGTTGCTGCGATCCAGGTAGGCGAAAATGTACCCTAGAGACAGCAACGGCAGAATCCGCAGGCTCACCCGCCGCATCGTCGCGAGCTCGAGAGAGGCGTCGCTCATGGTTGGGGACTATGGGGACCGTCGGGACAAAAGAGCTCGTTGCTCGCCAGTCTGCCACACCGGTGACGGGCTGGGAGGAGCGCTGGCTTTCCAGTATATTGGAATACATGTCCACCATGGTAGACGGTATCGCGATCCGGGAGGATGACCTTTCGGGGGAGGCCACCCGGAGCCTGGTACGCCTGCATCTGGAGGGAATGCGCGCCCACTCACCGCCGGGCAGCGTGTTTGCGCTCGATTACTCCGGGCTCACGAGCGCCGATGTGAGGCTGTGGACGGCCTGGATCCGCGAGGAGATCGCGGGCATGGGCGCCCTCAGGGACCTGGGCGATGGGACGGGGGAAGTGAAATCGATGCGCACGCACCCGCGGTTCCTGCGCCGCGGCGTCGGGGCTGCTCTGCTCGAGCACATCATTGCGGCGGCGAGGGCAGCTGGAATGGTCCGGCTGAGCCTGGAGACCGGGTCCGGTCCGGCATTCGAGCCCGCGCTCGCGCTCTACCGCCGCCGCGGGTTCGTCAGTGGGGCGCCGTTCGCGCAGTACACGCGCAGTGACTTCAACCAGTTCCTGCACCTGGATCTCTAGGTCCCCGCCCGCCGGAGCTACCACCAGAAATAGAGTTGCAACGCGTCGTCACGCCGTGGCGGGATGTTCGCCAGCACGGCCCGGTGGTCGGAGAAGTTGGCGGCGCTGCGCTCGATCAGGTCATCGACGGCGGCCATGTTGTAGCGGCCATCGGCGGCGTTCGGAGGGTGCAGGGTGGCCGGGTCGGGAAAGATTCCCATGCCGGCCATGATGGCGTACCACGACACGATCGGGTAGCCCTTGCCGAGGGTTTGCTCACGCACGGCCGGTGCGATGCTCTTACCCCGGGTCCAGGTGAAGTACAGCTGCTTGAGCGCGTCGGAAATGCGTTCATTGGCCGCGTTCTCGCGCCAGTAGTCGGTGTCGCCGCGGGTGTTGGTCTTGTAGTGGGTGGCCACGTAGTCGCGCGTGCCGTCGTAGAGCTCGTTGAGCAGCCGGTTGAATCGGTCGTGCGCCGCCGGGCTCAGATCACCCTGCTCCAGGGCTTCGGCAAACAGCATGGCAGTGCGCTGGATGAACATCAGCGCGGTCGCTTCCAGCGGCTCGATGAAGCCCTGCGCCAGCCCGTTGGCGAGGCAGTTCCTGTTCCAAGGCCGGGTCACGTGCCCGACCTTCATTTTAAGGTGCCGCGCCGGTGTGTCGGAATCGAGCAGACCCAGGTGCTCACGCAGCTCGCGCTCGGCATCCTCGGCCGAGCAGAAGCGGCTGCTGTACACATAGCCGTTGCCGTAGCGGTTGGTGAGGGGAATTTCCCAGGCCCAGCCGTTGCGCATCGCCCTGGACACCGTCTCGCAGGGGAGGGCGCCGTCGATCGGTGAGGGCAGGGCGACGGCGGCGTCATTGAAGAGCACGTCGGCATAGCTGACGAACGGTGTCCCGAGCGCCTGCTGAATCAACAGGCCGCCAAAGCCGCTGCAATCCACGAAGATGTCGGCGCGGATCGTCTCCCCCTCGCGAGTGTGGACGGAGGCGATCGCGCCCTGCCCATCCAGAGTGGCATGCGTGACATGGCAGGAGCGGTAGCGCACGCCGCGCTGCAGGGCCTTCTTCTGGAGAAACTGCCCGAGCAACACGGCATCGAAGTGATAGCCGTGCCAGACATCGAACGCAAAGTTCTCGGACGGCTTGGGTGCCAGGCGCCGTGCCGCCAGGCGCGTCGCGAGAAAGAATCTGTCGGGGTGCGCATGGACGTCCGCACCCCTGACACGCACGTCGGCGTTGTGCACGAACTGGGCCATCGTCAGGTTGTCCAATACCGAGACGAACGGGTGAAAATAACGCTCGAATCCCGGCTTGGTCGACCAGCCCTCGAAGCGGATGCCGCACTTGTAGGTGGCCTGACACGCGGGCATCCACTCCGCTTCCTCGATTTCCAACTTCGCGAAGAACCCGCGCAGCCAAGGCGTAGAGCCTTCGCCGACGCCGATGGTGGGCACGGCTGGAGACTCCAGCACGGTGATCTCGGCGCCGCGCGCAACCAAGGAGCGCGCGAGAATGAGCGCCGTCATCCAACCTGCCGAACCGCCGCCGACGATCACGATGCTGCGCACAGCCAACGGCTCGGCAGGCCGCGGCGGCGGGGCGCTGTTGTCCGCGCTCCAGGAGTAGTTCAGGGCCAGATTGGCCGTCATGGGCGGAGGCGGGCGGCGGGCCGCTCGTCCCGCGACTGGTGGCGGCGGGGGGAATCGCAGCAGCCGGGAGAGTGCCTTCTTTCTAACACGATCGCGTAAGCGGCTGGCGCGCGGCTGACATGTAAGCAACTGTACTCCAACAGGGGGGATTGTCTAAGGCCCTGCTGTTGGATTGAACGGGATCCAACTTGGGGAAGGCGGGCGTTCCGGATCGGTTGGAGTTCTGATTTTCCCGGTCGCGCCGCAGCGGACTACGGGCCGGCTGCTGCCGGGGCGGGAACGCCCCAACAGCAGGGCGCGAGCCGGTTCTCAGGCGCGCCCCGATTTACTCGTGGAGTCGGGTGTGTTAGGGACTCGTGGAACCCAACATCACGACCGGGACCCGCGCTACGGCTGCTATTACCGCGCCTGTTTGTGTACCGCGGCTTTCTCCGAGCTCGGCAGGGAGCCCGCGTAGGCGGCCAGAGCCAACATGTCCGGCGGCGTGAGGCTGGCGACGATCGGCTGCATCAGCGCCGCGTTCGCTCCACTGCGGGTACCGAGCCGGAAGGCGTACAGCTGGCGGAGAATTCCCGTAGGAGAGCGCCCGGCGAGAGGGGGTCCGATCGGACCTCCTCGCAACCCGAGTCCATGGCAGGTCACGCAAGGCTGCCGCGACTTGCCGTCGCCCTTGGCAAGGTTGGCGCCCCGTGCGATGGCGCCGACGGGCACATAAGCGGTGTAGCTGACGCGATTGTCGCGCTCTTCGAAGCGGCTGAAGTCATCTGGCCCCTCGATGATGCGCTCCCCGAGAGGCTGCCGGGGACCGCTCGCGTCGAACACGTAGACAAAACCCTGCGCACGGAAGGACGGCACGGAGGCAGCCTCGATGACTTTGAGTCGCTTCGTGAAGCGTAAGCCGGAAAAATAGCGGGCCGCCTGTTCCGCATCGGCGTCGCCGATGTGGCTCGCGGTCTGCAGCATGAGCGCCCCGGGAGTGAAACGGGGATCCAGGAGCTTGCGGGCACCGGCCTTCATGTCAGTGATCTGGCGTAGCAGATAGGCGTAGGGCAGGCCGGCAAGGGCCGCGTTCTCGGGGCGTCCCTGGC
>Ga0105240_10004321_pt1 | contig 21688 bp, 19 predicted proteins | sample KBSC54metaG_FD_80426 | JGI IMG/M metagenome (GOLD analysis project Ga0105240, IMG submission 80426) | Corn rhizosphere microbial communities from Kellogg Biological Station, Michigan, USA - KBS C5-4 metaG | ecosystem: Host-associated > Plants > Roots > Rhizosphere > Soil | place: Michigan, USA... | reverse complement strand
TGGACGATGGGCTACCAGCCCGATTACCACACCGAGGGCGTGATCTACGCCAAGCACATCCTGGCCAACGTCAAGGACGCCAAGGTCGGCATCCTGATGCAGAACGACGACTTCGGTAAGGACTATGTCGACGGCTTCAAGGAAGGCCTCGGCAAGGACCACGCCAAGGCGATCGTGAAGCTGGCGACCTACGAGGTCACCGATCCGACCGTCGACTCGCAGATCATCCAGCTCAAGGACTCGGGCGCCAACGTGTTCTTCAACGTGGCGACGCCGAAGTTCGCGGCCCAGGCGATCCGCAAGGCCGCCGATCTCGGCTGGAAGCCGGCGCAGTACATGACCAACGTATCGGCGTCGGTGGCGTCGGTGATGAAGCCGGCCGGCTTCGACAACGCCCAGGGCGTCATCACGGCGGCCTATCTCAAGGATCCGACGGAGAAGCGCTGGAACGACGATGCCGACATGAAGACCTGGCGCGAGTGGATGGCCAAGTACATGCCGGGCGGCAACCAGGGCGATGCGAACTACATCTACGCCTACTCGGTGTCGTTCCTGATGCATCAGACGCTGAAGAACTGCGGCGACACGCTGACGCGCGCCAACGTCATGAAGCAGGCCGCCAGCTTCCAGAAGCTCAAAGTGCCGCTGCTGCTGCCGGGCATCACCGTCAGCACCAGCGCGACCGACTTCTATCCGATCCAGTCGGTCCAGCTGCAGAGCTTCAAGGGCGAGACCTGGGAGCTCTTCGGCGAGGTCATGGCCGCCGAAAGCACCTGATCCGGCATCGTCGATCAGCAGAAAGGCCGCCGGTGAACCCGGCGGCCTTTTTATGTGCCCGGCGCCTGCGAATTAGATCTTTTCACAGAGCGGATTTCGCGCAACGCTTGCTTCCGTCGAACAAAAACCAGACGGAGGAAGCGTTGAAGCCCAACAGGCGTCAGTTCATCGGAGGCGTTTCATCCGCCGCCGTCATTTCCGCATCGTCCACCGCGTTTGCGCAGAAGAAGTACGACGAAGGTGCGAACGACAAGGAGATCAAGATCGGCCATTGCTGCCCGTACAGCGGGCCGGCGTCGGCCTACGGCGTGATCGGCCTGTCGCATCAGGCCTTCTTCAAGGCGGTCAACGAAGCCGGCGGCATCAACGGCCGCAAGATCAACTTCGTGACGCTCGACGACGGCTACTCGCCGCCCAAGACCGTGGAGTGCGCGCGCCAGCTCGTCGAGCAGGAGAAGGTCCTGTTGCTGTTCAATACGCTCGGCACGCCGACCAACACGGCGATCCACAAGTACGTCAATCAGAAGAAGATCCCGCACCTCTATATCTCGACCGGCGCGTCGAAGTGGGGTGATCCGCAGCACTTCCCTTGGACGATGGGGTTCCAGCCCGACTACAACACCGAGGGCCAGATCTACGCCAAGCACATGCTGGCCAACGTCAAGGATGCGAAGATCGGCATCCTGATGCAGAACGACGACTTCGGTAAGGACTACGTCGACGGCTTCAAGAAGGGCCTCGGCAAGGACGCCAACCGGATCGTCAAGCACGTGACCTACGAGATCACCGATCCGACGGTCGACAGCCAGGTCATCCAGCTCAAGGATTCGGGCGCCAACGTGTTCTTCAACGTCGGCACGCCCAAGTTCTGTGCCCAGGCGATCCGCAAGGCGGGCGACCTCGGCTGGAAGCCGGCGCAATACCTGGTGAACGTCTCGGCATCGGTCGCCACGGTCATGAAGCCCGCCGGGTTCCAGAACAGCCAGGGCATCCTCACCGCGGCCTACCTCAAGGACCCCACCGACAAGCAGTGGGACAATTCCGAGGACATGAAGGCGTGGCGGGCGTGGATGGCCAAGAACATGCCAGGCGCCAATACCGCGGACGGCAGCTACGTCTTTGCCCAGTCCGTCGCCACCCTGATGGTCGAGACGCTGAAGCGCTGCGGCGACGACCTCACGCGCGCCAACGTCATGAAGCAGGCCGCCAGCTTCCATGGCTACGTGCCGCCGCTGCTGCTGCCCGGCATCAGCATCAACACCAGCGCCACCGACTTCTACCCGATCCAGGCCGTCCAGCTCGCCCGCTTCAAGGACGAGAGCTGGGATCTGTTCGGCGAGGTCATGCACGCCGAAAGCTCGTAAGCCCCGGCGGGCTCGAGACGGGAAGGAAAAGGCCGCCGGTCTCCCGGCGGCCTTTGTGCGTCAGCGATCGGTGCTGACCGGCTGGACCGGCTTGCGGCGCAGCGCCTGGCGGCATTCGGCGGTGCTGATGCGGCCATCCTTGTCGGCGTCGCAGCGCGCGAAGTTGCGTTCGGCCTGGGCCATGAACTCGGCCTTGCTCACCGTGCCGTCCTTGTCGGTGTCGAGCAGCCGGAAGTAGGTCGCCTGGCTGCGGATCTGGCGGTCGCTGGGCGGCGTGCCGTTGCCCACGAACAGCTCGTCCTTGCTGAGGCGGCCGTCGCCGTTGGTGTCGAGCAGCCGGAAGCGCGCTTCCTGGCCGGCGGCCCATTCGGTGCGATCGACGATGCCGTCCTTGTTGGTGTCGTAGCGCATCAATGCCGAGGTGCGTTCGCGGGCGGGCGGTGCCTTGCCCGGATCGGGGTCGCCGGGAGCCGCCCACGCGGGCAGAGTGAGCACGGGCAGGCAAAGCAGGAGGCTGGTAGCCGAGGCCAGGGAGACGAACTTGATCATCGTATAGTATCCTTAAGGTTGTATCAGAGAACAAAAATACACGCGTCGTTCTCCTTACCGGCGCGTTTAAGGGCCGATATAGTCCGAGCGGCGACCGAATTGTGGCGGTGTTGAGGTTTTGTTCCCGGAGCGGAAGTTCATGGCTTACGACTACGAGCTCTTCGTCATCGGCGCCGGCTCGGGCGGCGTGCGCGCCTCGCGCATGTCGGCGGCCCATGGCGCCAAGGTCGGCATCTGCGAGGATTTCCGCGTCGGCGGCACCTGCGTGATCCGCGGCTGCGTGCCGAAGAAGCTGATGGTCTACGGTTCGAAGTTCGCGCACGAGTTCGAGGATGCGGCGGCCTATGGCTGGTCCGGGCTCGCGCCGAAGCATTCGTGGGCCACCTTGCGCGACAATGTCGCCCGCGAAGTCGATCGGCTGAACGGCATCTACCTGCGCCTGCTCAAGGACTCGGGCGTCACGCTCCACATGGGCCGCGGCCGCTTCATGGACCGGCACACGCTCGAGATCGGCAAGGAAACCATCACGGCCGAGAAGTTTCTGATCGCCACCGGCGGCCGGCCGGAAATGCCGGACATTCCCGGCCGCGAGTTCGCGATCAGCTCCAACGAGGCCTTCCACATCGCCGACCCGCTGCCCAGGCGCATCACCGTCGTGGGCGGCGGCTACATCGCCGTCGAGTTCGCGGGCATCTTCAACGGCCTCGGCGCCAAGGTCGACATCGTCATCCGGCGCGATCGCGTGTTGCGCGGCTTCGATGAGGAATGCCGTAGCTTCGTCCACGAGAGCCTGGAACAGAGCGGCATCCGGATCCGCAAGGAAACGGAGATCGTCCGCATCGAGGCGACCCCGGATGGATCGGGGGGAGGCAAGGCGCCGTACCGCCTGCACACCAAGACGGGCGAAGTACTGGAGACCGACCTGGTCATGTATGCGACTGGACGCCTGGCAAACACCGCCGGCATCGGCCTCGAGAAGGTGGGCGTGCAGGTCGACAAGAAGGGTGCGGTCGCGGTCGACGAGTGGTCGAAGACCACGGCGCCGAACATCTGGGCGGTGGGCGACGTCACCGACCGCATCAACCTCACACCGGTCGCGATCATGGAGGGCCATTGCTTCGCCGACACCGAGTTCGGCAAGAAGCCGCGCAAGGCCGACTATCGCGACGTGCCATCGGCGGTGTTCTGCCAGCCCGAGATGGCCAACGTCGGGCTGACCGAGGAGGAGGCGCGCCAGAGGCTGGGCGAGGTCAGGATCTTCGCATCGACCTTCCGGCCGATGAAGCACACGCTGACGGGTGCCCAGCAGCGCACCTTCATGAAGCTGATCGTCGAGGCCGCGACCGACAAGGTCGTGGGTGTGCACATGGTGGGCGACGACGCCGCCGAGCTGATCCAGGGACTGGCCGTGGCCGTGAAGGCCGGTGCCACCAAGGCGCAGTTCGATGCCACGGTGGGCATTCACCCCACCGCCGGTGAGGAATTCGTCACCATGCGGGCGCCGCGGCCGGAGCCGGCCCCGCGGAAGGCCGCGGCGGAGTGAGCGCCCCGGTGCTCACGGGGGATGCTCACTGGGGGCGCTCACGGGGGCGGTCACTGGCATTTCATCCACAGCACGTATAGGTTCACCCACCCCGGCGGCCGGAGGGTCTATTTCGGCCGGACAGGGGGCAGGAGGAGAAGATGACGGCGATTCAAGGCCAGCCCCGCACGGCCGAGAGGACGCAGTCCCGCAGTTCGAGTGCCGCCGACTGGACGCCCACGAGCTGGCGCGGCCGTCCGGCGCTGCAAATGCCGGTCTATGACGACGCCGCCATCCTGGGCAGTGCCGAGGCCCGCCTGCGCCGTTATCCGCCGCTGGTCTTCGCCGGCGAGGCGCGCAAGCTCAAGGGTGCGCTGGCCAAGGTCGCGGCCGGCGAGGCCTTCCTGCTGCAGGGCGGCGACTGCGCCGAGAGCTTCGTCGATTTCTCCGCCAACAACATCCGCGACATGTTCCGCGTGCTGCTGCAGATGGCGGTGGTGCTGACCTACGGCGCCGGCGTTCCGGTCGTGAAACTCGGCCGCATGGCCGGCCAGTTCGCCAAGCCGCGCTCGTCGAACGTCGAGAAGATCGGCGGTGTCGAGCTGCCGTCCTATCGCGGCGACAACGTCAACGGCTTCGAGTTCACGCCCGAGGCCCGCAAGCCCGACCCCGAACGCATGGTGCAGGCCTACAACCAGTCGGCGGCGACGCTCAACCTGCTGCGCGCCTTCGCGCAGGGCGGTTACGCCGACCTGCACGAGGTCAACCGCTGGAACCTCGACTTCGTGCGCCACTCGCCGGCCTCGGCGCGCTACCAGGACCTGGCGGCCCGCCTCGACGAGACACTGAACTTCATGGCCGCCTGCGGCCTCACCTCGGCGACCACGCCGCAGATCGCCGAGACCGACTTCTTCACCAGCCACGAGGCGCTGCTGCTGCAGTACGAGGAGGCGCTGACCCGCGTCGATTCAACGACCGGAGACTGGTACGACTGCTCGGCCCACCTGGTGTGGATCGGCGACCGCACGCGCCAGCCCGAGGGCGCGCATGTCGAGTTCCTGCGCGGCGTCCGCAATCCGCTCGGCTTCAAGTGCGGGCCGTCGCTGTCGATCGACGACACGCTGAAGCTGATCGATGTGCTGAACCCGCACAACGAGCCCGGTCGTATCGTCATGATCGTGCGCATGGGTGCCGCCAACGTCGCCGAGAAGCTGCCGCCGCTGGTGCGGGCGGTGAAGAAGGCCGGCAAGTCGGTCATCTGGTCGTGCGATCCCATGCACGGCAACACCGAGACCGCGTCGAACGGCAGGAAGACCCGCCACTTCGACAACATCCTGAAAGAGGTGAAGGAGTTCTTCGCCGTGCACCGCGCCGAGGGCACGCATCCCGGCGGTGTCCATTTCGAGATGACCGGCCAGGAAGTCACGGAGTGCATCGGCGGCTCGACCGACATCACCGTCGACAATCTGAACGAGCGCTATGAGACGCAGTGCGATCCGCGCCTCAACGCCAGCCAGGCGCTGGAGCTCGCGTTCCTGCTCGCCGAGCAGCTCAAGTCCGAGCGCCTGTCGGTACAGAGGGCGCGCCCGGCCACCTGAGGAAGCGGGGCGGGAGCGCTGGGCCCGGGGAGGGCAGATGACGCATCCAAAGAACGGCGAGATCGAGCAGTATACCGATCACTACTTCAATCGGACGAAGCAGGTGATCGGCAAGTTCGGCGATGCCCGCGTGACCTACGCCATCTTCATGCGCCGGCCGGTGGTCTGCGCGCCGCGCCTTGCGCTCGATTGGCTGAAGGAGATGGCGGCCGACCGCCAGGCCACGATCGAGATCGACCAGCGCTACGCCGAGGGCAAGTGGGTCGGCGCCGGCGAACCGATGATGTACATCACCGGGTCGTTCTTCCATCTCGTCGACCTCGAGACGATCTTCCTTCAGAAGCTCGGGCCGGCCTGTGTGGCGGCCTACAACGCCTGGACGATGTGCGCGGACATGCCGAAGACGGCCTTCCTCGCCATGGACGCGCGCCACTGCGCGGGCCAGGAAATGGCCGAGATGATGGCCTATGCCGCGTCGGTCGGCTCCGCGCGCGCCAAGCGCAAGATCAACGCCGTGGGCTTCATCGGCAACGCCACGCACGCCACGGCCCACTTCTTCGGTCGCGACCAGGGTCTCGGGACCATGCCGCACGCGCTGATCGGTTATGCCGGCTCGACCGCGCGCGCCGCCGAGATGTTCCACGAGACCTTTCCCGGCGATCCCATGACGGTGTTGTCGGATTACTTCGCGCGCGAGGTCTCCGATTCGCTCGAGGTCTGCCGGCGGTTCCCCGATCTGGCCGCCAAGGGCATGCTGTCGTTCCGCCTCGACACCACCGGTGGCCGCTACATCGAGGGCCTCGATCCCGCGACATCCTATGCCGTTCTCGAGCGCTATTCGCCCGAGTCCATCCGCGGCTACCGCAGCGAGGAAGAACTGCGCTACCTCGTCGGCACCGGCGTGTCGGCCGCGGCGATCTTCCACCTGCGTCACGAGCTCGACGCCGCCGGCTTCAAGGCGACGAAGATCGTGGCGTCCTCGGGCTTCGGTCCCGCCAAGTGCCGCGTCATGGCCGAGGCCGAGGCACCGATCGACGTGGTGGGCACGGGTTCGTTCCTGCCGTCGAACTGGAGCGAGACCTACGCCACCGCCGACATCGTCGAATACGACGGCAAGCCGAGGGTGAAGATCGGCCGCGAATTCCTGCTGCGCTCCCGTACCGGGCGCGAGCAGAGCCTGTAGGAGACCCAGGATGCTCAAGCTCTATTTCGCGCCGGGCGCCTGCTCGACCGCATCCCACATCGGGCTCGAGGAGAGCGGCGCCAAGTTCGACGGCCAGGCGCTGTCCTTCGCCAAGAGCGAACAGAAGACGCCGGAGTACCTCAGGATCAATCCACGCGGCCGCGTGCCGGCCCTGGTCGTCGACGAGGGCACGATCGTGGAGAACACCGCGATCCTCGACTACATCGCCGGCAAGTACGCGCCGCAGCTCATGCCGAAGGATCCCGTGCAACGCGCCCGCGCGATCTCGCTGATGGCGTGGTTCTCCAACACCGTGCACCCGAACTTCACCCACATCGGCCGGCCCGAGCGCTTCGCCACCGATGCCTCGGTCCACGAGCATCTGAAGGCCACGGGCCGCGACAATTTCCAGGCGAATCTCAAGGAGATCGACGGCCTCCTGGCCGGCAAGCAGTGGTTCATGGGCGACGCCTTCAGCGTCGTCGACGGCTATGCGCTGGTGTTCTACGGCTGGGGCAAGCGCATCGGCCTGCCGATGGCCGACCTCAAGAACTACACCGCGTGGAAGGATCGCATGCTGGCGCGGCCGGCGGTGAAGCGCGTGCTGGAGCGCGAGCAGAGTATCCTGCTCGCCGCCTGAGCAAGCGCATTCATATGCGCGCAAGCGCATTCAGATGCGCGATCAGGCCACGAAGTTCTGGTACATCGCCTGCAGGTCCTGGGTTTCCTGCGGGGTGATCTCGCCGTCGAGCACGCGGGTCTCCCAGCCGCGCAGGCGGCGCTTGAGTTCGACCGGCGTGCGCGGGCTCAGCAGCACCATGAAGAACTGCTCGTGCGGCGACAGTTCGCGGCCCTTGCGGTAGCCGAACGGGCCGCTGCCGATCGCCTGGGCGGGGGCAGGCGCTGCCGCGGCGGCGCGGGCCTGCAGGTCCTTGGCGATCACGTCGTCCCAGGTGAGGCCCGCCTCGCGGACCATCGCCGAGGCAAGCTTCGCTGCGGCCAGCGCTTCGCCGGACTGGCTGCTGTCAAGAATCTGGAGGATCTTCGCCAGGGCGGCGCGATTGAAATTGGCCATCGTCTTCCGCTCCGTCACCGCCATGCCTCCAGGGGGATGGAGAGCACAGCCTGTGTCTTTGACTATTGGATGAGCAAGCGGCACTAAGTTGCCACAAGATATAGTTCACCCTCCGCGCAGGCAAGCGACCTCCCGTGACATCTCGTTCCTCCGGCTTTGCCGCCTACCTGACCGGCCTTGGGACCTGGTTCGTGCCGCTGGGCATCCAGATGGTGCTCTTCCCGTGGCTGGTCGCGGTGGTCCTGCACATGGACGCCTTCGCCGTCGGCGTGGCGCAGATGGCCCTGATGGCGCCGTCGCTGCTGTTCCTGCCGCTGGGAGGCCTGGCCGCCGATCGCGGCAATCCGCGCAAGCTGCTGCTGCGCTACCACGTGCTCTACGCGATCCCGCCGATGATCCTGGCCGGCGTGCTGTCGCTGGGCGGCCTCAGTTATCCCCTGCTGATCGCCTACGGCCTGGCCGCCGGCTCGATCAGCGCCTTCGCCGTGCCGACGCGCGACGCGCTGCTGCCGACGGTGGCGGCGGGCAACCTGCCGCGCGCCGTGGCCCTGGCGACGGCCCTGCAGTTCGGTGGCCAGCTGGTGGGCATCGCCTGCGCCTCCGCCGCCGACCGGATCGGCGCGCCGCCGCTGCTGATCCTGCACGCGGCTCTGGTGCTGCTGGGCCTGGTGGCGGTGTGGCGCCTGCCGGAGCCCAAGCCGCATCCGCCGGCCGAGCATCCCGGATTCTGGCGCAGCATCTCCGCCGGCGTGTCGGCGGCCGCCCAGTCCGAGCAGATCTGGCCCGTGCTGCTGCTCAACTTCGGCGTGGGCGTGTTCTATGTCGGACCGTTCATGGCGGTGCTGCCGCTGGTCGTGCGCGACTACTACCACGGCGGGTCGGCCGAACTGTCCTACGTCAACCTCGCGTTCTGGGCGGCCACCATCGTGGCGGCCATGGCCTTCGCCGCGCTGGCGCGACGCCTCACCCTGCGCGGCCGGCTGATCGGCCTGGCCGTCATGACCGGCGCGGTGGTGCTGATGGCGCTGGCCACGCTGCCGCCGTTCCCGGTGTTCGTGGCGCTGAACTTCGTCTGGGGCATCGGCGCGGGCATCACGATGACGCAGAGCCGCACCATCATCCAGATCGTGGCACCACCGACCCACCGTGCGCGGCTGCTGTCGCTGTTCCAGCTCGGTCTGAGCGGTGGGGGGCCGATCGGCGCCTTCCTGGCGGGATCGATCGCGGCGGTGTGGGGCAACACCGTGGCGCTCACCGTGCCGGCGTTCGCCATGCTGCTGCTGGTCGCGCTCGTGTTCTTCCGGTCGCGCCTGTGGTCGATGCGGACTGTTGATTGAAGCCTATTCCGCTGCGGCCTTGCGGCCGAGGCCGAGTTCCTGCCAGACGCTCTCCAGCGCGGCGACCAGCCGGCTCATGTCCTCGTCGCTGTGCAGAGGCGTCGGCGTGATGCGCAGCCGCTCGGTGCCGCGCGGCACCGTCGGATAGTTGATCGGCTGGACGTAGATGTCGTGGCGGTCGAGCAGTAGGTCGCTGGCCTGCTTGCAGAGTGCGGCGTTGCCGACCGAGACCGGCACGATGTGCGAGACCGACGGCATCACCGGCAGGCCGGCGGCCCGCAGGCGACGCTGCAGGGTCGCGGCACGTTCCTGGTGGCGCACGCGCAGCTCCGGATGGTTGCTGACGTGACGGACGCTGGCCAGCGCGGCCGCGGCGATCGCCGGCGGCATCGAGGTCGAGAAGATGAAGCCCGCGCCGCAGGAGCGCACGAAGTCGATGGTGGCCGACGTCGAGGCGATGTAGCCGCCGACGACGCCGAACGCCTTGGCGAGCGTGCCCTGGACGATGTCGACCTTGGCCAGAACGCCGTCCCGCTCGGCCACGCCGGCGCCGCGGTCGCCATACATGCCGACGGCATGGACCTCGTCGAGATAGGTGAGCGCGCCGTGGCGGTGCGCGAGGTCGCACAGCGCGCCGATCGGCGAGATGTCGCCGTCCATCGAATAGACCGACTCGAAGGCCACGATCTTGGGCGTCTTGGGATCGGAGGCGGCGAGCAGCTGCTCGAGATGGCCAAGGTCGTTGTGGCGGAAGATCCTGCGCACCGCGCCCGAGTGGCGGATGCCGGCGATCATCGAGGCGTGGTTGAACGAGTCCGAGTAGATCTCGCAGCCCGGCAGCATCGCGCCCAGGGTCTGCAGCGTGGTCTCGTTGGCGACATAGCCCGAGGTGAAGACCAGGGCGGCGTCCTTCTCGTGCAGGCGCGCCAGCTCGTGCTCGAGCGCCACATGCAGCGTGTTGGTGCCGGCGATGTTGCGCGTCCCGCCGGCGCCGGATCCCTGCGCGCCGATGGCGGCCTGCATGGCCTTCACCACGGCCGGATGCTGGCTCATCGCGAGGTAGTCGTTGCTGCACCACACCGTGACGTCGCGCACAGCCGCGCCGGCGCGATGCAGGCGCGCGCGCGGGAAGGCGCCGACGATGCGCTCGAGTTCGGCAAACACGCGATACCGTCCCTCGTCGCGCAAGCGATCGATGTGGCCGGCAAAAAACGCCTCATAATCCATTGTGCTGCTGTCTCCCAGGCGGCGGGATTTTAGTCGGGTTCGCGGCCGGGGGCAGACGCATTTTGGTCGCAACAGAGCGTGAGCGACGTTGCGAGTGGTTCTCAACTGGAGTCAGGCGAACGAGACGGCGACCACCGCGATGCTGAGGAAAAGCGAGCTGGAGAGCATCGGCAGCGCGCCTATCCAACGCGTCGCCTGCGGCAGAACCTCCCAGTAACGCAGGGTGGGCACGGCCGCCCACAGCGCGAACAGCAGGCCGAATGTCCACAGGCCGAAGGCGATCGGCGTGGCGACGTTGACCTGCGCGCTGCTGGCGTTGGTGATGCCAATGCCGACGATGGCGGGCGGTACCGACGCGGCAAAAAAGGCGACCGCCCAGATCGCCCTGTCGCGTATGCGTCGATTGGTGCCGGCGGGAGCGTCGCCCACCTTGAAGCCTGGCACGTCAGCCCTTGAAGTGGCCTTCCGACTTCAGGTCGGCCAGGGCGGCATCGAACGACTGATGCAGGCGTCCGAAGAGATCGGCGAGCTCGGCCTCGTTGATGATCAGCGGCGGGCAGATTGCGACACGGTCACCCATGTTGCGCACGAACAGGCCGCGGGCCTGGGCGTGGTTGGCGACCCTGAGGCCGGCGCCGACGGCGGCGAGGTCGAACGGCGTCTTGGTCTTCTTGTCAGCGACGATCTCGAGGGCGCCGACCATGCCGACGCTCATCGCCTCGCCGACCAGCGGATGGTTCGCGAACGACTGGATGTGCCTGGTGAAGATCGGCGACATGCGTTTGGCGTGGCCGAACAGGTCGATCTCGTCGTAGATCTTCTGCGCCTCGAGGGCGACGGCGGCGGCGACCGGATGGCCGGAGTAGGTGAAGCCGTGGCCCCAGGTGCCGATCTTGTCGCTCTCGCTCATCAGCGCCTGGTAGACGCGGTCGTTGATCATCACCGCCGAGATCGGCAGGAACGAAGCCGACAGCGCCTTGGCGCAGGTCAGGATATCGGGCTTGATGTTCATGGTCTGGCAGCCCCAGACGTTGCCGGTGCGGCCGAAGCCGCAGATGACCTCGTCGGCGCAGAACAGCATGTCGTACTTCTTCAGCACCGCCTGGATCTTCTCGTAATAGCCCTTGGGCGGCACGATGACGCCGCCGGCGCCCATCACCGGCTCGGCGATGAAGGCGGCGCAGGTCTCGGGGCCTTCCTTGAGGATCAGCGCCTCGAGCTCTTCGGCGCAACGGCTCGCGAACTGGTCCTCGGTCTCGCCTTCGTGGGCGAAGCGATAGTAGTGCGGGCAGCTCGTGTGCAGGATGCCGGCGATCGGCAGGTCGAACGAGCGATGGTTGGTGGGCAGGCCGGTCAGGCTGGCGGCTGCGACGGTGACGCCGTGGTAGCCCTTGATGCGCGAGATGATCTTCTTCTTCAGCGGCCGGCCGAGCGCATTGTTCATGTACCACACCATCTTGATGACGGTGTCGTTGGCTTCGGAGCCGGAGTTGGCGAAGAACACCTTCGACATCTCGACCGGCGCCATCGACTTGATCTTCTCGGCGAGGTTGATCGCCGGCTCGTGGGAGCGCTGGTTGAAGGCGTGGTAGAACGGCAGTTGCTTCATCTGCTCGTAGGCCACCGTCGCCAGCCGCTCGTTGCTGAAGCCCAGTGCCGCCGACCACAGGCCGGCCATGCCCTCGATGTATTCCTTGCCGTCGTCGTCGACGACATAGACGCCGCGGCCGCGCACGATGGTCAGCGGGCCGTTGGCCTCGTGCTTCTTGAAGTTGGTGTACGGGTGCAGGTGGTGCGCAATATCCCGGGCCGCGTTGGAATTGCCGCGGAAACTGCGAGGAACGTCGTTCATGGGCACACCTTTTGGGAAACTTGAGGCGCCACGATAGCGATCCCGAGCGGGCCCTGTCCAACGATGTACGTTGGGGTCGGGCCTGCGATTTTTTGTGGAATTGACGGCTCCGCACAGCCGGTGCAACGTGCCGCGAACTATGCGTCCGCGCAGGATTTGCGGGCGGTTCATATGGGGGAAGTAAATGAAGTTGAGCTTCGGGCGCGGCGTCGCGCTGGCTGTTTTGTGCACGGGTCTCTCGGTCGCGTCGATCGCCGATGCAAAGACGTTCAAGTGGGCCAATTCGGGCGACGTGAGCTCGATGGACCCTTATGCGCGTCAGGAGACCTTCCAGCTGACGTTCACCGCGAACATCTATGATGCGCTGGTGCGCCGCGACAAGGATCTCAAGCTCGAGGCGTCGCTCGCGACCAAGTGGGGCAACACCGATCCCACACACTGGTATTTCGACCTTCGCCCGAACGTGAAGTTCAGCGACGGCACGCCGTTCACGGCCGACGACGTCGTCTTTTCGATCAACCGCGCCAACGGCCCGGGATCGAACATGAACGGCAACTTCTCGACGCTGAAGTCGATCAAGAAGGTCGGCGACCTGCGCGTCGAGATCGAGACGACCGTTCCCGATCCGCTGCTCGCCGACAAGTGGGCGTCGATCAGCATCATGTCCAAGGTGTGGTGCGAGAAGAACAACGCCGTCCAGGCGGCGGACATGATCAAGAACGAGGAGAACTTCGCCACCCGCAACGCGATGGGCACCGGGCCGTTCGTGGTCAAGGAGCGCCGCGCGGGCGAGAAGACCATCCTCGTTGCGAACCCGACATGGTGGGACAAGCCGGTCCACAATCTGACCGAAGTGATCTTCACGCCGGTGCCGAACGCGGCGACCCGCATCGCCGCCCTCAAGGCCGGCGACATCGACATGACCTACGAGGTCCCGCCGGCCGACACCGAGTCGCTGAAGAAGGACCCCAACCTCAAGGTCATGGAAGGCCCCGAGACGCGCGTCGTCTATCTCGGCTTCGACCTCGAGCGCAACGAGTTGGTCGAGTCCAACGTCAAGGGCAAGAACCCCTTCAAGGACAAGCGCGTGCGCGAGGCGATGTATCGCTCGATCGACGAGGAGGCCATCAAGCGCACCGTGATGCGTGGCCAGGCCTTCCCGACCGCCCTGATGGTGGCGCCGGGCATCAACGGCTACACCAAGGACCTCGACAAGCGGCCGTCGCTGCTGAAGCCCGAGGATGCCAAGAAGATGCTGGCCGACGCCGGCTATCCGAACGGCTTCGAGACCGGCATGGATTGCCCGAACGACCGCTACGTCAACGATGAGAAGATCTGCCAGGCCGTCGTGGCCATGCTGGCCAAGATCGGCATCAAGGTGAACCTGCGGGCCCAGACGAAGAGCCTGTACTTCGCCAAGATCCTGCGCAGCACGGCCGACGGCAAGCCGTCCAACACCAGCTTCTTCATGCTGGGCTGGTCGCCGGGCACGACCTACGACGTGCACAACGTGTTCGAGCAGCTCCTCCAGACGCCGAACATCAAGACCAAGAAGGGCCTGTACAACGTGGGTGGCTATTCGAACGCCAGGTTCGACGAGCTGGCCAACAAGATCGAGGTCGAGACGGACAAGGCCAAGCGTGACGCCATGATCCACGAGGCGACCAAGATCTACACCGACGACTTCGCCTACATCCCCCTGCACCAGCAGGCGCTGGTGTGGGCGATGCGCAAGAACATCGACCTGGTGCAACCGGCGGACAACACCTTCCCGCTGCGCCTCGTCAACGTGAAGTGATCGACGCTGCGGCGTCGTGACGGCCGGCCCCGGGCGCTTTTGCGCCCGGGGCCGGTTCCGTTTCGGCCTCGTTCCTGCTAGGCCTCTGCCAGTCCATTTGCCGATAAATGCTCGCTTTCATCCTCAGACGCCTGATCCAGTCCATCGCCGTCCTGCTCGTGGTCGGCATGGTCTCGTTCTCGCTGTTCCGTTACGTCGGCGATCCGATCAGCGGCATGGTTGGCCAGGACACGCCGGCCTCGGAGCGCGAGGCGCTGCGCGAGAAGCTCGGCCTGAACGACTCCGCGCCGGTGCAATTCCTGCACTTCATCGGCAACGCCGCGCGCGGCCAGTTCGGGCTCAGCTATCGCACCTCCGAGCCGGTCAACCGCCTGATCCTGGAGCGCATGCCGGCGACGCTGGAGCTGTCCTTCTGCGCGGCGGTCTTCGCCCTGTTCGTCGGCATACCGATGGGCGTCTACACCGGCCTCTATCCGCGGCACTGGAGCAGCCGCCTGTTCCAGGCGGTCTCGCTGATCGGCATCTCGCTGCCGACCTTCGTCATCGGCATCCTTCTCATTCTCGTCTTCGCCGTCGTGCTGCGCTGGCTGCCGTCGTTCGGCCGCGGCGAGACCTCGACCTTCGGCTGGTGGACGACCAACTTCACGAGTTGGAAGGGGCTGCAGGCGCTCATCCTGCCGTCGATCACCCTGGGCCTGTTCCAGCTCACGCTGATCATGCGACTGGTGCGCTCGGAGATGCTCGAGGTGATGCGCACCGACTACATCAAGTTCGCGCGCGCCCGCGGCCTCAGCAACCGGGCGATCAACTTCGGCCACGCGCTGAAGAACACACTGGTGCCGGTGATCACCGTGACCGGCCTGCAGCTGGGCTCGCTGATCGCCTTCGCCCTGGTCACCGAGACCGTCTTCGCCTGGCCCGGCGTCGGCCAGCTCTTCATCCAGTCGGTCCAGTTCGCCGACATCCCGGTGATGGCGGCCTACCTGATGCTGATCGGCCTGCTGTTCGTCGTCATCAACCTGGTGGTCGATATCCTCTATTTCGTCGTCGATCCGCGCCTGCGCGGGCAGGGCGCGCGCGCGGCGGGGCGCTGACCATGGCCGGCGGCACATCCTTCTCCCGGTGGCTGCACCGCGCGTCCGACAGCGACGTGTGGTGGAGCTTCAGGTCGTCCAGCCTGACGATCGCCGCAGCCGTCGTGACGGCGCTGATCCTCATCCTGTCGTTCCTGTCGCCGCTGCTGGCGCCGCACACGCCGTTCGATCCCTCGACGCTCAGCCTCAGCGACGGGCTGAAGCCGCCGGCCTGGATGCCCGACGGCGACTGGGCGTTCCCGCTCGGCACCGACGACCAGGGCCGCGACGTGCTGAGCGCGATCATGTACGGCACGCGCCTGTCGCTCGTGGTCGGCATGGCCTCGGTGTTCGTCTCGATGCTGATCGGCATCACGCTCGGGCTGGTGAGCGGCTATGTCGGCGGCGTCACCGACGCCGTGATCATGCGTATCGCCGATGTGCAGCTCACGTTCCCCGCCATCCTGGTGGCCTTGCTGATCGACGGTGTCGTGCGCGGGTTGATCTCGGTCCAGCGGCACGACGAGATCGCGCTGTTCGTCATCATCGGTGCCATCGGCCTGTCGTTCTGGGTCCAGTACGCCCGTACCATCCGCGGCTCGGTGATGGTCGAGAAGAACAAGGAGTATGTCCAGGCGGCGCGGGTCATCGGCCTGTCGCCGGTGCTGATCATGGTCCGTCACGTGCTGCCCAACGTCACCGGTCCGATCCTGGTCATCGCCACGATCAATCTCGGCCTCGCCGTCATCTCGGAGGCGACCCTGTCGTTCCTCGGCGTCGGCCTTCCGTCGACCCAGCCGTCGCTCGGTACGCTGATCCGGCTCGGCAACGAATTGCTGCAGTCGGGCGAGTGGTGGATCACCCTGTTCCCCAGCATCACGCTCGCGGCCCTGGTGCTGGCGGTGAACCTGCTGGGTGACTGGCTGCGCGACGCGCTCAATCCGAAGCTGCGCTGATGGCCGGCAACGTTCCGCTGCTGGAAGTGAAGAATCTCCGCGTCGAGTTCCCGACGCGGCGCGGCACGCTGCTGGCGGTCGACGATGTATCGTTCGAGATCGCGCCCGGCGAGGTGCTGGGTGTGGTGGGCGAGTCAGGCGCCGGCAAGTCGCTGACAGGCAACGCCATCATCGGGCTTCTTGAACCCCCCGGGCGAATCGCGGGAGGCGAGGTCCGGCTCGAGGGCCAGCGCATCGACAACCTGCCCTACGAGGCGATGCGCAAGGTGCGCGGCGCGCGCATCGGCGCGATCTTCCAGGACCCGCTGACCAGCCTCAATCCGCTCTATTCGGTGAGCCGCCAGCTCGTCGAGACCATCCAGACCCACCTGCCGCTGTCGGCGCGCGAGGCGCGGGCGCGGGCGCTCGACCTGCTGAAGCAGGTCGGCATCCCGGGTGCCGAACAGCGCATCGACCACTATCCGCACCAGTTCTCGGGCGGCATGCGCCAGCGGGTGGTGATCGCGCTGGCGCTGTGCGCCGGGCCGCGGCTGATCGTGGCCGACGAGCCGACCACGGCGCTCGACGTCTCGATTCAGGCGCAGATCATCGCGCTCCTGAAGAAGCTCTGCCGCGAGAACGGCACGGCGGTGATGCTGGTGACGCACGACATGGGGGTGATCGCCGAGACCGCCGACCGCGTGGCGGTGATGTACGCCGGCCGTATCGCCGAGATCGGGCCGGTGCGCGACGTCATCAAGAACGCACGGCATCCCTATACCAGGGGCCTGATGGGCTCGATCCCGAGCCTCGGCGTGCGCACCGAGCGGCTGACCCAGATCGACGGCTCGATGCCGCGGCTCACGGAAATTCCCGCCGGCTGCGCCTTCAATCCGCGCTGCACGTCGCGCGGCGAGCGCTGCCTGGTCGAGCGGCCCGATCTCATGGCGGCGGGCGCCAGCCGCGCCGCCTGCTGGCTGCACGATGCACGTGGCGTCGGCACGCCGGTACCGCTCGCGCGGGAGGCGGCCCATGGCTGAGGGCAGCTACGTCCGCATCGAGGGGTTGAAGCGCTACTTCGACGTGTCGCCGCCATGGCTGGTGCGCGTCCTCGAGGGCAAGCCGCGCCAGATCGTGCAGGCGGTCGACGGCATCGACATCGAGATCGCCAAGGGCGAGACCTTCTCGCTGGTGGGCGAGTCGGGCTGCGGCAAGTCGACGGTCGCGCGCCTGGTGGTCGGCCTCTATCCGCCGACCGCAGGCCGCATCGAGTTCGACGGCAACGACATCGCCACGCGACGCGGCCAGGGTGCGCATTCGGCGCTGCGCCGCCGGCTGCAGATGATCTTCCAGGACCCGTTCGCCAGCCTCAACCCGCGCTGGCGCGTGTTCGACATCATCGCCGAGCCGATCCGGGCCTTCGGTCTGTCGAAAGACAAGGCCGACCTGGAAAAGCAGGTCGGCGACCTGCTGCGCCAGGTCCGTCTGACGCCGGCCGACGGCGCCAAATATCCGCACGAATTCTCGGGCGGCCAGCGCCAGCGCATCTCGATTGCCCGCGCGCTGGCGAGCCGGCCGGAATTCCTGGTGTGTGACGAGCCGACCTCGGCGCTCGACGTCTCGGTGCAGGCCCAGATCCTCAACCTGATGATGGACCTGCAGCGGCGCCTGCGGCTCACCTATCTCTTCATCAGCCACAACCTGGCGGTCGTCTATCACATCTCGACGCGGGTGGGTGTGATGTACCTCGGCCGGCTGGTCGAGGAAGCGCCGACCGATACGCTGTTCCGGCGACCCAAGCACCCGTACACGCGCATGCTGCTCGACACGATTCCGGATCTCGACATGACCGGCCGACAGCGCGCGCCCGTGGCCGGCGAGGTGCCGAGCCCGCTCAATCCGCCGTCGGGCTGCAGCTTCCATCCGCGCTGCCCGTTCGCCAACGAGCGCTGCACGGTCGAGCGGCCCAAAGCATTGCCGATCGAAGGGGGATCGGTCGCCTGTCACGCCATCGAGGAAGGCCGGCTCGCGATCGAGGACCGGAGCTACGCCGCGCGCGGTTGATGCAATTTTTCGCGGGAGTCGTGGTGTGCATTCGTGCAGACCTGACTTCCCTTGACCCGACGCACCGCTGCCGTACGATCCGGCGCTTTATTTTTGTGCATTGGAGAGCCCGCATGCCGGTCATCAACCGCATTGCCTCGTTCCACAAGGACATGACCGCGTGGCGCCACGATATCCATAGCCATCCGGAAACGGCCTTCGAGGAAGTGCGGACGGCCGACGTCGTCGCCGAGAAACTCAAGTCCTTCGGCCTCGAAGTGCATCGCGGCCTGGCCAAGACCGGCGTCGTTGGCGTGCTGAGGGCGGGCAAGTCCGGCCGGGCGATCGGCCTGCGCGCCGACATGGACGCACTGGATGTGCACGAGACCAACCAGTTCGACCACAAGTCGACGATCGCCGGAAAGATGCATGCCTGCGGTCACGACGGCCATACCGTGATGCTGCTGGGTGCGGCCAAATATCTCGCCGAGACCAGGAACTTCGATGGCACGGTCTACTTCATCTTCCAGCCGGCCGAGGAGAACGAAGGCGGCGGGCGGGTGATGGTCGAAGAGGGGCTGTTCGAGAAGTTCCCGGTCGACGGCGTCTACGGCATGCACAACATCCCGGGCATCCCGGTCGGCAAGTTCGCCGTGCGCCCGGGCCCGATGATGGCCGCCTACGACATCTTCGAGGTGGTGCTGAAGGGCGTCGGCGGCCACGGTGCGATGCCGCACCATACGATCGATCCGGTCGTCGTGGGCGCCCACATCGTGACGGCGCTGCAGTCGATCGTGGCGCGCAACGTCGATCCGATGGACACCGCCGTCGTCTCGACGACGCAGATCCACGCCGGTGACGCGTGGAACGTCATTCCGCAGGAGTGCGTGCTGCGCGGCACGGTCCGGACCTTCAAGAAGCCGGTCCAGGACATGATCGAGAAGAACATCGAGAAGATCTCGCGCAACGTCGCGGCGGGCTTCGGCGCCGAAGTCGTGAAGTGGCGCTACGAGCGGCGCTATCCGGCGACCGTGAACAGCGTGCAGGAGACCGAGTTCGCCGCCCACGCCGCTTCGGCGCTGGTCGGTCTCGACAACGTCAACCGCAACCCGACGCCGGCCATGGGCAGCGAGGATTTCGCCTGGATGCTGCTGAAGAAGCCGGGCTGCTACATCTGGATCGGCAACGGCGACGGCGAAGGCAGCTGCATGGTCCACAACCCGGGCTACGACTTCAATGACGACATCCTGCCGATCGGTGCGTCCTACTGGGCGACCCTGGTCGAGCAGCAGCTCGCCCGCGAGGCCCTGCCGCAGGCCGCGGAGTAGGCGCGCGAACGAAACCGGCGGACGTCGTCGTGCCCAATCAGGCGCATCCCTATGCCAACCAGCGCATCGGCCTGGCGACGCTGCATGCCAAGGAGCGGGCCTTCGCGCCGCCGTTCCGGCGGATGCTCGGCGCCGACGTCGTGGTGGCGCCGAGGATCGACACCGACACGCTCGGCACCTTCTCGGGGGAGATCCAGCGCAAGGACGAACTGGTCGAGACCGCGCTGGTGAAGGCGGAGATGGCCTTCGCCACGCTCGACGTCGACTGCGCGATCGCCAGCGAAGGCAGCTACGGGCCGATCGACCGCGTGCCGCTGCGGTCGGGTGGCGTCGAGATCATGGCCTTCGTCGACCGCAAGCGCGGCGTGCGCATGGTCGAGACGATGCTGACCCACCGCACCAACTGGCGGATGTGGCGCTTCAAGACCGGCGATCCGCTGGTGCCGGCGGCGGCGAAGTCGCTGCACTTCCCCGAGTTCGGCCTCTTCGTGATGAAGAATTCCGATTACGGCACTCCGGTGAAGGGGCTGCAGACGGTCGATGAGGTCGTGGCCGCAGTCGATCGTGAAGCCAAACGCTCCGACGACGGCCTGGCGCTGATGATCGCCGACATGCGCGCGCACCGTAACCCCGCACGCATGAAGGTGCTGCGCGCGCTCGGCTCCAAGCTCGCCCGGCGACTGGCCCGGCTCTGCCCGAAGTGCGGCGCGCCGGGCTTCGGCCATATCGACTCGCGGCGCGGCCTGCCCTGCGGTGGCTGCGGCCAGCCCACGCATTACGCCCATTTCGAGATCGACGGCTGCCACGCCTGCGGTCATGCCACGGCCCGGCCCCGCAAGGATGGTCTCAAGGTCGCCCCCAAGCTTGCCTGTCAGCCCTGCCGGCAGGGCGCCGCGGCGGCGCTCCACCGCTAGAAGACCTCTAGCCCATGTAGCCCTGTGGCCCGGCATCGCGCAGCCACAGCCTGACCAGCAGGCGGTGGCGCGCGGGATCTTCATCGTCCTGGAACTCGGTGCGGCTGTGGCCGATCTCGCGGTTGGCCACGAATTGCATGTCGCCGGCCTGCAGGCGGAAGTGAAACTGCAGTTCGGGATCGGCGAAGATCTCCCGCACCGCCTCGACGGCGGCGGCGGTCTCGTTGTCCATGGGCTCGCCGCGCACGGCGTAGCCGCCGCGAATCTGGTGCAGCGATATCCGCGCCGACAACCGGTCGCCGTCGCGGATGAAGACCGGGGCGGAGAAGACGGGCTCCTCTCCGGGATGGAACTCGCGCTGGCGGTCGAACCAGAACGGCCGGTACAGCCGCGGCAGCACGTCGCCGTGACGCGCGCGCAGCGCATTGTGCACGGAGGCCAGGCTCATCACCCGGCTGATGCCGCCGTCACGCGCCGGCCGCACGCACAGCAGGCCGACGATCTCCGGCATCGTGGCGTTGTAGGCATTGTCGTTGTGGAAGTGCAGCTCGATGTTGGTCTTGTCGGGGCGCACGCCGCTGCCGGGCAGCGCCTGCCGGCCGGTATCGTGGACATCGTAGATCATCGTCCCGTCGAGCTTCTGCGCGACCGGCCGGGCCAGCATCGCCGACAGAATCCAATAGAGCGCCTTGGCTTCGTCGAGCGAGATCGCGTCCATCGGCAGGCGCGACAGGACCGCGAAGCGCGGACCGCCAGCCAGCACGCGGCGGACCTCCTCCATCGCCAGCCGGCAAGCGGGCAGGGCGGCGTTGTCGGGCCGTAGCGCCAGCAGCGGCACCGGCTGGCGGCGCAGTGTGCGGACGGTGTCGAGCAGTTCGGCCAGCGCCGCCTCGGACAGCGTGACGCGATAGTTGCCGTCACCGATGCCGTCGCGCGTCCAGGCGACGGGGCCGGCGATGGTCCGGTCGAAGAGCAGGGGTGTCGCGGTCATGCGCCCGCGATGTCCGTCGCCAGATGGAAGAGGCAGTCGCCACGCTCGCAGCGCGCGGGGACGCGCTTGCACAGCACGAGGCCGGCACGCTTGAACGACAGGACGTCGGGCTCGCGCCACGG
>Ga0105240_10004316_pt1 | contig 21706 bp, 9 predicted proteins | sample KBSC54metaG_FD_80426 | JGI IMG/M metagenome (GOLD analysis project Ga0105240, IMG submission 80426) | Corn rhizosphere microbial communities from Kellogg Biological Station, Michigan, USA - KBS C5-4 metaG | ecosystem: Host-associated > Plants > Roots > Rhizosphere > Soil | place: Michigan, USA... | reverse complement strand
GCCGAACTGCGCGCCCACGGCGTACGTGTCCGGAAAAATGCGCATGACTTGTTGCGGAGAGGCGTCGGTCGTAACGTCATAGTCGGCGGGATCGCGCCCCAGCAGCAGATCGCGCACGCACCCGCCGACGAGATAGGCCTGGTGGCCCTTGTCTCGCAGCGTGCGAACAATCGAGATGGCGAAGTGTTTCACAGGTCTTGGTTGCTTGCAATCGGGGACTGCAGACTCATGATAGCCGTATGAGATGCGGCGCTGCGGGGAGAAGAATCTATCGCGCGTTCGCGTGACCAGGATGGTTCAGTGTTCCGCGCGAATTCGTATGCCGTGCTCGGAGACCAAGCGCTACGATCAGTTACGCCGCCGACCTTCAGCACGTAACCGCCGCGGTCGACCGGAATACCGAGGGAGGCTGAACTGGGTTGGCTTCCCGACGTCTCGGCCCGGGCGTTGCTGTCCGATATGAGCGCGAGCACAGCTGTTCCGTATTGGCGAGCTACAGCGTAGTTCCATCGGGAGCACAGCCAGGGGATTACGGTGTTGATTTCAATTACCTCCAGCGTCGCGACGTTTAGGATGTGCTTCCTGCTCTGGTTGCCTTAAAATATACGTCGAAGATTTCGTGGATTGCCTCCTTTGAATTCCGTACCTTGGCAAGCGGTAAGTATCTCGATCGGGCACAATTCCTGGGCCGTGCGCAGCGAAGTGCGTGCCATTTTTCGATCGCTACTGCCTGGGTTGGTCCGCAATGGGCCAGAGTTGCTCGTCTTGCTTGCTGTACTCTTCTGCTTCTCCGAGCGGCTTTCGTCGCAATCAGCGGAAAACGGGATAGTTGTCGACGTTGAAGGGATTTTGGTCAGCTCTCCGATTGAGGCTTACTCCGTCATCGACCGCCTGAAAAAAGGAGAAGATTTTGCCACCTTGGCTAAACAGCTCTCGATAGATTCGAGTGCTCCCAATGGCGGTCGGCTGGGAGGCGTCTCACTTGCAGCACTGCGCCCTGAATTGCGTGACGCCGTTGCGCAACTGAACCCTGGCCAGATTTCCCAGCCTATCAAGACACCTCTGGGTTATTACGTTGTTGAGGTGCTGACTAGGTCTCGGCCGTCTAGTCCGGTGACGATGGGCGGAGGAACCGACGCTACAAATTCAGTAGGCAGCGTCAAGTATGTCTTAGCAGTGGATGGTCTCTCTGAAGCCGAACTCCCTCTGGTGCACATTGCGCAGCAACCGGGGTGGAACCCGGTTCCACAAGCAGTGTGCAGCGTCCGCCGAACTCTAGTGTACAGAGATGGACTTGCGAAGCATCTTTCGCCAGAAAACAAAGCCGAGCTCGATGCGATGCCTCCACTCGACTTGCTTCACGAGTACTACACCTTAGGCGAATTGTATGCCTTTGAAGGGAGCATGGACCGGGCCATTGCCGAATATAAGCAAGCTATGCAGGTTGCCACCTCTCGCGTTTCTGAGGCGGAAACTCAGCTTAATGAAGCCTTAGGCATTGCCTATCTGCACAAGTCAGAGATGGAAAATGACGTTTACCGTAAGCCAGGAGACAAGTGCGTTTTGCCGATGCGGCCCGCTAATAAGTACAAACAGCCCGAGGACTCAAAGATTGCAGTTGAATACTTTTTGAAGTATCTGGCTGCAAAGCCGGATGAACTCGAAGTCAAATGGCTGCTCAACCTGGCTTATATGAGCCTCGGTGAATACCCCGAAAGCGTTCCGAAGAAATATCTCATTCCGCCTTCGACCTTTCAGTCAGGTGCGAATATGCCTCGATTCCGCGATGTCGCTCCCGAAGCCGGACTTGACACCTTCTCCATGGCTGGTGGAGTTATTGCGGACGATTTCCAAAACAACGGGCGGATTGACATTGTGAAATCCAGCATGGATCCTTGTGCTCCGCTGGAATACTTCCGCAACAATGGTGACGGCACTTTTACCGAACAGGCTTCTAAAATTGGCCTTGGTGACGTTTTGGGGGGCCTCAACCTCGTGCAGACTGATTACAACAATGATGGCTGCACCGATATCCTCGTGATGCGGGGGGGCTGGGAGGTTCCGCAGTATCGCTCGCTACTTCGCAACAACTGCGATGGCACTTTCACGGACGTCACCGAGGCGAGTGGCATCGCGAAGACACCTTCCAGTTCCCAGACCACGGTGTGGGCGGACATCAATAACGATGGCTTCCTGGATCTGTTTGTTGGGAACGAAAATGGCGGCGCCGCGCAATTGTTTCTCAACAAGGGAGACGGAACTTTCGAGGACATCTCGCACTCTGCAGGAATCGATCGCATCTCGTTTGCTAAGGGCGTCGCGGCGGCCGATTACGATAATGACGGTTACCCAGACCTCTTCGTCTCGAATCTCAACGGGCCGCACTTTCTTTATCACAATAACCGCGACGCCACCTTCACCGAGGTCGGAGCATCCGCTGGAGTCAACACCCCGACCCGCGGTTTTGCAACCTGGTTTTTTGATTACGACAACGATGGCTGGCCAGATCTTTTTGTCACTAGCTACTTCTTCTCGGTCGAGGAGTCCGCCCGTACTTATATGGGCCTGCCCCATAACGGAGTGACATTAAGGCTGTACCGCAACCTGCATAACGGAACCTTTCGGGACGTTACAAAAGAGCTCGGCTTAGACAAAGTTTTTATGCCCATGGGCGCCAACTTCGGCGATATCGATAACGACGGCTTTCTCGATATCTATCTCGGTACAGGCAACCCTTCCTATGGTTCACTCATACCGAATGTCCTGCTTCGCAATAATGTTGGCAAGTCTTTTGTTGACGTGACTACAGCCACCGGTACGGGCGACTGGCATAAAGGTCACGGCGTCGCCTTCGCCGATCTTGGCAATCGTGGGTTCGAGGACATTGTTGCAGAAATCGGCGGAGCCACTCCCGGAGACAAACACGCCATGCGCGTGTTTGAAAATTCTGGCAACGCCAATGATTGGATTACTCTGAAGTTGATCGGTGTGCGAACCAACCGTGCCGCGAGTGGCGCACGAATCAGGGTGACGGTTGACAACGAAGGGCAGGGAACGCGGAGTATTTACAGGACGGTCGGCAGCGGCGGCTCTTTCGGCGCATCGCCCCTGCAGCAGCATATCGGATTGGGCAAGAAGGCCAATATCCAGGAAATTGAAGTGTGGTGGCCCGCCAGCAACACTCGGCAACACTTCACCAATGTCGGCAAGAACCAGTTCCTACAGATTACAGAATTTTCTCAGCAGTACGCCAAGCTTGAGCGGAACCCTTTCAAGTTGGGTCATCCCGCTCACACATTCGCCGCTAAACACGTAAACAGGAGATCAGTCTCAAGTAACTGAACCGCAGGTACACTGAATTTATGAAGCGCTTGTTCCTACTTGCAGCCTTGTTTTCTCTTTCGAGTTTGGCTGTGGCCGAGCAGCGCTATTCAGCGCGGGCGATGGTGCTGAGTGTTGATCCGGCACACAAAACCTTCCTCGGCTCTTGTGACGACATTCCTGGTTTGATGAAGGCCATGAGCATGCCCTTCGAAGTGCGCGAGGCCAAAGATCTCGCTGGTTTGGTGCCGGGCGCCATCGTCGAATTCACTCTGGTTATCGACAACAATTTCGCTTACGCTGAGCACCTTAAGATTCGCCCGTATCAGAATCTCGAACAGGATCCGTGGACTGCGCGCCAACTCAAGCTGCTCAGTAGTTTCATCGGCGGACCGAAATCAGCGCCCAAGCCGGTCGATGTTGGTCATGCCGTTCCAGATTTCACCCTGACCGATCAAGCACACCAGCAGGTGACTTTTTCCCAATTCAGAGGAAAGATAGTTGCCCTAAACTTTATTTACACAAGTTGCGCGCTGCCAACGTTCTGTTACCGCATGGCCAACAATTTCGGCATGCTTCAGCGTCGTTTTCAAACAGAGCTAGGACGCGATCTCGTCTTGCTTACGGTAAGCTTTGACCCGCAACACGACTCACCCGAAGTGCTGGCGCATTATGCACAGACTTGGAAAGCAGACCCCAAAAGCTGGCATTTCCTGACCGGGTCGGTTCCTGACGTCCGCCGGGTCACAGACGCCTTTGGCATGGACTTCTTCCCAGACGAAGGCCTCATGGATCACTCGTTGCATACCGCGGTGATTGATCGTGATGGCAAGTTGGTCGCGAACATTGAAGGCAACAAATACACGGCGGAGCAACTGGGGGATCTCGTGAACTCAGTGCTGAATCAGAAATCGGTACATCCCGAGATGCAATTTCATCTAGATCATTCGGCCCCTGCGACAAATCCTGAATAGCTGTGCCGGAATTCTCGGGGTGCATTCCGGAACTGAATTTTTCTAGCTTGTTTTTGGGTGGTTTTCTCGATGTAAGCTATCGTTGAATTTCCAAACGCTTGGCACCTGCGCTCGGGACAGAGCAAAAAGAGGTTTTGCACGAGGGCTAACCTTTTGCCCTCAGTTGTCAGAATCAATTTTGCGCAGGACTAAACTGGAAATTTATCAACACTGATCAATATGCTCCAGAAAAGCGTTAATGCTCGCTCGTCGTTCGGCTATTGCGCCTTGTGCTCCTGTGTACTGCCTGTGGGGTTTGGCGAGGTACTGTTGGAAATGCGGGTCGCCGACCCACTCTGTGCAAGTACTGGCACGTTTACAGAACCTAGTCGACCACTCGGAACGTCCTGAACCACCAACCGAACACCTGCTGGCTTCGGCCCAGGAATTGTCACTACGTGCGCGAAACCGTGTGCGTGGATTAGGTTTTGGTAATCCAGTGCACTCAGCTTGCTCTCTATCGGCTGATTCATCAACTGCAGAGGATTTCCATTCTTATCGAATGTGCAGATCCCGACATTCAGATGTAGCTCGCGAGAATCTGCTGGTCCCGGCACAAATGTGAGCATGGCTGCATCGATCACCATGTAAAACCTTGATTGATCTGGAGACTCCCCAGCGACCGGTCGGGCCATGACCAGAATGGAAGTTGAATTCAAGTAGTCGTGACAGGCCGCTTGCTGTAACTGTTGCGTGACGGCTTTCGTGTCACTCGTTCCTTGCGGTTGCGCGTAGTACCCCTGCCGGTAAGATAAGTGCACCCCAGAGCGGGAAGTCTTCACCGTCACCTTGCGGAAATCTCCGTTCCAATCGGTGGATGTGGGATAGTAGGAAATCTCGTAAAAATCGCTGCTGTCATTGACCGCACGACGGACACAATCTCCTAAGTCATTGTCCTCAACGCAGGTACGGCCTCCGGTCTGGCTGGCAAGTTCTTCAGCGTTGTCTTGAATGTCGTCGCGCATTTGCGCTTCGCGATCGATGGACCCCATCTCTCGAATCGCGGTAGCACCTGTATCCGCCACTCGGGAGCGGGCACGGCTTCCTGCCTCAAAGAACGTTTCTGTTTGTACACCTCCGACCAGAATTGGGTACACGGCAACCTTGGCGCTCTCCAGCGCATTCGCCACTTCCTGCATCTCGGCTCCGTAGTTGCGCATACCAATAAAACTATTCTTGTCAGACCCGGGATTCCCCTGTGATGGGGCTGAACCCCGTGCATTCGCGGTCCCGCCAACGATCCCCATTTCTGGATTCAGTACGATAGGAAATCCGGAGGAGATCCACAGCAGATTCTTGCGCCCGGGGTAGCCGGCCACATTGTGCGCAATTGCCAGCAGAGCGTCGACACTTTCATGAACCCGCATATCCATATTTGAAGCGTACGTCTCCTTCTCAAATCGTTGAATCGACTCGGCTGCAGCCGCCGTGAGACTGTCATTGTTCATATTGGGATCATTGGCGACGATGTTCTCCATAAACGCAGAGGTGGCATCCGGGTCGTCCCGCGGATCAGCCTGCACCATGCTGTTGCCCACCCCTGAGCTGGCCTTTTCCAAAGCGGTCTTCAACAAGGAGGGCTCCGTGGTGAATCCTTGTAGCAAGCTCAGCCGGTGGCCAAGCAGAAAGACTGCAGCCGGAACATCTTTCGGCAGGGAACGCAACATACGAAGCATTTGCGCATGCAGGCGCATTTGGTCCTTGAGCTCCGTGTTAATGCCGTCGACTAGCAGGATCGTAGGCGGCGCCGGCTGATCGTGCATTGTCACCAAGTTGGTATAAACTCCACCTGGAACTTTGAAACGATCTTTATCTTTCGTTACTAACTCCGTCACCGAAACCGGACGGAGCACCGCGATCTTCTGCTGACGCTTCTCTCGTTTTCGGCCCATCGTCTCTTCGAATACTTGGAAATCGTTTGCGGTGAGTCCTGTCGCAGTCTGTCCTTTCCGGTCCCGTGCAACCACTTCGAGGGTCACCATGCGGGTATCCGCGTGAAAGGTAATTGGCGCCTCCGAACCTGGTTTGGACGCATTCTGCTCCGACCCAAGTGCTTGGGCCCGAGAAAAGGTGCCTAAGCAAAGAACGGATATAACGAAAGTGCTGAGAAGACGTAAAGCGCGGTGCATACGGCCTCCATTCAGAAAGGACCACTGACTTATCGCTGGTTATTGTTTCTGATAACAGCACATTGCGCAACTTTGCGCCTTTTATTCACCCTTGCAGTTGATGTCCGGCCCACGTAAATACTTCTGGCGCGGTGGATGAAAGCCGCACTACGCTCTGAATCGGATCTGCGGATGCCGCCTATTGCGGTAGCGAAATGAATCCCGTTTACAAAACAATTTCGATTGTGTGCCCGGAGGGCAGGGCATGTTGAATCCGGAGAGTCCCGGAGCGTGCGTCCGGACCTGCAAGCTGTACTGCAGCCCTTGAAATGTGGTGAGTATCTTGTGGTTACAGGCGGACCACGAAATCAGGACAGGCCGAACCGCAGGATGAGATTTTACCTAATTACGCGCACTCCAGCACGGTTGCGCGAAAGGGGCTCAGCCAGTCAGGTGCTCGGTAAGAAAAGGTTCAGCACCCTTAGTTACGAACGCTTTGCGAAGAAAGTCGCTCGATTTCATCCGCCTGTTTTTGAATGGCCTGTGCATCGCTGGCGTGGGGAGCAAGCCGCACATAATTTCGAATGTGCACCATTGCATTGGCGTAATCATGTCTTTGATACAACGCCATGCCGAGCAGATATTCGAGCCTGGGGAACTGTCGCTGCTTGTCGGCTTCTAAGCCATGGGATGCGCTCTTTTCCGCGGCGACGAAATTCTTCAGATAGAAGTTCCCAATGGCGTTCAAGAGCCAGTCTTGAGGAAAATCGACGGGATTCAGTTTGAGCAACTTGTCGGTCATAGCGACCATATCGGACCACTGCTGTTGGCGCGCGGCCATCTTCGCGAGTTCGTGGTAAGGAGAAACAAAATTCGGGTCTGCCGACAACGCTTGTTCAAATGATTTTTGTGCGGCCATGGAGTCGTTCTTTTCCTCCTGGATCTGGCCCATTTCAAACCACGCAATGGCATATTTAGGATATTCTTCCACCGCTTTATGGAAGCACTCGACAGCGGCATCCCATTTCTGCTTTTTTTCTAGGTTGCGGCCTTTCTCGAATTGCCTTTTCGCCTTGGAAGGCGCTTGCGCGGTTGTGATACTGATCGTTAGGCCTTGCACCTGACGCATGCGGTGCAATATCAAAGTGCCAACATCGCTGTTGCCGACATCCATAAACTTCGATGACAGCTCGATAACTCCTGAACTGAATCCCGGCAGGGCGGCTTGTAACTGACACTCCTTGTAATAATTGCGCAGGGGGTTCGAGCCTTGAAGACCCGGGTCAACAGACGGGTGCGCACGCATCGTGATCGATGAGTCGGAAGCATCTTCAGGCGAATCGATACCCTCGTCGTGCCCTGGATTGGTCACCTGAAAACTGAATAACCCTCTCGAGTCGGTGTATCCCTCAATGTGGGTTCGGCCTTTGCATATCGTCTGAATGGCTGCGCGATCTGGGAGCATGGTGCCGTCGTCGAGTGCAACCTTCCCCGAGATAAAAAGTGATCCCAGAGGTGCGCTTCCAGATTGGAGGGTTTCGGGAGGGGCCATACTTGGTGGTTGAGTTCCAGTCGTTCCAGGTCGGGGCTGACCGCTGACGAGGACTGTGGACGCCAAGCACAGAATCGCAGCAGCAAGAATCCTGGACATGGCAACCTCCGAGGCAAGAGATTATACGTCTCTGGTCGGCGGAAGATGTCAAAAAAACGTCAGACGTTGGCCGTCCAATTCGCGATTCGTCTGCATCTGCCTGAACGCCTCGACGTGGGAGGATGTGACGACTGGCGTATTGGTAATCGACCGGTGTAAGCCGAAATGTGGTTTTCCCGCCAACCGCCTCAACGCGAAGGGTTCTGTGTCCTGGCGGTAGCCCATAGCCGCGGAATTGACGAATCGCGCATTCCGTACTATGTTTTCTCATTCTCACGCGACTTGCTCTCGAGTGTTCTGTAAATCTTAAATAGCAATAACCCAGCGTGGTGCGATTCCGCTTTCCGAGCTAGCCTGCCGCGCAAAGGAGGATAGAGTGTCTCTTGTTCGAAACGCCCGCAATCTTGTCGTTTCATTTATGGTTGCTCTCGCTGGCATATGTGGGACAGTTCCTCTAAGCGCTGAGGGATTCCAACCTGTCAACCCTGAAGAACTCAAGATTACCAATGAACCACTGGCGCCTAATGCGTCGGCCATCATCCTTTATCGCCAGGTCGATCGCGAAGACGCACTTGCAAAGTATGGAGCGAGTACAACGGTCATCGGCGATGCCGGTGGTAAAGAAAACGTCTATGTCCGAATCAAAATTCTCACGCAGGATGGCCTCAAGTACGCCACAGTGGAGATCCCCTTCGACAAGTGGGAAGCAATTGATATTCGTAACCTTCACGCTCGCACAATTCATCCCGACGGATCGGTGGCGGAATTTGCAGGCAATGCTAGTGTCAAGCAATCGAACGGGAAGCGGGTTAAGACGTTTACGTCTCCAGACGTAACTCTGGGGAGTGTGATCGAGTACTACTACACCGTCATTTTGTCGGAAGCTAAGTTTGACTGGGGAATATGGGGATCGCCCAGCGACTCGCGTTGGATCCTCAGCGATGAGCTGTTCACGAAAAGAGCGCGATTTTCGCTTTTACCCTCCCGCGGGGATCAGAACAATCCAGTGCATGTCCGCTGGCGTTGGAATTACCTGCCTCAAGGAGCACTGCCTCCTCAACAAGGAAGTGACCACATTATTCGGATGGCATTGAGCAACATCCCCGGCGTGCAGTGGGAAGAGTTTATGCCTCCGATAAATGAGATCAAGTCCCGCGTCGATTTCACTTACACCAGTGAGTATGAAACTGATGCGACCAAGTACTGGAGACTGCAGGACAAAAAGCTCTACACTCAGTTCGAGACATTTGCCGGAAAGGGCAAAGGAATTCAAGAAACACTTGGGCAAATCGTGGCGGCAAACGACAGTCCCGAGGCAAAGCTGCACAAGATCTACACGCGAGTACAGCAAATTCGCAACATCACCTGGGATGGGCCAAAGAACGATGATGAGAAGAAGCATCTCGTTGAGAAGGCCAATACAAACGTCGATGACGTATTGCAGCACGGATTCGGAAGCAGCATTCAATTGAACTGGCTCTTTCTCGCTTTGGCACGTGCTGCAGGACTTGATGCCTTTCCGGTGTACGCGTCGAACCGCAGCGACCATTTGTTTAAAGCTGCCAACATGGATGTTTCTGAGCTTGACTCCCGCGTCGTGTTGTTGAAGCTGAATGGCAAGGACATGTATTTCGATCCAGGCACTCCCTTCACGCCCTTTGGATTGTTGCCGTGGAATGAGACTCAGGTTCAGGGACTAAAGCTGGATCGTGACGGCGGGGCTTGGATCGTCACCAGCATTCCCGCCAGCGCGGATTCACGCATTCTTCGCGAAGGGGTTCTCACATTCTCTGATAAAGGTACTCTGGAAGGAAAGGTGACTGAGACCTTCACCGGCTTGGAGGGGATGACCCACAGGAAAAATGAGATACAGGACGACGATGCTGCGCGAAAGAGGTACTTGGAAGAGGATCTTAAGTCTCAGATTGCCAGTGGAAGCGCGGTTGAACTCTCGAATCGACCGGACTGGAAGAGCTCCGATATTCCGTTGACAGCCGAATTTACGGTGAAAATACCCGCCTGGGGATCAATCGTGGGACGCACCGCATTCCTTCCGCTTGGCATCTTCGCGGCGAGCGAGAAGAACGCGTTTCAGAGTGAAACCCGGAATTATCCGATCGTTTTCGAATATCCGTGCCAGAAAGAAGACGATGTCACCATTACAGTGCCTCCTGGGTGGCAAATCGCCAGTCTTCCGTCAGGGCAGAATCTGGATGTGAAAGCCGCGCTGTACGCCATAAAAGTGGAGAATGACAAGGGAGCAGTACATGTCCATCGGGAACTGAACAGCGATATGCTGATGGTGAAGCAGGAATTCTATCCTGCCCTGCGTAACTTCTACCAGATCGTCAGGAGTGGAGATGCGGAGCAGGTCACCTTCTTAGCGACCGCTACAAAAGCGAGCAATTAAAAGCGCTTGATTTCGAGAAATGCAATGATGCGCTGCCATGGCGCTCTGCAGGGCGTGAGTGAAGCAGTTCGGTATGTCCGCTAGGCAGGCAGCAGACCTGACGAATTGGTTTCGAATGCCATCGCAATTCATAAGCCGGTCACCTGATCCTCATCTCCCGTTGAATGTACGCACGAAATCAACCGAGCGCGCCACGGCACAATGCCGATAAGTGGCGGCCAAAGCGTCTTAGATATCGCGCGTAACCCAACTATGGGTTACCGGCGAAGTCAAAGCTTTGTGCCTTTTATTACCTTCTTTGGCCGTCAATGAAGCGCTATAGAGATTCTTTCATTGCTGAGATAAACTTCGGGTTACGAAATACATGTAAAAGAGTGTAAAAGACACACTTTACGTCGCAATAGGCCATACGGAATATCTTTGCTGTGGTAAAAATAGCATTGATAAGAACGATCTTGTCGAGGTTGCGCGTGCGCGATGCGATTCGTCGTCTTCATCCTTTCTCTTTCCTTTTCGTCGTGCTGCTGTCGGTAGTGCTGCCGAATCCGCACGGTATACTTCTTGCTCAGAATCGAGAACAGACTCCCACGATTTCCAGTAATGTGGACGAAGTCTCGCTTGATCTGGTCGTCCGCAGCCGCAACAAGCCAGTGCTTGACCTGACACCGGAGGATTTCGTGGTGACGGACGCTGGCACGGCTGTGAAGGTGTCATCTTTGAATTTGGTGGACAAGAACGCCGAGCCGCGGCTGTTTACGCTCGTTTTTGACCGATTTGATTCTGCCGCCTCGGCCAATGCGCGAAAGATTGCCTCCAAAATTCTGAAGGAAATACCGGAGGCTGGTTTTGCACTTTCTGTGCTGAGCGTACAAGGTCAGCTGCGTCTCAGCCAGGAGTTCACTTCCGACCGAGCAGCCGTTAATCAAGCGATTACGCTCGCCACACAGGACTTACTCAAGAACCCCGCCGATGAGGCGCCTCTTAAGCACCTTGTGACTGTCGCCAAGCGCGGGCGCGACCTGTCCGGAAGGGCGATCTCCCCGGAGCAGCGCCTGCGAGCGCAGGTCCTGCTCGCCGCCATGCAAGAATCGCAGTATATCCAGCATGAAGCACATTCCAATCCGGCTCTGGCTGGCCTTTTGGCGCTGGTTCGTAGCGAACGAAGGCTCCCCGGATTGAAGATCGTGTTTTTCATTACGCAAGATCCCAGTTCCGGCTTTAAAGATGGCGACACGATGGAAAAAATCGTGAGTGCTGCCAACCGCTCGGCGGTGCACATCGTTGCTATCGATGCAAACACGACCAACGAAGAAACGAAGCAGTACATGCAGTCATTTACCGAAATGCGGTCGGTGATGGCCATGAAGGACCAAACCGGAATCGCCCAGCAGAACACCCCAGCAACTGGCGCGGCAACCCAGGCCCCTGCCGGTCCCTCGAGCGTGCAGAATGTGCAAACCCCGATGGGTGCGATGGGAAGTACCATCACTCCGACGCTCGCGTTGGATAGGGCGCAGTATGAACGCCTGGATGTTCCCGGTTCACGTCAGACTGCTCCTATTTGCAGGGTGGCGAAGCAGAGCGGAGGCGTGTGCGTGACGGCTGGCGAGAGTCCGGAACATGCAGTACGAGAGTTGGTCCAGGACATGACGAGCTACTATGAAGCGTCCTTCGTTCCTGCCATAAAGCAGTACGACGGAAAATTTCATGCCATCAAAGTGAAATCAACGCGTCGTGGACTCAATTTCAAAGCGCGCGCCGGGTATTTCGCCCTTCCGCCAGAGCCGGAATTTTCCATTCAGGCGTTCGAGGCACCGCTGCTCAACGTGCTCGCCCAACCTACTCTGCCGAATGATCTGCAATTTCAATCGCGCGTCCTGCAACTGGGCGAATCGGAGGACGGGAACACCAATGTCTTGGTGATCCAAATTCCGCTCACACAACTCGAAACCCGCGACGATCCTAACAGCAATCTTTATTCGGCACATGTTTCGATTCTCGCGCAGATCCGGGACAAATCTGGGCAGATCATTCAGCACTTCGCGGAGGACATCCCACAACACGGCGCTCTTGACCAGAAACAGCGGGGAGCCGGCGATGACATTCGACTGCAATGTCAATTTGTTGCAGATCCGGGCCAATACACCGCAGAGGTAGCCGTCGTGGATCGCAATAGCGGCAAAACCGCAGCCCAGCGGTCGACCATTCAGATCTCAGACGCGTCGCAGGGTCCCTTTCTGAGTGATTTGAGCCTGGTGGCGCGAAGCGAACCGTTGGCACTTGGAAGCGATTCCAGTGAGGTCTTGAAATACGGAGATGCACGAATTGTTCCCGAGTTGGCGCACGAAGTTTCGAAAGCCCAGAAACAGATTTTCATCTTTTCGATTCTGCAAACGGAAGCACAATCGAAGGACCGCCCGCAACTCCAGTTGAAATTGGTTCGGAACGGAGAGTCGATGGCACAGGTGCCACTTCCGTTAAAGGCGGATCAATCGACCGCCGCGCTCCCGTATGTCGCTTCCATCCAAACCAGTTCTCTGCCCGCAGGAAGTTATCAGATTATTGAGACCCTGACACAGGGCGGCTCTGTTGCAGAGAAGAACATTACATTTGAGATTCCTGGCCCGGAGTTCGCGAGTGCTCTCGCTCCAACAAACGTCGACACATCGTCCGCGCAAAGCATCGTATCAGACCAGAGCCTTCGGCTCGATGATGCAAAGGCAGCTTTGAGTAGATCGTCAGCTCTCACGATCACTGAAATACCAGCAGCCTCAGTCAATAAACCATCCCAGGAAGCGGTCGATTCATTAGTTGCGGCGGCAGCTAAGTATGCATTGAAGTATTCGAAGTCCTTGCCGAATTTCGTTTGCATGGAGATGACAAAACGGTCCGTCGAGAACAACCGGCGTGGGGATTGGAAACTGCGTGACAGCTACACCGAACTGCTCAGGTATGACGGGCACCAGGAAAGCAGAACCCTGTTGCATTCGGATGGCAAGCAGGGTATGGGAGAGAATGGGCCCGACACAACCTTGCCGGTTTCCACAGGTGAGTTCGGAGGCCTTCTGAACCTGGTTTTCCGGCCGGAATCGAAGACTTCGTTTCAATGGCAAAGTCCCGCCCACCTCGGCGATGAAACTGTGCAAGTCGTTAAATATGTGGTGTCACCCGAGAACGCCACGATGGGGCTGCGCGACAGCAACAGTCACATTTTTGGCGTAGGGGCGCATGGCTTGTTGTACATAGACGCAGCCACCGGTGGAGTTCGGAGGATCACGTTGGAAGCGGACAAAATTCCAGCCGCATGTCTGATTCACTTCGTAGGGATGATGGTGGATTATGAGTTCGTAACCATCGGCACACATGAATATCTGCTGCCGGTGCGGGCGGCGGTCAGCGTCAAACGAGGAAACAAGCGAACTGAACTCAATGAAATCTCGTTCCGTAATTATCGACGGTTTGCTTCGCAGGCGAAGGTCGTACCCACAAACTAGACGCCCACCGCAACAGAGTTAATACCACGGATCTCGCAACGTGACATTTTTATTTTCCCTTTAGAACGCCGTAAATTGTGCCCGTTCCGCTAAGTGCTTCTGGTGAGTGAGGCCACAGTCGAATATGCGCAAGCTCAAATAGCGATGTTCGTCAGCGATGCGTAAGCTGCTTATCGCTGCAACTTTTGGCGTCCATGCAACCCTGCTTTCATGTTATGCGGCTTACTGGTGTCGGAGGTTCATCAAATCAACAGACTCCGAACGCTACCCAAGTTCCGGTCATTGCACCTGAAATCCTGACGCCTTCCCGATTTCGGCTGAGAGTACACCAGCTATACTGAAACCAATGCGTGTCCTCCTAATATTGGCTCTAGCTGGCCTTTGCAGCATGGCTGTGGCCCAGAATAGCGATCCAGAGGTGACGTTCCGTGAGGCCCAAAATGCCCAGCAGACTGGCGACTACGCAGCCGCTGCCGAAAAATACCAACAGCTCACGATGCTGCATCCAGAGCTGGTTTCAGCGCACGCCAACCTCGGAGTTGTTCTGGTACAACTAGGGCGCTATGACGAAGCGATCGCGCAGTACAACGTTGCTCTGACTCAAGTTCCTGACAACCCGGCGCTGCGCCTGAATCTCGCGTTGGCTTATTACAAAAAGGGAGACTTTGCCGCAGCGGCAGCCCAGTTCGCAGGACTAAACAAGGAAAAGCCTTCCGATGTTCGCATATCGACGCTTCTGGGAAACTGCGAACTCAAGATCGGACTAGTTGACCAAGCCATCGCATTGCTCCAGCCTCTGGAGGCTAGCAATCCTAACAATCTCGATCTGGTATGGGCCTTGGGAACCGCTCTGTTACGCAAGAATCAGAGCCTGGAGGGACTAAAGCTCATTCAGAGGGTTGCCGATCAGGCCAAGAACAACGTGGAAGCTTACCAGTATGCCGCAAACATCAGCCTGGGTTTGACCTTGTTTGATGAAGCAAAACGGGATGCTGAGGCTGTCATTCGCTTGAAACCTGATTCACCAAAGGCATATGTGGTGCTCGGAATGATCGACGACTACGCCAGCGATCCTAAACAGGCCATACAGGACTACAGCAAGGCCATCGAACTTGATCCCAAGGATGTTCAGGCTCGTACTCAGTTGACGTCTGCGCTCATCCGAGACAAAAGGTATGACGACGCCCGGAAACAAGCTGGCCAAGTTTTAGCTCTGGATCCGAACTCTACGGCAGCACACTATTTAGTTGCGCAGGTTGAACAAGCCCAAGGATCGTGGGAAGCCGCGGCCCAACAATTGGAAACCGTTGTCCAGCAAAATCCTGACTGGCTCCTTCCCCATGTACAGCTTTCTGCCCTGTATTACCGCCTGAAAAAGCCTGAGGACGGCGCGAAGGAAAAGGCTATCGTAGACCGCCTGCGGGAAGGAGAACAAAAGCGGCGCTCCGAAACCGAGGAAATCCATCCACAGATTCCGACTCAGGTGATCAATCCGGACCTGCCCGCTAAGTCGCCTTCTCCTCCACACTGATGAGTTGATCGCCAGCGATATCTCGCAACGTTTGGACGATGCCGGATGGCCAGCGGATCTCCAGCGTGTTGACGCGCTTCTCTTCGCCCAGGCCGAAATGAACCGGGCCATGGCTGGAGGAAGCATAGCCCCCATTGGTGGTCATATGGTTAAACTGAGCCCCAGCACGCGTGACCACCTTAACCATCGCACCAATACCATCACGATTGCTTTTTTTTCCCACGAGTGCCACTTGGAGCCAGTGACCGGAAGGCTCGCTGCGGTTCATCCAGATTTCCGGGGCTTCCAGGAGGGCCGTTGCGACTACATCAATTCTGCCGTCTCCATCCAGATCACCGAATGCGCATCCGCGGTGGCGGCGTGTTGGTGCCGCGGTTAGACCAGCTTCTGCCGTAAATGCTTGCCATTTGCCTGACTTGCCCAAGTTGTGAAACACAGTGTTATGCTGAGCAATCTCCATGCCCGGTTCTGAAACAACTCTAAGCACGTGGCCGCGAGTTACAAAAAGGTCTTTCCACCCGTCATTATCAAAATCGAACACCCCGACCCCGAAGCCACTCATATGCAAGGCCAAAGATCGCAATCCCGTGGGAATTGTAATCTCGCGAAAACCGCTCCCGGCTTCGTTATGCCAAATGGGAAAGGTTTGGTTCTCGAGTGCTACGGTGACAATGTCGGGATAGCCGTCATTGTCGATGTCACGACAATCCACACCCATACCGGAGACGAAGTTGCCGCTTTCTACAAGAGCTACTCCTTGCTGAAGTGCCATCTCTTCGAATTTCGTCCCTGTGTTTTGGAGTAGGAAGTTGTAGTAGTTGTCGTTTGTCACGAACAGGTCTGGTTTTCCGTCGAGATTGAAATCGGCGACGCCGACGCCCATTCCCTTCCCGACCAACTGGCGGATCCCCCACTGTTCAGAGACATCCTCGAAAGTACCGTCGCCCTTATTTAAGTAGAGCTGACATGGTGACCCTTTAAAAAAATCGGGGATGCAGTAGTCATAACGGCCCTTGAATCCACAGTAGTGGTCGCGGTCATATGACCATTGCAGATAGTTCACGACAAATAGGTCGAGCAAGCCATCATTGTTTACGTCAACCCATGTGGCCGCAACCGACCACAAGGGCCCGTACTGCGGGTCATTCCAGCCATCAAGCCCCGCCTTCTTCGTTACATCCGTGAAGGTACCGTCGCCATTGTTGTGATAGAGAGTTCGACCGTGCACCCCGGCCACGAAGAGGTCGGGATAGCCGTCATTGTCATAGTCGCCGACCGCCACGCCATTGTCATAGCCCACTCCCGCCAGGCCCGCCTGTCTCGTGACATCGGTGAACTTGCCTTTGCCGTCATTGCGAAATAGCCGGTTCGAATATTTCGAAGAGTCCTTTTCCAGAGTGGCGATATTGGCGCCATTGGCGAAAAAGATGTCCGGCCGTCCATCCTTGTTGTAATCAAAGACCGCCACGCCGCCGAGCATAGTTGACGGCATGTGAGGGGTATCGGGTCGTTCGTCAGTCTCAAGCCGGAAGGGCAATGTCTGAAGCTCAAAGCTTATCGGACTCTCAGCACCGGGCGCTGCTGAGGCCATTAAACAATTCGGTAAGATGGGGATGAGCCCGGAACTCATTGCTACGCCAACAAGGCCTCTAAGGGCCTGCCGACGCGTGAAATGACCTGAATTCCTGAACCAAGGCGACCGAAGGGACATAACAAGAGTTGAATTTACTGTAGCAGCAAAAAGGGGATGGCGTGAGCCATCCCCTAGAGTGTAAGTAAGAGCGCACCTAGAAGGTGTACTTCAGAGCGTACTCAAGGCTGCGGTTACCGATCTTTGCATGCGGTCTGCCGTCGGTGCTCGCATTGGTGTTCACCCACTGGGAGGGTGATGTACATGTTTGCCCTGTTGGGCAACCGAACTGCAGGTTTACGTCATTATTCAAACCGAACCGGCTGAGCGGATGGTTCGGCAGGTTGAATGCCGTCAACCGGAACTGAATTGCCTGGCTCTCGTGAATCTTGAAGTTCTTGTAGATTCCCAGGTCCGTGTCAAAGAACGCCGGGGTGACAACGGTTGGCCAAATAAGCGGACCATTGACACCACGAGTGGCAGGCTCAGCAAAGCAGCTCGGGTTGAAGTACTGGCCCGAAGCCAGGTGGCTCGCCGGGTTGCAGGTCAGGTATGGCTCTAGGGCGATTCCGTCGGTACCCAGAATTGACTGGTTGGAGATGCCAGACCCAAAGTTCGGGTTGAGGCCCGTTCCGCTGAGTGGCTGGATAGGTACACCAGTCTGGTATTGGGTGACGCCAGACAATTGCCAGCCGTTCACAATGCCACCGAGTACATAGTTATTGTGAATGGGCTTGGGCAGGTTGATGACGTACGACGCGTTGAAGATATGGTACCGGTTGAACGCCAACGTGCCGTAGTTGTTCTGCAGGTTGAAGGCGTCGAGCGCAGCGCCCGAGCCTTGGCCGTTGTCGTTGTTGCCATCGCGGATACCGAGAACGTGGCTCCACGTGTAGTTCAAGGTGAATACCGCCGGCCCAGTCTGCTTGATCCATTGCGCGACAAAGCCATTGTAATTGCTAAAGCTGCCGTGCCGGAACTCGAAGACCGCCGTATAGGGCAACGGTCGGAAATCAGTCAGCGACGGTGGCCCACCGGAGACGCAGGTTGCGCTCGCCGTCCCCTGGCAGAAGTAGGTGATACCACTAACCGGATCAGGTTTGAACAAATTGCCTTCCGGGATGTAGTTGATGTTATTGATCTGCACACCCCCCGCACCATTGGCACTCAACAGCAGGTTGCGGCTGCGGTTGCCTTTGTATTGCAGCTCAAAGGTGGACTTCCACGGGGCGCGCTGGCTGATCATGACGTTCCAGCTCTCCGTGTAGGGGTTCTTGTTGTCGCCAGCCATCATGCCGCCGTAGCTCTGGCTACTCTTCGACCCAGCAGTTGCGGCTCCGCAGGTGGCCAGAGTGGCAAGACCGGTGAAAACGCAGTTGCTGCTGAAACTCTTCAGGCCCAGAGGAGCATCGAGCATGCCGTTTTCGGTTACGTCGTTATACGCAACGTTGAACCGGTATACGCCGAAGCCGCCGCGCAGAACTGTCTTGCCGTTTCCAAACAGGTCGTAAGCAACGCCAACGTGTGGATCGGGGAAGAAGTTGTGCGTAGGCCAGCCGGATATGGGAACATTCTTGTCAATCCCGTGCCAAGTGAATCCCGCCAAAGCTGAACTACCTGACAGCGGCTGAACGGTGTTATTGGGATCCCACAGCATAATGCCCTGGTTTTCGTTAGCGGGATACCACTGTCCTTCGCGGTTGAAGCGAACGCCGAAGCTCAATGTCAGCCTGCGCATCGCCTGCCAACGGTCCTGTGCGAAGAAGCTGTATTCGTTATAGACGACGTTATCGGTGAAGTTCTGGCTGGCCATGCCGAATCCCTGGGCGTTCCCGAGCAGCATGTCAGCGTAGATATTCGTAGTCGAGTTGTTTGCCCACGGATCGAAATCCCACTGGCCCACAGTTCCCCCACCGCAGCAGGCGCCTTCTGTCTGGACGTTTGCGTACTTGGCCCAGAAGAAGCCGAACTTCATGGTGTGAGCGCCCTTCACCAATGTGAAGTTGTCGCTGAAGTCAGGAGTGTAGCTGTCCTTTCCAGCGTACTTACCGTACCAATTCGGATTGCTTCCGAATGAGGAGGCCTGGAATCCGGCTGAACTGGTCTTGCTGGGGCTATTTCCACCCCCGCCCGGAGAGCAGCACCAGCTAACGATGTCTGGAATCTGCGGTACCGGTTGGGCATAGGGGGTCGTAACGTTGTAGCCGTATGTGCTAGGATCCGCCGCTTTGGGATTAGCCAGTCCGACCGGGTTGATGAAGTAGGCGTACCCAAAGCTCGCCTCGTTGATCATGGAGGCGCTGAAGGTATTCGTGACGCCAATGCTCCAAGTGCGGCTTATCTGGTTGGCAGGAGTTTGCGAGGGATACGGAACTGAAGCCGGCGCCCACCACCACAAGCCGATATTGTTGATGTCTCCCTCGGTCTGGCGAGTGAAGGTGGCAAATGCCTTCATCTTCTCGGTGACGTTCACGTCACCGCGAAGGTTCAACTCGTTGCCATTGACCGCCGCCTTGTCGAGATATCGGGCATTGAAGCCGCCGTTAGTCGCAGGATCAATCATCTGCAGACCAGGTGCCCCATTCAGTAGCTTCATAAGAACCAAGCCACCATTGGAATCGATGATGCTGGGACTGATGGTTGCACCCGAAACGGCAGGCGACGTACAGCCACCCGCATGATTCGAGGATACGCAACCGTCGGCAGCTAGGTATGCCGCACCATTGTAGGCGACACCATTTTGATCGTACAGAGTAACTGTTCCATTGTTTACCGCGTTCTGGCAAAAGTTACCGAAATTCCAGAAGCCGCTGTTGTCGGCGCACGGAATTGCTCCCGAACCACCACCACTACCGAAGGCGCTGGTGTAGGGCGACAAAGACGATTGAGTGAAGTCACCCGCCATCATCGATGGCGTCGGAACCACATACTCGTGCAGTGTGCCATTCGGCAACTGGTTCAGATGCTCGAAGCCCACGAAGAAGAATGCCTTGTTGCGGCTCTTGTTGAAACCAGTTCCCGGAATAATCACCGGGCCGCCGATGTTGCCACCTTCGTACCAGTAGTGGTCAATCTGTTTCTTGATGCCGGACGATTTGAGGAACGCATCTTCCGCATTGAGACTGCCGTTGCGGCCATAGCCATAGACTTCGCCGTGGAAGTCGTGCGAACCACGCTTGCCGACAGATGAGAACGTAACCGGGCCATGAGCATACTCGGCATCGAATGCCGAGTCCTGCATGGTAACTTCCTGGGTCATGTCCTGATTGATATTGGCGATCTGCGTACCTTGGTTGCCGGCATCGGTGATCACCGAGCCGTTGCTGATCAACTGCATGGAACCGTTCGGCTGCGTGCCGTTGGCGGCAAACGACCCGATCGGGCCGTTGTTGATCTGCGTCAGAGCGCTGTTCCACTCGGTGTTGCCGAGGCCGCTGTTAATCGCCATGCCGGGCATTAGTCGAATCAGTTCCGCAGCATCACGGCCCTGAATTGCGGTTTGGCTAACCATGGTGTTGTTCAGCGTGGTGCTGCTGGCCCCAGAATCCATGGGAACGGTTTCGGTTTCCGCAGTAACCGTGACTTCCTGCGACGCCGCGCCGGGCTTCATCGCGATGTCGTTCACCGAACGGCTTTCGTTCTGGTGTAGGATGACACCCTTTTGGTTGAATGTCTGGAAACCTTCCGCCGTGACCTTCAGGTCATATGTGCCTGGAAAGATGCCGGTGAAGTTGAAGTGGCCACCACCATTGGTGGTGCTCGTATTGCTTGACTTGGTTGCCTCGTCGGTTAAAACAACCTTGGCGCCCGGAAGCACGGCTCCAGTGGCGTCGGTCACGATACCACTGAGGTTACTCGTGACGGTCTGAGCGAATGCCGCAGGCATAACCAGCAGCGATGCAAGGCTCAAAAGGCCTAGCAATAGCACTAACTTTTTCATCGTGTAATCTCCATGTTGATTACGGACCGGACATGACGGCATTTGGGTCTCGCCGTCATTTCGTCCAGAGTTCCAAACCAAAGTCCGCCCCCTCACGAATGGAGCGTACTTCGCCAGAATTTCAACCCACCATACCTACAGCCTTACCTGCCCCGAAACCCCATCCACTTCACGGGATTCCGTAGTAGAAATACGCTATTTCTACTGGGGTGCACTTTTAACGTGGCTTCATCAACACTGTCAAGCAAAAAAAACGTTATTGTTGTAAAACTTGAAGTACTTGAAGCGGCAGCTCATAAGCTATTGGCTAGGAAACAGGTTGGCAGCGCCGGCTTTAGGTCTTAGCCAAGCAAAACGGTGCGCAAACGTCGAGGTACATGGGCGGATCGCTCCCGACAAACCGACTGGTTGGCTTCCCCTACGCGTAGGTTGTCAGGAGCTGGCTTCCCACGGCCAGTCCCAGCCTCCTTATTCCCTCTCGGATTAGTTCTGGTGCAGCGTTCGAGAAATTCAGCCGCATGTGATGGTCCATTTTCCCGGGGATTGCATAGAAGGAGTTGCCGGGGACGAAGACTACGCTCTGAGCAACTGCGGCTTCCAGAATCTGG
>Ga0105240_10004315_pt1 | contig 21713 bp, 25 predicted proteins | sample KBSC54metaG_FD_80426 | JGI IMG/M metagenome (GOLD analysis project Ga0105240, IMG submission 80426) | Corn rhizosphere microbial communities from Kellogg Biological Station, Michigan, USA - KBS C5-4 metaG | ecosystem: Host-associated > Plants > Roots > Rhizosphere > Soil | place: Michigan, USA... | reverse complement strand
GTCTGGCAGTGGCACCAGGACTACGGCACCTGGAAGGCCGACGACGACATGCCCGAGGCGCGCGCCATGAACCTCGCGGTGTTCGTCGACGAAGTGAACGAGTTCAACGGTCCACTGTACTTCATCCCGCAGAGCCACAAGAAAGGCGCGATCGAGGCCAAGCACGACCTCACCACGACGTCCTATCCGTTGTGGGTGATCGACAACGACACCATCGCCAAGCTGGTCAAGCAGGGCGGCATCGTGGCGCCCAAGGGCGGCGCGGGGTCGGCGATCTTCTTCCACGGCACGCTGGTGCACGGCAGCCCGCCCAACATGTCGCCGTGGGACCGCCAGATCATCTATGTGACCTACAACGCGGTCTCCAACGCCATCCGCGCGCACAAGCGGCCGGAATACATCGCCCATCACGACTTCACGCCGCTCGACGCCTGGGCCGACGACTGCGTCACCCAGGCCGCGCGGCGCAAAGCGGCCGCGGAATAACGGAGGAAAGAATGAATCTTCATCGCATGCTGCTCGAGCGCGCGGCCAACAACAATCCGCTGCGCATCGGCCTGATCGGCGCCGGCAAGTTCGGCTCCATGTATCTCAGCCAGATCCCGACCACGCCGGGCATCCACCTGCTGGGCATCGCCGACCTGTCGCCGCCGCGCGCGCGGGAGAACCTGGCGCGCCTGGGCTGGAAGCCCGACGTCACCTCGGCCATGTCGTTCGCCGAGGCAAGGAAGCACGGCAACACCTTCCTGACCGACGACTGGAAGGCGCTGGTCGCCCACCCCGAGATCGACGTCATCGTCGAGTCGACGGGCGATCCCATCGCCGCCGTCGAGCATGCGTTGGCAGCCTTCGAGCACGGCAAGAGCGTGGTGATGGTGACGGTCGAGGCCGATGCCTTCTGTGGCCCGCTGCTGGCCCGCCGTGCGGCCGCCGCCGGCGTGATCTACAGCCTGGCCTACGGCGACCAGCCGGCACTGATCTGCGAACTGGTCGACTGGGCGCGCGCGTCAGGGTTCTCGGTGACGGCAGCCGGCCGCGGCCACAAGTGGCTGCCGCACTTCGCGCAGTCGACGCCCGAGACGGTGTGGAAGTACTGGGGCCTCAACGAGGACCAGGCCAAGCGCGGCGGCCTGAACCCGAAGATGTTCAACTCGTTCCTCGACGGCTCCAAGCCCGCCATCGAGAGCACGGCCGTGTCCAACGCCACCGGCCTCACGCCGGCGCCGGATGGGCTGGCCTTCCCGCCGTGCTCGGTGGAGGACCTGCCGTTCGTGATGCGCCCGGTCTCCGAGGGCGGCCAGCTGCATCACAAAGGCCAGGTCGAAGTGGCCTCGTCGCTCGAGAAGGACGGCCGCGCGATCCCCTATGAGATCCGCAAGGGCGTCTGGGTCGTGTTCGAGGCCAACACCGAGTACCAGAAGAACTGCTTCGAGGAGTACATGCTGTGCACCGATCCGTCGGGCCGGCACTCCGTGATGTACAAGCGCTGGCACCTGATCGGCCTCGAGGTCGGCATCTCGGTGGCCTCGGTCGGCCTGCGCAAGGAGCCGACGGGCTGCCCGATCGGCTTCCATGCCGACGTGATCGCCACGGCCAAGCGCGACCTCAAGGCGGGTGAGATGCTGGACGGCGAGGGCGGCTACACGGTCTACGGCAAGCTGTTCCCGGCCGAGAAGTCGACCCATCTCGGCAGCCTGCCGCTCGGCCTGGCGCACAGGGTGAAGCTCTTGAAGCCGATCAAGGCCGGCCAGTCGCTGACCTACGCCGACGTGGCAATGGACGAGACGCTCACGGCGGTGAAGCTGCGCCGCGAGATGGAACGGACGTTCGCGCCGGCGGCGACGAAGATCGCGGCTCAATAGCGAGGCACGGGCTGAGTGCTCTTGCTTCGGAGGAGCGCGCCACTCCAGTGGCGCTCATGAGGCGCCACTGGAGTGGCGCGCTCCCATGAGTATCGCTACGCCTAAGCCGACGCCGGTTCCTTGCCCATGGGCGTGGCCTTCGCCGGCTTGCCGTCGGCGGCGTCGCGCTCGGCTTCCTTGCGGGTCTTGAGCAGCTTGCGCAGGATCATGTTGCGCTTGAGCGCCGAGATATGGTCGACGAACAGGATGCCGTCGAGATGGTCGATCTCGTGCTGCACGCAGGTCGCCAGCAGGCCCTCGCAGGCGAGTTCCTTCTGCGCACCGTCGCGATCGAGATAGCGCACCGTCACCCTGGCCGGCCGCACCACGTCGGAATAGTGCTCGGGCAGCGATAGGCAGCCCTCCTCGTAGACGACATCCTCGTCCGAGGCCTCGACGATCTCGGGGTTGGCCATGAGCAGCGGGCCGGTCTTGGTGTCCTCGCGGTCGATGTCGAGCACGATGACGCGCTTCAGCACGTCGATCTGCGGCGCCGCCAGGCCGATGCCGGGCGCCGCGTACATCGTCTCCAGCATGTCGTCCATGAGCTGGCGCACGTCGGCATCCACGGCGGCAACCGGGACAGACTTCTTCTTGAGGCGCGGATCGGGCGCGGTGAGGATGGTCTTGAGGGCCATGGTGCTTAAATATGCAATGAAAACAGGGGATTCAAGGCCGGTCTGGGCCCCTTCTAGGCACGCTTGACCATGGTGCCGACGCCGGCCTCGGTGAAGACCTCGAGCAGCAGGCAGTGCGGCACCCTTCCGTCCATGATGACCGCAGCCTCGACGCCGCGATTCACGGCGTCGATGCAGTTCTCGACCTTGGGGATCATGCCGCCGGAGATGGTGCCGTCGACGATCAGCGCGCGCGCCTGCTCGACCGTCATCTCGGGGATGAGCTTGCCCTCCTTGTCGAGGACGCCCGGCACGTCGGTCAGGAACAGCAGGCGCTTGGCCTTCATGGCGCCGGCGATGGCGCCCGCCGATGTGTCGGCGTTGATGTTGTAGGTGAGCTCGTCGTTCACACCGAAGCCGATCGGCGCCACGACGGGGATGACGTCGGCGCGGCGCAGCTGCTCGAGCACCATGACGTTGATCTTGGCCGGTTCGCCCACCTGCTTGAGGTCGACCTTCAGCAACTCGCCCGTCTTGGGGTCGCGCATCTCGGTGACCTTCTTGGCCAGGATCAGGTTGCCATCCTTACCGCAGATGCCGACAGCCGTGCCGCCGCATTCGTTGATGTCGGCCACGATCGCCTTGTTGATCGAACCGGCCAGGACCATCTCGACGATCTCCATGGTGGCGGCATCGGTGACCCTGAGGCCGTTCACGAACGTGCTCTTGAGGCCGACCCGGTCGAGCATCTTGTTGATCTGCGGGCCGCCGCCATGGACCACGATCGGGTTCATGCCGACCTGCTTCATCAGCACGATGTCGCGGGCCACCAGGTCGCCCAGCTTGGGGTCGGTCATGGCGTGGCCGCCGTACTTGACCACGAAGGTGGCGTCGTTGTGCCGGCGCATGTAGGGCAGCGCCTTGGAGATGGTCTCCGCCATGCGGATCAGCCGCCTCTGCTCCTTGTCGGTCTGAACCGGATCGGCCATGTCCCGCTGCCCCATAAGTTGGCAAAAGCCCTCCCCCGAGGTCGGGGAAGGGCTAAGGCGGCAGTATATATCAGGCAGGCGGCGGATAGAAGAAGCGGTCCCGACGCGGCAGGATGTCCCCATGAAATCCTCCCTCGACAGCGAGCTTCTGGCCAATCGTGGCTTCGCCGTGGCCAAGAGCCTGATCGACCCGGCCGACTGCCGGGCGCTGGCGGCGCTGTGGCCGCAGACATCCGCCTTCCGCAAGCACATCGTCATGCAGCGCCACGGCTACGGCCAGGGCGAGTACCAGTATTTCACCTATCCGCTGCCGGGGCCGGTCGAGCGCCTGCGCCAGGCGCTTTATCCGCAGCTCGCGTCGGTGGCCAACCGCTGGAACGAGGCGCTGGGCAAGGACAAGCGCTTTCCGCCGACGCTCGCGGGCTGGCTCGAGGAGTGCCATGCCGGCGGCCAGACGCGGCCGACGCCGCTGCTGCTGCGCTACGGCGCCGGCGACTACAACTGCCTGCACCGCGATCTCTACGGCGAGCTGGTCTTCCCGCTGCAGGCGACGGTGCTGCTGAGCGCGCCCGGCCGCGACTTCGACGGCGGCGAGTTCATGCTGGTCGAGCAGCGACCGCGCATGCAGTCGCGCGGCGAGGTCGTGCCGCTCGCCCAGGGCGATGCGGTGCTGTTCGCCGTCAACGAACGGCCGGTCAAGGGCACGCGCGGCTGGCACCGCACGGCCATGCGCCACGGCGTGTCGAGTCTGCGCGCGGGCGAGCGCTTCACACTGGGCATCATCTTCCACGACGCCGCCTAGGCCTGGATGGGTCCCTGTGGGGCAACCAGCGGCGAGGCAATCGGCGGCAGCAGCGCGTGCGCCCGCTTGAGCACCGGCGACGGCTCGGGCCGGCTCTCGTGGACCTTGAGGTAGAAGCCGGCGAACAGCACCCGCAGGCGGGATCGTCCGGCGCGTCGGTCAGCGCCCGCTGCATTCTCCCGGCAGCGTCGGGAAAGATCTCGGTCACGGACACGATGCGGTCGGCATACTCATTCGCGGGCAGGCCGATGCCGACGGTACGGGACGGCCGCTCGCCATGGACCTTGATCGTGAAGCTGGCCGGGCCGTAGACGCGGCCCGGCGCCGTCGCGCTGTCGCTGGTCGTCCGGGCGCTGGTGAAGGACCAGAAGCCCGACAGGATGAAACGGATGTTCGCCCACTCCGGATGCATCAGGTCGTGCACCGGCGTCACCTTTGATCGGGAGCGCCCGTCGCCACTGCGAAAAGTTCAGTGCGCAGCTCGGGGATGCCGAAGGCGGTCTCGCTGCTGGTGGCCAATACGTGCGGATGCGCGGCACCGTGCTTGCGGGCGACCGCCTCGGCCGCCGCGATCGCGCGCGGGATCTCCGCCTTCTTGAGATAGTCGGCCTTGGTCAGCACGAGCTGGTACGACACCGCCGCGGCGTCGAGGTTCTTCATCGTCTCGCGGTCGCTGTCCTTCACGCCGTGGCGCGAATCGATCAGCACGCAGACGCGCTTCAGGGTCGGCCGGCCGCGCAGGTAGGCCGAGGCGAGGTCCTGCCACGTCTCCTTCATCGACCTCGACACCTGGGCGAAGCCGTAGCCTGGCAGGTCGACCAGGTAGATCTTCCCGGCGAGGTCGAAGAAGTTGATCTGCCGCGTGTGGCCGGGACTGGACGAGGTGCGGGCGATCGCGCGCCGGCCGGTGAGCGCATTCACCAGGCTCGACTTGCCGACGTTGGAGCGACCGGCGAAGGCGACCTCGGGCAGCGCGATGCCGGGCAGCGATTCGATCGACGCCGCGCCGGCCACGAACTCGCAGGTGCCCGCGAACAGCCGGCGCGCCGCCTCGATCTCCTCCGGTTGACGCCCCTCGGGGCCCTTGTCAGGCATCAGCCCTTCTTGGAAGAGCCCTTGCCGCTCTTCTTGCCGCCGCCGCCACCGCTCTCGCCGCCGCTGTTCGCCGGAGGGGGAAGGACCGTGACCTTGGCCTTCTTGCCGATCGGCATGCCGTGGCGGCGCATGATGAAGTACTGCTGGCAGATCGACAGCGTGTTGCTCCACGCCCAGTAGATCACCAGGCCGGCCTGGAACTGCGCCATCATGAAGGTGAACATGATCGGCAGGAACTGGAACACGCGCGCCTGCACCGGATCGGTCGGCGCGGGATTCAGCCTCTGCTGCAGGAACATGGTCACGCCCATGATCAGCGGCCAGATACCGATATTGAAGAAGTGCAGGATCTCCGGCACCTGCCAGTGGATCATGCCGAAGCCGGTCAGGATGGTCAGCGGATCGGGCGCGCTCAGGTCCTTGATCCAGCCGAAGAACGGCTGGTGGCGCATCTCGATCGAGGTGTAGAGCACCTTGTAGAGCGCGAAGAAGACCGGGATCTGCACGACGATGGGCAGGCAGCCGGCGGCCGGATTGACCTTCTCGCGCCGGTAGAGCTGCATCATCTCCTGGTTCAGCCGCTGTCGGTCCTCGCCGTAGCGCTGCTTCATCTTCTCCATCTCGGGCTGCAACGCCTTCATCTTGCTCATCGCCGCATACGACTTGTTGGCCAGCGGGAAGAACACCGCCTTCACCATCACGGTCAGCACCAGGATCGCCAGGCCGAAGTTGCCGAGCTGCACGTAGAGCCACTCGAGCAGCCAGAACAGCGGCTTGGTGAAGAACGAGAAGTAGCCCCAGTCGATGGTGAGGTCGAAACGGTCGATGCCGAGCTTGTCGCGGTAGCCGTCGATCATGCGCACGATCTTGGCGCCGGCGAACAGGTGGCCCTCGGTGCCGCCGGTCGCCCCGGGCTCGACCGTGATCGGGCTGCCGACGTAGTCGATCTGGTACTTGATGTTGGCGCCGGCACCGGTGCCCTTGACCGTGACGTCGACCTTCGACTTCTGGTCGGGAATCAGCGTGGCCATCCAGTACTTGTCGGTGAAGCCGATCCAGCCACCGGTGGTCTCGAATTTCTGCTGCTTGTTGTCCTTGAAGTCGCCGTAGCTGAGTTCCTTCAGGCTGCCGTTGAAGACGCCGTACGGGCCCTCGTGCAGCACCGTGCTGCCCTCGGCCTTGTGCTCGCCGTAGCGCACGACCAGGGCCCACGGGTAGAGCGTGACCTGCTTGTCGGCCTTGTTGGCGACGCTCTGCTTCACGTCGAACATGAACTGGTCGTCGATGGCGATGTCGAGCGCGAACACCAGGCCCTGGCCGTTGTCCCAGGTCATGCGCAGCGGCTTGCCGGGCTCGAGCGTCTTCTGATCGGTGGTCCACACTGAATCGGGGCCGGGCATCTTCAGCCCGGCGTCGGAGGCCGACCAGCCGAACTCGGCGTAGTAGGCGTGCTCGACGCCGACCGGCGCCAGCACCTCGACCGGCGGGCTCTTCGGATCGACTTCCTGGCGATGCTTCACCAGCCGCACGTCGTCGATGCGCCCGCCCTTCAGCGAGATCGAGCCGACGAGCTCGGGCGTCCTGAAGCCGACGCGCGGCGCCTGGGCCAGCGCCTGGTCGAGGCTCATCACGACCGGCGCACCGGCCGCAGCCGGCGCCTGCGGCGTGCCAGGAGCCCCCGGGGTGCCGGGGGCGCCGGCGGCGCCCGGCGGCGTGTGCGGCTGGCCGGCGGCGGATGCCGGGGCGTTGGGAGCGGCGGTCTGCGTCACCGGGGGCGGCGCCTTGCTCGGCGGGAACACGGCCTGCCAGCCCACGATGATCAGCACCGAGAGCACGATCGCGACGATGAAATTCTTCTGGTCCATTGATCCGGATTTCTAACGGCAGGAAAGCGGTTGGCGCGCGGACGGCACCGGGTCGTAGCCGCCGGCACCCCAGGGGTTGCAGCGGCAGAAGCGATGAGCGGCGAGCAGGCTGCCCTTCAGCGCGCCGTGCTCGGTAACCGCCTGGGCGGCGTAAGTCGAGCACGACGGTTCGTAGCGGCACGCGCCGACGAAGAAATAGGCGAGCGTCAGTTGGTACAGGCGGATCGCGCCGCGCAGGGCCAGGGACATCATGCGGCCCGGAAACTGGCGTTTCGCAGGCGGGCGCGCAAGCCGTCGTTGCAGGTCATGGCGTCGCTATCGCCAGCGCTTTCAGGCGCTTGAGGGCCTCGACCAGATCCTGTTGCAGGATCGTGAATTCCCGCGTGAGCGCGGCCTGCCGGCCGACCAGCACATAGTCGAGATCGGCGCGCGCCCGGCCCGGGATCACCAGCCGCGCGACCTCGCGCAGCCGGCGGCGGACTCTGTTGCGGACCACGGCGTTGCCGACCTTGCGGCTCACGGTGAAACCCACCCGGACGGGCGCGGCGGAATCGGGGGAGGTGGCGAAATCGGGAGGAAGCGGGGCCGCCTGCAACACGAAGCCGGGCATGGCACAGCGCCGCCCGGCCTGGACTCGCAGAAAATCACGACGGTTCGGCAGACGCCCGGGACGCGGCCCTTGAGGAGCCGGGGAGGGCAATAAAGTGCCGAAAAGCTAGGCGGACAGACGCTTGCGGCCCGACCGACGACGGCTGGCGATGACCTTGCGGCCGCCGACCGTTGCCATGCGGGACCGGAAGCCGTGCCGCCGCTTGCGGATCAGCTTGCTGGGCTGATACGTGCGTTTCATGACGCAACTCCTTCAAACACAAGCCCCCGCGCAATGCAGCGGGGGCGAAAACCGTGGGCCAAACTGTGGGGAGGGGTAATACGCAGCCCGCCGCCGAGAGTCAACGAAAGGCTAGACTGCCCGCATGACTGTCATCCTCCATGGATACCGCCCCAGCGTCTACGTCCGGGCGGCCCGGCTCGCCCTCACCGAGAAGGGCGTGGCCTACGACCTCGTCGAGGTGAATCCATTCGCGCCCGATCCACCGCCCGACTATCGCCGGCTGCACCCGTTCGGCCGCGTGCCGACGCTGGTCCACGATGGCTTCACGCTCTACGAGACCGGCGCCATCACCCGCTACGTCGACCGCGCCTTTTCCGGGCCGGCGCTGCAGCCCACGGCGCCGCGTGCGCTCGCGCGCCAGGACCAGATCCTCGGCATCGTCGATTCTTATGTCTACTGGCCATTGGTGCGTCAGGTCTTCGTCCACGCCGTCGGCCAGCCGCGGCGCGGCCAGGCGGGCGACGCCGCCGAGATCGCCGCCGGCCTCGCGGCCGCGGGCACGGCGCTGGCGGCGCTCGAAGCGCTGGCGGCCGACGACGCCTTCCTCGTGGGTCCCGCGCTCTGCCTCGCCGATCTCCATCTCCTGCCGATGATCGCCTACTTCGTGCAGGCGCCGGAGGGCGCCGCGTTGCTGGCGCGGCACGGCCGCCTGCAGGCCTGGTGGGAGCGGATGGCCGGGCGGCCGAGCGTCGGTGCGACCGATCCGCGTCTTTGAGGCGGCGGCACCGCGCGCCTATAACAAGGGCAGATGACCTTCCAGCTCCTGCGGCGGCTCCTGCCGGTGGCGATCCTGCTGCTGGGCCTGGTGCTGTTCTTCGCCTTCGGGCTGGAGCGCCATCTCTCCTTCGAGACGCTGAGCCGCAATCACGCCGAGCTTGCCCAGTGGGTCGCGGACAACGGCGCCTTGGCCGCGCTCGCCTTCGTGGCGACCTACGCGACGGCCGCGGCCTTCTCCCTGCCGATCTCGGCGATGATCACGGCGCTCAGCGGCTTCCTGTTCGGCATCTGGCTGGGCGCGTTCCTGTCGATGATCGGCGCCACCCTGGGCGCGATGGCCCTCTTCGCGGTGGCGCGCTCGGCCTTCTACGATCTCTTCCATGCCCGCGCCGGCAGCGCGCTGCAGCGGCTGGAGGCGGGCTTCCGTCGCGACAGTTTCAGCTATCTGGTGTTCCTGCGGGTGGTGCCGCTTTTTCCTTTCTGGCTGGTCAACATCGTGGCGGCGCTGTTGGGCATGAAGTTCGGCACCTTCGTGCTGGCCACGGTGATCGGCATCATTCCCGGCTCGGTCGTGTTCGCCAGCATCGGCGCGGGCTTCGGCACGCTGTTCGAGAGCGGCCAGGTGCCCGACCTCGGCGTGGTCTTCCATGCCGCAATCCTGCTGCCGCTGCTGGGGCTCGGCGTGCTGTCGCTGGTGCCGATCCTGTACCGCCGCCTCGTGCGCGGCCGCCGGAGTGGCTGACGTGGTCGCCGAGGTGACCGCCGACGAGACCGAAATCCTGACGCCTGACGTTTGCATCGTCGGCGCCGGCTCGGCCGGGCTGGTGGTCGCGGCCGGCGCGGCGCAACTGGGCCTCGACGTCGTGCTGATCGAACGCGGCGCCATGGGTGGCGACTGCCTCAACGCCGGCTGCGTGCCGTCGAAGGCGCTGCTTGCCGCCGCCGCCATGGCCGAGAGCCGGCGCCGCGGCGCCGCCTTCGGCATCGCGCCGGTCGACCCGCAGGTGGATTTCGCGCGGGTGATGGATCACGTGCAGGGCGTGATCGCGGCCATTGCGCCCAACGATTCGGTCGAGCGCTTCGAGGGGCTGGGCGTCAGGGTGCTGAAGGCCGAGGCGCGCTTCGTTGCGCGCGATACCCTGCAGGCCGGCGGCCATCGCATCCGCAGCCGCCGCATCGTGCTGGCCACCGGCTCGCGGCCGGCGCTGCCGCCGATCTCGGGCCTCGCCGAAGCGCCGCACCTCACCAACGAGACGATCTTCGCCAACCGCATGCTGCCTGCGCACCTGGTGGTGATCGGCGGCGGGCCGCTCGGCCTGGAGATGGCGCAGGCCCATCGCCGCCTCGGCGCGCGCGTGACGGTGCTGGAGGCCGGCACCTTCCTGGCCAAGGACGATCCCGAGCTGGCGGCCGTCGTGATCGCGCGCCTGCGGGCCGAAGGCGTCGTGCTGCGCGACCACGTGAAGATCGCCAAGGTCGAGAGTGGCGTCGGGAGCGGCGCGGTCGTGCTCGAGGGCGGCGAACGTATCGAGGGCTCGCACCTGCTGGTCGCCACGGGCCGCACGCCCACGACCGCGGGGCTCGACCTCGACACCGCGGGGATCGCCCATGCCGCGCGCGGCATCACCGTCGATGCGGGCCTGCGCACCACCAATCGCGGCGTCTGGGCGATCGGCGACTGCAACGGGCTCCATGCCTTCACCCACATGGCCGGCCACGAGGCCTCGCTGTTCATCCGCGGCGCGCTGTTCCGCGCGCCGGCGCGGCTCGATCCGGCGATCGTGCCGTGGGCGACCTACACCGATCCCGAGCTGGCCCAGGTCGGCCTGGCCGAGAAGGCCGCCCGCGAGAAATACGGCGACACGATCAAGGTGCTGCGCTGGCCGTTCGCCGACAACGACCGCGCCCGGACCGGACACGCGACCGAGGGCCTGGTGAAGGCAATCGTCGACCGGCGCGGCCGCATCCTGGGCGCGGGCATCGCCGGCGCCCATGCCGGCGAGCTGATCCAGCCCTGGTGCCTGGCGATCTCCAGGCGCCTGAAGATCTCCGCCCTCGCCAGCTTCGTGCCGCCCTATCCGACATTGGGCGAGGCCAGCAAACGCGCCGCCGGCAGCGCCTTCACCGCGACGCTGTTCGGCCCGAGGACCCGCGCCCTGGTGCGGTTGCTGGCGCGCCTGCCGGTGTGGTGAGCGGCGATGTGGTGAGCGGCGGTGTGGTGAACGACGCCACCGCCGCGGTGGCGATGCGATGGCAGGTGTTGCCGCCCGCCGACTGGGTGCGATGGGCGAAGCCCGCCTCGACCTGCCACTCCGTCAGCAGCACCGCGCCGTCGGCGCGCCGTCGCACGACGGCACTGGCCGCGCGCAGCTCGCGGCCCGCGCGGGAGACGTGGACGACGATGGTCTTGTCGCCTTCCTGGACGACGAGCTCGGCCGAGCGTTCGACTTTCGCCGTGCCGCAGAGGCCGATCAGCGGCGCGTTGAGCGGATGATCGGCGACGCGGCGCAGGGTGCCGCCGGCACAGAAGACATCGGCGCGCTGGTGGCGATCGAGGCTGACGATGTCTTGCCGGCTCATGTCGAGCCTCCCAGGCGATGGCGCTCGGTCGCGGGAATGAGGGTGAGGCTGGCCAGCAGCTTGTGCTGTTTGTCGTCGCTGGCGGCGAGCTTCGGCTGCAGCCGCAGGAGCGCCTTGGCGAGCAGCGTCTCGTCCCAGAACCAGGCGATACGGGTCTTCGACGTGCCGGGATCGGGGAAGGCCGACGCTGCCTCGAGGTAGAAGGCGCGCAGGTCGTCGACCGCGAGCTTCAGCGTCTGAGCCGGCGGCAATGCCCCTTCGAGTGCGCCGGTTACCAGTGCCGCGGCCGCGGGCATGTCGAGGCCCGACGCGCCGACCGTCGTGCGCCCGCGCGCGGCGACGGCGCGGTCGTACCAGGTGGCGAGCCGGGCCACCTCGGCGTCCAGCGTGTCGCTCGGCTGCGGCGCCAGGCTGATCGGGCAGGCCCAGCCGCTCAGATCGACCTCGCCCTCGACCTCCTCGGGATAGTCGACCAGCAGCGGCCCGTCGGTGCGCGCCAGCATGTCGAGCTGGGCACGCAGCACGCGCGCCTGGAACGGCGCGTCGTCGGGCTTGCCGAGCGGACGGCCGAGCTCGAACGTCACCCACAACGCGCGCGGCGGGCGGACGATCTCGGTATGCTCGCGCACCAGGCTGATGCCGGCGGTCGGAATGCCCTCACGCTCCAGGAAGTGGCCGAGCGCGCCCACGGCGCGCGTGCAGGCGGGTCAAACGGGAACAAGCAGCGCGGCGTCGACCTTGTCGGCCTTGAGCAGGCCCGCGAGATGTTTGGCGTGCGGCTGGGCGGCATCGACGGGGAACGCGCCCATGAACGAATAGTGCACCGACGCCATCGAACCTACTGTGCCGTCGGCCACCAGCTCGCGCAGCCGGTCGATCGGGAACACGACATTGTGGTCCTGCTGGAAGCCGGTGCGGTCGAAGTTGACCGAGACGTGACTCATCACCAGCTCGCCGGCCGGGGTCTCGGCCGGGATGACGCGGTAGCTGCCGTCGTCGCGGTCGAACGGCCGGTCGCCGCGCTTGTGCAGGCCCGCCGTCGAGATGATCGCCACGCGGCGCTGGCCCAGCGGCTTGCCGGGCAGCAGCGGCGTGTCGTCGTAGGTCGGGCACTTCACGCGATCCGGACTGAGATGCCTGGCCTCGACTTCGGGCAGCTCGCTGAGACGCCTCACCATGATCAGCCCTCCACGACCTTGCGCAGGGCCGCCAGCGTGCTTTCGGGCTCGGGCCGGTGGGTGTAGTCGGGATCGGCCTCGACCGAGCGCACGATACCTGCGGCGTCGATTACGAAACGCGCCGGCACCGGCAGCTGCCACGACGGATCGCCGTTGCGCACGGCGAGGTCGTTGCCGAAGCCGAGATACACCTGGCGCAGATCGTCGGGCAGCGTGAAGGCCAGGCCGTAGTCGGCCGCCACGTTGCACTTCTCGTCCCACAGGATCGGGAAGGTGAGTTTCTGGTTGTCGACCATGGTGGCGATGGCGGGGGCCAGTTGCGGGGAGATCACGACGAGCGAGGCGCCGAGACCGGTGATGTCCTTGTAGATCGTCTGCAGAGCGTCCAGCTCATACCGGCAGTAGGGTCACCAGGCCCCCCGGAAGAACGACAGCACCATCGGTCCGCCGGCGAGGAGCTCCGACGAATCGACACGGCGACCGTCATGGTTCTCGAGCTCGAACATCGGCGCACGCGCGCCCACCTTGACGATGCGCTCCAGGATGCCGGAGCGGCGCAGGTCCTCGGTCGCGCGATGCATGATCGCCTGGCGTTCGGGCGGGATGCGGGTGGCGGCGCCGGCGCGGGTGGCCGCGAGTTTTTCCTCGAGCGACATGGCGGTCTCTCCTTCAGTGAAGACGGGGCTTGGGATCGAGAAGGGCGAGCGCCGGCCGCGCCACGCTCTCGAGCAGCTTGCGCTCGGGCTTCACGCGGGCAAGCGCGCGGATGCCCATCAGCACGCCCAACAGATGGCCGGACACCGTCTCGGCGTCGAGGCTTCGCGGCACCGTGCCGGCACGGCGCGCCGCCTCGAGGTTGCGGCGGAAGAAGCCGCGGATCTCGTCGAGATAGCCCGCCACCACGGCGCCGATGGCCGCGTCGTGTGGCCCGACATCGAGCGCGGAGTTCACCAGCAGGCAGCCCTTGCAGTCGGGATCCTTCAGCGAGCGTTCGACGATCTCCAGCAGGAAGGCGCGAATCGCGTCCTTGGGCGGATGCTTCTCCTCGAGCCGCGCCATGCGCTCGCGCGAGGAACGGGTGGCATAGCGTTCGAGGCAGCGCACGAAGAGCGCGCGCTTGTCGCCGAAGGCGTTGTAGAGGCTGGCGCTGCCGATGCCCATGCCGTCGGCCAGGTCGCGTACCGACGTGGCCTCGTAGCCACGCGCCCAGAAACAGTCGACGGCGGCGTCGACGGCTTGCTCCTCGTCGAAGGCTTTGAGGCGGGCCACGAGGCTTCTAAAGCATGATTTTGGATCGACCGCTACAGAATTCGGACGGGCGCTTTGCAATACTTCCGGTGCAAGCGCAGTGTGCCGCTTCGTCCCCGCCCACCTCGTCCCCGCCCGAGGAGCCGCCGTTGAACCGCGACCAGATCCTGCGCCTGTCGTCGATGCCCGCGGCCAGTCCGAGCTATCCGCTGCCGCCGTTCCGGTTCGTGAACCGCGAATACATGATCGTGATCTACGAGAGCGACCCCGACGCCATTCGCGCCGCCCTGCCCGAGCCGCTGGTGCCCGACAAGTCGAACCAGGTGTTCTACGAATGGATCCGCATGCCCGACTCCTCGGGCTTCGGCGACTACACCGAATCGGGCGTCGTCATCCCCTGCTCGTTCAACGGCACGCCGGCCAGCTTCGTGTCGCAGATGTACCTCGACGACGATCCGCCGATCGCCGCCGGCCGCGAGATCTGGGGCTTCCCCAAGAAGCTCGCCAGCCCGAAGCTCGAGCTGGTCAAGGACACGCTGACCGGCACGCTCGACTATGCCGGCCAGCGCGTGGCCATGGGCACCATGGTCTACAAGCACGAGAACCAGTCGCGCCATCCGGCCAAGACCAGGGCGGCACTGGGCAAGCTGCAGGTCATGCTGAAGCTCATTCCCGACGTCGACGGCAAGCCCAAGATCGCCCAGCTCGTCGGGCTCTACATCACCGAGATCGCGGTCAAGGGATCGTGGTCGGGCCCGGCGCGGCTGCACCTGGTGCCGCACGTCAACGCCCCGGTGGCCGACCTGCCGGTGCGCCGGGTGGTGGGCGGCCGGCATTTCCTGGCCGATCTCACCCTGCCGGGCGGCCAGGTGCTGGTCGACTACATGAAGAGTTGAACGGCGACGGCTAGGCGGGACCCTCCGGCACGCCTAAAATAGGGACCTCATGGCCTCCGATGTCACCGTCCCCGCCGCCGCCGTGCGACCCGAGCGCCGCGCGATGCCCCTGTTCGGGCTGTCGTGGCGCGTGCTGGGCCTGGTCGTCGTCGCGGTGATGACGGCCGAGCTGCTGCTCTTCCTGCCGTCGATCGCGCGCTACCGCCAGGCCTACCTCGAGCAGCTGATCGAGAGCGGCACCCTGGCGGCGCTGGCGCTCGACGCCACGCCCGACAACATGGTGACCGACGAGGTCAAGCACGCGCTGCTGAACAATGCGCGCGTCGACGCCGTCGTGCTGGTCGAGCCCAACAAGGCCAAGCGCGCGCTGCTCAACATCCCGCCGCGTCCCGACATGCCGACCTTCAACCTGAAGGAACGCGGCCTGCTCGGCCTGATCTGGGACGCGATGGGGACGATGACGCGCGACGGCGCCTACTACACGCGCATCGGCGGCGAATCGATGCGCCTGCCCAACGCCATGGTCTGGATCGTGGTCGACGAGCTGCCGATGCGGCTGGCCATGTACGGCTATGCCGGCCGCGTGCTGGCGCTGTCGATCATGATCGCGCTGTTCACCGCGGCGCTGCTCTACCTGGCGCTGCGCTGGCTGGTGGTGCGGCCGCTGCAGGACCTGTCGGCCGACATGACGGCCTTCCGCGGCGCGCCCGAGGGGCCGGGCATCGAGCGCGCGCCGGTGCAGCGCAACGACGAGATCGGCGTCCTCGACCGCGAGTTCCAGAACCTGCAGCGCGAGCTGCGCGCCTCGCTGCGGCAGAAGTCGCGCCTCGCCGAAGTCGGCGCCGCGTCGAACAAGATCAACCACGACCTGCGCAACATGCTGTCGACGGCGCGCCTGCTGTCGGACCGGCTGGCGCGCAGCGACGACGAGCGCACGCGCGCACTGGCGCCCACCATCCTCAACACCATCGACCGCGCCGCGCGGCTGGCCAGCGATGCGCTCGAGTACGTGCGCGACCGGCCGACGCCCCGCATCGAGGCGTTCGACCTCGCCGACCTGGTCGACGAAGTCGGCGTGGCACTCCAGGAGGCCGGCGAGGACCGCGACCCCAACCTGCTGCGCGACTGGCGCGACGAGATCGACGGCGAGTGCCGCGTCAGCGCCGACCGCGACCTGCTCTATCGCGTGCTGGTCAACCTCGGCCGCAACGCCTTCGACGCCGGCGCCACGCAGGTCACCGTGCGCGCCCGCGCCCGCGCCGGGCACATGTCGATCGACATCACCGACAACGGCCCCGGCATCCCGCCGACGGTTGCCGCGCAGCTCTTCCGGCCCTTCACCACCGGCGGCCGCGCCGGCGGCGCGGGCCTTGGCCTGGCCATCGCGCGCGATCTCGTGCGCGCCCACGGCGGCGACATCGCCCTGATGGAAACCGGCGGCCGCGGCACGACCTTCCGCTTCACCCTGCCGCTCTAGGCGGCGTCAGGCAGCCTGCAGCTTCGCCACGAAGGCGCGGATGCGGCGGGCGTTGGCGCCGAGGTCCGAGCGTCCGACACGGCTCTTGGAGCGGATGTCGATGCGGCTGCCCGATCCCTCGGGCCGGATGCGGATCACGATGTCGTCCTGGAAGCCGAACCACCTCGTCGTGTCGACCGCCTCGATGCGGCCATCGCCCGGCGCGCGCGCCACGACGTCCCAGCCCATCGCCATCGCCACGGCGTCGACCTTGCGGAACGCCTCGGCCGGCGCGACGCCCAGCACCACCGGCACGATGTCGGGATAGGCCAGGTGCTGCTGGTCGGCGACCGTCTTGCCGGGATAGGCCGCCGGCGTCACCGCCTCGCCGCGCATCTTGAGGGTGACGACCAGCGCCGGCGGACTGGCGGTGTCGGTCGTGATGTCGTTGATGCGCGGCGCGCCGACCGCCTGCAGGAAGAGCGTGAACGGCGCCCATGCACCGCAGAGGCCGACCGCCAGCGCCAGCGTCGCGGCGACGAAGCCGCGGCGGCGCTCGCCCGGGCGCGTCGGCACGACGGTGGCCAGGCCGAGCGCGATGCCGGCGGCACAGACATAGAAGCCGTAGCGGAACAGGCCGATGACGATGTCGACGTCGACGCCGAGGAAGCGATGCAGCGGGCCCGAGAGGCCGACGATGACGAGGCCCACGCCCGCCGCGACGAAGGCGAGGCGCGCGAGGCGGTGGCTGATCGGATTGGTCGGCCGGAATAGCAAGCCAGGCTCCCTGTCATGATATGGTAACCGTGAAACGGGGTTCATGCACGACGCCAAAGATCCTTCGGGCGTACGACGCCAGGCGATGCTGGCGGGCTTCGGCGCCATCGCGCTGTGGGGGGCGCTGGCCACCCTGTCGGTGCTGGCCGGCCCCGTGCCCCCGTTCCAGATGGTTGCCATGACGTTCACTGTCGGCGCCGCGCTCGGTGTCGGGCGGGCGCGCCGGCGCGGCGTGGCCTGGCGCGCGCTGGCGCGCTGGCCGGCGCCGGTGTGGGCGCTCGGCGTCGGCGGCCTGTTCGGCTATCACGCGCTCTACTTCGCGGCCCTTCAACTGGCGCCGCCGGCCGAGGCGAACCTCGTCAACTACCTGTGGCCGCTGCTGATCGTGCTGCTGTCGGCGCCGCTCGCCGCCAAAAGCGAGCCCGTCCGCCTGGGCTGGACGCATCTGGCGGGCGCGCTGCTGGGCTTCGCCGGCGTCGTGCTGCTGGCATTCGGGCGCGGCCTCGACTTCGCCGGCGGCCATTGGCTGGGCTACGCGCTGGCGCTGGGCTGCGCCGTCACCTGGTCGCTCTACTCGGTGCTGTCGCGCCGCGTCGGCGAGACGCCGACCGATGCGATCGCCGCTTTCTGCGCCGCGGCCGCCGTGCTCTCGCTGGCCTGTCACCTGCTGTTCGAGCCGACGGTCTGGCCCGCCTCGCCGATCGCCTGGCTCGCCGTCCTGGCGCTCGGCATCGGTCCGACCGGCGGCGCCTTCTATCTGTGGGACCACGCCGTGAAGAAGGGCGACATTCGCGCGCTCGGCGCGGCAAGCTACGCCACGCCGATCCTGTCGACGGCCTTGCTGATCGCCTGCGGCCTCGCCCAGCCGACGAGCGCGTTGCTGGTGGCGGCACTCCTCGTCACCGCAGGCGCCGCGCTCGCCTCACGCGAGATGTGGAAGCGATAGTCTTCGGTGGACCGCGCGCATCCTGCGCGCTCATGAGCGGGCTGGAAGCCCGCGGTCCTTATGACGGCTCCCAGCCCGGCGGCGCGAGCTCGAAGCCCTCGAACTGGAAGGCCGGCGCCACGGTGCAGCCGACCAGGGTCCAGGGGCCGAGCGAGCGAGCGGCCTGCCACACGCCGCGCGGCACGACGGCTTGCGGCAGCTCGCCCTTGTCGAAGTCGATGCCGACGCGCACATGGCTCACGCGCCTGCCGTCGCGGCTGAGCGCGAGTTCGAGCGGCGCGCCGGCGTAGTGATGCCAGATCTCGTCGGCATCGACCCGATGCCAGTGCGAGCGCTCGCCGGCCTTCAGCAGGAAGTAGATGGCGGTCGAGGCGCCGCGCGGCTCGTCGGGCGCGCGGTACATCTCGCGAAAATGCCCGCCCTCGGGATGCGGCTGCAGCCCGAGGCGGGCAATGATCTCGGCGGCGGTCACGCTGAAGATCAGGCCGGCGGCGGCACCGTGGCCTTCACCGACGGCGTCCTGGCCGCGGCGGCGAACCACTTGGCGAGCTTGGGGCGCGCGGCCCGCCAGTCGTTGCTGGCGAAGCGGAAGTCGAGATAGCCCAGCGCACAGACCACCGAGATCGTGCCGATGGTGGGCTTGCCCTTGAGCGTGCGCACCTCGGCCTCGAGCGCGTCGAGCACGCCGTCGATCTTCTTCATCTGGCCCTTGCTCCAGTCCGGCCAGCGCCGGTCCTCGGGCCGCAGGAAGCCCTCGTAGCGCGCCAGCAGCGCGGCATCGAGCAGGCCGTCGGCCATCGCCTGCAGGCGCAACGCCACCCAGCGCTCGCGGCCCTTGCGCGGGAACAGCCGGCGGCCCTTGTGCTGGCTGTCGAGGTATTCGCAGATCACCGGCGAGTCGAAGAGGTCCATGCCCTTGACCGAGAGCGCGGGAATCTTGCCGACCGGATTGTGCTTGTCGACGTCGGCGTTGGGCGCGACCGGCGTGAGCGCCACGTTCACCATCTCGATCTTCTTGTCGAGCCCGGTCTCCAGCGCCACGAGGCGGACCTTGCGCGCGTAGGGCGACGACGGCGAGTAGTAGAGCTTCATCTTGGCCATGGCTTGGTCTCCTGTCGTGCGGCCTCAGGCGGCGGCGGTGTGGGGAATCTCGGTGTCGTTCAGGCGCACCTTGCGGGCGACCTCGATGAGCTGCTGCCAGGTCGTGGTGTCGATCGGCACGCCGTTCTTCTCGCGGTCGAGCCTGCGGGCGCGCTCGGGCTCGCCCGGCGCCAGCACTTCCGGCACGCCCGGCCGCGGCTTGGCCGACTTCACCCAGGTGATGAAGGTCTCGACTTCTTCCTCGAAGGCCGCGGTGCCGCCCATCGCCGACGGATCGATGATGATCGACAGCATGTTGTTGATGATGTCGGTGCCGTCCCGGATGGTCTTGGGCGAGTGCGTCAGACCACCGGTCAGCGCGCCGGCCAGGAGATCGCAGATCACGGCGAGGCCGCCGCCCTTGTGCAGGCCGAACGGCAGGATGGCGCCGAACGGCTGGTTGTACATCACGCCCGGTTCAGTGGTGTCGACGCCGGCGGCGTCGATCAGCAGGCCGGGCTCCATCTGGATCTTCTTGTTGTTGGCGACGCGGACCTTGCCCATCGCCACCTGGCTGGTGGCGAAGTCGAGCACGATCGGCTCCTTGCCCTTGCGTGGCACCGCCGTGCAGTAGGGGTTGGTCGAGTAGCGCGGCTCGGCGCCGCCGAACGGCGCGACCAGCGACTTGTGGCCGTGCACGTTCACCCAGTGCGTGCTCACCATGCCGGCGCGCGCGCACTGCTCGGCCCAATGGCCGATGCGTCCGATGTGATGCGAGTTGGTGAGGCCAACGACGCAGACGCCGTGCTTTTTCGCGCGTTCGATGCCGATGTCCATCGCTTCCTTGGCGATCACCTGGCCGTAGCCGGTGCCGCCGTCGATCACAATTACAGCACCATTATCCTTGATGATCTTTGCATGATGGTTACGGGCGCAGCGGCCGGTGGTGGTATTCTGGATGTAGGCCGGCATCATGCCGACGCCGTGGCTGTCGTGGCCGAACAGGTTGGCCATCACCAGGTGATCGGCGACCAGCCTGGCCTCGTCGGCCGAGCTGCCGTCGGCCCGGCAGATCGCCATGGTGAAGGCATGCAGTTCCGCAGGCTTGACCCGCACCTCGCCCACGCCGTTCTTGCCGCCAGCCATGCCTTTTCCTCCGGTTACGCCCGTGCCCGCGACACGCGTGGCGCGCAAGGTTCCGCGCCGGTCGGGCGCTGTCAACAAGACGCTCCGCAGGCCGGCATGCTAGGAAAAACCACATGATATGGGGGGTCGTTCGCCTGGTGTGTCTGGCGCTGGTTTTGGCCAGTTCGACCGTGCTTGCCCAGACGGCGCCCCAGCAGCCGTTTTCGCAGCGCATCGAGCTGTGGACCCGCCAGCTCGACCGGATTTCCGCCCGCGTCGACCAGGCCAACGTGCAGCCGGCCGAGATCGACACCCTGCGCGAGTGGACCAACGACGTGCGCGCCCAGGTGCTGGCCAGCGAACAGCTCGCGCGCGGCGACCTTGCCGACACCAAGCGCCTGCTGGCCCCGCTCGAGCCCAAGGTCGGGCCCGACAACAAGCCGGCCGCCGACCAGCCGCCCGACACCGACGCGGTGAAGGCCGAACGGACGCGGCTCACCGACCTGGCGGCGATCAGCGAAAGCCGGGTCAAGCAGTGCGAGGTCGTGCTCGTGCGCGTCGACCAGCTGCTCGAGCGCATGACCAAGGTGCGCAGCCAGGTCGTGCTGGAGACCTTGCTGCATCGCGACGCCTCGCCGCTGTCGGGCGCGGTGTGGACGCGGATCGGACCGGAGTTCATGGCCGCGACGCGCTCCCTCGCCGGCGCGTTCGACACCTGGGCGCACAACGGCCTCGCCGGCCTGCGCTCGGGCGACCAGGATCTGCTGCCGCTCGCGATCTGGGCGGTGGTCACGATCGCGCTGTGGTGGGGCGGCCGGATGCTGCGCCAGCGCTTCGGCCGCACCGACGACGCCGAGCCCGGCCGGCGCGACCGCACCTTCGCCGCGGCGATCGATGGCCTCGGCCTCGTGCTGGTGCCGATCCTCGCGGTCTGGCTGGTCGGCCGGCTGCTGGCCGCGAGCCAGCCGCCGGCGCCGCTCGACGGGCTGCTGCCCGAGCTGGTCAACCGCGTGATCGGCCTGCTGCTGGTGCTCGGCCTGACGGCCACGGCGCTGGCGCCCGACCGGCCGGCGTGGCGCGTGCTGCCCTTCACCGATTCGAGCGCCCGGCACCTGTCGACCGCGCTGCGCCGGCTGATGGCGATCGGGCTGGCCGTCGACTTCCTCTATCTCGTCCTCACCGTCGGCGACAATCGCGAGGCGCTGGCCGCCGTGGGCGCGCTGGTCCTGGCCGCCACCGTGGCGCTGCTCGCCCTGCCGGCGATGGCCAACACGTCGTGGGAGGCGGCGCGGCCCGAGGGATCGGAGCGGCCGTCGGTGGTCGGCGGCACCTGGTGGTCGGTGACGCGGCTCGCCCTGGTCGTCGTGCTGCTGGCGTCGATCGTGCTGGCGCTGCTGGGCTTCGCCACGCTGGCCTCGCACATCCATTCGGCCGTGGCGTGGAGCTGCCTGCTGGTGGCGCTGGCGCTGCTCGCCCACCGGCTGGTCGCCGACGTGCTCGAGGCGGTGGCGGCGCCGCAGACGCCGACCGGCCGCTGGGCCCGCCAGCG
>Ga0105240_10004314_pt1 | contig 21713 bp, 12 predicted proteins | sample KBSC54metaG_FD_80426 | JGI IMG/M metagenome (GOLD analysis project Ga0105240, IMG submission 80426) | Corn rhizosphere microbial communities from Kellogg Biological Station, Michigan, USA - KBS C5-4 metaG | ecosystem: Host-associated > Plants > Roots > Rhizosphere > Soil | place: Michigan, USA... | reverse complement strand
TGCAAAGTCTGGTGAATTTGCTGCACGTCAACCTGGGAATCCGCACCGACCATGTGATCGGGTTCCGCGTCACGCCGGTTTGGAACGGCTACAACTGGGCGCAATGTAAAGCAATCATGGAACGCGCCGAGAGTGAGTTGGCGGCCATACCGGGCGTGCGCAGTGCGGTGGGCTCGTCGGTGCCGCTGCTGGGGAACAGCAATTGGGGCACGAGTTTCCGCACGGGCGCTATGGGCGCCGACGCGAAGCAGGTGAATTCGAAGTTCAACACCGTGGGTCCGGGATTCTTCGGCAAGGCTGGGATTCCGCTGATCGCCGGGCGGGAGATTCAGGATACCGATACCGCGGGGGCGCCGAAAGTGGCCGTGGTGAACGAAACCTTCGTGAAGCAATTCTTCGATGGCAAGAATCCGATCGGACATCGCCTGGCATTCGGCAGGAAGCCCGTGTTCGACACCGAGATCGTGGGTGTGGTGAAGGATAGCCATTATGCCAGCGTGCGCCAGCAACCGCCGCCGCTGTTTTATAAAGCCTGGCGGCAGGAAGAGAAGATCGGGTCGATCAGCTTCTACGTGCGGTCGGATTTGCCGGCCCGGCAGATTGTGCCGGAGATTCGCAGCGTGATGCGGTCCATCGATCGCGACGTTCCGCTGGAGGATTTGCGGACGCTCGAAGAGCAGGTGCACTACAACATCCGGTCGGATGAGTTGATTATGCGCCTGGCCGCGGCGTTCGCGGTATTGGCTACGGTGCTGGCGATGCTGGGGCTGTACGGCGTGATGGCGAACGGGGTAGCGCGCAGGACGCGCGAAATCGGGATCCGCATGGCCCTGGGCGCGGCGCCGGCCAGGATTCGCGCGCTGGTGATGCGCGAGTTGGTCTGGGTGCTGGGGTTCGGATTGGGGATCGGGATCCCCGCAGCCGTCGCGGCTACCCGGTTAGTGGAGAGCAGACTCTTTGGTGTGAAGGCGAAGGATCCCGTGATTGTGGCCGGCGCGGCCCTTGTACTTGCCTTGACGGCCGCGGCGGCGGCTTACTGGCCAGCCCGCCGGGCGTCGAGGATAGATCCGTTGGAGGCGTTGCGCTACGAATAGGACAGGTTCGTGCAGGGCGCTAGAATGGCGGCGCATGCGAGTCCTTCTTATCGTGGCCGCCGGAACGCTCACACTGGCTGGCCAGCCGCAAACCGGCTCACCGGCGAGTTTCGCTGTGGCTTCGGTCAAGAAGTCAGCGATTGCACGCGTTCATCCACAGGGGTTTCGCATTCCTTCCACCGCGATCCACGGTCTCACGGGGGATCGTCTCTTCGAGCCCTATATAACGCTGATTGAACTCATCATGCAGGCGTACGAGGTGAAGGACTACCAGATCTCGAGGCTGCCGGACTGGGGTGGCAACATGGGAGATCAGTTCGATATCGAGGCAAGGGTCGGGGTTACGAGCTCGGTGCGTGACAGCCAGGTGCGGCCGATGCTGCAACGTCTTTTGGCCGAACGGTTCCGTCTGACGCTACACCGGACCACGAAGGAACTACCCGTCTACGAGGTCCTGATTGGCACGGGCGGACCCAAATTCATGCAGGCGGCCGGTCCGCCAAACCCGCACACGCCAGCAATGTCGATCGAAACATTGTCGACGTTGATCGCAATGCACCTTGATCGCCCGGTCATCGATCACACCGGCTTGGCTGACGGGCGTTATGAAATCCCGCTTGACCTGGTGGCTCTGGCTCGCTGCGGACAGCGTGGGGATGCTGTGAGCTGCGTGTCCGGCCTTGTCGATCAATTGGGGCTCAGGCTGACTGGGCGTAAAGCCCTTGTCGAAGTGCTGGTAATCGATCGAGTGCAGCAGCCGACCCCAAATTGACTGTCTTACACGTCCAGGTTCTTGACGTCGAGGGCGTTCTCTTCGATGAATTTGCGCCGGCTTTCGACGTCTTCACCCATGAGCGTGGTGAAAATCAGGTCGCTTTGGACGGCGTCTTCCAGGCGGACCTGGCGCATAACCCGCTTCTCTGGATTCATGGTTGTTTCGGCGAGCTGGTCGTAGTCCATTTCGCCCAGCCCCTTGTATCGCGTGACGGTGACGTCTTTTTTGCCTTCGCTCTTGACGTACTCGAGCAGGTCGACCCAGTTCGGCTGCGCCTCGCGCCGCTCGTTTTTGATCACCACGAATGGCGGTTTGTTGTACCGGGCCACGGTGCGCGCCAGGGCGCGGAAGCGCCGGTATTCGGGCTGCGATGTGATGGCGACGCCGATGCGCCGCTCGGCATTTGTCGAATCGTGGAAGACCACTTCGTACGTCGAGTGCTCTTCATCCTTGCGCATCACGGGATTCAGGCCGAGCGTCTTCAGGGATTCGAAAACCGGCCTGACATTGGCCTCTTCCAGGAACTCGGTTTTGTTGTCCAGGTGGAGATCGATATTGGCCAGGACTTCCACCACGCGCTCGTCACGCAGGCGGCGCTCCAGCTTGTGGAACGTTTCCTGATACTCGTTGAGGTTGGTCAGGAAGGTGCGCAGCTCCGAACCATCCAAAGTGGCCTCCGCGCCGTTGCCGTTCGAATGGATCTCGAGCGACAGATTTTCCGTGGCCCGCCGCATTATTTCCTTGGTGAATTCTTTTTCGTCCTTGAGGTACTTTTCGCTCTTGCCCTTCTTGATGCGATACAGCGGCGGCTGCGCGATGTACACCCGCTCGCGCAGGATCAGTTCATGCATGTGGCGGAAGAAAAACGTGAGCAGCAGGGTGCGGATGTGCGAGCCGTCCACGTCGGCGTCGGTCATGATGATGATCTTGCCGTACCGGAGTTTGGCGGCGTCGAAATCGTCTTTGCCGATGCCGGTACCCATGGCGGTAATCAGCGCGCGGATTTCTTCGTGGCCCAGCATCTTGTCGTAGCGGGCCTTCTCGACGTTGAGGATCTTTCCCTTCAGCGGCAGGATGGCCTGGAAGCGGCGATCTCGGCCCTGCTTGGCGGTGCCGCCTGCCGACTCGCCCTCGACCAGGAACAACTCGCAGCGTTCCGGATCCTTCTCCTGGCAATCGGCCAGCTTGTGCGGCATGCCGCCGGATTCCAACGCGCCTTTACGGCGGGTCAGATCGCGAGCCTTGCGCGCGGCCTCACGCGCACGCGACGCTTCGATGGCCTTCGTCACGATGCGGCGGCCGATGGTGGCGTTCTTGTCGAAGTACTCGCTCAGCTTCTCATTGACGAACTGCGTCATGGGACCGGCGATATCGCTGTTGAGCTTGCCCTTGGTCTGGCCTTCGAACTGGGGCTGCGGAACCTTTACGCTGACCACAGCGGTGAGACCCTCGCGGACGTCGTCGCCGGACAGGTTCTCTTTCACATCGCGGAACAGGCCTTGAGCCTGGCCGAACGCGTTGATCGTACGAGTAAGCGCGGTGCGGAATCCGGTGAGGTGCGTGCCGCCATCCACGGTGTTGATGTTGTTGGCGAAGCTGAAAACGTTTTCCGAGTAGGTGTCGTTGTACTGTAACGCCACTTCCATGGTGATCGTGCTGCCGTTCGGCATCTCGCGATCGAGCTCAAAATGGATGGGCTTTTCGTGCAGTACCTGCTTGCCCTTGTTGAGGTGCCGGATGAATTCCGCGATACCGCCGCTGTAGATGAATTCCTGGGATTTTTCGGGATCGGTGCGCTCGTCAGTGAGCGTGATCTTAAGGCCCTTGTTGAGGAAGGCCAGTTCGCGCAGACGCTGTGCCAGAGTGTCGTAGTTGAACTCCCCGGCCGTCATGATCGTCGTATCGGGCTTGAAAGTGACGCGGGTACCCGTCTTGCGTCCGGCCTTGCCGGCTTTGACCAGCGGAGCCCGCGGGACGCCGCAGGCGTATTCCTGGGTCCAGGTATAACCGTCGCGCCAGATCTCGAGTTCGAGACGCTCGGAAAGCGCGTTGACGCAGCTTACGCCGACGCCGTGCAGCCCTCCGGATACTTTGTAGCTTTTCGAATCGAACTTGCCGCCGGCATGCAGTTTTGTCATGACGACCTGGGCGGCCGAGACGCCCTCTTCCTCGTGCATGTCCACCGGAATCCCGCGGCCGTTGTCGATGACCGTGACGGAATTGTCGTCGTGGATGGTTACGTTGACTTCGTTGGCGTGTCCGGCGAGGGCTTCGTCGACAGAATTATCGACGACCTCGTACACCAGATGGTGCAGGCCCATTTCCCCCGTCGAGCCGATATACATAGCCGGACGCAGGCGGACCGCTTCCAAACCTTCGAGCACCTTGATGCTACTGGAATCGTAAACGTTACCGCCGCCGGTATTGGGAGTTACTTCGTTTGCCATATTTGATTACTTTTGGATTCTCAAATTCGCATCGGCATGACGACATAACGGTATTGATCCGGTATGGCGTCGCCGGCCGGCCGCAATTCGCCGGCGCTTTTCTGATCTTTCAATTCGAACGAGATGTGATCCTGTGAAATCGAGCGCAGGAAATCCAGCAGGTATTGCGCGTTGAAACCGATCTCGAGATCGGGACCCGTGTACTCGCTGGTGACGCTCTCTTCGCTCTCTCCCATCTCCACCGACGAGGAGAAGATCCGTACTTCGCCTTGCAGGAACTGCACGCGGATGGCGCGCGACCGTTCGTCGGCGAACTGCGCCACGCGCTCGATGGCGCTCTTGATTTCGTCGCGTTGCAATTTAGCCGAAAGCGTGTGATCTTTCGGCAGCACGCGCTCATAATCCGGGAAGTTGCCGGTCAGTTTGCGCGTCATCAGCAGCCGGTGTCCCACCTGGAAAAACAGGTGATTGTCATCGCCCGAGAAGATCGCTTTTGCATCGGCGCCCGCATCGTCGGCCAGTTTGACCAGTTCGGCCATGGCCTTCTTGGGGACCAGAGCGCGAAACTGTTGATCCACCTTGCCGCTCTCCGCGGGCGGCGCCTGAACGAATGCCAGGCGGTGGCCGTCGGTAGCGACCATGGTCAATCCCTCGGGCCGCATGAGCAGGAGCGCGCCGTTCAGCGTGAATCGCGATTCCTCCATGGAGATGGCGAAACTGGTACGCGAGATCATGGAGGCCAGAGTCTTCACCGGGATCTCGGCGATGGCTTCGGGAGTAGCCGGCAATTCCGGGAAGCTCTCGCGCGACATGCCGGCAATCCGAGTCCGCGAGCGGCCGCAGGTGATGGCTGCCCAATGGTTCTCCAGGAACTTCATGTTGACGTCGCCTTCCGGCAGCAATCTGACGAATTCCAGAAGTTTCCGCGCCGGAACAGTGCCCGAGCCTTCTTTTTTCACACGAGCCGGACAGGAGCAGCGGATGCCCAGTTCGAGATCTGTAGCGGTGAGGGTAATCCTGTCTCCCGCAGCCTCCAACAGCACGTTGGAGAGGATCGGAATCGTGGTTTTCTTTTCCACAACGCCTTGCGACAGACTCAGTTCTCGTACCAGTTCGGACTTGCTAACGGTGAATTCCATAGGACCACAGCTCCTATCTCTTCAGGCTGTATAGATGAGCACTAATTAAGAACCGTTTTCATCGGGCCTGTGCAATTGTTGAAGGCTACCTAAATTATACTAAACTCAACTACTTTTCGCTATACGAACTTGAGGATTGGGCTGCGTATAAATCTGCAAAAACCCTCTCCGGGCCATTTTCCACAGGGTTTCCCTAAGCCAATTTTAAGGGGGGCTGTGGAAAACATAGCTAACTTCATTGCAATGAATCCATTAGGCTCTGGAGGAGCCTGTTCAAATCCGGATCAATGTGACGCGATTGCTCGATTTTGTTTATGGAATGAATGACGGTCGTATGGTGCTTCCCGCCGAACGCCCGGCCGATCTCCGGTAGCGACGCGTAGGTCAGTTCCTTGACCAGGTACATGGCGACTTGCCGGGGGTAAACGATCTTCTTCGTGTTGCTCTTTTCCTTGAGCTGCGCCTGCTTCACCTGGAACCGTTCGGCCACCGCTTTCTGGATGGCATCGATGCTGACTTTGCGATCCTGCACGTGCACCAGATGCTTGAGGACCTGCTGGGCCATGGCGAGGTTGATCGGCGTCCCTGTGAGCGAGGAATAGGCGATCAGCTTGACCAGCGCGCCTTCCAGTTCGCGCACGTTCGACTTGGTCTTGGACGCCATGAAACTGCGCACGTCGTCGGGCAGCTTGACCTTTTCCAACTCGGCTTTCTTGTCGAGGATGGCCATCTTGGTTTCGAGGTCGGGCGGCTGGATATCGGCCAGCAGGCCCCATTCGAAACGCGACCGCAGGCGCTCCACGAGTCCCGGAATATCTTTGGGCGGCGAGTCGCTGGACATCACGATCTGCTTCTGATGATCGTGCAGTTCGTTGAAGGTGTGGAAGAATTCTTCCTGCGTCCGTTCCTTGTTGCCCAGCAGTTGAATGTCGTCGACGAGCAGGACATCCGCCTCGCGGTAGCGCTGATGAAATTGGGACATGCGCTCGGTGCGGATGCAGGCGATCATTTCGTTCATGAAGCGCTCGCTGGACGTGTAGATGATGCGCATCGACGTGTGGCGATCCATGAGCGAGCGGCCGATGGCGTGCATCAGATGCGTCTTGCCCATCCCGACTCCTCCATAGATGAAGAGCGGATTGTAGCTGCGCGATGGATTCTTCGCGACCGCTTCGGCCGCGGCGTGAGCGAATTGATTGCAAGCGCCCACCACGAAACTGTCGAACGTGAATTTCGGATTTAATGGGCTGAGAGCCTGATCGGGCTCCATCGCTCCTTCCACCGCGGCCAGCGACTGATTGCGGACGCCCCTGGCAGGCTGCGCCTCAAAAGCAACATTGCGGATCGGCAGCCGCAATTCCGCGAGTCCACTGCGGATGAGGGCGGAATATTCGGTTTCCAGCCAGTTCTGCGTTTCGCGATCCGGTACGGTGACCAGTAGAGTATCGCCGTCGAGAGCCGCGAATGCCGTTCCCTTCAACCAGTTGTCGTAGCCCTCCGCGCTCACTCTCTGCCGGAGGTATTCGCGAAGCCGATCCCAGAAATTCATCGTTTATAGACACCAATTGCACACGATTTCCACAGCATTTTCCACAACAGCGTGGGATTTTATCGGTGCTTCAATTCAGAAGAGTTGCCCGCATAAAGATGTCGGGCTCTGATCGTTGCCGATTTCGTCGTTCAGGTCGATTGAGAAAGTAGTCTAACACAGCAAACCGCGCTTCTCTCAACTTTATAAGTACCATGGATTCAGTATTTTATCCATAACGTTTGACACTGGTATTGTTTCTGAAGGAAAATAGGGTTTTCCAGTCGGGCGGGAGTAACTCAGCTGGTAGAGTGCGACCTTGCCAAGGTCGATGTCGCGGGTTCGAATCCCGTCTCCCGCTCCATAATCAAGCCCTCCGGATCCGCTCATTATGAAGCGTTTGGCTTTACTCTCCTGCGTCCTACTCTCCGCAATTCCCGCGATTTTCGCCCAGGATTACAAAATGGAGCCGCTTTCGAGCGCCGCTCCCGATGTTCCTGCCGCCATCTCCGCGGTGCTGCAGCCGCAAGGCTACCGGATTACCGGTCCCAAAGGTCCGTGGTGCGAGATCTGGTTCCGCAAGTCGATCACTCCAGGTCCCAAGCCTTCCGACGATGCCATTGCGTTTTCCATCCCGCAGGGCACGTTGATCGGGGTCCTACGATTTCCGGCCACGGGTGCGGACCGGCGCGATCAGCAAATCAAGCCCGGCGTCTACACGCTCCGCTATAGCGATTATCCGGTGGATGGCGCCCATCAGGGCGTGGCCGCTCAGCGGGACTTCGCACTTATGACGCCGATTGCCGCCGACAGCGATCCCAACGCCACTCCGGATTTCGCCACGCTGGTGAAGTGGAGCAGGAACGCCTCCGGCACTCCGCACCCCGCTGTTCTCTCCATCGAGCCCCCGGCCGGCACCACGTTCCCGGCCTTCGGCAAAGAAGGCGAGAACGACTGGGTGTTGAGCGTGAAAATCGGCGACCTGCCGTTCGCCATTATCCTGGTCGGCAAAACGCAGGGATAGCCCAGCCGCGGCTGAACTACCAAATCACCGCTTGCTGACGTGCGCGGTTCTGTCCGTTCAACACGTTGCAGAGCCGCGACCGTTAAGGGAGCGACTTTCACCAGGGACACCTGACCAACCCGAACTAATCCGAACCTCCCGCGTCTAACATCCGTCTCTGTTTTTGGAGGTCGGATGAACGGACTCATGCAGAATGTACGCTACGGGCTTAGGATGTTGGCCCGGAACCCCGGATTCACGGCCGCCGCGGTGGCCTGCCTGGCATTGGGGATCGGCGCGACCACAGCCATTTTCAGCGTCGTGAATGCAGTGCTCCTGCGGCCCCTGCCGTACGCGCAATCGTCGCGCCTGGTTCGCGTCTTCACCGAATTCCCCACCTTCCCAAATGGAGGACTGCGTCATTTCTGGCTCTCGCCGCCGGAATACCTCGAACTGCAGCGCGAAACCAAATCTTGGGACGCGCTGGAAGGCTGGGTGAACAACGGCGTGAACCTGGCCGGCGCGGCCGAACCGGTGCGTGCGCAGGCGACGTTCGTCACCGGCGGCATGCTCTCGCTGCTGGGCGTCCAGCCCTTAATGGGCCGCTTGCTCAATCAAGCTGACGATGCGCCGAACGCGCCCAATACGACCGTGCTCTCCTATGCGTTGTGGCAGCGGGCCTTCGGCGGCGACCGCGGGATTCTCGGCCGCGACATCCGCCTGAACGGCGCGTCGTGCATTGTGGTCGGGGTGATGCCGCGGGGCTTCGCCTTCCCTCCCGGAGAAACGATCCCCAGCGAAATGTGGGCCCCGACGCAGATCGATCCCGCCAAACCCGGCGGCCGCGGCAACCACTTCCTCTCGGTATTGGGGCGCTTGCGTCCCGGCGTGTCTCTCTCGCAAGCTGTCAGCGAAATGCAGAGCTACGAGCGCCATCCTGTAGTTCCGAACGGCAGCGGCTCGCACGGCTTCGCCCCCGACTTTCACCCCATTGTGCTGGCCGGGTTCCAGGACGAAGTCGTGAAGACGATTCGTCCCGCCATGATGGTCCTGCTGGGCGCGGTCGCCTTCGTGCTTCTCATCGCGTGCGTGAATGTAGCGAACCTGCTGTTGGCGCGCGCCGAATCGCGGAAGCGCGAGATTGCGGTACGCGCGGCTATCGGCGCCGGATTGGGCAAACTCCTTCAGCAATTCGTTATCGAAGGCGTGATGCTCTCCCTGACGGGCGCCGTCTTCGGGATGCTGCTGGCGTTTGGCGGCCTACGCCTCCTGGTCGCGACCAATGCCGGCAGCATCCCGCGAGTGGAGGAGATCGGCATCGACCTGCGCGTTCTGCTCTTCACGCTCGTGCTTTCCGTCGCCACCGGGGTCATTTTCGGTCTGGCGCCGCTCATGCACATGCGGCTGGGAAAGCTGCACGACACGTTGAAGACGGCGGCAGGGCGGACCACCGCGTCGGGTGCGGCGAACACCTTCCGCTCGGTGCTGGTGACGGCGGAGCTGGCGCTCGCCTTGGTGCTGCTGATCGGGTCTGGCCTGATGATCAAAGCCTTTTGGAAGTTGCAACTGGTGGACGCGGGCTTCAATCCCGATCACGTTCTGACCATGCGGATCTCGCTGCCGAGGCGATCGTATGCCACCGCGGCCGTGGGGAACGGCTTCTGGTCGTCTCTTCTGACGCGCGCCAACTCTCTGCCCGGTGTGACGACGGCTGGCCTCGCGACCGAGCTACCGCCGCAGCGGCAGATCGATGCCAACGACACGACCATCGAAGGCTTTGTCCCGGTGCCGAACGGTCCGATGCAGAATGTGGACTACTGGAATTTCGTGACTCCGCAGTATTTCGAAGCGGTGGGCGCGCGCCTCATCGAAGGCCGGTTCCTGGCGCCGGGCGATGGCGCCGGGGCGAACCCGGTGGTCGCCATCAATCAAAGTATGGCGCGGACGTTCTGGCCGAAGGAGAGCCCGATCGGCCATCGCATTCGCATCGAGGGTCCGCAGGGACAATGGCGGACCGTGGTCGGTGTCGTCGCCGATATCAAGAATGCGGGGTTGGACCGGCCCACCGGAACCGAGCTGTATGTCCCGGTGTTGCAGCGGTCGACGATTCCCGCGAACACTGGTGCCTTCGTCCCCAACGCGTATCTGGTGATCCGGACGAAAGGCGAACCTCTGTCGGTCGCGAGTGCCGTGCGGGCGCAGATTCGCGACTTGGATGGAGCGCTGCCCGTGGCCAACATCATGTCGATGGAAGATCTGATGTCGGCGGATCGGGCGCGGCCGCGATTCCTGACGCTGCTGCTGACGTTGTTTTCGGCGGTGTCACTTTCGCTCGCCGCGCTGGGGATCTACGGTGTGATCTCGTACCTGGTAGCGCAGCGGACCAATGAAATCGGCCTCCGCATGGCTCTCGGCGCCCAGTCGAGCGACGTGTTGAAGCTGATCGGCGGCACGGGCGTGAAACTGACGCTGGCTGGTACGGTGCTGGGGGCCATCGGCGCTATCGCTCTGACCCGCTTCCTAAGCGGCTTGCTGTTCGGCGTGAGTTCGATGGATCCGCTGACGTTCCTCGCCATGGCAGCGACCCTGGGGTTGGTTACGTTGTTCGCGTGTTACGTCCCTGCCAGGCGCGCGAGTAAGGTCGATCCGCTCATAGCGCTAAGGTACGAATAAGAGAAAAACATTTAGGCCACAGATCAACACAGATGAAAACCAACTCTTATCTGTGTTTATCTGTGGCTGATTTGCTTTTCAGAACGTGAACTTAGCTCCCAGTTGTATGTTGCGCGGAGGATAGGCGCCGGAAATAGTGCCGAAGCCACTGGTCGTAACTGTCAGCGCCGGCGACTGGAGATTCACGTTATTCATCGAGTTGACGAAGTCGGCGCGAAAGCGGACGTTCATCTTGTTGTCCTTGGCGAAGTAGAAGAACTTCGTCAGCGACAGGTTGTACGTCTGCATTCCCGGACCCTGCACATTGCCCGCGCCCGAGAGGCCCCAGCGATTCTGCGGCGCCGCGGTGAACGCGGCCGGATTGATCCAGCCATTCACTCCGGGATTCGGCAGGACGGCCGGTCCCCCGATGTAATCCGCCACGCGAGTGCCTAAGATTGCCGTACTGCCGGTGACGGTGTAATAGAAGCCGGTCTGCGCGTGCAGGATCCCGCTAAGCTGCCAGCCGCCGAAGGGAGTACTAACCAAACGGGACTGTCCCTTCAGGTCGGGCAGGTACATGACGAACGTCCCGAAGAAGACGTGGCGCACGTCGATGGACGACCCGGCATTGCCGGAGTAAGCCGGTCCGTACATGGCCTTCACGTTATAGTAATTCAGATTGTTTTCGGTGTCCGACATAGAATCGGCCAGATTCTTCGACCAGGTATAGCCCGTCGTGAACAGGACTCTGCCTGCGCGCCGCGATAACTTCGTCTGTAGCCCGTGATAATTCGAGGTTCCGGCGCTGAGGAACTGCTGGATGGTCGAGTAACCCGGGAACGGCCGGATCGAATTCTCGTTGGTGGTCGACGCCACATTGGACAGAGTATTCCAGGTGGGCTGATTAATATCCGGTTCGATGATCAGGTGGCGTCCCAGGCTACCGACATAAGTGGCCTCGCCGAATAACATCATGGGCAGTTCGCGCTGAATGCCGAAACTGAATTGTTCCGAATAAGGAGTCTTCACGTCGGGACTGAGTGACTGGATCGTGCCCCAGGGCGCGCTGACCGCCGCTCCGCCCGCGATGTTCGAAAGGTTGCCGTAGTTATACGCGGTGCTGCCGACGTACGGCGGATTGTTCAGTGCGGGGAAGGTGTTGTTGCCCTGCATGCGGTCGGCGAAGATGCCGAAGCCGCCCCGGATGACTGTCTTCGAATCGAGCGAATACGCGAAACCGATGCGCGGCTGCCACGACCCCTTGTCGGGGTACATGCCGCGCGGCGCGCCCGCCGGGACGCCGAGCACTGCCGGGCTGGTGGCGTTCGGCACCGAGTAGGCATACTTCGAAACCACGCCGTCGCCCACACGCTGAAGACCGTTATAGATGTTGCCCGATCCCGCCACGACGAGGCCGGCGGAAGTCACGGTCACGGCCTGCGAGCGGTTGTACATCGATGGCACAAACATCGCGAGGTTGTCGGCGGCCGAGTACATGGCCATCATGTATTCGTAGCGCAGGCCCAGGTTGATGGTGAGGCGGCGCGAGACTTTCCAGGAGTCGTCGGCGAACACGCCGGGCTCAGTGTAACGGTAGCGGCCCTGCGGATCGTAAGCAGCTTCCGTGTAGGTCTGGAAATTGCCGAGCAGCGCGTCCGCCAGCGCGTATCCGGTAGTGTTCGGATTGCCACTGGTATTGAACACGATGCTGCCGTCGTACGCCGAGCGGCCGTTCTGGTCCTTACGATTGCGCATAACGGAGAAGCCCACGCGCACGGAATGCGCGCCGCGCGTAATGGAGACCGTGTCGCCCGCTTCGATCTGCGTGGTGGGCGACGTCAGAGTCTGGTCCGGTCCCTTCCACTGCTCGAAGTTCTGCACGTTGATATCGGGAATGCCGGTGGCATACGGCCCGACCGAGTTGTACACGCGCTGGAAGGCGAACCCGTAAGTGCTGCGCTGCCAGGAGTCGCCGATGTTTTGATACCGCTGTCCGTTCCAACTCGACCCGGCATGTGCCTCGTTGACCATCGTCGGCGAGATGACGAACGTCTCGGAAAGCAGGATGCTCTTGGCCGGCCGATTCCGATTTTCGGCGACGACCGGCACGTAAGATGACGAATTCGCGGTGCCCGGTCCGTACGGCAGGTAGATGGTGTTGTTGTCGTCCACAAAGCGGGCGAACATCGCGTGCTTGTCATTCAGGCGGTAATCGGCGCGCACCAGGTCCTCGCGGTAGTTGAGAGGATTGGGCAGCTCGTAGGTGGCGTTGTTGGCCACGGGAGTATCGGTGAAGGTCGAGGTCAGGCCGGTGACGTACTTATAGACGTTCGCGATGGCGCGGCCGTCGGTAGTGATCAGGTTGCCGGGGATGATGCTATTCGGGAAGGGAGTCTTCGTGCCGGGCTGATTGATGGTGCGCCCGGCGAAGTTGCCTAGCAGTTGCTGGGTGGTCGGGAGGGAGACGCGCACGGGCGCGGCCTGCTGGCGGAGCCGCTTCCATTCTTCACCGGCAAAGAAGAATAGTTTGTTCTTCTTGATCGGACCGCCGATGTCGTAGCCGAAATCGTTATACCGCAGCATGGAGTTGCTGGTCGCGAAGATATTGCGGGCGTCCAGCGCATCGTTGCGGAAGTGCTCGAACGCCGCGCCATGAAACGCGTTGGTGCCGTTCTTGGTGACGATGTTGAAGGCCACGCCGGAAGAGCGGCCATACTCGGCCGAGAAGTTCGAGGTCTGGATCTTGACCTCCTGGGTGAAGTCGGGGCTGACATTGTTAATGAGGCTGCCGTTGGAGCCGTTGTCCAGGTTGCCCAGCCCGTCGACCGTCATATTGTTGGAGTTCGTCCGATGGCCGTTGACCGACTGGTTCGTGGCGGAGAGAGATGTCATGACGCTGAATTGGTCGGGATTGGTGATCAGTGCGCCAGGCACGAGCGTCAGCAGCTCCATGTAATTGCGGCCGTTGAGCGCGAGATTGTCCACCTGCTCGCGGTCGATCACGTGGGCCACTTCACCCGACACGGTGTTCAGGTTTTCGGACGTCGCGACGACTTCGACGGACTGCGTGGCGTCGCCGACCTGCAGTTTGAAGTCGGCAGTCACGCGGCCGTCGGACACCACGAACGTGCCGCTCTGTTGCGCATGCTTGAAGCCCGGGTGGTCGACCGACACGCTGTACGGCCCGATGGGCAGGTTTTCCGCGACGAAGAAGCCGTGCTCGTCCGTGCTTACGGAGCGCGCGGCCTGGGTATCGTTGTTGGTGACGAGGACCTTGGCGGCAGCGATGGCCGCGCCCGTGGAGTCGGTGACGGTACCTGAAATTCGACCGAACACGGTCTGTGCCGAGACTACGGCCGGACACACGATCAGAAGGGCTGCCAACAGGCAGAGGACGACCCGGCTACAACGGAGTAGCATGTGCATTTCCTCCCAAAGCTTTACTGCAAACGTTTCCCAACCTAACACCACGCATTTCAGGTGTCAAGCACCGAAACCGCGCTGTCCCCATCGTGAAACGTTCGGTTGACAACGATTCCACAAGCAAATTATAGTTGGAAACGTTTGCAACATAATGCCGATCACGATTAAAGACGTAGCGCGGGAGTCCGGTGTCAACATCTCCACGGTCTCGCGCGCTCTGAACAATGGCTACGGGGTGAATCCCGAGACCCGCGACCTGGTTCTGGCGGTGGCGAACCGGCTCAATTACCGGCCCAACCGGGTGGCGCGCGGACTGGTCACCGGCCGCTCGCATTCGCTGGCGCTGATCGTGAGCGATATCCGCAATCCGTTCTTCGCCGATGTGGCGCGCGGTGCGGCCGATGCGGCACGCAACGAAAGCTGCGATCTGGTGCTCTGTAACAGCGACCTGGATCCGGCCCGACAGATGGAATACGTGCAGTCGCTCCTGGAAAAGCGGGTCGACGGCATTCTGATGAACTCGGTGGCGGCGCTGAGTCCCGAGGATCAGAAGCAGTTGGCCGAATGCGGTGTACCGATCGTGCTGCTGAACCGGTCGGCGGCAAACCGGGCCTTTTCCACCGTGTCTGCCGATAACGAGGCGGGCGGCGCCCTGGCCGCCCAGCACCTGCTGGAGCTGGGACATCGCAACATCGCGCATCTGACCGGGCCTCGCCAGCATGGCAATTTGAGCGATAGGACGCGCGGATTCGTGCAGGCGCTGCTCGCCGCGCCGCGGCCGGTGACGCCCATCGTGCTGCATGGGGCCTTTCACTTCGAGGGCGGGCGTGAGCTGACCGCCAAGCTCTTGGATCAGCATCCGGAAGTGACCGCCATCTTCGCGGCGAACGATGTGATGGCGTTCGGCGCCGTGCGGGCGGTGCTGGATCGCGGCATGCGGATTCCCGACGACCTGTCGCTGATCGGCTTCGACAACATCGAGTTCTCCAGCATCATTCATCCGCCGCTGACCACCATCCATCAGCCGAAATACGAAATGGGGCAGGCGGCCGTCGAGATCCTGCTGCGCCTGGCGCGCGACAAAACGCGGCGCACGCCGGAGAGCCGCATTCTTGGTGTCGAACTCATCGAAAGGCAATCCTGCGGGAGGCGGTCATGAATTGGAGTCGAAGGGAACTGTTGCAGTCGGCGGGATTCCTGATAGCCGGGTCGGAGCTGGCGAGTTCGGCCGACGCGCAGACGCAGGCGGGCGGCGCGTACGAGTGGATTCGCAACACGCGGACGCTGATTGCCGAGGCGTACAATCCGCCGTTCTATCCTTCGCTGGATTACGAGCCGTCGAAAGCCGTGAAGATCGCGCGCGAGTTGAATGCCGATTCGATGCGCTACCCCGCGGCGTCCTACTACGCGTATTTTCCGACGAAGTCCGGCTACCCGGTGCATCCCGAGTTGAAAGCCGACATCATGCGGCAGACGGTGGACCAGTGCCGCGCGGCCGGGCTGAAGGCGGTGGCGTATGTTCCGCTGAACCATCCGTTCATGCACGCGGCGTCGAAGGATCCGCGCTTCGCCGGCTGGAACAAGAAATTCGCTGACGGCCGCCCGATGACCACCGAGCATTACGGCTACGCCGAGTACTTCGAAGGCTGCCTCAACTCGCCGGTCCGCGACATGATCAAGTCACTGGTCCGCGAAGTCCTGGTGGAATATCCGTTCGACGTGATGTATTTCGATGGTCCGTACCAGGGAATGCAGAACGCCAAGAACTACTGCCACTGCACGTACTGCGAGGCTGCGTATCAGAAGAAGTTCGGCAAACCGGTGCCCAATCAGGACGCGAAACTCAGCCGCGAGGACGAAGTCCAGTACACCTCGTGGATGGCTAACGACGTCGCCATCGCATTTCTTCGCGAGATCCGCGAAATGATCCGGCAGACGCGCGATGTCCCGGTGTTGTTCAACGATACGTCTCTGCTGAGCCGCCGCGAGTGGCGCAATCGCGCGATTCCGGTGGTGGACGGCTTCATGTTCGAGGCCGCGGAAACGCCCGAGGACAAGCTGTTCAACATGCAGCTGGGCCAGTCTACCGGCAAGGTCACGTGGACGTACGTCGGCACGCACACGCAGTACAATCGCGAGCACTTGAAGGACGATCGTGTGCGCGGCTGGTACAGTTATCCGGTCGAGAGCCAGGAACTGCTGCTCGACGGCGCGACCGCGTTGGCGTCGGGTGTCGGCCTGGTCTATTGGGGACTGCCGCGATTCTTTTATCAGCCGGAAGGTCCGCTGGCCTACGACAGCGGCAAGTACGTCAAGGAGATTTTCGACTTCCAGCAGAAGCACGACATTCTGTTGCGCAGCGTGCGCAGCCGGCCGCAGGCAGGGATTATCGTGGGAGCGCAGACTGTGGACTGGTATGCGGGCAAGCACTTCGTCGGCAAGGCCTATGAGAACGCGGCCCACGGCGCGTACCAGGTGCTGAAGGCCAACGGGCTCGAATCCGAGCCGTTCCTGGATTGGCAGATGTCGCCCGAACTGCTCGCGCGGTATCAGATGATCTATGCGCCCAACGCCGTGTGCCTGAGCGATCGGCAATGCGCGATGCTGTCCGAGTATGTGGGCGGCGGCGGCAGGCTGGTCGCCACGCATCTGACGTCCGTCGCGAATGAGTATGGCAAGGTGCGCAAGAATTTCGGATTGGCCGAATTGCTCGGCGTGGAATTGCTGGAGCCGGAGCCGGTCGAAATTCCCGACCTGTACCTGAAACTGCCCGGCGGCGAGGAGATTCCGCAGGACCCGCAGATCGTCCGATTCCGGGCCGCCGGCGGTGAAGTGATCGCCGACACGCTGGATCGCGGCCATCGCGCGAATCTCGGCCCGGCAATCGTGAAGCGGACGGTAGGGAAGGGCGGCGTTATCTACATCGGGTCGAGCCTCGAAGCGGTGTACGAAGAGACGCGAATGAAGCGGCTGCGCACCTTCCTCGGTTCGCTCGTCGAGCCGTGGCTGGCGCCCGGCCGTTCGTATCAGATCGAATACCGCTCGGGCGTGACGCCGCATTTTATGGCGTCTCGCGACGTGGTGCTGTTGCACCTGCTGGCCGACACCGGAAACAAGAACAAACATCTGCGATCGCGTGAGGAGTTCCTGCCTGTTCCCGACGTGAAGGTCCGCATCCGCGTGCCGCAGGGCCGGTCGATCCGCTCGGCCTCGCTGCTGCGGTCGGGACAGAATATGGCGACGACCGTCCGTGACGGCTGGCTGGACGTCACCGTGCCCCGCGTATTCATTCACGAGGCGGTACGAGTGGACCTGGCGTGAAGCCGTCTTCCCGCCGCTGGCTGATGATCTCGCTCGCCTTCTGGGCGACGGTGATCAACTATCTGGATCGTCAAACGCTCTCGGTAGCGGCGCCCGTGCTGCGCGATCAGTTCCACATGAGCAACACGGACTACTCGCGAGTGTTGTTCGCATTCCTGCTGGCGTACACGATCATGAACGGCGTATCGGGTCCGCTGATCGACCGGTTGGGAACGCGTCTGGGATACGGATTGTGCATCGCCTGGTGGTCGGCCGCGGCGTTGCTGCATGCATTCGCGCGCGGCGCGATGAGCTTGGGCGCATTCCGTTTCTTGCTCGGAATCGGCGAGGCAGGGAATTGGCCCGGCGGTGTGAAAGTAGTCGCCGAGTGGTTCCCCGAGCGAGAGCGCGCGCTGGCGTCGGGGATCTTCAATAGCGGCTCGGCCGTGGGCGCGATCCTGGCGCCGCCGATCGTCGTGTACATTATGGCCGTATCCGGCTGGCCCGCTGCCTTTGCGCTGGTGGGGATCACGGGCTTCGTATGGCTCGCGTTCTGGTGGCCGATCTATCGAACGCCCGTCGAGGCGCGCGGTGTGGCGGCCGTGGCCGAGCGTGTGCCGGTGAAGCAGTTGCTGCGATCGCGCTTCGTCCTGGCGTTCACATTTTCCAAGATCTTCCTCGACCCGGTCTGGTACTTCTATATTTTCTGGTTCCCCGAGTATCTGAGGCGCGTGCGTCATTTCGACATGGCGTCCATCGGGAAATACTCGTGGATCCCGTTCGCGGTGGCGGGCGTCGGCAACTTCGCGGGCGGATTCCTTTCGGGGTTCCTGCTGCGGCGCGGATTGCCGGTGACGATCGCACGAAAGCTGGCGGTCACCATCTTCGCCGCGCTGATGCTCTCGGCGATCCCGGCCGTGTTGGCGCGCGAAGCGTGGGTCTCGATCGCGCTGGTGTCGCTCGCGATGTTCGGATACACGGGCGCCCTGGCGAACATGCTCTCGATGCCGGCGGACGTGTTCCCCGGTGGCGCGGTGGCGTCGGTGTACGGACTGGCCAGCATGGGCTCGGGATTCGGCGGCATGCTGTTCACCTTGATCACCGGTTGGGTGGTGGATCGTTACTCCTACACCCCGGTGTTCATCGGGTTCGGCATCATGCCGCTGCTCTGCGCGGGAATCCTGTGGATGCTGGCCGGCCCGCTGCGACGTCCTACTTTGCAGCAGCTTTAGGCTCGTATGTGCCCGGGACGGCGCGGAAAGAGATGGAGAGGCGATTCCAGCCGTTGATCGCGATCACCGCCATCGAGAGGTTCACCATCTCGGCCTCGGTGAAGTGCTTGCTCACACGCTCGTACAACTCGTCCGGCACATGGTTCGTGGAAATGAGGGTCAGCGCCTCCGTCCACTCCAACGCGGCCCGCTCGCGCTCCGAGTAGAACGGCGATTCGCGCCAGGCATCGAGCAGGTACAAACGCTGCTCGGTTTCGCCGGCCGCCCGCGCATCCTTCGAGTGCATGTCGATGCAATACGCGCAGCCATTGAGCTGCGACGCCCGCACTTTCATCAATTCCAATAATGAGTGCTCCAGTCCACAATTGCGGACGTAGTTCTCCAATCCGTACATCGCCTGTGCTGCGCCGGGGGGCGCTACCTTGAGATAATCGATTCTAGGTTCCATAAATTTCCCTCTCTGTAATCTTGACGGAGAGGACTCTCATTTCGTGACAAGCGTTCCCACAATCGACTGTTTTGAGCAGGAGCGGCGCCGTCTCTTCACTTTAGCGTATGGATTTCTGGGCAGCCGCGCCGAGGCCGAGGATATCGTGCAGGAAGCATGGCTGCGGTGGCGATCCGCGCCGCACGATGAACTGCGCCAACCGGCTGCCTGGCTGACGACGGTGACCGCGCGGCTAGCCCTGGACCATCTTCGGTCGGCGCGAGTCAAGCGCGAGATCGAGGCGCCGTCGGCCGAACATTCGGTGCTCGTGAAGAGCGAATTGACGCTGGCATTCCTCTTTCTGCTGGAGCGCCTGGGACCCGAAGAACGGGCCGCCTTCGTGCTGCGCGAGGTGTTCGACTATTCGTTTCGCGAGGTCGGCGAGATGCTCGGTAAGAGTGAGGCCGCGTGCCGGCAATTGGTGAAGCGCGGCAAGGAGAAGCTGCGGGAAGACAAGCCGGCTCGCCATCCGGTGGATCGCGCCGAGTTCGACGACGTGCTCGGCAGATTCGTTACCGCACTGGGAAACGGTGACGAGGCGCAATTGCTCCAGTTGCTCGCGCCCGACGCTGTGCTGTACGGCGATGGCGGCGGGAAGGCGCTGTCCGTCATCAATCCGTTACAGGGGCCGGATCGAATTGTGCGCTTCCTGCTGGGACTGTACCGCAAGTACCCGGGCCAGTTCTCGTACCGGCACATCGATGTGAATGGCACACCTGCACTAATCGTGTCTCGCGTTGGTGGCGATCCCCTGGTGGCGGGCTACTCGGTCTCCGATGGCCGCATCACGCGCATCTTCCACGTGTTGAATCCGGACAAGCTGACTACCCTGCCACCTTCTCGATAGCTTCCGGACCGCAGATCTGCTCCACCCCCGCTTTGAATTCGCGATCGGGCCGCACCTTCGCCGGCACGTCGAGCAGGATCGAAAAATCGCGCGGAGATTCCAGCCGCAACCGCACTTGCGTATTCCCCGGCTTGCGGCGGAACAGGTCTTCCAGCGCCTGCGCCTTATCGTTGCCATTGCGGCCCAGCCAGACGCGAATCGAAATCACCGACGGCATATCGATGCGCGCATTATCAAGCGCGACGATATCCTGTACCGAAATCTTCGGCGCCGTATTCTCCTCGGGCAGCACGAGCGCGCGCACCATCACCGCCTGATCCTCGACGATCTGCGAGGCGAGCCGCTCGTAGCTGGTGGCGAAGCAGAGAGCCTCGAGCGTCCCCTTGCTGTCTTCGATATTCATCGCGGCCCACGGCTTGCCTTCTTTGTTACGCTTCCGCGCGAGTGCCGTGATCACGCCGCACAGCGTGACCTCGACTCCCTTGGCCAGCCCTTCGAGACTCGACGTATCGTGCGTGGCTAACTCCGCGACCTTGTCCGCGTAACGATCCAACGGATGACCCGTGACCCAGAAGCCGAGTAGCTCCTTCTCGCCGGCCAGCGATTCTTTGTCCGTCCATTCGGGCACATTGGGCAGCGGCATCTCGTGCGGTTCTTCCGCGATAATTTCGCCGAACAAACCGACCTGCCCGCTTTCCTTATCGCGCCAGGCCCGCTGCGCCGACTCCATCGCGCCTTCCACGGCGGCGAACTTCTGCGAACGGTGGCCCTGCAAAGAATCCATGGCGCCCGCGCGGATCAGGCTCTCGATCATGCGACGGTTGATCGCGCCCGCTCCCACTTTCTCGCAAAATTCGTGCAGCGACGAGAACTTGCCGGTCTCCTCGCGAGCCTTGCAGATGCCCTCCACTGCCGACTGGCCGAGATTCTTGATCGCACCCAGCCCAAAGCGAATGGCTTCACCGTCCGGTGTGAAACTCCATTCGCTGTGGTTCACGTCGGGGGGAAGAATCTTGATCCCCATTTCGCGGCATTCGTTGATGTACTTGACGATCTTGGCGGTGTTTCCCGTTTCCGACGTCAGCAGCGCCGCCATGAAGTCGATGGGGTAGTGACCCTTCAGGTACGCGGTGACGAAGGCCAGGTACGCATATGCCGCGGAGTGCGATTTGTTGAAGCCGTATCCGGCGAACTGCTCCATGAGGTCGAAAATCTTTTCGACCTTCTTCTGGTTGAAGCCGCGCTCCACCGCTCCCTTGACGAAGCGCTCGCGTTGCTTAGCCATCTCCTCGAGCTTCTTCTTACCCATGGCGCGGCGTAGCAAATCGGCATCGCCCAGTGAGTAGCCGGCGATGCGGTTGGAGATCTGCATCACTTGCTCCTGGTAGACGATGACGCCGTAGGTCTCTTCCAGCAACTCCTTCAATTCGGGGAGATCGTATTGAACCGCGCGGCGTCCCCATTTGCGTTCGATGAAGTCGTCGACCATGCCGCCCTGGATCGGGCCCGGCCGGTACAGCGCGTTCAGCGCCGTGAGATCCTCCAGACGGCTTGGCTGGTAGCGACGCAGAATGTCGCGCATGCCGCTGGATTCGAACTGGAACACGCCGCTGGTAAAGCCCTTGCAGAAGACGTCGTACGTGCCCTTGTCGTCGAGCGGAAGATCTTCGGGAATCAGATCGACACCGTGCCGCTTCTTAATCAGACGCAGGGCGTCCTGGATCAGGGTCAGCGTGGTCAGCCCCAGGAAGTCCATCTTGAGTAGCGCCAGCTTTTCCAGCCC
>Ga0105240_10004313_pt1 | contig 21718 bp, 17 predicted proteins | sample KBSC54metaG_FD_80426 | JGI IMG/M metagenome (GOLD analysis project Ga0105240, IMG submission 80426) | Corn rhizosphere microbial communities from Kellogg Biological Station, Michigan, USA - KBS C5-4 metaG | ecosystem: Host-associated > Plants > Roots > Rhizosphere > Soil | place: Michigan, USA... | reverse complement strand
GGACTACTGGTGGCCAGACCCCGCTGACCCCCACGGACCTTACATCCGGCGGGACGGTATGACCAATCCCGAGAATTTTGTCGCGCATCGGCAGGCATTGATCCGATTGGGTGTGCAGATGCCCGCGCTGACCGCGGCGTGGTTGCTCACCGGAAACCAACAGTATGCACAACACGCGTCCGAACACCTGCGGGCCTGGTTTCTGGATTCCTCGACGCGGATGAATCCCAACCTGCGGTATGCCCAGGCCATCCACGGGCGCCGTACGGGGCGACGTTATGGGATCATCGATACGATTCACCTCGTGGAGGTGGCACGGGCGATCGGTGTTCTGCGCAAGACGTTTGTGTTATCGGCGATCGAGCACGAGGCCCTGCGGGCATGGTTTGCAACCTATCTGCGGTGGATGATCCGATCCAGACATGGCCTGCAGGAATACAATGCGCCGGACAACCATGGCACCTGTTGGGTGATGCAGGCGGCGCAGTTCGCCGTGTACACCGGGAATCATCAGCTCGCGAGTCATTGCGTCGAGCGATACAAGAGATTCCTGGTGCCGAGCCAGATCGCCCCGGATGGCAGCCTGCCATTGGAGCTGCAGCGTACCAAGCCCTACTGTTACTGTCTCTTCAATCTGGATGCACTCGCTACCCTCTGCCAGATCCTCGCCACAGTCCATCATGGCCTGTGGAGTTTCGAGTTGAGTGATGGCCGCGGCTTGCGCAAGGCGATGGAGTTCATGTACCCCTATATTGCCGACAAGGCAAAGTGGGCATATCCGGCGGACGTTCAGTACTTCGACCACTTCCCGGTCCGGCAGTCGTGCCTGCTGTTCGCGGGGCTCGCCTATGCGAAACCGAACTATCTGGCCTTGTGGAGGGAGTTGAATCCCGATTCGACCGTCGATGAAGTTGTTCGCAACACCCCTATCCGGCAGCCCCTGCTGTGGATGGAGTAGAGCAGGAGGCCCGCCGGATGGAGCAGTTCTGTGCAGTCACCTCGTTTTTCAACCCGGCGAGCTACCGCTCGCGCCTGGAGAACTACTCGATTTTTCGCGAGGCCCTCGAGCGCAACGGCGTGACACTGTACACGGTGGAAGGTTATTTCACCGGCTCCGCTCCGACCTTGCCGCCAGACGAACGCACGATCTCCATCGAGTTGCCGTGCGTACTTTGGCACAAGGAGCGGTTGCTGAACCTCCTGATTGCCGCGCTTCCACGGCAGTACACCCGAATTGCCTGGCTCGATTGCGACGTGATGTTCACCAATCCGCATTGGCACGAGTGTGCCTGTGAATTCCTCGACCGTTGTGCCGTCGTCCAGTGCTTCAGCGAGGTGCTACAGCTTCGCCCCGGTAAGCGACGGCCGTGGCCTGGCGATCCATCGATTCCGGGATTCGTCAGGGGCTTGGCCGACGGTGCGACGCTCGGCGACAGTGGGGTCGGCGTGCATGGCAGGTCGGGTTATGCATGGGCCGCGCGCCGAGAGTTCCTCGACAAAGTCGGACTCCTGGACACCTGTATTCTGGGAGGCGCGGATCACCTGATGGCGCATGCTTTCACGGGCAGCCGGTGGAACGATCCTTGCATTCTGCGAGAGTCGGGGGGGCTGTACGCACGGTTTATCGACTTCCAGCGTTGGTTTGACCGAGCCCGACCGTATCTCGATGCCTCCTGCCATTATGTTCCCGGATTGATCCTGCACCTCTGGCACGGAACGTTGACTGACCGGCGCTGGAGAGCCCGGCGAAGAATTCTCAGCGAAAGCCATTTCGATCCAACACAGGACATCGGCGTCGCAGAGAACGGCGCCTGGAGATGGACCACCCACAAGCCTGAGATGCACGAGGCAGTCCGACAATACTTCCACGAACGCCGCGAAGACGGCGCCAATGAGTCGCCAAATCTACCTGCGGCCGCGCACATCGATCTTGAGAGGCTGAAAGAGCGCTATTGCTGCGAAGATCAGGGGCTCGGCGAGTTTTCTGATCGCGAACGGATCGCATACCTCGAATCCGAGAATGCGCAACTGCGGCGAATCGTCATCGATCTGAGCAGTGAGAATGAGCGCCTGCGGCGCAGCCTGACGAGGCAGTTGCCATCTCATTCAGGCCGAATCGGTGGGAGCCGGTGATTTTGCAAATTCACGGCGGGTCGGCAGGGGCGGCGTGTTTTTGCTTCCACCCTTTGCCTTCCCGCTCACTCACTGGGGCGCAATGCCGCGTTCCGGACCGAACTGTAACGCTCGCCGGAACGTCTAACCTTTTGACGTGTGCCGCGTTTGGAGAGTGAGGTACGTCGACTTTGAGCCTTGCAGGTCCGTTGGTCTGTATAGGCTGCCAGTAACCGTCGGTCGCCAGTGAGCGCCAGTTCACCACGCGTTCAGTCGCTGGGTATACGATTGGTTACATTGGGGGAATGAAACAAATGCCGAAGCGTGCGTTGATCTGGATTTCAGCGGGAGCCATGCGGCTTGCGGGGCTGGTGGTCATTTCGCTTCTCATGCTCGGTGCCGCCGTCGCCCAGGAGGCCGACCCGCCGGGACGTGTCGCACGCTTGAGTTTCCTTCAGGGCGCGGTTTCCCTGCAGCCGGCCGGCCAGCCGGATTGGGTGACGGCGGAGCTCAATCGCCCCCTCACCACCAACGACCGGATCTGGTCGGATGCGCAGGGCTCGCGCGCGGAGTTGGATCTGGGTGGCGCCGTGGTCCGCCTGGGCGCCGACACCGGCTTTGCCTTCATGAATCTCGACGACGGCACCGCGCAGATGCAGGTCAATTCCGGCACGGTGGTGGTGCGCGTCCGTGAATTGTCCGAGAACCAGACTTACGAAGTGGACACGCCCAACGTGGCGGTGTTGTTGGAACAGCCGGGCCAGTATCGGATCGATGTCAACGAGGCCGGGGATACCACCGCCGTCCGGGTGAGTGATGGCCAGGCGGAAGCTTCCGGCGGCGGCCAGGTCGTGCCGATTGCCAACCAGCAGTTGGTGAGCTTTTTCGGCACCGATCAACTTTCGGTCGTACCCGCCGCCTTGGGGGCTCCTGATGGGTTCGACGACTGGTCATTCGAGCGCGACCGCGAAATGGATAGCGCCGCCTCCCGGCAGTATGTCGCCCAGGACATGGTCGGCAGCGAGGATCTCGACGAGAACGGCGAATGGCAGAGCACTCCCGACTATGGAAATGTTTGGGTACCGACGGCGGTCGCGGTCGGTTGGGCGCCTTACGCCTTCGGACACTGGGCCTGGGTTTCTCCCTGGGGTTGGACCTGGATTGATAATGCCTCGTGGGGATTCGCGCCATTTCACTATGGTCGTTGGGCGCGTTGGCACGACTCGTGGTGTTGGGTGCCGGGCCCGCGGAATGTGCGCGCGGTGTATGCGCCTGCGCTGGTAGCGTGGGCGGGCGGCACGGCCGGTGCGGGCGTGGCCTGGTTTCCACTCGCGCCGCGCGAGGTCTACGTGCCGGGGTATCACGTGAGCGAGCGCTATGTTCGCACCGTCAACGTGACGAATACGAATATCGCGGATTACGCTTATATCAACAACGTATATCAGAATCGGATCAGCGGCATTCGCTACGCGAACAGCGCGGTTCCCGGCGCGGTGACATCGGTCTCGCGAACCGTGTTCACCAATGCGCAGCCGGTGAATGTCCACCGGTCAGTGTTGAATGTTGGCCAGGTTGCGCAACTCGGGCCGACGGGACGGGCGCCATCCATCGTGCCGCTACGCCAGAGCGTGATGGGAAGCTCATCAACGGGGTGGGTGCGCCGTCCGCCGCAGTCCGTGTTGAATCACTCGGTCGTGGCTCGAACGGCGCCCCCTTCGATGGCGGCCGGTGTCCGGGTGCGGCTGGTAGGGCCCGGCGCAACCCAGCAGGGTCGTGCTTTTTCGCAGGGGCCCGCGAGTCAGCCGCTGAATCGCATGCCGGGTATCAACCGGCCGGCCGTCGGCGCGGTCACGCAAATGCGTCCGCCCGTGCAGCAGCCCGCGCCGTCACAACAAGCCGCTGAGGTCGACAACCGGAGTTGGGCGCAACGGGCGCGCGCGTTGGAGCAGCGCAGTTTGCCGTCCGCGCCGCCGTCACGGACCTATCAGCCGCCGCCTGTCGTGCGGGAAGGTAATAACGGCGCAGTGGTCCGTGAGTACAACGAGGAGAATTATCACCCGGGAGGGGTGACGCCGCAGGAACTCTCCAACATATATAGTCGCTCCTCTTCCGAAGAGCCGCGCGTAGAGCGCTCGGCGCAGTCGCAGGCACAGGTCGAGCAGGTGCGGTCGCCGGTGAATGGCTATAACGTTCGTCCGGCACCGATGCAGAGTCGCGGCCAGGAAGAGCGTCGTTTCACTCCGCCGGCGATCAATTATCAGCGGCCTCCGGAGACCATGTATCAAAGGCCCGCGGAAGTTCACTACGCTGCTCCCCCGCCGGCGCCAGTGACATTGCCTTCAACGGCTGGTCCTCCGCCGGCGCCGGTGACACTGGCTCCAACGGCGCCGCCCCCGCCGGCGCCAGTGCCTGTCCGCCCGATGCAGTCTCCTCCGGAGCAACACGGACCGTCAGGTAACCGTAACGAAGAGCGCATAATTCCGCATGGCCGCTCACCTCGTGGCGAACCGCGCAATCGCTGACGGCCTCTCAGGGCGCTACCCTGGGGCTCATAGAGCGCTACCTGGCCGGTCCGTGGCGCATCTCCACGCATTTGCGCTAACGTGCCTCCCGCCGCAGGCGTCGCCTTTGGCGCGGGAGGGGTATGCACGTCGTGTTGGTCATCATCGGGGCCATGGTTGGCCTCATCGTCAGCATCCCGTTTGGGGGTGGAACAAGCTTCCTGGGCCTGCTCCTGGGAGGGTTCGCGGGATATACCGTCGCAGAGCTTGCGACTCTTCGGACTCGCAACCGTGTGCTCGAAAGCGAAATCGACTCGCTGAAGGAGCGACTGTCCGCGCTCTGGCGGCGCCAGAAGGAGTTGGAGCAGGGCGCTGAGGGATCCGAAGTCGCCCGACAGAAGCCGGCAGAGCCCTCTCTCCACCCACGCAACCCGCCCGCTGCTCCCAAGCCCGCACCCGCATCTGTACCAGGCAGCACGAGTACCGCTCCCGGTTGGAAGTCGATGGCTTCCGATGCCCCTCCGGCAGCCCGGTACGGCATCCCCGCATCAACAGCCCGAGCCGCCGCTCCATCCTCCTTCGAGTCCGCTGGCGACTCTCTTTTTGACACGCCGATATTCCGATTCCTACGCGACTACTTCACCGGTGGAAATACGCTGGTTCGCGTCGGTGTGTTGATTCTTTTCTTTGGTGTCGCATTCCTGTTGCGGTACCTGGCCGAGCACACCCATGTCCCGATTCAGTTGCGCCTGAGCGCGGTGGCTTGCAGTGGCCTCGTGTTGCTCGTCCTCGGGTGGCGGTTGCGCTCACGTCGGTCTGGATACGCCCTGGCGCTCCAAGGCGGTGGGATTGGTATTCTCTACCTGACGACTTTCGCGGCTCTGCGCCTGTATTCGCTGTTGCCGCCGGCCGTGGCCTTCGGACTCCTGGTGGCCATCGCTGCGTTTTCCGCCGTGTTGGCTGTTTGGCAGGACTCACAGGCGTTTGCGGTCCTGGCCGTGACGGGGGGATTTCTGGCCCCCATTCTGGCCTCCACGGGAGAGGGCAGTCACGTCGCCTTGTTCAGTTACTACGCCATTGTAAATGCCAGTATTCTCTCGATTTCCTGGTACCGGGCCTGGCGACCCCTGAATGTAGTGGGGTTCGCATTCACATTCATCATCAGCACTGCCTGGGGCGCACTCCATTACGAGGACCGTTTGTTTGCGAGCACCGAGCCGTTCCTGTTGCTGTTCTTGGTGTTTTACGTGGCTATCGCCATCCTGTTCTCGGTGCGCCAGCCGCCCCAGCTTCGCGGCTATGTCGATGGGACGTTGTTATTCGGTACGCCGATGGCGGCATTCGGCTACCAATCGGCGATGTTGCACGACCGCCCGGTTGCTTTGGCCTGGAGCGCGGTGGTGCTGGGTGCCTTCTACCTGCTACTGGCCTGGGTGCTTCATCGCGGCAGGCGCAGCACGCACAAGCTGTTGGTTGAGGCATTCATGGCGCTTGGTGTGGTGTTCCTGACCATTGCCGCACCGTTAGGGCTCAGTAGTCATAAAACCGGAGCCACGTGGGCGCTCGAAGCCGTCGCGCTCATCTGGATCGGGGTCCGCCAGGATCGGGTGCTCGCACGCCTGTTCGGTATGTTGGTGCAGATGGCAGCCGGGTTGGTCCTGTTAGGCAATATCGACCAGTGGGATACCGGCGCGGCACTGCTCGGAACCTTGCTGGCGCGCACCCTGGTAGCGCTCGGCGCGATATTCTCCGCGGTGATGTTGCAGAAATACGCCGAGCGTTTGCGCAGCTATGAGTCCGCTTCCAGCCTGATCCTGTTCTTTTTCGGATTGCTGATCTGGATGGTCAGTGGGCTGCACCAGATCGACCGCCATGTCCTTGCTCCCTACGTCATTTCCGCGACCATCGCGTTCGTGGGTTTCAGCGCGCTTGCCTGCAGTGAGTTGGCTCGTCGTACCGTACTCGCGCTGGCGCGACTCCCGGCGCTCTGGCTGCTGCCTGCGTTGTACCTGTTGGTGCTTTTTGACGTGGTGTCGGGAGTACGCCATCCTTTTGAAAACGGCGGATGGCTGGCCTGGGGATTCGATTTCGTCTGCCTGTACATCATCCTGCGGCGGCACGAGGGCGATCCGCAGGATCCCTTGGCCTGCTGGTTGCATGCCCTGTCGGGCTGGTTGACGTTGGGAGTACCGACCTGGGAGTGCGTCCGGAGCGTCGAGGAGAGAATGGCTGGACATGGGTCCTGGACTGCCGCTAGCTGGGTGTTGATTCCGGCCCTGGCCCTGGCGGTGCTGCCGCGGCTGGTCGCGCGGATCTCGTGGCCGTTTCAGCTCCATCGCCACTCGTACGTCATGTTGTTCGGCGGCTTTGTGGGTGCCTACCTGGGGCTGTGGTCGCTCACGACCAACTTCTCCCTGGATGGCGATCCCTATCCATTCCCCTATGCGCCGTTGTTGAATGCGCTGGACCTGGCGCAGTTGCTGGTGCTGCTGGTGTTGGCGCGGTTCTGGCGGTCCGTGCGGATACTGAGCGACCTGCCCGAGTCGGATGCGACGGCCGCCACGGCCGGATCCCTGGGGTTTCTGGGATTCGTCTGGCTGAATGCGGCCCTCTGCCGCACGTTGCATTACTGGGCGGGCGTGCCGTTTGATCTCGACACCATGGCGGGATCGACCTTGGTGCAAACAGCGCTATCGATCTTCTGGACCGCGCTGGCGCTCGCCACAATGTTGGCGGCGACGCGCCGGGCCAGCCGTACGATCTGGCTGACCGGCGCGATCCTGCTCGCGGTGACGATCGTGAAGCTGTTTGTCGTCGACCTTTCCCATGTCGGGACGGTCGAGCGCATCGTCTCGTTCGTGGGTGTTGGTTTGCTTACGCTCGTGATCGGCTACTTCTCGCCGCTGCCCCCGGCTGCCAGGGAGCGTCGTACGACGGTGTCGTGACCGTGGAGTCCTTGGGCCCGGTAACCGCCGTGCGAGGTACGGTGTCGCGCATCTTGCGGAAGACCGCGAGTGCGCAGCCGTATAACACCAGGGCCACCGCGATGGTCAGGTTGAATCCCACCTCGAGGCTGATCAGGACACTGGCCAGTCCACCAATCACGGTGAACAATCCGTTCATGCCCCACGCCCAGGCAATCGCTCCGCGGGGCTGATGCTCGATGGCCAGAATCCCTAACGGGAAGGGCATGCCCAGGAAGAATCCAAGGGGGAACAGCATCAGTGCGGAGACCAGCGCTCGTCCCTCCAGCGGTAGTGCCAGGGCCGCTTTCGCGATCGGCGGATAGACGACGACCAGGGTGATGCCGATCAACAGGATGGCGACGAAGGGCAGTGCCCAGCGCCGCTCGCGGCCGATACCGAACCGCTCGGAGGCGGCGCTCCCGATTCCCGCGCCCAGCAACAGCGTGAAGATCACTGTCGAGTAGGTATAGAGCGGGCTGCCGATGAGATGCATGAATTTCTGGATGAGTACCAGCTCCAGGATGATGAACCCGGCACCCAGGCAGGAGAAGTAAGCCAGCAGGGGCAGGGCGGCGGTCCCTTCCTGGCGTCCCACCTTGGAGAACTTCAGCGGCAACAGGATGAAAATAAACGCGAAGCCTATCGATGCCGCCCCGGTGATCCACAAGTGCACCTCGTCCATCGGGACTCCGTGCAGGAGCGAGGAATTCAACATGTAGGCGGTGCCGGGATCGACGAAGAGCTTGGGATCTTCGTGAATCGGCGCGATGTGTTTGCGGAACCGGGAGAAGTACGGATCGTCATCGGTGCGTGGAGTGAAGTCGACCGGCATCCGCTCCGCGAGCTGCGACGGGAAGCTACCGGAGTAGAAGTCGTCCGAGAGGAAGCTCTTGCCCGGATCGAGCGGATTCTCCATCAGCACCAGGCGGTCTTTCTCGTCGAGCTCGGGGGGTGCCAGGTAGGCACTGAGCTGAGCGATCTCGTCCTGCGTCCAGGGGGACATTTTGATGAGCAAAGTCGGGAGTGTCAGCTCCGAAGGAGAGAAGAACACCACGACATGCTTGCGGAAATCCTTCAGCCCCATCTTCTTCCACGCGAGCGCCGCGGTGGTGATCATTCGCGGGAAGCCGTAATGGTTGATATGGAGGATTCCGGTTGGTGTCAGGTGAGAGAAGTACTCCTCGTAGGCTTCTTCCGTCTGCAGGTAGACGGGCGACATGGCGCCGCTACCCTGGGCGATGCTCGAGCTCGTGTGGTTACTGTAGATTTGGATGATGTCGTACTTCCGATCCGTGGAACGGAGGAAGCTGCGGCCTTCGGCGGCATGCGGATGGACCGCCGGGTTGTGGAAGATGTCGCCGATGTAGGGCGAGTACGCGCCAGTGGCGAGATCCACGACGGTGGATACCAGCTCGGCGGTGTCGACGTAGGTGGCTCCGTAAATGAGCGACGCCTTGGTTTCCTGGCCGCCGGCGCTGCCGATGACGAGCACGCTGTGGTTGGTGTCGCGCTCGAGATAGTGAGAGGCGAGCACACCGATCTGCCAGAAGTTCTCGTTGACCTTCGAGCGATCGTGATCCATCAGCTCGCGCAGCGCCTTCAGGTTGCCGTCGAACTTGTAGAAGTAGCTGGTCTGGTTGCCGCCGTCGTATTGGATCTGCTTGCGGTCGCCGGACTTGTGCCAGGGGGTGGCAATGGCCGGCGAGAAGGTCTCATCGACCACGTCGATTTTGGAGATGGGGTCCCAGCGGGTCAGCTCCAGGCGGCCCTGCTCGATGGACTTCAGGATGCCGCGCTTGTCCATGTGATAGGTGAAGTCGATGTAGTTCTGGCCACGGGCGATCGGGACTGCCGCGATGACCACCGCGGCGACGATGTAGCCTCGTGTCGCGGCCTTGGATTCGGTGAAGAGGGCGGCGGCCACCAGGCCCAGCGCGGCGGCGCAGATAATGAGACCGCCAGGGCCGATCCGAAGAATGAAGGGGATGACCAGCATGGTGCCCAGGCCGGCCCCGACCAGGTCCCAGAAGTACAGTCTTTGAATTTTTGCTGCGTACGTGGAAAAAATGGCGATGAGGATGTACCCGGCCAGGAAGAACGGTACCAGCAGGGTCAGGTACAGGGCCGCGAACGAGAGCAGGGTGGTGACCGGCTCCTTACCCAGGTGCGTGTAATCGAGCGGCAGGGCGTTAATGATGGGGTGGAGCAGCAGCACGGCACCCGCGAACCCGACGCTGCAGCCGACCAGGCGGCCGCGGATGTCCTCGTCCGCGGGAATAGGCTGCAGAGCAGCGTAAATGCCCGCCAGGCCGAACGAAAATACCGCCAGGGAGATCACGAAATAGGACAGGTTTGGCGTCAGGGTGACGTCGAACGCCCGGGTGAGCATGAGCTCCAGCACCAGCGTCGACAACGCGATCAGCAATACCCCGAAAGACAGTCTCCGCATGGTGTTCCCTTGGACGTTAGGCTCTAGGTTTCAATAAGTCCTGGGACCTAGCATTTACTGGACCTGGGACGGGGCTTCAGGCGCCGCGCTCGAGGTTCCAGGAGGCAGGTCATGGGGTCCCGGGGGCGCGATTGGACGCGGGGATTGGGTGGGCGGTGCTGCCGCAAGAGGCTTGCCTGAGGCGCCAAAGGGAACCGGAGCACCCTCGGGGTGGGCTGCTTGGGGGGCGAGTGCGACCGCCCGGAATGGCGCCGGATAGCCGAGGTCCCCGCCGACTGCTTAGCACTGCTATTCTGCGCCGCCACCTGCCGCGCCATACGACAACAATCGCGGCACAAAGGAGTCAGGACCGATGACATTTTCGAAGCGTGATCTGCTGGCCGCCTTAGCGACGGTCACTACGCTGTTTTTCGCATGGGGATTCATCACCTCCATGATCGATCCCCTCATTCCGTCCGTGCAGGCCGTATTCAGCCTGAGCAATGCGCAGTCGATGCTCACGCAGTTCGCGTTCTTCCTCGCCTACGGCGTGGTGTCCCTGCCTGCGTCGGCCTTGGTTTCCCGGCTGGGTTACGGCCGATCGGTCATCTGCGCGCTGTTGGTCATGGTGGCGGGCTGTTTGATCGTGCCGGTGGCCACGAAGGTCGAGACTTATGCGCTGGTGTTGGTCGCGCTGTTCGTCATCGCGAGCGGCATTACGGTACTGCAAGTTGCAGCCAATCCGCTGGCTGCGGCGTTGGGGCCGCCGGAGCGTTCGCATCTGCGCCTCACCCTGTCCCAGGCCTTTAACTCACTCGGAACCGTCATCGGCCCTTACCTGGGCGCGATACTGATGTTGCACGGGGGAATGTTCGGTGCGGATGGGGGAGCCGCGAATGCCGCTGCTCAGCGTATAGAGTCTCTGCGAAACATCGATACCTCGTTTTTCCTGCTCGCGGCCATGATCGTGGTCCTGGTGCTGTTTGTCTGGAAATTCCGGCACCTTTTCAATGTGGCGCCGCCGATGACGCATGAGCGGGACTCGGTGATCAGCGCGTTGCAATCCCCCTGGGCGCTGTTTGGCGCGGCGGCGATATTTCTCTATGTCGGCGCCGAAGTATCGGTGGGCAGCAACCTGATCAACTTCCTGCACCAGTCCGATGTGCTGGGCATGGACAAGGAGGAGGCCGGTAAGTGGGTGAGCCGCTATTGGATGGGCGCCATGGTGGGTCGCTTCGTCGGGACCGCCCTGTTGGCCAGGATTCGCGCCACACGGCTGTTGAGTATCAATGCCTTCGTCGCGGCGGTGTTGTGCCTGGCCGTGAGCCAGGGGGCTGGCATGACCTCGGCGGTTTGCGCGCTGGCGATCGGGCTGTTCAACTCCATCATGTTTCCCAACATCTTCACCCTCACGCTCGAGCGCAGCACGGCCTCCGCGGCGGCGACTTCGGGCTTGCTCTGCATGGCCATTATTGGTGGCGCGATCCTCCCATACCTCACCGGCGTCATCGCCGATTCGGTGGGTGGACTTTCAGGTCGGCACGTCGGCTTCCTGATCCCGATGGCGGCCTATGCCTTGATCTGTGTATTTGCCGTGACGGCAGCTCGGGCACGAGTTGTTGCCGTCGGTGAGACGGCCGGCGTGCATTAGAGAGGGAGGTGTGGGCCTCGAGTGTTTACTGCGTCGCAAAAATCGGGGCACGCACTTTCGAACTGCTCTGGCCGAAGGCCAAGCGAGAAACTCGGTCTCAATCAGATCCCGGCGGGAGTGACCCGCCGGAACCTTTCGATCACATCAACGGATTTAGTAGCGGCCGCGTCCGCCACCACCACCCGGGCCACGGCCACCGCCGCCGCCACCACCGCCACCCTCACGGGCTTTGGCTTCGTTCACCTTGAGGGCGCGGCCCCCAAAGTCCTTGCCATCGAGCGCCTGCATGGCGCGTGTGGCATCCGCATTCGACATTTCGACGAATCCGAACCCGCGGGGACGCCCGGTATCACGGTCGGTGATGAGCGCCAGCGACTCAACGGTGCCGTGCGCGGCGAACAGCGCGCGGATAGCATCTTCAGTCGCGGAGAAGGGTAGATTGCCGACGAATAATTTGGTCACGTACAAGTACTCACTAACAGAACAGAACAATGTGGCAGTACGAGGCTGCCTCCCCGGTTCGGGATTCTTTTGAGGTGGCAGGCTTTGGCTTGGGATCGCCGATAGAGGCGGGACATGGGCCAGAGTAAGACAGAACAAAGATTCACGAGCCAAGCCGCACCTTACATTAAAGCTCCGTTCCGTGCAGCGGTTTTATAGTGATTTTTGGGCTATGTGCGCTGCAATCGACGTTTGGAGGCGCTAAAACGTGCTGCAGCGTCGCTATGGAGGAGGGCGTTGGGCTGCTGCATCAGCACAGGGCAGGCCATTCTGGCAGCGTCACCGGATACTGGTTTCGTCGTGGTGCAGTCGTGCTCGACGGGTATGGCGTCATATGTTGCACAGGGCCCTGGCCGCCGCCCGCCGGGGCCCGGTTGCCATGCTCCAGCGTGTGCGGATGGGGAGGTCGTCGTCGGCGAATTGCCATGCTCCAGCGTGTGCGGATGGGGAGGTCGTCGGCGGCGTATCGCTGTGCTCCAGCGTGTGCGGATGGGGAGGTCGTCGGCGGCAAATCGCCATGCTCCAGCGTGTGCGGATGGCGCAGCCGTCGGCGGCGTATCGCTGTGCTCCAGCGTGCGCGGATGGGGAGGTCGTCGGCGGCAAATCGCCATGCTCCAGCGTGTGCGGATGGCGGAGTTTCCGATGGCGGTACCTCGTGCTCCGTCGCTGTCCGAGCCGATCTGACGAGGCGCGTCCAAGCTCCTTTAGCCTTATTCAGTCCCTTTCTGCCTGTTTGACACCGGGGCCTGGCCTTGGGGGCAGGGACTTGGATTGGGCTGGCAAGCGGCTGTCTTCCTGGCATCGTCAGTCTGGCCCGCCTCCGGTGGAGTGGCGAGCCAGGCCCAATCGCGATCGGAGCGCCGGGTGTGAGCCGCCTTCTTGCCACGTGTTTTTCGACCGCGCGCCAAGGGGGAAAGCTGTGCAACGGGCCTGCCTGCGCGGGTAATCAACAGGGGCCGGCGGGTGCGCCGAACCTCCTCGATGATGTCGGGGCAGCGGGCCTCGAGCTCGAAAGTGCTGATGGCTTTCGGCGGAGGTGTCTGGGTTCGAGCGTTAGCGGACATGGGCTATTCCTTTAACCGTGGTTGAGTTCTTGCCCTTCGCGAGGAGCCTGCGCAGGATTCCGAGTCAGGCAGACTTTCAGGTGTTGGCTTCTTCCAGTACCTCCTGCTCCAGTTCCTGCACAAACCGCCGGACTTCCCGGCGGTTGCACATGTCGCACTCCAACAATGCCCGGAGCAGGATCTCCATGTGGGAGCGCATGGCGGTTGCCACCATCAGCGGCGGATAACGGTCCAGCGTCTGGACGAAGTCATTGATCTCGTCCAGGCATTCCTCGAGGGTTCCCACTTCGAGTGTTGTGTCACGTAGAGTCATTGCGATAGTCCTTGCTTCCCCGACGACGACATAACAATACACGATTCCGACCGCTGTAAACCTTGGTGCGCTGCGTTTCTTGTTTCTATACAAACACGCAGTTTCTCGGGATTCCCTTCCGCGCAATCCTCCTTAGACTGTTCTCCAGTCGATTCACACTCACCAACATGGACGCGAGCGTCGCGGAGGATTCCGATGAACAGTTTCAATTTGACGGCGGTTGGTCACCTGGCCCGGAGGCCGGATGTGATCACGAAGGGCGATGTGACCTGCACCCGGTTATGTCTGATCGGTAATGACTATGGCGGAAAGGATGACGAGGGAGTGGCGCGCGAAGTGATCACGAGCGTGTGGTTCGTGGCCTTCGGCGCGGCCGGCGAGATTATCGCACGGCATTCGCACAAGGGAGATCAGTTGATTGTGGAAGCCCGGGTGCGGTCCAACATCTGGACCGACAAGCAGGGCGAAAAACAGTACGACCATTCGTTCGTGGTGCAGGGATTCAAGTTCGGTGCGCCCGGAAAGGTGAAGCGGGAGGAGCTCGAGGGTCGTCGCGAGCAAACATTGAGCTTGCCTCCGGCTGAAGACCACGAAAATGGCCGTGAGCGAGAGGCGCCCGACGAACACGGCGGTGTAGGGCGGGAAGGCGTGTACGTTGATGCCACCCCTGATGCGGTTGCCGAGGTGGCCGACAGGCCTCGCGGGACGGTGGATGCGCAAGGCGGCACTGGCGCCAGGAGTTCCTCCGGCGCGAATGGCTCCGAAGTGCCGCCAGGGTCTCCCGGGGAAAGTTATGCCGTGCGCACCACGAGTGCTCCGGCCTCGCCGAAAGTGACGCCGGAAAAGTCTCGCGGCGCTCGCTCGAGCCGGAAATCGACGGCTACGGTCGCCTGAGGGGCTCGCGAGGCTCTGCGTCGGCGCAACGTATCCGCGTCAGCGCAGGGTTCCGCGCCAGCGCAAGGTTCCGCGCCAGCGCAAGGTTCTGTGTCAGTACGAGGTCTGTGTCGGTACGAGGTTACGTCCGTGTCCGCGTCAGTTCACAACATTACCAGGGAGTCCGGCCGATGAAACAAGGAAGTTCTGTTTTTGCGTGCAATCTTTTGCTGGGGTTGGCTGTGCCAGGGATGGCCTTTGCACAAAGCTCAAACTCGCCTTTCATGACGGGTGCGACCGCTCTGCAAAATAACATCATGGCATGGCTTACCCCCATTGCCATCATTCTGGTCATGGTGCTGGGAGCCATGGCCATGGCTGCCCGAATGTCCTGGGGGTGGTGTATCGGCGCGATTTTTGGCATTGCCATGGCCTTCGGCGCACCGCAGATCGTCACCTGGGTGCGCGGGATGTTTGGAGTCTGAAACTATGCATCCAAACACCCGCAATCAAGGACTCCGGACCGATCCCCTGTTCGTGGGCGCAACGCGGCCGCCAATGCGATGGGGTGTGACCTATGCGGCCCTGCTCTGCAACCTGGTCTTTACCCTGGAAGTGTTTCTGCTGACCAAGAATTTGCTGACACTGCTGCTGAGCGTGCCTGTCCACGGCGTGTGCGCTCTGTTGTGTGCCCGGGATCCCCGCTGCTTTGACCTGATTTTGCTCTGGGGGCGGACTCGCATGCCCGCACTGTTGGGAAATTTTCGCTTATGGAAGGCGAGCAGCTACAGCCCCTTGGCGTTTGGCGTCACGGAGTTATCATGCTGAGCCGGAACAAGTCGGGTGCTCTGCACCGGGAATCCACCGCAGGCCGGCACATCCCCTACAGCGCGCATGTCTCTGAGTACGTGGTGAAAACGAATTGCGGCGACTACGTGCAGGCTTTTCGTGTTGACGGCATCAGTTTCGAAACGGTCGATGACTCGTCTTTGAACACCCTCGGTGAGCGGCTGAATATTTTGTGGCGGAATATCGCGAGTCCCAACGTCGCGCTTTGGGCCCACATCATCCGGCGAGCCGAGCGCCTCGTTGCGAACGTAGCGGAACGGACGGATTTCGCTGCATGCCTGGCCGCGAAGTATCACAGCAGGCTGGCGACAGAAGCGCTCATGGTTAACGAGCTCTACCTGGCGGTGTTATACCGCCCGGTGACCACGCTGGCGACCGGGGTTGTGGCTCAGTTGTTGTCGCGCACTCAGCCCGAGGCGGCCCGCCTGGAGTTGGCCGACTCACTCGACGCTTGCGCGAAGCTCGGCCAGGCCTTGTTGGCCTCGCTGGCCCACTATGAGCCCGAGCGGCTCGGGGTCTATCGCTCACGCAATGTCTGGTGCTCTTCCATCCTTGAGTATTTCGGGCTGTTGGTGAACGGCGAGTGGCAACGGGTTCCGGTGCCGCGAGGCCCGCTGAATGAGGCCCTGGCTACCACGCGCCTTCTGTTCGGTGCCGAGGCGATCGAGTATCGCACTCCGACGCGTACGCGAGTGGGTGCCGTTTTAGGGATCAAGGAGTACCCCACACCGACCGTGGTGGGGATGTATGACCGGCTGCTGTCTGCTCCCTTTCCCTTTGTGCTCACTCAATCGTTTGCGTTCTTGTCCAAAGCGGCTGGGCAAGGACTGCTCCAGAGGCAGTTTCATCGGCTGGGCAATGCCGGCGACTTCGCGGTGTCGCAGGCCGTTGAGCTCAAAACCGCACTCGATGCGCTCACCAGTAACGAGTTTGTGATGGCTGACCATCACTTCTGTTTACAGGTTTTGGCGGACATCGATTGTGGCGATCGGGTGACGGCTTCCGAGCGACTCAGGGTCTTGAATGATCGTGTTGCCTTGGCGCGCAGCATGCTTGCCGATACCGGAATGACGGTCGCTCGGGAAGACCTGGCCCTGGAAGCCGCGTTCTGGGCGCAATTGCCGGGAAATTTCGCCATGCGTCCCCGTAAGGCTCCCATTACCTCGCGCAACTTCGCGGCCATGATGCCGTTTCATAACTATCCTGCCGGCCGCGCCCAGGGAAATCACTGGGGCGAGGCGCTCGCCTTGCTGGCGACGAGTGCTCATTCTCCTTACTACTTTTCTCTGCACGCGAGCGATCCGCTGGATCCTGACGGCGGCAGCCGTAAGGACACGGGACACACCTTCATTTGTGGGCCCACGGGTTCCGGCAAGACGGTGTTCATTGGCTTCATGATCACCATGCTGAATCGTCAAAGCGCGACCCAGGTGATTTTTGACAAGGATCGAGGACTGGAGATCCTGGTGCGGGCCCTGGGCGGCGAATACTTCCCGCTGAAGAACGGAGTTGCCACGGGATTCAACCCGCTACAGCTCGAGCCAACACCCGGCAACCTGGAATTTCTGAAGGTTTGGCTGCGGCTCCTGGCCAGCACCGACGGTCGATCATCTCTGACCGTTCGTGAGAGTACTGATCTCGACCAGGCTCTGCGCGGTGCCCTGGCGCTGGAACGTGGTGCCCGCCGTTTGTCTCGACTCATCGAGTTTCTCGACACGACGGACTCGGAGGGGCTGTATGCACGACTGGCTCGGTGGTGTCACGTAACGCAGGGCGATTACGCCTGGGTGTTTGATCAGCCAGAAGATCGTATCGTCGCCAGGCTCTCGGCGAACCCGGTCATCGGTTTCGACGTCAGCGAATTTCTCGGTAACGAGGTGATCCGGCCCGCGGTGACTCTCTATCTCTTTCACCTCGTGCGCTGTCTGCTGGATGGTCGGCGGTTGGTGTGTTGGATGGACGAGTTCTGGCGTCTGCTCGGTGATCCGGCCTTCGAGGGCTTCGCCAAGGACGGTCCCAAGACCTGGCGCAAATTGAACGGGGTGATGTGCCTGGCCACTCAGAGCGCCAGTGACGTACTCGACAGTTCCATCAGCCGCACCATCATCGAGCAGACACCCACCAAGGTGTTCTTTCCCAACTCGGAGGCGGAAGTGGAGGAGTACACCGCGGGCTTCGGGCTCACCGAGCGTGAGTTCCGCCTGGTCAAAGAGCAACTCGTTCCGGGATCACGGATGTTCCTGGTGAAACAAGGTCATCACAGCGTGGTGTGTCGGCTCGACTTGCAAGGCTTCGAGGGTGAGCTCGCGGTGATTTCGGGTCGCGCCACCCAGGTAGAGCGCATGTATCAAGTGATTCAGAAGCGTGGCGCCCTGCCCGAGCAATGGCTCCCCGACTTCATGGGGTCCGTCATCGCAGGCTGATCGGGCTCGAGTTTTATCTGGAGTTCGAGGCTCATGGGGATCGGGTGTCCAACCGTACGAACAGTGAGTGGAGTATGACTATGACGAGAAGAATTTTACTGGTTGCATTGTTGGGTCTGGGTGCGGGGATGCCCGTGGCAGAAGCGCAATTCGCGGTGATTGACGTGGCTTCCGTGACGCAATTGATATCACAACTGAATACCCTGGAGCAGCAACTCGCCACTGCGCGGGCCGACCTGGCGCAGGCGAATGCCGCCTACCAGTCGACAGTCGGGGGGCGCGGCATGGAGCAACTGCTCTCGGGTACGGTCCGAAATTACCTGCCCTCTACGTGGAATGACCTTCAAGGGGCCTTTCAACCCGGCACGGCGGGCTACTCCGTATTGTCGACTGATTTGAATGCGGCTCTGAAGGCTGATGCCGTTCTGTCGCAACAGTCGTTGGCTGGCCTGTCATCCGCGGCGAGTCGGCAGGTCCAGACCGATCGGCAGACCGTGGCCCTGTTGCAGGCCGTCTCCCATGAGGCGCTTGCGAACACGAGCAATCGATTCGCCTCCTTACAACAGCTCGTCAGTGCCATAGGGAACGCCCCGGATCAAAAGTCGGTGCTCGACCTGCAGGCGCGCATTGGTGCCGAGAGTGCCATGCTCCAGAACGAGCAATCCAAGCTGCAGGTGCTCTATCAGAGCATTGTGGCTCAACGGTGGGCCAATGAGCAGCAGATGAAAGAGCAGGTGGTGGCCAGCTACGGCCAATTCTCGTCGCGCTTCCAGCCGACGCCTTGACTGCTCATCGGTGAGGCACGCCGTGGGCTTCTTTCAAACCTTCTCGACCTGGCTGAACGGGCAACTTGCCGGCTACATCGGTTCGACTACCGCCAAGGTATCCACCGCACTGGAGCCGGCTGTTGTTACGTTTGCCACGGTGTACGTCATGGTCTGGGGCTATCTGCAGTTGACCGGCAGAGTCGACCAGCCGTTCGCGATGGGGCTGAAGCGAATCATCACTCTGGCAGTCGTTCTCGGAGTCGCCCTGCGCCTGTGGCTCTACAATTCCGTCATTGTCGACACGTTTTACCAGGCGCCGGTGCAACTCGCCGCGGCAGTGGCGGGGGCTCCAAGTCCGGTGGCGACCATCGATACCATTTGGAATGCAGGTGGCACCGTTGCGGATCATCTGTTCCAGAACGCGAGTTTCTTCGGTACCAACGTGAGTTTTTATCTGGCAGGCGTGATTGTCTGGATCCTGATGGGATTGCTCTGTATCTACACCATGTTTCTGCTGTCGCTCTCGAGTATCGCCCTGTCTGTTCTGCTTGCCCTCGGTCCGCTGTTTTTCGTGACGCTGTTATTCGAGCAAACGCGCAGGATGTTCGATGCCTGGATCGCGCAATTGACCAACTACGCCTTGATTTCACTGCTGACCGTACTCGTGTCGACCTTGCTGCTGCAATTGGTTGCTTCCTATGCGAATCAGACTGCCGCGCGCGGACCGGACATGGCGACCGTGGATGTGCTGGACATGCTGCTGGTATCCGTCCTGGTTTTTCTGGTCATGCGGCAGGTGATGCCTATAGCCGCGGGTCTTGCGGGTGGCACCTCACTCAGCAGCTTTGGCACCGTGAGTCGATTCATTTTGGCTGGTTTGCGCCTTGCGCGAGTCGTCTGACCATCGTCTGACATGGAGAAGTTATGAGAATCGTGTGGCTCATTGGATGGCTCGTACTGACGGGCGGCTGTTCCTCGCACGGGGTTCGCTGTAGCAAGCACCTGCGCCCGATCAACGTATCAGTTCCAGCGGCCGCGGCGCGGAACACACAGGCAGGTCATCCGTGATGGAGGTGACATCAGATGAAGCGCTCGGCATTTATTTGCGCAATAGCGCTTCCTGGGATGACGACCGGGTTGCGCAAGCACACCGCGGCCTGCGCACCGCTTGGCGCGTCGCCGTCGCGGGATGGATTTGTGCGGTCACGGGAGGACTGTCGTTGTTCTTTCTCATGCCGTTGAAATGTGTGGAGCCATTCGTCGTGCGCGTCGACAACACGACCGGGATCGTCGATGTGGTTCCTGTGTATGAGGGCGGCATGCCGATGGATCGCGAGATCACCCGTTACTTCCTCACTCATTACGTCACGACTTGTGAGCGGTTCAATTTTGCGACGGCCGAGAGTGACTACGAGGAGTGTGGTGCATTTCACGCGGCCAAGCGCAACCAGGCCTGGTCGGCACTCTGGAACAGGAACAATCCCAGCTCCCCGCTCAACACCCATAAGGACGGCAGCACCGTTCGCGCGCAGGTGGAGTCAGTCAGCTTCTTTCAACGGGGCAGTGGAGGTACGGATCTCGCACAGGTTCGGTATGTGAAGGGTGAGCGTGAGGCGGGTGGCTCGGAGGAGCATTTCACGCATTGGATCGCGACTTTCCAATATGCCTACGCGGCCCCTTCGAAGGATCCGCGCATGCGGCGTTGGAATCCGTTGGGTTTCAAAATCGTGGAAATGATTGCCGAGCCGGAAGTCCTCGCCACACCGGCGGCAAACCGATAGCCGGTGGTAACCGATGGCGGGCATCCAACACATGGCCGGCACCCAACCGATGGAGCACCTCGAGGTCTACGGCACAACGTTTCAAGGACGGCAGGGAATAGTGATGAACACGGGATATGACAGAGCAGGGATTGTCTTACCAGGGGGCGCGTTGAGGCGTGAGTGGCGGTTCGCGTGCGGACTGCTGCTGGCACTTTGCGTACTGTGCCTCTCACACGGTGCAAATGCCGAATCGATTGGCGACACGGTCGCCGCGGACTCGCGCATCAGGGTGACTCCCTACAGCGGTGATCGGGTCTATCGGCTGGTCGGCTACGTGGGCTACCAGATCGATCTGGAGTTCGAGCCGGAGGAGTCCTTTGTCGGTTTGGGGGCCGGGGATATTGAGGGCATAGCCTTTGCCTCCCAGGGCAATCATCTGTTCCTCAAGCCCAAGGCGCCCAAGGTCAATACCAACCTGACGGTGCTGACGAATCGACGTGAGTACCAGTTCGACTACACGGCACGACCGGACCGGCCTGACTCGCATGAGCCGGACGTGACCTACGTTCTGCGCTTTACCTACCCGAAACCACCGGCCGCTGTGGATCCGGCGGGAAAGATTCAACGCGCGCTGGACAGCGCTGCGACGGTTCGTCCGCGAAACTTCGACTACTGGTATTGCGGCTTTCCGTCGTTGCGACCGATAGCCGCCTCTGACGACGGCGTTCACACGCGGCTGCGATTCGCGCCTCATGCGGAATTGCCCGCGATCTTTCTTCGTAACGATGACGGCACGGAGTCCTTGTTGAACTTCAACGTGGAGAACGGCGATGTCCTGATCCACAGGGTTGCGCAACGATTTGTGCTTCGTCGCGGCCTCCTCAGAGGTTGCATCGTCAACAAGTCCTTCAATGGAGGTGGCGAGCGGCTGGATTCGGGGACGGTGTCTCCTGAGGTGGTGCGCGTGACTCCGGGGAGCCATCCATGAACGGGTCGATCGGCTCGGATGAGTCGCTGTCGGGTCACGACGGGAGTGTAGGACGAGCACCAGCGGCGGCGCCTTCGCAGAGCAATTCCGTTCTGGGGGAGCGCAACACGCCCTCCGTCAACGGCGCGCGGTCGTTGCAGTCACGGATCAGCAATGTAATGGCCGCTGGACTCATGATTGCTCTCGGCGTCGGCGGCTTGTCCTGGTATTACGCGAGCGCCCTGAGCCGGCAGAGCCATGCACGTCAGGCGGCCGCGAGTGCAGCGGCGAACAAAGCTCAAGGTGAGATGGCCTTGCCGCCGTTGGGTGGAGTGGTTATCCCCCGTGTGCTCGCAACGGCTGCGACACCCGATATGCCTTCCGTCGCGAATGCTGACCTCGCCGCGCGAGGGCGAGCGCTGGGGACGCTTCCTCCGGGGGCGGGAAATCCAACCGCGCAATTGGATCCGACGGGTGCGATGGACCTCATCCGGCCGACCGATGCGAGTCGTCTGGGTTGGAGCGGTGCCGGAGGCTCAT
>Ga0105240_10004310_pt1 | contig 21726 bp, 13 predicted proteins | sample KBSC54metaG_FD_80426 | JGI IMG/M metagenome (GOLD analysis project Ga0105240, IMG submission 80426) | Corn rhizosphere microbial communities from Kellogg Biological Station, Michigan, USA - KBS C5-4 metaG | ecosystem: Host-associated > Plants > Roots > Rhizosphere > Soil | place: Michigan, USA... | reverse complement strand
CGATGGCGCGCACGGACCATCCCCGCCCGCTCAGATAGCGGATGAGGTGGGAGCCAATGAAGCCTCCTGCTCCGGTGACGAGTGCGCGGGTCCCGGTCATTCAGACTTGGTTGCAGCTACGGCAACGGCATAACCACCACGGCCGGGAATGAGCTTGTCGAGCAGCGAGAACGAGTACATGACCGGATAAATCAGGGAATACATGCGGTACTCCTTGCGCACCGCATCCAACTCCCGCTTGGAAGTCGGCGCGATGGTGCCCTCCATGGCCGGTGGGTGGGCTTTTTTCCGGGCCAGGAATTTTACGTACGCGAAGTTGATCGCCAGCTCGGCAAGCTCGGTGAAGAAGCGTGCATAGCCGCCAGAGGCCACGGGCGCCATTCCAGAGCCGCGCAGCATTGCCTCGAGCTCGCTGATGCGATACCCCTGCACGACATGTCCATAAGTCGCCGGCCCCATCCCTATCATGCGCTTGAGCGCGGCGACCGGCAGCCGCGTGTCACCGTTGGGTGTGGTAATGATCGCCATCCCGCCCGGAGCCACCACACGGGCAATCTCACGGTTCAAACCCTGGATCTCGCGAAAGTGCTCATGAACATCGATCACGATCACCACATCGAAAGCGCCGTCGGCGAACGGGAAACGCTCGATGTTGATATGGGCGACCGGGTCGCCCAGGAACTCCGCCATCTCCGGAATGCCCTCGCTGTAGACCTGGCCCCAGCTCCACTGGCCCCCGGCGGCGCGAAAGTGGTAGTTCATGGCCCCATTGTTGTCATGGCCGGAGATCAATAGGCAGCGCCGCCCGCGCACCGGGCCCATGAGCCGCATCAACAGCTCGACTTTCTGACGCTTCTTCAGGGACTTCTGATACATCTGCAGCTGCCACGGAAGCTCGGTAGAGCTCGGGGCGAGGTCACCTTGCGCTTGCATAAGCTCTCATTCGGCGCGTAGCGCCGCTGTATGTAGCGAGTCGCCGCGACTCGCAGGAAAGTTGGGTGAGGTCCTGACTTGCCCTTTGAAAATCCCCTGGTCCGTTTCCGCCGCAGCGATTTCGGCACTGATTTGCCGCCGGCTCCATCGCAACTCTCGTGCCATGACTGCGGCGCAGGACGCGAGTACCGAATGATCGAGCGCCATGCTGAGATACAATGACGTCCGCCGCCGTATCACATCCGACAAGCGCATGGCCATCTCGTGCCGCACAGCGTGAGTGACGTGGGCAAGCAACGCCGGCTGGTCAGGAACGATCCGCGTCGGATCTCCATCGGGCGGCAATTTCAGGTCGGCGGTATCGAGGGCCCGCGGACGCTGTGGCGTTTCCACTCGGCCCAACGATCGACAGGCCAACTGTGCCGCTCGCTCGCCCACGGCTCGCGCGGTGGTCCACTTGACACCCACCACGGAAAAAAGCCCCTGGAGGCCTCCCGCAGTGTGGTCGACAATCCGCGCTGCTCGCTCGAGCGCGACCTCAGGGCCATGGCCGCGAGCGCTCTGCGGTAGCAGTCCGCCGAACACGCCATGGACATCCTTGGCGTGCAGTCGATGGTCCCCGAGCAGCGGATTGAGCTCGGCCAGAAAGTCCGATATCTCGTCCCCGGTGATCTCCGCGGAGCGAGTCCGTTGATCGCAGCGCAGGTGGCGCGTGCCGACCAGCGTGTAGCCGTTCCAGGGAATGAGGAAGTATGTCCCGTTGGTGGCGCTCAGGCCCAGTGCGGCGGAGAACGGCAACTGACGGACCAGAAGGTTGAATGCCTTCGAGGCACGAAACAGCTGGGAATCTTTCGAGCCCAACCACTGCTCCACCCAAGGACCCGCCGCATTGATGACCACACTGGCCCGGAGGTCCAGCTCGTTTCCAGTGAGCTCGTCGCACACGCGGGCCCCGCGTACCTTGCGGCCCTGTATCTCGGGCCTCACGGCTCGAACGTAGTTGGCTACACGGGCACCGCAGGCCACGGCCTCGGCGAGTACGGCGAGTTGCAGCCGTTCCGTGTTCAAACAGACTCCGTCGTACCACGCAGCGGCGCCGTTGTAATTTGCCCCGGGGATTCCGGGGAAGAGTCTTCGAACCTCGATCGCGGGAAGAATCGCGCCTGCGGGAATCTGCTGGCCGCTGGGCAGTCCTTCGTTTCGATCGGCGCTGAGCAGATCATTCGCCCATAGCGCCGCGCGTAGAACCTGCGGGCGTCTCAGGCCGCGCGAGCTCGTAGGTAACACGAAGCGCATCGGCTGCGTCAGCTCCGGTGCAAGCCGCAGCCACTCGCGGCGCTCGCGAACGGATTCGCGCATGTGCAGCCAGTCCAACCGCTGCAGATGCCGCAAGCCTCCGTGCAGCGTGCGCAGGCTGTTGCTGGAGGTGCTCTGGTTGAAGTCGCCCGCCTCGATGAGCGCCACTTGTAGACCGCGCCGGGCGGCCTCCCACGCCGCGCAAGCGCCATGGATGCCGCCCCCGACGACCAGCACATCGTGCGGCTCAGAGCTCAATCGGATCAGATCACGCCGCATGCAACGTCTCGCAACGCCGCGGATCGATGACCCAGATCGGCAGTGAAACGGTCGCGCCAGAGTTGGAAGACCATCAGCGCCCACAAGAGATGACTGTGGTTGTGCGTGCGTGCCTCGTGCTCGCGCATGAGTTGTGCGACGTAGCGCCCGTCAAAGAGCCCATCGCGCGCGAGTTGGGTACCGCTCAACAGCTCATGCATCAAGGGGTTCCATTCGGCATTGAGCCAGTTCTTCATGGGCATGCTGAAGCCCTCCTTGCCTCTGCCGAGAATACTTGCCGGCAGCCGTCCGACAAACGCCTGGCGGAGAATCCACTTGCGCACGCCCCGATGCAACTTCAGTCCCGAGGGGATCGCCAGCGCCAGCTCGAGCACCTCGTTGTCGAGATAAGGCACGCGCGCTTCCAACGAGCTCGCCATGCTCATGGCATCGACCTTCTGGAGGATATTCTCCGGCAGGTAGAAGCGCAGGTCGCAGCGCATCTGGCTCGCCAGGCGGTCGGACGCGAGCGCGTCCCGGAGGCCGGCGCCGACGAGCTCGCCAGTCTGCTCGCAGATATGGGAGCGGAATTCCGGTGTGTACAGCCGTGCCCGGCTTTGCTCCTGGAGGAAGATCATCCATCGCATGTGCTGCCAGTGCGGTGGCAGTGCGGCGCCTTCCAGGAAGCGGCGCACCTGGTTGGCCATGCCGCGTTTTCGCGCTCCGAGGGGGAGGATCCGCGCCAGGTGCCCGATGTTGGCCCGAACGGGCCGCGGCAGCCAATCCAACCAACGTGAGCTGTAACGGTCGGCTTGATACGCATCGTATCCGGCAAAGAGCTCATCGCCGCCATCACCTCCCAGGGCAACGGTGACCCGCGTTCGGGCCATGCGAGCGACCAGGAGCGTTGGAAAGACCGAGAAGTCGGCGATGGGTTGATCGAGCTGACCTATGACCTCCGGGAGCAACGCCAGGTAATCGGGAGTGAGGACTTCCTCGTGGTGCCTCGTGCCGCAGTGATCAGCCACCGTGCGCGCGAACTGCAACTCACTGTAGGAGCTATCGCCAAATCCGACCGAGAATGTGAGAGGCGGGGTTGCCGAGACCTCACTCATCGCCGCGACCAGGATTGAGGAGTCGATTCCTCCACTCAGGAACGCGCCGAGGGGAACATCGCTCACGAGCTGTCGGCGCACCGCCGCGGTCAGTGTGTGCCGCAGGCGCTCGGCAACTTCCGGAACCGGTGCGCTCAAAGCCGGAGTCGCCGGATCGGGCAAGGACCAGAAGGTTCCCTGCCGCAGGCTGCCGTCGCGCCAGGTGAGCCAGGCACCCGGCGGGAGTTTCCTGACATCCTTGAAGAGCGTGGCGGGACTTGCGGTGTATTCGAAAGTCAACAGCTGGTCGACCCCGAGCGGATCGAGCTCGCGCGCCGAGCCGCCCGCGGCCAGGAGCGCCTTCACTTCCGATGCGAAGTAGAGATTGCCGCGATGTTGGCTGTAGAAAAGGGGCTTGATGCCCACGCGATCGCGGGCAAGCAGCAGCCGGCGCTGCCGGCTATCCCACAGCGCGATGGCGAACATGCCATTCAACCTGGCCAAGAACGCGGGACCGAGCTCGTCATAGAGGTGCGGAATCACCTCGCTGTCGCTTTGCCCGCGGAATCTATGGCCCTTGGACACCAGTTCCGCCCGCAGCTCGCGGTAGTTGTAGATCTCTCCGTTGAAAACGGCTTGCACGCTGCCGGATTCGTTCGTGACGGGCTGCTCACCCGTTTCCAGATCGATTATGGCCAGCCGGCGCATCCCGATGCCGATCCCGGGCGCCACGTGCAGGCCTTCTCCATCCGGGCCGCGATGGAGCATGACATCGCACATGGCGCGGATCAGCTCGCGCGTGGGCGTCGATCCTCTGGTTGCAACCCCCGCAATTCCACACATAGGCTTGGATCAGGCCAACCGGCGCTTGCGCAGCTGCATCCCGATCTGGTTGCGTACGAAACGCAACGGACTTTCGAGGACGGCGAAGCGCTCGCACGCCGTGCTCCCCTGGAGCAAGGTGCCCAGCAGGCTGGCCGCCGGGCGGGAGCGGTCGAGATCGATCCGCATCCGAAAACCCATCCGCCCCACTTTGGTTACATCGTGGGCAAACGGGAGAGGATCGGTGCCCGGCAGATCGCGCACACCCAGCCGCGCCGCACGTCCGAAATGCTCGGGGTAACCCCAGAATACCGGCCGGCCGCCCTCATCCCCCAGGAAGAGCGTCGGGCTGCGAAACTCCTCGACCAGTGCGCTCACCAGCCGGCCGCGGCGGAACATCCATTTGCCGGGTCCCCAGGGAATCACCCGCGGCACACCCCAGGATGCGGTCTCGGTCAACACTTCGCGAATGGGTAGCCCGTCGGGAAGGCGCCGCGTCGTTCCGAGGAGCAGCACCTCCAACCCTTCGCGGCAGGCGACCTGACGACCGCCCAGAATGAAAAGCTGACGCGCGCCGCTTACAGCGATGACACTTCGCTCCTCGTCAGTCCGGGTCATGGTCCACTGATGAAGCGCTCCCGCGTGAGTACTCGGGCCAGTCTGCGCGGAGGCATGCCAGGCGGCGAAATAGTCATCGCCGGAACATTCGGTCAGCAGCAGGAACAGGGCGGGCGCGGCACGACCGTCCTGCGCCGCTGAGAGATTCCGGTAGGCATTCGTCAGCAGCTCATCCAGCTGGTAGCACGAATGAAAGTGCACATGGGCGTCGACGATCGCGGTAACGGTGCTCATGGGTATGGAAATGCGGGGGCGCGCCGCTGGCCCTACCCACTGCCTAGAGCAAGTTATGTACCTAAACGCCCGCCCGGTCTAGTTCTCTCTGGAGTTGTTGAAGCGAGGCGACGAACTGCTCCGGTGCGTATGCCTCATCGTTCTGCGTGAGCTTGTAGAGTTCGTCCACACGCTTGCGGAAACGATCCGAGAGCCCGAGCTGGATCAGGAGCCCGTCGATACCCATTACCGCCTGCTCCGCCCCGACATAGTCACGAAACTCGCCACTGGTCCCTACGGCCACCAGCGTTCGCAGCAGCTGCCGCTCGTCCGCGGACTTCCAGGTCCGGACGGCGGCCTCGTCACATAAGCGCCTCAAGGTAACCGCCACCTCACGGCTACGCTCGATGATCTGAGCCCGTTCGGACGCGCTCGCCGCAATCAGGGAGCGGCTCATCCGCAGCAAGCCAGGCGCGGTCTGTGGGGCGAGTGCCCGGGCAATGATCCACGCCATGACGAGGTGCCCATCACTGATAGGCACGCTGCCGGGCTCGGCGCCCCCCTCGAGCAGCCGATGGCTCCAGTCGGTGCGGCGCATGGAGCTCATGTGACAGCCATAGCAATTGAAAAGCGCCAGCTCGGGAAAGGCGGCCCCATTGTTGATTCGGGGGCCTTGCAGCGTCTCCATCTCCCGCAGCGCCGCGGCCAGCTGACCGTAACTCCAGATCTGGGTCGAGGTGAAGATCGGCTTGCGGCGCTTGTAGTCCTCGTCCACCCGATAATGAGGCGGCTGGAGAGCCAGAAACGTGTCCATCTCGAAACTCAAGCGCGGATGGCCGGCCGCCATCATCCGGTGTGTGGCGAACTTCTCGGCGGTGCCGTAGTGGCAGGACAGGCACAGCTGCGCCCGTTGCCGCAGGTCGGCGGTGGGATACATTCCGTGCGCAACATTATCCCGGTAGCTCGTGCGCTTCGACGTATGGGTCGCCAGCCAGGACTCGGACCCGCCGTGACAGGCTTCGCAGCCGATGCCATCGGCGAGCGAGAACTTCTCGCCACGCTGTTGCGGGGGCACGTTGTCGGTATGACAGTCGAGGCATTCCTTCGCCTGCGTAGGATCGCCGACACCCAGTTTCGCGGCGATCTGCCGCGACTTCAGCGAGCGCAAGGAGGCGAACGCTTTCGAGTGCGCATCCAGGTGCGACCAGGTCACATATTCATTCAGCAGGATATCGTAGGTGTTGCTGGGAGTGACGGCTCCATGACATACGGAAGATGAGCATGATGTCACTCCCAGATGTTTATAGTTGACCTGCGCGTCGCTCATGGAGGCCACTGCCAGCGCGCCGAGCGCTGCTGCAATCCGCGTCAGTTGGGATGCGCGAACCATGGCTTACCCTCCGAGTCGAGATAGAGTTTTTCCGCCTCCTTCAAGGTGAGGGGGCGCGAGCCGATGCGGCCGAACACGGCAATCTGATGACCCGTCTCATCCGCTGCCCTGTCGCGATCGAGTCCCTTGGAAAGCGCCAGCGCGGGAGCGTTGGTGCGATAACGGGCGATCACTTGCGGCTTCGGCTCCGGGCTGAAGCCGTAGAATTTGGGCTGACTCTCCGGTGAAGTGAGTTGTACCACGGTGAAGCCATCGTGCCCGTTGGCGAGGTAGGCGAACAGCGAGGCATTTGTCGATCCGACGACGACATCGCGGACATCGCTCACGGTGCCGGGCTCCGCCCACATCTGGTGGAGCCGCATCTGCTCGGGCTTCTCGATATCTACGATCGCCAGGCCCTGCTTGCCCGCGGCGACGTAGGCGTAGGTGCGCGCCAGGTATACACGATGCGCATCGTCGAAAGGGATCACACTGTTGACCAGCCGGGGGTGGCGCTTGTCGGTAATCTCGATGACTTTCAACCCTTGCGCATCCGTGACAAACAGATAGCGGAACTGCAACGCGGAGGCCCTGACATCCTGCAGCGGCACGACACTCTCGATCTCGGGGTGCAGCGGGTCGTCCAGGTTCAGGATCACCAGGCCGGCATCGGCCGCCACGTAAACGTAGTGCCCCCCGACAGTCAGGTGGCGAGCGCCTTTGAGAACCCCGTTTGGATTCCAGGTCAAAGCCCGGCGCAGGTGGTTGTTACGCGGATTGCCGTCGGCCAGGGTGTTGACATCGGTCAGGATGAGACCTTCCCTGCTGTCCGTGATGAGTGCGTAGTTATAGATCGGGTGGAACGGTTGCTCCAGGTTCTCGTCCCGCATGCGGTGCCCGGTGTTGCGCGCCGGATGAATCGGCTGGTCGGTGGGCAGGGCCACGCAGGTGGCGTCTTTGGACGCAATGCGTGTGTCATGTCCCAGCGGGCTGGAAGGACCGGTCAGGATCGGCTGGCTCACTCCTTTGTTGGCGATACTCGCGACATCATAGACCTGCATCCCCCGGTGGCCCTCCGCTGCATACACATATTCTCCGCGCAACTGCAGGCAGCGGATCGGCGCGCCCGCGTGATCGTGCGCCATTTGCAGTTCCTTGTGCAGCTCCTGGTGATGCCGATAGTTATCCGGGTACGCATATTTCTGCAGGTAGCTGCCGATGACCGCTTGCGGTTCGTCCCACTCGGTGACCTGCACCCCCGTGATTCCTCCAGCGGTCCCCAGCCACGCATAGTAACCAATGAAGTTGACGAAGTTCGTCCCTTGCAACAGCAGCTGCGCCATGATGGCGTTATTGTCATTCGCCGCCGCAAGATGGCAGTCATCGCAGGTTTTCGTCTCGGTCACGCGCTCGGTGTGCGGGTAATGGGGGTTGAACGCTTGTGAGCTGTAGCCGCTGGCTGCAATGGGCGGTTGCTGAATGTAGATGTGCTCGCGGTTGATGTTGGTTGAGGACACCACGAGCGCCGAGCTGGAGCGCACGGGCGCGATCCGGCCGCCATCGGTTGGGCCACGCTTGCCGAGCTGGAACATGTCCTCGCGTGCCACCTGCGGGTTGTAAGTGGCATACACGCGCGCCTCCTTGCCTTCATAGTGATGGGACGGCGATTTCCAATTCGAGTCGGCCGGCAGATGACAGCCCGCGCAGCTCGTGGTCCACGAGGTGTGACACGAGTAGCACTCCATTTTGTTTGCATCGTGAGCGCGCTCGCTCGCCGGCACGCTCACGCCCCAGGCCTGGGTAGTCGTGTTGGTGCTCATGAGCTTCGCGCGTGCGGATTTTTCGTTGTAGTCGCTCGAAGCCGGAGTGACGCTGTCCTTGACGAGGTGTATGCGCCACTCGATGCCGGGGGTTACCAGTGAGCGCTGATACAGTTTGCCGTCACGCCATTCGAAGCGCTTCTTGCCATCCGGGTTGCGTAACAGGGCCAGATCCGTGCCGGTCGGCGGCGCGGCGGGACCCGAGGTTCTCAGGTTTGGATACGCATCCACGGTGCCGTGGCAGTCGATGCAGGCGATCTCGATGGCCTGCGCCACCTCGCCGTAAATATACCCGTTGCTGTGGCTGTCCTGGGCAAAATGGCAGTCCACACATTGCATGCCCTTTTCCATGTGGATCGAGGCCATGTGGACGGTCTTCTTGAACTTCTGCGGATCGTCGTCCTTGACGATGTCGCCTTTGGCATCCAACAGGTTGCCATGACGGTCGCGCTTGAAGATGGCCCGGAAATTCCAGCCGTGGCCGTGATAATCGGCGAATTGGGTGTCATGCAGCTTCGGGTTGAGCTCGCTCACGTGAGCGAGGAAATCCACGTCGGCCCACTTGCCCCTCGGCGCCGCGCCCTCGGGATTGCGCTCGTTGATCGCCCGGATCTCCTCCGGGGTCGGATACTTCTGTTGCTCGGGCCACATGGCCGGCGCGTCGGCCTCGTAATCCCACATGGTGTAGCCCATGAAGGTGTTCATGAACACGTTGGGCTGGTGCATGTGGCACGTCATGCACTGGCTCGTCGGAATGGAGCGCGTGAAGCGATGCGCGAGCGGGTGCCCCGACTCGTGCTTGGGAATGACTGGATCGACGGAGCGGCTCTCGCCCATGTTACCCGCCTTGGCGTAGGGGCCTGAGTGCAACGGATCGCGGTCATTGGCGTAGATCACGTGGCAGCCCGCGCAGCCGGAGCTGCGATAGTCCCCGGGCTGATCATTGGTGCCCATGAACCACATGTCGGGATCGTTGAGCCGGGTTTTGTGGATGTTCAACACGGGAATGGAGACTCGGCCGCCGGTGCCGTTGCCCCGGTTGGAGACGTGCAGGTCCGGGCGCCCCGGCTCGTTCAAAGCCTGCACGCCCCCGGTGAGATTCGGCAATGCAATTTCGGGGAAACGGTTGCCGGTGGTGCGTCCGCCGGATTCGAACACGCGGAAGATGTCCGGTGTCGGCGCGGACTCCCAGTGTGGGAAGGGCAGCAGGCTGGGAAGCACTCCGTGCAGCGATAGCGCACTGGCCGGGTCGGGTAGCAGCGGACCCTCGATACCGGCCGCTTCCCCGTTGGCCGTATACGACTCGCCCAGGATATAGCGTTTGAATGGGAGGATGCCGTTGTTATAGGACGCGCCGCCCAAGAACATGGCGTTCGTCGACATCAGACTTCGAACAGCTGCGGCGACGATCGAGCCGTGGCAGGCGCCGCACGCCTGGTCCGCGACCCGGTAATCCGCGGGATTGACGAAGCGGATGAATTCCGGTGACTCCCGATTCAGGAGGGTATAACTGCGCTGTGGCTTGGCGCTGTGGGGGTAACCCCATTGCTCGGGGTAGCGAGGCAACACGTGGGCCAGGTCGCGCAAGCGCTTGTACTCGAACTCCAGCCGGGCCAGGCCGCGCTCGGGAATCTGACTCGCGTCCCCGCCATGGCAGTCGGTGCACCCGAGTTTCACCGCCGGATTGTCATGCATGCTCAGTCTGTCGGTCTCAGTGTGGCACCCGAGGCATCCCACACTCTTGCGGTCGATTTCCGCGAGCGGCTGATCCGCCGGAGCGGGCGGGGCCATGACATGGGCCGTGGCGCCCCATCCCGCCGTCGACAGCAACAGCGCGAGCCAGAGGAGCCATGGGTTGCGGGAGTGTTGCATCACATCAGCGCTCAATAAGTCAGGATGAGATTGAAGAAAGCCGAGAATGGGGCCGCGCCTCCAGTCAGCGGCCGGGTTGCGGCGGCCGCCAGCAGCCGCGCGGCGGTCAGACGCAGAATGATGTTTTGCGAGTCCAGGGGGCGGTAGAAAAGGTCGCAAGCGACATCGGTGCCGATATCGCCGCCTGCAATCGGGCGGCCGAGGATCGCTGTCAACGGCGCCGTCTGGTCGAACCACAGGTGATTGGCATCGACCGACAGCCGTAAGGCCGGCGCCAGATCCAGATCCGCGCCCACTCCGACGAGGCGCAATCCCGGGTTGTCATAGTTGGACTGGCCGGGGGCTGCCGTGGAGCGCAGGTCGGGAAACAAAGAGTCGCGCACCTTGAGGTTGATCTGATTGAGCACCAGCGGGAGCTGCTGATGGATGAAGAAGCTCGAGTCCGCCCCGGCGAACAGGGCACTCTGGCTGATGGCATCGAAGCCGTGCGCGGTCTTGTCGAAGGGATTGGAGTCGCCGGAGGCGTAAAGTCCGGAAGCGCGCAAGCGGATCCAGTCGAAGTCGCGTGACAGCTCCACCGCGCCGAAGTGCGCCTCCACCCGCGCGTCCTGGATCCCGAAGGCGCTCTTGCCCTCGACTCCCAGGACCTCATAGAGGGAGGCAGTCAGGTTGAACGAGCCGAGATGGCCGTCGACGCTGTAGCCAAAGTAGCCCACGTCATAGTTGTGTTGACCGTTGCCGTCGAATGTGGCGGGGGCGCCAGGCGCCTGGGCCGCGACGATCTGGGTGCCGCGTGTGTGATTGCGGTCGTAGATGAGGATGAATTCGGACGTGAGCCCGGGACGCCCGAGATCCTGCACATAAAGATTGGCCAGCAGAATGTCGTTGGCCGGCAGACCTGCGCCGAACTGGTCCTGGCGGGCGGCGTTCTTGGGGAGCGGGCGGAACCAACCGATGTTGTATTGATACGCGTCGCTCGCGCGCGTGCCAAAAAAACGCACGCCAGCCGGCTGGTCCGCGAGCACGAAGCCACGGAAGTCGCTGTTTACGCCCTGTACCCCGATACGCACGCTGTCGAAGTCGTAATTCGCCGATACATCGCGCAGGTGCTTCTCGACGAAGAGTGCTTGCGCGCCGAAAGTGTTGGCGGTGACCGACTGGCCGTTGGTTCGGGTGGAGCTGTAGTTCAATATGGGCGTGAAGCGCAATTGCCAGTCGGGCGGCTGGAAGACGGTGTCGCCGCGATAGAGAACCGCATCGAGGCTGACGGTCTGGCTGCCGAAGAGCTGTTGCCTGGGATCCAGGAAGGGCGCGTTGGCCCCTGCGGCCGCCGGTATGCGCCGCGGCTCGAACAGCGTGTTGGAGGTGGCGGTGCCGGAAAAGAACCAGTTGCCCCCGAAGATCGGCCGATCCAGCAAGGGTCGATCGCCCTTGATGGGATTGTTGGTCGCGTACGGGTTGGTGACGTTGTTGCCGAACCCAAGCTTGTCGATGATGCGCCAACGGTTGCGTGCCGTAGGGCCCGCCACGCCCGCCAGGCTGGGTGTGGGGAGGCGATCGGGATAACAGTCGACTTCGCCGTTGTCGCGCTCGATCACCGGCTGGCCGGGACGGCGGCGGAGGGGCTTGTTCGCTTCGGAGCCGCAGCCGGAGTTTGGGTTGAGGGCTGGCCGCGACGTGGCAGCCGCGGGCTGTGCGGCGGTCGCTGTCGCTGCCGGCGCAGGGTGCGCGCCTGGCTCCCCGAATGCGGCCGGAACCGCCGCAGACAACAACATCAGCGCACCGCATACGCCGCTGGTAAGCCCTCCCCTCACGGCGCCGCCCGCACCGAGATGCCTTCGCTCCGCAACCACGGTCCACGCGTTGGGATGTGAAACGGATGGCACATCAGGCAATCCGAGGCGACTTTCGCCGCTGTACCAGTGCCACCGTGACACTCGCGGCAGCGCGTGATATCGGGCAGGAGAATGTCCGTGGCATGTTTGGACTTCGGCGCACCTGTGTGACACGAGACGCAGGTTTCCGAGATGTGGGCCGCGTGATCGAACCGCGCACGCGGCATCCAGGTCGAGGTCAGCCGTACAGGTTGCACCTGCCATTGCTCCAGGCCGGTCCTGTCGGGCACGTGGGTCACTTCGTGACAGTCGGCGCAGACCCGCTTCTCCAACAGCTCACGGGCGATCTTGAAGGTTTCCGTGTCGACCCACTCCCGCGCCCGGCGTTGCTCTCTGTCCGTGAGCGTGCGCTGCTCGTTTCCCGGCCTCCTGGCCTGGCGGCCGCTCGCTGCAGAGGCCGCCGTGCTGGTTTGCACCAGGTACGCACGACTGAAGTGCTCCCGGAGCGTCTTGTACATGCCGGGTAGATCCCCGTGGGGTACGCCGCTGGTGGGGTCGTGCTCGTCGAACCGCAGGCTGTGGCAACCACTGCAGTGGGTCTCCATGCGTATCGGCAGCATTTCGCGCCCGCTCGAGTTGGGTCGATGGCAGTCCTGGCAGCTCAGGACCCGCTCTCCCGTGGGTGACTTCACCCCCTTCGGGTCGAGATGTTGGGCGTGCGAGAATTTCAGATGGGAGTGCTCGACGAACTGCTCCGGCTCATTGCGATCGAGGCGCACGGCATGCCACGACGAGGCGAGATCGTCATTCGGCGCGCGGGTGCTGGCGAGCACGGTGATCCGGAATTCCGGGTGGTCCGAGCCGAAGTCCGTGACGTCCGCCACCTGGGTGTCGGGCTTGCGGTGCTTCAGGTCGGCATGACAGTCGGTGCAGAGCCTGGGGTCGCGCTGCACGAGGGCCGCGGGTTGTTTGTGCTCGAGGTGACAGCCCGTACACTGCGTGCCGCGAAACAAGGCCACATCGTTGCTGCGGATGTCGACGTGATGGGCCACGACGGCGTGACAAACAAAACACTCCTGGTCGCGGACAGGCTCGAACGGCTTGACGTGACAGGCATCGCACCGCGTGCCAATGGATTGGTGAGCGGTGTGCAGAGGTCCCGGCGACCAAAGGTTGTCACTCGGAAGGAGCGGCGTTTCCCGCAGGGACTCCTGGATCCCGGGCATCACGATTCCGCAGAGCGGCAGCAGCAGGAACAACGCCGCGAAGCCGAGTGACAAGGCCCAGGACCAAGGGCTCATCCGAGGTCCAGGCGACGACGCTTCGCCGTGCCGGTCCGCAGCGCCGGAGTCACCCTCGTCCGAGGCCGGCTCTTGCACCTCGAGGATGACGGCTCGCCGCGATCGGGAGGGATGCACCGTGAGCCGCGCGGCGCCAATCTCGATGACATCGCCCGGGTTGATACGGCGCGGACGGATCTCCCGCCGGCCGTTGACGAGAACGGCCTTGCCGCTGAGCGGGGCGATCCGCAGTCCGCCGAGCGCGCTGGTGATGACGACGGCGTGCTGGTACGCGACTCCCGGGGAGCTCAGCTGCAGATGTTGATTCGGCGCGCGGCCGATGGTCAGCCGGCGAGCATGTATGAGAACTCCACGTGCCTCGGCGGCGCCCTTGGGCGCACCGCCGACGGAGCTTCTGCGCAATAAGCAAAACCTCACGTTTCACCAATACAAAAAGACGGTGATCACGTGTGTGCCGAGCGCTGCCAACAGCGCGCAACACACCGGCACGTGAATGAAGAGCCACAGGCGCAGCCGGGCGGCGAGCGTCGTCTCGCGACGGAGCCGTTGTAACAAGGCGGCCTTGGCGCCAGCGCATTCGAGCAGATTCTGAAATGTCGCCCGCGTTGTCTCATCGTGGGCGGCCAGGCGCATTTCAGCCAGCTGCTCGATGAGAGCGTGGTTGTCGAAATTGGGGACGAGGTGAGCTGGCTGTACCGCCGCTTCGGTCCCGATCATGATGTAGGAGCGATCGCGGCCGCGCAGCTGCGCCCAGAAGCTCGGATCGTCCAGGTCGGTGCGACGGATCGAATCGACAATGAGCGCCTCGACCCGGCGCGCTCCCTGCGCCATGCCTAGGGAGCGCTGGTCGAGCTCCTCGATCTGCTGCAGCAACTCCTTACGGCGCAGATTACCGCGCTGCCGGGTCATCAGTCCCGGATAGCGCACGTAGGCATAGACGCCCCAACAGCCGCTGAGAGTGACGACGCACATCAACACATACGTGACGGTGTGTACGTTCGCCCCGAAGTGCATGCCGCTGTGCAAGGTGGCGATGATCAATGCCGCCAGCCCGAGATAGACATGCGCCGAAAGCCATCCAATGGCGGTACCCATACGTGAGTGAAAAGCTCGTTTGCGGATTCCAAACAGGGACAGAAAGACGACCAACACACCGGCGATGGTGCCGAGGGTGTAGCCGAGCCAGGTGCCGCCGTTGGGCGGTACACGGGGCTTGTCCAACATGTAGGCGGTTATGGTCGCGATCGTTACGAGAACGGCAAGGGTTCCGTAGCGGTAGTTCCGGTAGTTGACGAATGACTGATGCACTGGCTGCTGCTGGGCTCATTGTTGAGTCGCGGCCGCTCTTCCCTTGGCAAGCTTCAGGACGTCCTCCGCATGGATGCGGATCGCCGCTCCGGTCGGACAGGCGCGGACACACGCGGGACCCCCTTTCAGCCCGGCGCAGGAGTCGCATTTGACCGCGGTCTTCGCGACCTCCTTCGGCGCACGGCGGCCGATCCGGCTCAGCAAGCTCGCCTTCGGGGCGACCTGCGCGAGTTGGATGACGCCGTACGGACAGTTCTCGACACAGTTACCGCAGCCGATGCAGGTGTCCGCGATCGAGACTTCGCCGTCGGGCAGCCGGTGGATGGCATTCGGCGGACAATCCTGCATGCAATGCGGGTGCTCGCAGTGCCGACAGGAAGTGGGCAGATGCAATGAGAACAAGGACGGACCGGCGCTGCGGTCCAGTCGCGACACACCGTCGTGTGTGGCGGCGCAAGCCTTCTCACACTGATCACAGCCCACGCATAGGTCTTCGTCGATGACGAGCACGCTCGTGGCTTCGCCCAACCCGTGCGACATGAGATAGGAGAACACTTTGCCGGCCTGAGGCTGGGCTTGCATGTGAGCGTGATGTGCGAGCTGCTGCGCCGATTCGGCTTGCAGCTTGGCTTTCACCAGTGGGTCGGCTCCCAACAGGCGCCGGAATCGCACCTGATCGATGCTGAGTGCCTCGGTAGTGACCGTCGCATGCGCGCTCATTGAGCGTACGGATTCGCCCGCAAGACAACCGGCAGCGTCCAGATAGGCCCCAGCAGCTCCGTAGGCAATGACGGCGTCCCGATCCCCCGTCTTGCGCGTGAGTGAGACGGAGCCGCTGCGGATGAGGTAGAAGCGCTCGAAGGGCTCGCCTTGTTTGAAAAGGGCCTCGCCTGCTTTGATCCGGTGCAGGCGTACCCCTTCGGAAAGGGCGGCAATCGTCTGCGGGCCGGCGTGCGGCATGAGAAAGACCCGCAGCGCCCGCAGGGCGTAGACCTTATCGACATAATCGCGCACCGATTGCTCGGAGCGCACCAGCTTGCGCATCGCGCTGTGCGGGGTTTCCAGGACGACGCAATCAGCCCCGGCGACCGCGCTCGCCTCGTGCGGACGGCCCGAGATCAAGGCCATCTCACCCAGCAGCTGTCCGGCACGCAAGGTCATAGGCGGACCGTCGCCCGCGCTCAAATGCACCTCGCCACGCAGTATGTTGAAGACGCTGGAGGAATAGACGCCGCGGGTGAAGAGCTGCGTACCTTTGGCTGGAATCAGGATCGTGCTCGAAAGCATGAGCTCCCGCAGGGCGAGCTCCTTTACTCCGCGGAAGGCTCGCACGGTGCCATGGATCTTGCGCAGCGTGCCTTCGACATCGTGGCCGTTGCGCAGGCGCCTGAAGACCGACGCCAGGATCTCGTGGTCGGCCGGCCTGACCACTCGGCCCAGGAGATGCTCGACCACCTCGTAGCCCTGGTTCATGGCCTGCTTGATGAGCGGAAAGCCGGCCAGAGCGCCGATCACATACAAGCCCGGGACCGTGGATTCGTAACGGCTGGAAAGCTCCGGTGCCGCATCTGGCGCATCCGAGAGAAATTTCGCGCCGGCTCCTTCGAGGAGGGATCGCGTCGGCACCGCTCCGAGTCGGGCGATGATGCGGTGGCACGGGATGCTCTGCTCCCCGGTCGATGAGTCCACCTTGATGATGTAGGGTGCCGGCGCAGCGCTGCCGGGAATGCGCGCGAGGCTCTTGGGCTTCGCTTCCATGACGCAGTGGATCTGCCCCGCGGCGATGGCTCGCATGACACGCCCCGCATTGCCTTCCTTGGCGCGCGGAAATCCGGTGCCGCGATTCAGGATGGTGACGCGGTTGGCCCGGGCGAGCGAAATGGCATTCTCGATCGCCGCATCGCCCGCGCCAATCACAATGATCCGCTCACCTTTGAGCGCTTCCGCCGACTCGAGCGTGTATTGCACACAAGGCAGATCGCCACCGGGGATGCTGAGCTGGCGCGGGTTGCCTTGAACTCCCAGCGCCAGAATGACGTGCCGGGCGTGGACGGCGGCGCCGCCCTTCAGACGCAACACGAAGTTGCCTCGTGTACCCTCGATGCCCGTTACTTCGGAGCGATACCGGATGTTGATCCGGCTCGTCTGGATGGCCTGCCGCCACGCATCCAGGATCTCCTCCCGGCGCCCCGCGGCGAACGCCACGTCGCTGCGCAATGGCAGAACACTCGGCTCGGCCATCACGTGCTTGTGATGTTGGTACTGTTGGACAGTGTTGGCATGCTTTGCCGCCGACTCGAGCAGGATGTGCGACATCCCCTGCTCGGCCGCGCGGGCGGCCGCGCTCAGCCCGCCGGGGCCGGCTCCTACGACGGCCAATTCAAACTGCTCTGCACTCATCGGCGCCCTTTCCCCAAAAAAATCCTGGTCAGTCTCAGCCTGGCAGTCGTGCGTCCCCTCGTTACGGCTGCCGATTTCACCCCCTTTTCATAGGCTGATACACGCCGCGGAGCTACTCGCTTTCAGCGTGCGGGAACAGTCTGACGCAATGTGCTGCAGATAAGTAGATGTGTCAGATCGGAGACAGCGGAGTGTTTTCCCGAGGAAAGCTAACATCGCGCACGGGCGCAATGTGCCGAAAGTCCCAGGTGTGTCGGCTGGAGCCAACACCGGCAGCGACATGGGGGGCGACGAGCTACTCGAATTGGGGCAGAACGTCTCTGGATCGGAGCTCGAAGCCCGGTGGCGGCGCCGGTCTGCGCTCCGCCACGACTCACGGACGGGATCACAATGTGATCGAGACTGTCTTCGTCTCCGTATAAGCTTCCACGCCCTCGCGACCATGCTCGCGTCCGAGGCCCGACTGTTTGAATCCGCCGAACGGCATGGTGAAGTCCATCCCCGCCCCTCCGTTCACGGAGATGCTTCCGGCCTTGATGCGGCTGGCGAGTTTGTGAGCAATGCTGACGTTGCTCGTCCAGATGTACGCCGAGAGCCCGTAGGACGTATCGTTTGCGGTACGAGCGACGGCATCCAGGTCGTTATCGCGGAAAGGCAGTGCGCACACGACGGGCCCAAAGATCTCTTCGCGCATGACCGTCATCTCGGGGCGCACGTTGCTCAACACCATCGGGCGTACGAAATAGCCCTTGTCGGGTAACGATTGCTCGCCACTGATGATCTCCGCGCCCTGCTCACGCCCTGAGCGGACGTAGCCCGCCACGCGCTCGGCCTGCTGGGCCGAAACGACGGGCCCCATGAACGTGTCAGACTCGACCCCGGGACCGATCTTCAGGCTCTTCGCCCGCGCCACGACTGCGGCGATCACTCGATCGTAGATACGCTCGTGCACAAACAGCCGCGATCCCGCAGCGCAGATCTGGCCGGTGTTGAAGAAGATGCCGTTCGCAGCGGCGGTGCTGGCGGCCTCCAGATCGGCATCGGGAAAAATGAAAACCGGAGATTTCCCGCCCAACTCCAGGGTGACGCGCTTCAACGTGCCCGCGGCGGCCACGAGAATGGACTTTCCGACCCGCGTGGAGCCGGTGAAGGCGATCTTGTCGACCTCCGGATGCTCCACGAGCGGTCTACCGGCCGACTCGCCCGTGCCCGTCACGATATTGACCACTCCAGCGGGGAAGCCGACTTCCTGGATCAGCTCGCCCAGGCGGACGGCTGACAGGGGTGTTTGCTCGGCCGGTTTGAGCACCACCGTGCATCCGGCCGCGAGCGCGGGCGCGATCTTGCCGACGGCCATGCCAAAGGGCATGTTCCACGCGACGATCTGCCCTATCACGCCGATCGGCTCCTTGCGCGTGTAGGTGTGGTACTCGCCCGGAGTTGATACGGGAAGCGTTTCACCCGTCAGGCGCATCGGCCATCCCGCGTAATAGCGCAGGCATTCCACCGCCTTCGGGATGTTCCACATCTGGGCTACCCACAACGGCATACCGTTGTCGAGAGTCTCCAACATCGCCAGCTCTGCCGCGTGCGCCTCGATGACATCAGACAGTTTCCAAAGCAACCGAGCGCGCTCGTTGGGTGAGGTCGAGCGCCAAGGTCCCTGGTCCAGGGCCTGGCGCGCAGCCTTCACCGCCGCATCGATGTCAGCTGCCGCACCGGCTGCCGCCTGGGCGAACACGTCACCCGTGGCCGGATCGAATACGTCGAGTACCTTGCCGGACGCGGCCGGGCGCCATTTCCCGCCTATGAGCAGCTGACGAGGGGAAGCACTCATGGGCGTACCCTCAAGATTTCAGCCCGCTGCGGTGGGCTTGGTAGACCTCGCGTAACGAAAGCGCAGATCGTCCTGTGATCAACTGCACGTGATGCGAGCAGACCGCGAAATAGCCTTCGCCAAGGGCGCGCTCGTAAGACATCATCTCCTCGCTCGCCCATGGACCGCTGCGCTCGTGAAAACCACCTTCCACGTAGCGCCGAGGGATACCGGCGGCGTCAAACTCCGCCTGCTTCTCCTCGTGACTCACGACGACATATTCAATCGGTCGCCCGCTGATTTCCGAGGCCAACCGGGCTGCATCGCGGAACGACAGCAGCTCGGGACCCGTCACTTCGTAGGTGGCGCCCTCGTGTCCGGGATTCGTCAACACGCACGCGGCGGCGGCCACGCAGTCCTTCTTGGAAACGAAGGCCATGCAACCCTCGCCCGCGCTCGAAGTCCAGCGGCCCGTGGCGATGGCGATGGGGGCGATCATGGTCACGATGACTTCCGCATACTGACTGTCACGTAAGATCGTATAAGCCATGCCGGAGCGTTTCAAAAGCTCCTCAGTGTACAGATGGTCGGCGATGACGAACGCAGGACTGCGCGGATGAATTCCAACACTGGAGGTATAGGCAATGTGCTGCACACCGGCCGCCCCAGCCGCCTTTATCGCCGTGGTGTGTTGTTCGCGCCGCCGCTCGCCGACATCGAGCGTGCTGATGAGCAGCATGCGCTTGCCGCCGGCAAAGGCAGCTGGCAGCGACTGAGCATCGTCGAAGTCGCCGTAACGGACCTGTGCGCCACGGGCTGCAACATGCGCGAGACTCTCCGGTCTGCGAGTCACCAGAATCAGCTCGGCGGCCGGCATTTTCTGCAGCAACAGCTCCGTCACCATCTGGCCGAAGGCTCCGGACGCGCCTGTTATGACCGTACTCATGACTCTATTGCCTCGAGGTCGCGGGAACCCAGTTACCGTGAACGCCGGATCGCAGTCGCATCGGAACCTTGATGCGCGCGATGGGACCCTTCTCGAGGTGCTGCGCCTCGGTGATGTGGAACTCTGCCTCGTTCCGATCGTGCCGGTCGACGATATACCCGAGATATCCCTCATGACCGGGCTTGCGCGACGGGATATGAACGTGCTCCTGCGCTGTGGATGCGGGACCGACGAACAGGCTGCTGAGCGCGCCGGTCTTCACGTTCAGACGCGTGATGGTGTTGAATCCCGCGCCAACCGGGCCCGACAGGATCGGTGGACCGGCGCTGAAGTCGAGTCGCATGTAGTAGGCGATGTCGTAGTCGACCATCAGGTCCTTGTCGGCCACGCGCGGGAAATCACCTGACGGAGCCAACACCTGCTCCTGCGGCATGTCGCCCGGCTTGGCGAGATCGAATGTCCAGCGCACCAGATTGCCGCGTATGTCTTGCGGTTGGATGTGCAAGCCGCCGGCCTCGCGCATGAAAGCAAATGGGGCGACGTCGCTTACGCACATATCGACGTGGACCCTGTTTCCCTCCGTGTAGCTGTTGATGAAGTGGAACACCGAGCACGGCCGGGCGCGGAACCAGCGCATCTGATCAACGCGTCCGGCGCGTGGCATGATCCCGATGAAAGTCTCCTTCGTAGCGTCCCAGGCCCAGTGGGCCCCCCCTGCCTTGATGCGCTCCAGGTCGGCGACAATTGGGAAGCCGGGGAAGACTGCGTGCTCTTTCGTGACGACGAAGTCGTGCATCAGGGCGCAATACGGCACCTGGAACCAGTCCTCGCGGACCAACTCGCCGTTGCGGTCCGCGACGCAATACGCCACGTCGCGGCTGGCGAGCCCGGAGGCTTCGTAGCCGAAGAAATGGAGCTCACCGGATTCGGGATCCAAGCGCGGATGCGCGGTCACCGTTTCACTCCGGAGCCGGCCCTCGTAGCTCCACTCCCCTTTGGTGTCCAGCGTTACCGGATCGACTTCCCAGGGACGGCTGTCCTCCTTGCATGCGAGCAGGCGGCCGCCGTGGAAGATCGGTGTTGTGTTGGCGACGCCCCGGCCCTTGCCGCGGACGCTGGGGTCGTCAGTGTAGGGATTGCGGTAGGCGCCATAGAGCGCGCGCCGCGCCTTGCGCTCCAGCTGCCAGCGCTCGGTGCGCACATAGCGCTGTCTGAAATCGACGTGGCCGTTCTGGAAACGGAACATCCGCACCATGCCGTCGCCGCTGAGGAAAGTGTCCCAGCCCAACTTGGGCGGGAACTGGGGGTCCGGCACGGTCTGGTAGTAGCTTCCTTGCAGATCATCGGGCAGCGTCCCTTCGATGACCAGGTCGTAGATTTCAGCCTCGATGCGCGAGGGCGCATTGTGGCCGATGTAGTCCATTGCTTCAGGGAATGGTGCGGTCATATGAGTACCCATGAGACGAGCCGACCGGATTCGCGGCGCTTGCGCACCCTTGGGCCCGCTTCGCGAGCCAGTGTCTCGAGAATCAACAGGTCGGTGTGAGTGGTAAGTCCGGCGATGCGCCGGCAGCCGTTTTTGACGAGTCCGCGCAGCGTGCCGTACCAGAGTTGCCCCGCGTCACCGTCGACGGGCAACATGCGTGCGGCGGGAAAGCTGGCGGCAAACGCGTGTGCTTGCGGGAACCAGTTGTTATAAACGACAACATCGATCGAACCCGGCGAGGCGAGCGCGGCCCACGTATCCGCGGTCAGCCCGCCCCCGCTGGGGATTCCCTCCCTAGCCGCTCGGTCAGCGGATCTTCCCGCCGAGAAGGCCAGCGCT
>Ga0105240_10004309_pt1 | contig 21733 bp, 21 predicted proteins | sample KBSC54metaG_FD_80426 | JGI IMG/M metagenome (GOLD analysis project Ga0105240, IMG submission 80426) | Corn rhizosphere microbial communities from Kellogg Biological Station, Michigan, USA - KBS C5-4 metaG | ecosystem: Host-associated > Plants > Roots > Rhizosphere > Soil | place: Michigan, USA... | reverse complement strand
TTCCCCGCAAGCTCGATCAGCTTCACAAAATAATCGTTGTCTTGCTTCCGTTTCTCAGCATCGGCCGCGATATGGTCCTGCGAAGCCTGCAAGGCGGACACCTTCATCTGATAACGCGCCAGGGTTTGTTTAACGGTTTCGATCTGCGCGTCGCTGACCTTATTGGCATCGAGAGTGGAGCCCCGCGTGGCCCCGAGGATCATGTTGGTGAATCCCTCCTCTTTCGCAAAGCGCACGTTTGCTTCGCTGAACGGACCCAGAATCCCCAGGCGCGGTTTCCACTCAGCCGCTCGCGCCACTTGCCGTAATTGCGTGGATGCGGCAATGCCGCCCAGAATCGTCCGTCTCGTCAAGTCCTAACCTCCCGGCCGGCCGAGGTTCTAAACGCAATTCGGTCAACCGGCATCCATCATATGCCAGTCGACCAGCCATTAGGGTTTTGATCCGTTTCGCGAGATGAAAAGGGCGGGTGAAGACCGGAGGATCGATCGATTCACCCGCCAGGGCGAGCATTTTTAAGTCGCGCAAGATCCTCCGACTTGCAGCGACGTGCTCACTGACACATTGGCGCGAGCGATATTTTTGTTTCAGTTGGTGAGTACCAGTACGGGCCCCGGATCTCTGGCCGGTTATGGTACCAGATATCCGCTTCTCGCATGAACGATTGCACCTTGCGTTCCGGGCGACTTCAATTGAACTTCCACCCTGCGTTCGCTGCCGGTTTGCCCTTCAGGCGCAGCGTAATAGAGCGTGTACCGTTTCCGGAGAGATCGGATGGCCTGCTGAAAAGATGGCCCGGCAGGCCCCGCCAGCACCACTGTACCGCCAGTCCTGTCGGCCATGGGGCTCACTGCCCGGGCATTCCCGATTACCAGTTCGCTCAGCACCGCATTAGACTTCCACAATTCCCGAACAGTCGCCTGGGAGTTGCCGCCCGCTTTGTCCGTCACAACCAGCACAGCACGCCGGCGACCGCTTGACGGCTCCACGCGGAACCGAACGGCCGCGGCGGCGGCCGCGCTTTCCACATTGGAATTCCCGCGAAAGGGAAGTTCCAGCACCTTGAGCAGTATGGCCTCGTTCACTTCGCCCAAATTCGCCAAAAAAGGAGTGAATTCTTCCGCGTCCCGCTGGAAGGCCATGACGCAGACCCGGTCCCCCGTTTTCAGTTCATGAAACCCCAGTTCAACCGCCCGAACCAGCTCAAGGAGCTTTCCTTTCATTCCGCCCGAATGATCGAACAGCAGAATCAGGTCCAGCGGTTCCTCCTCGAAGCTGAAGGCGGAGACAGGCTGCTCCAAACCATCGTCCAGAACTCTAAAATTTTCTCTGGTCAGCCCTGCCATGGCGCCGCCGGAAGAAGCGACTGCTTCCACGTCCACGCGAACCAGGGCTACACTCGTTTGGAATGTTGGCTGGGGTTCCAGCGCGGGAGAGACGAGCGCAAATAAAACGACCGCCACGCAACACGCCCGCAGCGTTGCTCCGGGCGTCATTTCAGGATGTATCCCCTCCAGGAACCGCAGCGGTCGCATTGCACCAACGGCAGAAAGCCGAGAAATCTCTTACGGCGGCGGTTCGGCAGTAAGGGAGTTCGGCAGCGCCAGCAACTTCGGTTCAGCAGCAAACGCTGGAACGCGAAGAGGAGAAATGCGGCGGCCAGGACAGCGGGCACCGGCCATGCGGCGCGTATAAAATCGCTCAGGATGAACCTCGAAGTCCTTAGATTATCAGTATGGCTTTATCGGGCGTTTGTCCCGGAAAAACACTCAATCGAAAGTAACTATTTCTTTCTGACACTCGCCCTCTCCGTGAAGCGGCGCGCAACTTGTGACGCTAAGAGCGAGTTCACACACCTATGTCTCCGTCGGGCAATTCGCAACTGGAACCACGCACCTGGCGGCGCTTCGTGCTGTTCCTGCTGATTCTCGTCGGAATGCTGCTTTGTTTCTCTCTGATGCTTCCCGCGCCCGAGCCAGGCACCTTCGACCGCCGCCAGGCTTCCGATTAGCCTTTCAAACAATCGAAAACTGATGATCGGGGCAATCCACGCGCACCTCGGCAAAAATCTCTTCTATTAAGCCGGGGCCATATTGCGCGAGGAACGGAACAACTGAGTAGAGCCTTTCCTGAAGATGGCCGTCGGGAAATACCAGACCGCTTAGATGCATTGCATCCCTCTTCGCCTGTTCATTCTTCGCGAAGATTTGCGACGCGGTCTTGCGCGTGATCTTGCTCACCTGGTATTCAATTTTGCGGCGGCTGGTAGCGAGCGCCGCGACAAGCGAGGGGTCGAAGTGGCTCAGTTCCCCCGCAAAGCGGTCCAGCGCCGCCTCGACCGCGTTCCTGGTTTCATCCAGGCTCTTCGTCAGGCGCGCAGGAACAAGGCGCGCCGCCATGGTTTCGCAGAACAGGTTCTCGCGCACAAAAAGGTCTGTGGGCGCCAGCCGGTATTTCGAGAGCCGTCGGCCGCTCCGCTCATCTATCAGGGTGAAACCCGCTCTCGGAAACGCCACAGGTTGCCTGCCCAGCAGCCTTTCGTAAAGCACCTGAGACTGCGCCAGATACGCGAGCTCAGCCGGACCGCCGACGTAAGCGGCCGTGGGGAACAGATAATCCTGCATCACCGGGCGGAGCAGCGCGTTGGGGGAAAGTTCCGGCGCGCGTACCGCAATTTCCGAAAAAGACCATTTACGACTACCTGCCGATAAGCCTTCGGGAGATCGACGCAGTGCGATGCGATGCCCATTCTCAAGTAGGAAAGCCAGCGATGTCTTGCCGTCCACCAGCACCTGCGCGTGATAGCCACGGTCAACCAATTCCTTACTCCGCCCGATGAGCGCTTCAGTCAGCTCCGGCATCCGCTCCACTGCCTGTTTCATCAGAGGAGCCGCGATTTGCCGGAGCGCCGGACACATGGGATCGATAAGGATCAGGCCGTAAGGCGCAAACAGTTCGCCTATTAACGCCGCAAACGCCGAGCCCATGGTCCGCTCATTTGTGTAGGCTCGTTCCACCAGTGCGCACGCTTCATCCGCAAAGGGAAACCCCTGTAACGCTTGCTTCAGTTCATGAATGGGCGGATTCGCGACAGGAATTTCGCCAACCGGGCGAGTTCCATCCGGCAGGGGTGAGGTTGTCCGAAGCCGGATGGGCCGGAAATCGGCTCCGAACACGTCCGTGTGGTCTACTTCCGCAAAGTCATGGTCTTCGGTGGCCAGCCAGAACATGGGAACGGCGGGCACGCCATTCGCGCAGAGTTCTTTCGCAATGCGAATGGCCGTCAGGGCTTTGTAAACGGTGTACGCCGGGCCCGAAAAAAGACCCACTTGCTGACCGGTGATCACGGCCACCGTACCTGGTTTGGCCAGCTTTTCCAGAGAGGGATTCAGCGGGTTTATTTCGGCCAGCGCCTGAACGACGCGGGCGCGCCGGTCATCGGGAAAATCGAATTCCGCAGCTTCGGCAATCGCATCCAGGCTATTCGGTCGCCAGGCATAAAAGTCGCTCACCCGATCAAAGCGATAGATCAGGTCGGTAAAGAGCCGCGAAGCATTGGGCAGTTCCGTCTGGCGGACACACGTACACTGCATGGACTTGAGTCAGGTTACCAGATGTTCGGAATGGACTTAGCGCTTCAACAACTCGTCGCTATTTGCGTGAGAACTGTTGGAAAGCAGTGTTCCGGGGGTGATACGGCGGGCAATGTCGTTGTAGAGGACAAAAACCATCAGCATCATCAGGAATATGAAGCCCAGTTTCAACATGGCTTCCTTCAAGTTCAGGCTGATGTCCCGACCCATAATCATCTCAATCAAAAGGGTTAGAATCATTGCGCCGTCCAGGATCGGAATGGGCAGGAGGTTCAGAATAGCCAGGTTCAGGCTGACCAGACTCATGAGCGTGAGAAATGCGGCGGGGCCTTCACGTGCCGCCTGTTTCGCCTGTTGAGCGATACCGACTGGCCCCTGCAGGTTCTTGGCGGGCATGCGCCGCTCGATAATCCCGCCGAGCAGGTCGACGATCAGCATTCCGTACTTGCGATTCTGGCGGAGGGATTCCTGCAAAGCAGCCGGGAACGAAAGGCTGGTTTTCTGGATGTGCCATTTGATATCGGGCGAAACACCGATCATCCAGCGCGGCGTGCCGTCCAGGTTTTTGAAAACCGGCACCATTGCGACTGTGCGCACCACTCCGTTTCTCCGGAACTCCACTGTGACTGGTTTGCCGTCGCTTTTGCGGATCACTTCGGGCAGGGTGAAACGAGAGTGAATCGGCACGCCGTTCACGCTGAGCAGCAGGTCGCCCGGCTTCAGCCCGGCTGAGGCCGCCGGCATTCCCTCCTTCACCTCGACGACTTGTACTTCGTTGCGGCCCGACCAACCCGCGTCGCCCAAACCCGATTTCTCATCGAGCACCGGCGTGACGGATGTGGAATACACATGCCCCTGCCGTTCGTAGCTGACCGTGATCGGTCTGGCCACACTAGCGATTTCCGAGGTGATGATGTCTTCCCAGTCGGGATTCTCTTTCCCGTTCAGACGGACGATTTTATCTCCCGGCTGGAGTCCCGCCTTCGCGGCGGGCGAATCCGGCATAATATGCCCGATCACGGCCCCGTTGTCGTCGATGATCTTTTCATAGCGGACCATGTACAACCCGGTCAGTACCCCGATGGCCAGAACGATGTTCATGAAAGGTCCCGCAAAAGCCACAATCAGCCGTTGCCACCGGGGCTTTCCCATCAGCCCCTTCGGGTCGAGGGCGCCTTCATCTCCCGGTTGATCTCCGGCCATTTTGACGTAGCCGCCGAAGAGAAAAAGTGAGAATCGGTAGTCGGTATCTCCTCGCTGAAAGCCGAAAAGCCTCGGCCCAAACCCAATGCTGAAGATCTCCACTTTGACGTCGAAAGCCCTCGCCGCCCAGAAGTGGCCAAGTTCGTGGACCAGAATCATCACGCCGATCAGGACCAGCAACCACCAGATATCCGCCAGAAAATTCATAGCAACCGTTCCTTATATTCCCGCCGGGACAGCAACCGGGTTTTGCGCGGAGGAAACTGCCGCCGGAGCAAACGTCACCCGATTGGCGTCAATCAGTTCGCGCGCCATTCTGCGCGCCATCTCATCTGTTTCAAGCACTTCCGCCACACTCGCCGGCTCGCGGCTCGGCACCGCTTCCAGCGTTTGCGCGACTACCCGCGCAATGGCCGGAAAGCTGATTCGACCCTCCAGAAAAGCCCCCACCGCGACCTCATCGGCAGCATTCAGAATACAGGATGCGGATCCGCCCATTCTTAACGATTCGTATGCCAGGCCAAGCAGGGGAAATTTGTCGAAATCGGGTGCGTGGAACTCCCAATTTCGTGACTCTCTCCAATCGATCTTGGGAACGGGCGCATGGGAACGTTCCGGCCATGTAAGGGCGTATTGGATTGGCATCCGCATGTCCGTCGCGGATACCTGTGCAATTACCGTCCCGTCCTCGTATTCGACCATCGCATGAACGGTGGATTGCGGATGGACCACCACCTCTATGTCGGCGGGTGCGAAATCGAACAGCCAATGAGCCTCGATCACTTCAAAACCCTTGTTCATGAGCGTCGCCGAATCGATAGTGATGCGATTGCCCATCTTCCAGGTAGGATGATTCAAAGCGTCTGCCGGAGTCACGCGGTCCAGGGCTTCCCGGGGCGTGATCCGAAACGGACCACCTGAAGCAGTCAGGATGAGCTTGGTTGCCTCTCGGCGGAGTCCCGCCCTTAGACACTGATGAGCGCCGTTGTGCTCCGAGTCGACCGGAATAAGCTCGGTCCCATGGCGCTTCACTGCGTCCATAACGATTTTTCCACCGGAAACCAGAACTTCCTTGTTGGCGAGGCCGATGCGTTTGCCCTTGCATACAGCGGCGTACGTGGCCTCAAGCCCGGCTACTCCCACGATCGACGACATTACGGTATCTGGCTCAGTGGCCACGGAAACGGCGATGCGGGCCTTCTCTCCGCTAAAAAGTTCTGTATCTCCCGATTTTGGAATCAGTGCCCGGAGGCGATCGACGTCCTGAGATTCCTGAACGACGGCCACTTTGGGGCGGAATTCCTCGATTTGTCGTGCCAGAAGCTCAATATTGCGGCCCGCAACCAGCGCGAACACTTGAAAACGCTCAGGATTTTGTCGGACTACGTCCAGCGTGTTGGCGCCGATGGAACCAGTGGAGCCGAGAATGGTCAGAACGCGGGCAGGCATATCGAAAAAGGCGAAGGAGGAACCAATCCGAATCGTATCACATAGCAATACGACTTAAACGCTTACCGGACTGTAACGTATTCTGTTGCTGAGACTTACTGTAAAGACCCAAACCCTTGCGGGCGCCGGGGAGGTTGCTTCAGGGGTCTTTCAGTTTAGAGGTTAGTCTCGCTTTGGTGGGAGTTATTGACCTCCCCGGCTTGATTCCAATATTAGTAGGAATTGAATTTGGAATCAACTAAAAAATGGATATTATTTTTGGTACCTTGTGCGATTGAGCACCTACGCCTTCACTTCCACCCCGGTCAGATCCTCTAAAACCTTGATTGTAGAGCAGATATCCTCATCGCCGTGGCCGGTCGCAATGGCTGCCTGAAACATTTGGCGGGTCAGAGCGGTGAGCGGCAGGGGCACGTTGAGCTCCGCAGCCGAGTCCAGCATGAGCCCGATGTCCTTGTGCATCCATTTGACGGAGAAGTTAGTGGTGAAATCCCGGCGGAAGATAAACGGCGCTTTGTACTCGATGAGGCCGGATTTCGCGGCGCTGTTCGTTAGAATGTCGAGCATCATGGTCGGGGCGATGCCGGCTTTGGTGCTCAGAACGATACCCTCGTTAAAGGCCTGAAGAATGTTTGAGAGGACGAGGTTCTGGGTCAGCTTGGCATGAAGACCGGCCCCGGCTGCGCCACAGTAGTAGAGCTTCTTACCCATGACTTCCAGAAACGGCTTCATTTTTTCAAATACCGATTCATCGCCGCCGATCATAAAGGTGAGCGTCCCGTTAGTGGCTCCCGGCGTGGAACCGGTGCAGGGCGCGCCAAGGAAGTCGATTCCCTTTTTCGACAGCTCGTTATGTATTTTCACGCTGGCAGACGGGCTGATCGTGCTGGCGTCCACTACGACCAAACCCTTTTTGCCTCCAGCCTGAATTCCGCTCGCGCCCAGAATGACGTCCTCAGCCATTTCGGTATTACCCACGCAGAGAAAGACGGCCTCAGCGTCCCGGGCAACCTCCGCCGGAGTCGCGCACGCCTTCGCGCCGGCTTCGGCGGCCAATTGTTCGCCTTTTGCGGCGGTGTGGGACCAGACGGAAACTTCATGTCCAGCCTTTAAGAGGTTGCGCGCCATCGGGTAACCCATCAGGCCCAAGCCAAGAAATCCAAGTTTTGCCATAACAGGAATTGTATAAGGGTGGCTATACTGGTGCCGGGAAAGCACCTAAACACATGAGCGTCGAATCACTTTTTCTAAGTGCCGCCTCGGGCAGCCTGAAGCAGCTCAGCGACCGTATCGGAATTTGCCTGGGCAAATTAACAGAAGACCAGATATGGGCGCGCGGGCATGAAAACGAAAACGCGGTGGGGAATCTGGTACTGCATCTGAGTGGGAATGTGCGCCAGTGGATCATTTCCGGTCTGGGCGGCGCTCCGGATATCCGGCAGCGGGACCGCGAGTTTGCGACCGAGGGCGGCATGGCTGGCGACGCGCTGAACAATTTGCTGCAGACCACGATGGCGGATGCGATCGGAATAATCGACGGCCTCTCGACCGAGCAACTGGTGCGGACTTATCAGGTTCAGAACCGGACAGCATCGGGCGTGGAAGCGGTGTTCAGAGTAACGGAGCACTTCGCGCAGCACACGGGTCAAATTATCTACGCGACGAAAAATCTCACCGGTCAGGACTTGGGTTTGGTAATGCCGAGGGCGAGGAAGTAGGACGCGAATTTAGACGTTCGTTCTCTTCAGAGATGTGACAAGCGTGGAGCTGAGGGCAGGCGCGGCTCCCTGCCCGCGCGCCGCAGGCGCATACACAACTTATCCGCTGGATAGGCCGTAAGCAGGTCTGCGCCAGTGGTCAGCTACTCCGCGGGCAGAATAGCCCGCCGTCGTGATCCACGATTTGCAGTAGATGCTTTTTGCCGCCAGGTCATTCGGTGCGGTTCGTGGCGGCTCGCACGCATGGCGGGCACGCCGCCTCCATGGATTGCCAAGCCTCGCCATGCTCCAGGCTGGCCTAGAGCAACTTATCGGGTGTGATTGGTAAATCCCGAACGCGTTTTCCTGTCGCGTGGAAAATTGCGTTTGAGATCGCCGCGCCGGTTCCCGTGATGCCGATTTCCCCCAAGCCCCGCGCGCCGACCGAATCCAGCTTGAAGTCCGGAATATCCAGGGCCGACGCGTCGATTTCCCCGATGTCCGCGTTTACCGGAACGTGATATTCGGCCAGATTGGCATTCGCGATCCGCCCGTAGCGCCAGTCAACCTCGGTTTCCTCGTACAGCGCGAGCGAAATGCCCCAAACGATTCCGCCGATGAACTGGCTGCGCGCGGTCTGCTGATTCACAATGCGCCCCACATCGTAAACCGCTACCACGCGATTCACGCGGGTCATGCCAAGGCCGCGATCCACAGAAACTTCCGCGAACACGGCTCCGAAAGAATGACAGGGTGTCTGGAGCGGGTCGATCAGGGGCTCCGTTACGGCGCTGGCCTCCACTGGCTCATTCCGGTTGCGCTTCAGAATGGAACCGAAGTCCTGAGAACGTGACCGGTCGGACTTGAGCGCCACTTTCCCATCGCTGAAATCAACATCCGTCGCGGGAGCGCCGTAAACAGGCGATGACCGGTCCGAAACCGCAAGTGCAATCAGCTTATCGCGCGCCGCTTCCGCTGCCGCTTTCACGGCGGGCGCCACGCTGGCGGTGGACATGGAGCCCGCCGAAATCGGAGCGGGCGGCAGGTTCGTGTCCCCCAGGCGCGCATCAATGACCGATGCCGGAAGCCGCAGAACATCTGCGGCAACCTCGGTCAGAATCGTGTAGTTTCCCGTTCCGATCTCCTGTGTCCCGCTGGCTACCAGCACACGGCCATCCGGTTGCAGGCGGACCAGGGCGGCAGCGGGCAGGTTCTTGCCGGGATATGTTTCCGTCGCCATTCCCCAACCGATCAGTTCATTCCCCCGAATCATGGAGCGGGGCTCATGGTTGCGCTTCGACCACCCGAACGCGGCGGCCGCCCTCTGGTAGCATTCACGCAGATTTTTCTCGGTGAAGGGCTTTCCCGAGTGTGGATCCGCCTCCGCGTAATTTTGCAGGCGGAGCGCGAGCGGATCCATCTTCAGCGCAAATGCCAATTCGTCCATGGCGACTTCGATTGCATACGTGCCGGTTGCGACCCCGGGTGCGCGCATATAGGTAGGGGTTCCGAGATTCAACGGCACCAGACGGGATTGCGTAGAGATGTTCGGGCACGAATACATCACGCGAGTCGGGAATGCGGCGGATTCGAGGTAATCCTCAATCACAGAAGTGTTCGAGTGAACTTCATGCCGAATGGCCGTCAGCTTACCTTCCCGCGTTGCGCCGAGAACAACGTGCTGATACGTCATGGGTCGGGCTCCCACGGGGCCGAACATTTGCGGCCGTTCGAGGACGAGCTTTACTGGCCGCTTCACTTGTTTTGCGGCCAGCGCGGCCAGCATCGTGTGTGACCATACCTGCCCTTTGCAGCCGAAGCCCCCGCCCGTAAACAGCGAAATCACGTGAACGTTCTCTTTGGGAATGCCGAAGATTTTCGCCGCTTTTTCCCGCACGCCGCTGATGTGCTGAGTTGCATCGTAAAATGTCACGCGATCGCCGTTCCAGAACGCGACGGTGGCATGGGGCTCCATCGGGTTGTGATGCTGAATCGGGGTTGTGTAAACGGCATCGATTTTCAGCGCGGCGCTCGCCAGCCCCGTGTCGACATCGCCCCAGCTCTGATCTCCGGGTTCTCCGTTGTGTTCCGACGGATATGAGGTTTGAAATCCGGCCAGGAAATCGAGCCTGGCCGGCGCCGTCTGATAATGGGGCCGCACCAGCGATGCGGCGTACTTGCTCTGCTCAATGGTTTCCGCTACTACGACCGCGATCGGCTGGTTTTGATAAAAGACTTCCCGATGCTGCAGGAGAGAAATACGCCGTTCCGGCGCGGGCAATTTGATGGCATTGAAAGGCGTAATCACCGCGACAACGCCAGGCGCGCGCTCCGCTTCAGCCGTTTCCATTCGCGACACGCGTCCGCTCGGAACGGTGCTCATCACGAGCGATGCGCAGGCAAGATGAGGCGGACGAAATTCCGCGGAGTATTTCGCCGCGCCGGTTATTTTTGCCCTGCCATCCACGCGCGGCAGCGAATCGCCGATCCGTGTCATTCGAGGCCTCCGGCAGTGCCGAGAGCACGCGCGACGGCGCGCCTCGCCAGTTCCACCTTGAACGCGTTTTGGCGATAAGGTTTTGCATCGGCGACAGCGTCGTCCGCCGCACGGGCGAACAACTCCAGCGAGGGCTTCCGCCCTGTCAGCGTTTGCTCGGCGCGCTGCACGCGCCACGGCTTGTGAGCGACTCCGCCCAGCACAATTCGCGCGCTGTGAATGGTTTCACCGTCGGTGTCGAGCGCCGCCGCGACAGACACCAGCGCAAACTCATAACTCGCCCGGTCCCGAATTTTTAGATAGCACGAATGTGCCGCGTAAGGCGAGCGCGGCAGATCGATGGAAATAATCAATTCGTCCGGTTTGAGGTTTGTATCGACTTGAGGTGTGTTGCCGGGCAGCCGATGAAAATCGCCGATCGGAATGCGCCTCTCTCCGTTCGGTCCCCGGACCCGCACGACGGCATCGAGCGCCGTTAACGCCACGCACATGTCGGAGGGCTGAACCGCAATGCAGTCCGGGCTTGCGCCGAAAATGGCATGCATGCGGTTCAAACCGCCGATTGCGCCGCAGCCTGTTCCGGGAGCTCTCTTATTGCATTGAGGAAACGCGACATCCATAAAATAAGGACATCTCGTCCGTTGCATCAGGTTGCCTCCGTTGGTTGCACGATTGCGCAACTGCGGAGATGCCCCGGACAGAATGGCGCGCGCAAGCAGCGGATACTGGTATCTCACCATCGGAAAATTAGCCGTATCGCTGTTCCGCGCAGCCGCTCCCAGGCGCAGGCCTCCGTCCGGCTGCGGTTCAATTGCCGCGAACCCCGCGCGGTTGATATCGATCAGTTCCGCCGGCCTTTCCACACCATTTTTCATCAGATCGATTAAGTTCGTTCCGCCCGCCAGGAATTTGGAGTTTGGAGAGACAGCCTGGATGGCGGCTGTTACGTTCATGGGTCGTTGATAGTGAAACGGATTCATCGGCTGGTCTCCTGTTCCTCGGCGATCCTGACAGCCCGGACGATTTGAGGGTAGGCTCCGCAGCGGCAGATGTTACCGCTCATTCTTTCGCGCACTTCGCTGTCCGTGAGATCCACTGCGCCGAGTTGCGCGAGATCTTTGGTTACGAAGCTGGCGTCGCCGCGGCGGGCTTCCGACAGAAGAGCAACAGCCGAACAAATTTGGCCTGGCGTGCAGTACCCGCACTGGAACGCGTCCGCATCGACAAACGCGGACTGTACGGGATCGAGTGTTCCGCCCTTTCCTATGCCCTCAATGGTCTCGATCCGATCACCATCGACGCAGGCGGCCAGGGTCAAACAGCTGTTGATCCGGTTCCCATTGAGCAAGACCGTGCAGGCGCCGCACTGGCCATGGTCACAACCCTTTTTTGTTCCAGTCAGGCCTAAATGTTCCCGCAGCAGATCCAGCAAGGTAAGTCGCGGATCTATCGTCAGGTCGTGTTTCGTATTGTTGATGCGAACCGCGACCAGCACTGTTTGGGCGGGCGAAGCCGCCTCGGCCGGGGCCGCAAGCCCGGCGACGGCGGCTAAATCCAATCCCGCGGCAGCTGAGGCCGCGCCGAGCGCAGACACGCACTCCCGTCGTGTCAGATCAGGCACGGGCGGGCGAAGATCGTCTTCTAATGAACCGTTCATTGGAAAACCTCATTCAGATTTATCGGTGGCGGTCAAACCCGATTCCAGATATGTTTCCGGGTCTTCATCGAAGCGATGTTTGCAGGTATAGGAACAGAAGAAATAGCGCGCGCCCTCGTAATCACTCACGATCGACGTTTTCGCACTGTCGAGCCTGGCGCCGCAAACAGGATCGGTCACTGTGTTTTCTGACATCATTTTTGCTTTGTCCGAAGCGGCCCGGAGACTACAGATTGAAGCACGTTTTTTGCCAGCCATGGCTCGCGAGACGGGGGCGGGAGCGGGGGCGGGGGCGGGCTCCGGCAGTTTGGATATCCTCATGCCTGATTGATTGCAATGAATCTGTCGGTGCCGGAGGAGAGGCTTGCGCGATCGGAGTTCTGGTACTTCGATCCGGCAAAATGGCCGGTCTATCGGCAAGTGATCGAAAAAGCTCAGGCACTCGGAATCCCATTTTCGATGGGTGGTGGTTTTGCCCAGATGACATACACGGGCTGGCCGCGCGAGGCCAGAGACGTTGATCTTTTTGTGCTGCCCCCCTACCGCGACAAAATGATCCGAATCACCAGGGATGCGGGGCTCGATGACTACTACGATGACAAACCGTACGATCGTGAGTGGATCTATCGGTCGGCAAAAGGCGACGTGATTGTGGATCTTATCTGGGCGATGGCGAACAAGCGCGCGGAAGTAGATGGCGCATGGGTTGAGCGCGGGCCGGAAATCAAAGTGGACGGAGTGCGCTTTCGTTTGATTCCGCCCGAAGAACTGCTGTGGATTAAGCTCTATATCGTGCAGCGCGACCGATCCGACTGGCCCGATGCGCTGAACCTGCTCTATTCGCGCGGTCCCGAGCTGGACTGGCGTCACGTACTTACCCGGCTCGGCGCGGATGGTTCGCTGCTAACGGGGCTACTGGCCGTCTTTTCATGGCTCTGTCCCGATCGCGCGCGCCAACTGCCGGATTGGCTCTGGGCGGAAAGCGGTCTCACATTGCCACAGTCGAGCGGAGGTCTTGATCTGTCGTCCTCACGGGCGGACCTTCTGGATTCGCGCCCCTGGCTTGTTCCCGCCATGCAGATGAATGGAGGAGAGTGATTGTGCAAATAGGCACGATGAACCACCCGGAACGAAATATTCTTGATGAGATCGCGTGGATGGGAGAAATGGGTATGGATTTCATCGATCTCACGCTGGAACCTCCGGCGGCGGCATCGTGGAAGGTCAATACGACGGAAATCCGCCGTGCAATCGAGCGCCGGGGGATGGGCATTGTGGGGCATACGGCCTGGTATCTGCCGATGGCGAGTTCGGTTCCCGAAGTGAGGCAGGGCGCGATGGCCGAGTTGCGCCGCTGTCTTTATAAATTCGGGGAAGTCGGCGCGAGGTGGATGAATATTCATCCGGACCGGAATACACCGTGGCATTCACGGGACTTCTATATCGCGGGCAACATTCAGACGCTTGAAACTCTGCTGCCGGACGTCGCGAAATCAGGAGTTGGGCTGATGCTAGAGAATCTGCCCGGTGACTACAATTCCGCGGCGCAACTCGGCGAGTTGCTGGACCGCATGGCGGAACTGCATTTGCATCTCGATATCGGGCACGCCAATCTGCGCGTGCCGTCAAATACAACAGAAGAGATTCTGAAAGCGTATGGCGCGCGTCTGCGCCATGTGCATCTTCACGACAACAGAGGAGGGGACGCTGACCTTCACATGCCGCTCGGCACCGGTTCGGTCGACGTACGGCGGGCGGTCCGCGCGCTTCAGGCGTGCGGGTACGATTCGACGATTACGCTTGAGGTATTCACTCCCGATCGACACTACCTGACCTACAGCCGCGATCTTCTGCGAAGAGTGTGGGATGAGGTCAGGTACGAGCGTTATTCTGATTAGCGCCGCGGCTACTTTGCCGATTGGCGCGCCGGCGGGCTGCTTTGGCGATGATAGTTGGAAAATGTTTGCACTTCTTCAGAGCGGCGCGAAAATATCAATATTTTGGCTCGCACCCGTTGCGAGAAATGGCTGGGCAGCCAAATATTGGCCTCCACCGGCATTTGCTCCAGTGTGAATTCAGTTCCCGGTTGAACGCGGGCAATGAACAGGCCAAATTCTACTGGCCGAAATACCTCTGCCTCGACCTTCACCCATTGGTACTGCTGGGTATCGACCCACATGGTTCCGCGCATACCGGTCAGCACTTTCGTGTCGCGGCTGGTGGGCTGATAGCCCGGCCGGGGCGTGGCGCCAAGAACAAAGCAAAGCCGCCCGTTTATTGTTTCCTGCCGAAGCAGCCTGAAGTTGAAGGCCTTCACCATGTCCTGCATGAGCGCATGGTCTTGCCGGCGTTCGTTCCGATACTGGTCCAGGCGCTTCTCTCGCTCTTCGGGTGTTTCGTTTCGTCGGTGCTCAAGTTCCTGCTGAAATTTTTTTTCTTGCTGCGACAGTTCGTCGGGTGACAGCTGATGGCCATCCGACGCGATGAGTTTGTTGTAAGGCGAGCCTTCCAGCATGACAACCTCGTACGTTTTCCGCGTGCTCTTGCCACCCTTGGTGGTCACGTCGGTTTCCGTGAAGCTGTATTGCGGCGCGGCGGCCCAATTGGCGTTGGAATTTTGAACTGAACGCTGCACGATCTCCGTCACATTTGCCGCCGCGGGCGCGGCACCGAATACGGGTCTCAGCAAAAGGGCCAGCAGGATCCATCGGGGAGACCTACGAAGCGGTAAACGCACGTTCGCAGCCATTCCGGATCTCATCATAAGATTTAAACCCGCTTGCCCGGCGAGATAACGGGGCGCCATACGAGCGGCAAACAACCACAGCTCGTATGACGTCATCCGTCTCGCCGTTCCTAAGACGATCTTCGCCACTGATTCTCGCCCGGCGGTCAGGGTCAAGCTATCTCCAATGACCTCTATGAAACCGATATCGACCGCCCCGACGCTCCCAAAACGGTTTAATCCAGACCGCATTCGGGCGAGGAGGTCTGATCCAACGGCCATCGAGCCAAACCCATTGACCGTCGCGCCAGTCGTAATACCCGTCTGTCCACACATAACCGGGTCCCGGCGCGATGCCCAAGGGGCCGACCACCCGCGGTTCCGGTGGCCCGACCGTGATGCCGGCGCGATAGTAACCATGTTCGCAACCGACGGTCGCAAATGAACTCAGAATGAGGGATAAAAATATAGCTGTTTTACGCATTTTTCCCCTAAACAGAAACGAGGTCCCTGCCTGAACGGTACACGGCAGGCCAGTCTGAGCGCGCCGAAATTCCGGGGTGGCTTACGTCAGCATCTCTGCTGGCCGCCCCCGAGCGCCAACATCGCGCAGGTTTGGAGCGAACACGCGGGCAAGCGACAGCACTTCGATCCGCAGACCCTCGGGCAGTTCCTGCAACCCGGCGGTGCGGCCGTTCTCAAATTGAACGGCATCCCGATAGCTGTTGACGTTGGCGCTGGTTTGAACGAACTTCACGCCTTCATCCTCCTCAATGCCGTACCGTCGTTGCAGGTGGGCGGGTATGCCTCTCAAAATGAGGTCCGCCCCCGGAGGCATACAGACCACGGTCTCCGTTATCTGAGATCCCTGTTCCGCAGCCAGGGCTATGCTGCGGAAAAAATGTTTCACCCTGCCCCAGGCGCCGTTGCAGACAATTTGCTCGACCGGTTTGCACTCCATACGCACAGGTGATCTCAAGCCCATCGAGCCGGTAGAAAACTTGTGAACCTCCAGTTCCTCGCCTTCAACGGCCAGGCGGTTCGGAAGTCCGCAAAGAGAGTAATCGCACATGAAAACCTCCTCAAAATGTCCATGAAAACGCGGGGCGCTCTCATTCCATTCCCAAGGTCGGGGGAGCTTCCTGTCGAACATGCATCAGAACAGGCCAAAGTCGTCCCGCGCCATGCCTGTCGCCCGAATCGACCTGGTATGGACATGAAGAAACGCCACACTTCATAAAGTGTTGAGCACATCCTACGCCATTCCCGTCGGAGTTAACCGGCGCGGATTTATGAGCGGATACACCGGTTTGAATGCGCACGAAAGTTTTTTGCCGGTCGAAGGATTCTGCGATGTTCGATGCACTCGCGCCGGATCTGCCTGTGTCGAAGTCCGGGGCTGACCGGGGGTGCGAGGCAGTTGCGGAGCGGCGGGCGTCTCATGCGCGTCGCGGAGTATCCACGAGCTTACTCGCGCGGATTATCAGCGGATCACACACTTCGGGCGGCGGAAATCTACCAGTGAATTTTGGCGGGGAAGAATTCGGCCACGAGGTCCTGGTAGTATCCGCGCAATTCATTTAGATCCGGACGGGAATCGCTTTTTGAATACAGATCGTAGGGGTTGAATTTTCGAACCCATTCCAGCATTGTCCTGTCGTGGTCGTCCAATAAGTGCCCGTAGGCGCCTTCGCGGTGGATGGGATAGCAGGAGTGATAACGGATCATGTATTGAGCCGCCTCGGGAAGGTAGCTCTTCGTGACGCGATAAAGATACTCGTCGTGCCCCCACGACAAATGGACATTGCGCAAGCCACAACCAGGCTGGTAGATTCCGTTCCCGGTCTGCAACTCCGGCCGAAGCCTGTCGGGATTAGCCTTGAAGAACTCGGGATAAACGATCTTGTCGGAAAATGCGCAGCCTACGGGGAAGGTATCGCCGACCACGGCCCATTGGGGTTCGTCGTAGAAGCAGAGCATCTTGCCGAGGTCATGAATGAATCCGGTGAGCACGAACCATCGCGGATGCCCGTCGCGCCGGATGGCTTCAGCCGTTTGCAGATTGTGCTCAATCTGCGAGAGCGACGTATCCGGATCGCTATCGTCCACCAGCGTATCCAGCCGCTCCATCGCCTCCCAAATGCCCATTTCGCCGCGCGTTAAGGCGCCGAACTCACGCTCGCGCCGTAACACCGAATCGAGAGTTTGGCCCTCATGGTTCTGACGATAGAATTCCCGCACAACGGGCGGGGTCTTGTCGTCGTACTGACGGAACTCTTCCTGCTTTTTGTTCGGATCGTAGCGATCCCGAACGGCGTCATCCCATTGGTCCAGCGATTCCAGAGGCGCGTAATGCACACCCTTATTGTGCCTTATTCGGGTGGCGTGTCGCCCAGGTCTTCGGCGCGGTTCTCGAACCGGGTCTGGTTGTGGAGAAACACGAGATCCACCTTGCCGATGGGGCCATTACGCTGCTTCGCCAGAATCAGCTCGGCGAGGCCCCGCAGATCTTCGCGGTCCCGCTTGTAGACTTCTTCGCGGAAGATGAATCCCACCAAATCGGCATCTTGCTCGATCGATCCCGACTCGCGCAGGTCGCTCAACTGCGGACGGTGATCGCCCTGCCGCGTTTCGGTTGCGCGGCTTAGCTGGGAGAGCACCAGAAACGGGCAGTCGAGCTCTTTCGACATCAACTTCAGGCCGCGCGAGATTTGACTGACTTCCTGGTTGCGATTTTCAACGCGGCCTTTCGAACTCATGAGCTGCAGATAATCGACAACCACCAGACCCAATTTCTGGCCAGACTGGTGCAGCTTCCGCAGCTTCGCGTGCATGTCCATCAGATGCACGCCGGCAGTATCGTCGATGTAGATGGGGGCCTCAACCATCTGGTTCGCGGCGGCGCGCAGTTTCTGCCGTTCGCCTTCGTTCAGATAGCCCGAGCGGAATTTTTGAGAATCCACGCGCGCGGCCGCGCAGAGCATACGTGTAAGCAGGGATTCCTGCGACATTTCGAGCGAGAAGACCGCAACCGGCTGAAAGAGTCTTGTGGCCACATGCCAGGCGATATTCAGAGCGAAGGCGGTGTTGTGAACACAGATATCGTTAGCCACAAAGTTGTGAGTTTCGGGGATCGTGAGGTCATAAACCTGCTTCCGCCCCAGATACTCGATGGAAACGATTCGATCCCAATACAGATCGCTGGTCGCCAGGGCTCGTAACTGAGGGGCGTTCAGAATGCCGGCAATCCGAAGGAGCCGGCGTCGCGAAATTCCTCGTGTGCCAACGTGAAGGTTGTGATTCGGAGACTTGGCCCCAAGCCGAAGGGCTAACTGGGACCACGTGATGCCGCCCTTCGCGGCCTCAACCTGTTTCCAGACCTCCTTTGGCAACAGATCGCAGTTGTTATGCGGTTTCCTGACCGACAACGCGCTTAGCACCCGTTTGAGCGCTCTTTCTTTACCGAAAATACCAATCTGAGAGGCAAATTGACGAATCGAATCGGCGTCCGTAATGTCGAGTTGCCACGCCGGTCTGCGTTCACCCTCATAGAGGACGGCCCTTCGCTTTAGGCGGGCAATGATGCCGAACCGAAGAAGCAGGTGCTGGACCTGACGCGCAAGCCGTTGTGAGATGCTGGCGAATCCCAATTGAGCCTGGCCCGTGGCGAGTACGGTGGCCCACCCATCGGTTGCGAACAGCCTGTTCAAAAAAACAGCTAAGCCTGAGGCGTTGCTGCGAAACACTATCTCCGGTACAAACTTGTGAGCAGAAGACATGCCCCAGAGACCCAGCGTCTGAAGCCAGAGTGTGAGGGCATTCTTCGAGTTTTTGCTGGCAGAGGCGTTTCCCGCTCTAAACAACTTGGCGGAACTGAGCCCCAAAATGGCGCCCAGGCGCGAAGAAGTCTCACCCGCGGGGACACATCGCCCCTGCTTCCATTCACACATCAAAGATGCCGATACGCCAAGTTCACGAGCGACGCTTCTCTCAGAGCGACCGCTCCCCGCGAGAGCGTCTGTAAACGCGGCTGCGAAGTGGAATCTTTCTTCGGAAACGTGTTCCATGTCCTTCGACACGCAAACCGTTGGAGTCCGGGTTCCGCCGGAATCTTCAGTTCGCGAGGTAACACCATCGAATGCGCTCAGACATTCTGCGAATTCATCCCTAAGCCTGGGATCCGCGTTGGTAAATTCCGGCGTACTGTCCGTAAGGCAGCCATCGCCGAGCAGATATCCGAGAAGCTTCGCGTGCTCCTCCCGAAGACATTCAGCGCCGAATACCGGTATCCTGCGGGGAACCGCTATCGAGTCGCCAGGCTTCAGGTCTTCGAGTCGCTTCCACCCTTCGAGCGTTAGAAACGGGTGCGGCAGAGTCGAATCGACGGTACGGCCAAGGCGGGTTGTGACGCGGAACAGGGGCTTGATTCCGTCATCGACAAACGCGCTGGGAGAGGCGATTCTGAAGCCGCCGTCGTCCTCAAGAGTCAGCAACTCCGCATGGCGCTTCGCGAAGATCTGCCCGATCGTCGTGACCGAACCATCCCGAAGCACAATTTCCGAATCGGCTGCGAGGCATTTTCCCATTGACGGCCTCGCGGCCAAAATGATGAGTTCGCCGCCGTGCATACCGCCCGTCATCTCATCGAGCTTGGTGAAGCCGGTGCTGATACCTTTTACGCGCTTGCTTGGATCGAGGAACGCGTTGAGACCGCCCGCATAGTTCTGGATAACCTGCAGCGGGGTGGCGAGGCCCTTCTCGGTTCTGGACTCTCCCAGTTTGAGAAGCGTCTCTTCCGCGCCGGCGAGGATTGCCGCGGGGTCCTCTTCGCCCAGCAGCGCCCGGTTCATCATGTGCTGCGCGGAAACCGCGATTCGCCGCAGTGTGGACTTGTCGCGGACGATGCGTGTGTAGCTCTCCAGATTCGAGATGGCCGGCAGCCCGTCATCGAGAGATACGAGATAACTTAGACCGTCAACCGATTCCAGTTCGTTGAAGCGAAGCAGTTCGTTCGCGAGCGTTACGCGGTCGATTTTCTCACCGCGCTCGTGCAGTTCCGTCATCCGGCGATAGATGCGACGATGCTTCTCCAGCGCAAAATCGTCCTGCATGATGGCGCCCGCGATCTCGACGAACCGGGAATCGTCCAGCAAGATGGAGCCGAGAATGAATCGCTCGGCGTCGATGTTGACAGGAAGGCCTTTTTCAAGGGCCGCGTTCTCCATGGCGGAGCGGGCTGATGCGGACATGGCAGTCTTGGACCTCACGTTAGCGGTCCGGGGCTGTGGATTTCAAGATGTGGATAAAAGATACTCTGAAGCGCGCGCAGGCATCGCGTTCGCGAAGGAATTCCACAGAAGTCAGGCCGGAAATCCACAACGACATTTTAGCGCGAAAATGTTTGCCTGTTTCGTGCATTAGAATACTCTTTACACCATGCGCCGCATTCTTTTTTTACTGACGTTTTTGATCCCGGCCTTGCTGCCCGCTCAGACCGCGCGCTGGTCCGCGGGCAAAGCAAATGACTGGTACGCGAAACAGCCCTGGCTGGTTGGCGGCAACTACATTCCCGCCGATGCGATCAACCAACTCGAGATGTGGCAGGCCGAAACGTTCGACCCTGCCCGCATCGATATCGAACTCGCGTGGGCCGAGAGCATCGGCATGAATACGATGCGCGTTTTTCTGCACGACCTGATTTGGCAGGAAGGTTCAGTCGGGTATAAAGCGCGGATCGACAAGTTTCTTGAGCTATCGGCCAGACATCACATCCGCCCGATGCTGGTTCTTTTCGATTCGTGCTGGGACCCCTCGCCCGCGCAGGGGAAGCAGCACGCGCCTGTGCCCGGAGTACACAATTCCGGGTGGGTGCAGGGTCCGGGCGCGGCGGCTTTGCAGGATCCGGCGCAGGAGGTCCGCCTGGAGGCCTATGTGAAGGGCGTGGTCGGAGCCTTTGCGCAGGATCAGCGGATTCTTGGGTGGGATCTTTGGAACGAACCGGATAACGTGAACACTTCGAGCTACGGGGCGCGCGAGCCGAAAGACAAAGTGGATCTGGTACTGGCGATGCTTCCGAAGGTTTTCGCATGGGCGCGCGAAGTGAATGCATCGCAGCCGCTGACGAGCGGGGTTTGGAAGGGCGATTGGTCGTCATTTGATGACATGAGCCCCATGGCCAGGATTCAGATCGGGGAATCCGATGTGATCTCGTTCCATAGTTACGAGAAGCCGGAAGCGTTCGAGAAACGCATCCGCTCCCTGCAGCGCTATGGAAGGCCGGTGATCTGCACGGAATACATGGCACGCGGGAACGGCAGTACGTTTCAGGGTTCACTGCCGATTGCCAAGAAATACAAAGTAGGGGCTATCAACTGGGGCTTTGTGGCGGGCAGGACTCAGACTTATTTGCCGTGGGATTCCTGGCAGAAGCCTTATACGGATCGCGAACCGGCGGTCTGGTTTCATGAAGTTTTTCGAACGGATGGCACGCCGTATGTCTCGACGGAGACCGCGCTGATCAGGGAATTGACTACCCGCTGAGGGTCCGTCGCGACAGAGGCATTACGGAAAATGCGTGGACTGCACCCCAAAAGTGAGACACGGGAATTAGGGACATTTTTCATTAAATGGAGAGTGTGATCTATGAAGAACCAGAGTACACAGAGTACGAAGCGCTACCGTTCTCACAATCGGGAGTTCAAGGTTAAATCGGTGGCTCGGATGGAAGGTGGCGAAAACATTCCGGAACTGAGCCGGGAGCTGAACATAGACGCAGCATGCTGAACAGGTGGCGCGGCCCCGTCATACCCCGGGGGGCCATGCCCGGAGGCGTGTTTCAATTTCCTAATGGCTTGAAAGAACCGCGTACGGCAGACTTCCGCACTCGCGAGAAATTACCCTTTCTGGGTATGT
>Ga0105240_10004308_pt1 | contig 21738 bp, 16 predicted proteins | sample KBSC54metaG_FD_80426 | JGI IMG/M metagenome (GOLD analysis project Ga0105240, IMG submission 80426) | Corn rhizosphere microbial communities from Kellogg Biological Station, Michigan, USA - KBS C5-4 metaG | ecosystem: Host-associated > Plants > Roots > Rhizosphere > Soil | place: Michigan, USA... | reverse complement strand
CGCCGCCGCCTCGCATGCGTTAGTCATCGTCCGCATCGCGCACGACACGTGTCTGATCAGCGCCGACACGTCGGGCGAGTTGCTGCACCGGCGCGGATATCGATTGCGCACGGCGAAGGCGCCCATGCGGGAGACCCTGGCCGCGGCCATGATCCTCGCTTGCGGCTGGGACGTGCGCGCACCGTTAGTCGACCCGTTCTGCGGATCGGGCACCATCCCGATCGAGGCGGCGCTCGTCGCGCGCCGCATTCCGCCGGGCGCGCATCGCCGCTTTGCGTTCGAGACCTGGCCGGAGTTCTCGGCCCCGGACTGGCGTCGCTTGGTCGACGCGGCGCTCGACGCCGCGTCGCCCGCGGCGCCAGCCGTCATCTACGGTTCCGATCGCGACGCCGGCGCGATCGCCGCTGCACGCGACAACGCCGATCGCGCCGGCGTCGCCGGTCATATCGCGTTCACACAGCAGCCGCTCACCTCGGTCACGCTGCCCGAGACAACAGGATGGATCGTCACCAACCCGCCCTATGGTGTCCGCGTCGGGGATCGCGATGGCGTCCGCGACGCCTATACTCAACTGGGACGGCTGCTGCGCACCGACGCCCGCGACTGGCGCGCCGTGGTGATGCTCGCCGATCGATCGTTAGGCAAAGAGACCGGCGTCGCGCTGCGCCCGCTGCTGCACACCGCGAACGGCGGCATCCCGGTCGACGTGGCCGCGCGTCTCTAACGCTATTCCTCGCGGTCCGGAATCAGCATCGACAGCAGGAAGCTCACGACGCTCACCACCAGCGCGCCCCAGAATGCGGCCGCGAATCCGCGAACCTGGAAGCGCAGGCCGAATGCCGCCGCCACAGGACTCGCGAGCCACAGCATGAACGCGTTGAGCACGAACGTGAACAAGCCTAACGTGATCAGGAACAGCGGAAACGTGAAGAACTTGAGCACCGGGCGCACGATCGCATTCAACACGCCGAACACCAGTGCAACGCCGAGCAGCCCGAGCCAGCCGCCCTGGTAGCTGATGCCGGTGATGACGCGCGTCGCCACCCACAGCGCCGCCGCGGTGATGATCAGCCGGATGAGAAAGCGCATCGCACCGTCCTCGTTAGCCGTTACCCGCCTCGAGCTCCGGTCCCCAGTCTTCGGCGGCGAGATTCCCCATCGCGCGCAGCTCCGGCCACAGCCGTGCCACCGCGAGCACGACGAGAAGCGTGATGATGCCGCCTGCCACGACGGATGCCACCGGCCCCAGCCACGCCGCCGTCACGCCGGATTCGAATCCGCCTAACTCGTTCGACGTATCGATGAACACGCCGTTCACCGCCGAGACCCGGCCGCGCATCGCGTCCGGAGTGCGCAGCTGGACCAGCGTGTGCCGCACCACCACGCTGATGTTGTCCAGGCCTCCCGCGATCAGCAAGAGCGCCATCGACAGCGCGAATGATCGCGATAATCCGAATCCGATCGTCGCCGCGCCAAACCCCGCCACAGCCAGGAGCAGGCTGCGTCCAGCACGCCGCAGTGGAGGCCGATGGGTGATCACGATCGCCATGGCGAACGCCCCGATCGAAGGTGCCGCGCGCAACCAACCGAAGCCCGCGGGTCCCACGTGGAGGATGTCCTTCGCGAAGATCGGCAGCAGCGTCGTAGCGCCACCGAAGAGCACCGCGAACAGGTCCATCGTGATGGCCGCGAGAATCACCTTCGTGCGCCACACGTACACCACGCCCGCCACGAGGCTCGACGCGGTCACGGCCTTCGACTCTCTGGACTGTTCGACCCGCCGCACCCGGATCGCCCACACGCACACGAGGAACGCCAGCGCGAGCGCCGCATCCACAATGTACACCGGCCCGGCGCGATGCCGGATGCCGATGATGGCGCCGCCTAACGCAGGCCCCACCACCGACGCGATCTGAAAGCCACTGCTGTTCCACGTCACCGCGTTGGCGAAATCATCCGCGGCTACGAGCTGCGGCAGCATCGCGGCCGTCGCCGGCCGGTTGAACGCCAGCGCGATCCCGATGACGAACAACGCCACGTACACGAGAGGCACCGGTCCGCGGCCGAACGACAAGCCCGCAAGCACAAGCGAGCACAGGGCCAGCACGAGCTGTGTCGCGAGTACGATGCCCCGTCGCTCGTGCCGGTCCGCCAAATGACCGGAGGGCAGGGCGAGCGCGACGATCGGCGCGACGAGCACCAGCCCAACGAGTCCCAACGCCAGTGCCGAGTGCGTTCGCTCGTACAGTTCCCAACCGATGGCGACGTCCAACATCTGTTGGCCGGTCGTGGAGAGCATACGACCGGCCAAAAACAGTCGGAAGTCGCGCACGCGCAGCGCCGCGTACGGATCGTGAGAGTCGGTCGCCACCGAGTCAGTCTGAGGGAGCGAGGAAGCTATCTTCTTCGCGCGACAGCGCAAAGCGCGACGCGATGCACGGCTGATGCGTTACCGGCGGTGCAGGGTATATTCTTTCTCACAATGTGGCACATCGTGACCAACGCCGTCCGTGACCGGACCACGGCAGCGCACGGCATCGGATCGGGTTGACCCGGTAGTCATGGACGAGTTCAGCGACGACCCCGTCCAGCTACTCGCGATCGCTCGTCGCGCCGCCGTTCAAGCGGCAACGCTGCAACACCTCACCGCGGCGCTTTCGAGCACGCTGAGTGAGGAGCAGGTCGGTGCCGTCGTCTTGCGCGAGGCGCTGCCCGCCTTCGGCGCGACGGCAGGCGACGTCGTCCTCCTGGACGACGACGACCGCACGTTTCGCGTCCTCTGTTGGATGGGCTACCCCGAGCACCTCGTTCGCTCGTGGATGCGATATCCGGTCGACACGGGAACGCCGGGTGGCGATGTCGTGCGCAGCGCCGCACCCGTCTTCCTCGATTCATTCTCCGAGTGGGCGCAGCACTATCCGCGCGTCGCGCCGATCATCGGTCAGGTGCATCTCGCCGCATATGCCGGACTTCCGCTGGTGTTCGGCGGCCGTCTGCGCGGCGTCGTCAGCTTCAACTTCCCCGAAGATCGCTCGTTCTCACCGGAAGAACGCACGATGCTGCTCGCGTTTGCCGCGCAGTGCGCGCAGTCGCTCGAGCGCGCTCGTCTGTTTTCGGCCGAGCAGCGCGCTCGCCTCGAAGCCGAGTCCGCCATGCGCGCCAAGGGTGATTTTCTTGCCGTGATGAGTCACGAGCTGCGCACGCCGCTCACGTCGATACTCGGCTATCAGGAGCTATTGGCCGACGGGATCAGCGGTCCAGTCACGGAGCTGCAACGACAGCACCTGTCCCGCATCGAGGCGAGCGCGTTGCATCTCCTCGCCTTGATCGACGAGCTGCTCACGTTTTCGCGCCTCGAAGCGGGACGCGAGAGCGTCAAGCTCGAGCTCGTTCGCGTTGCTACGCTTCTCGACTCTGCCGCTGCGTTGGTCGCGCCACTCGCCACCGCCAAGTCATTACCCGTAGTCGTCGAGCCCGTCCCGGCGCTCGGCAACAGCGACCTGTCGACGACGACGGACTGCATGAAGCTCCAGCAAGTGCTCGTGAATCTGCTGTCGAACGCCATCAAGTTCACCGAGCGCGGGCAGGTCACGATGTCCGCGCAGGCTGCCGGCGATGATCTCATGATCGACGTACGAGACACCGGCATCGGCATCGCGGCCGAACATCTCGATCACATCTTCGAACCGTTCAGCCAGGTCGAACAACACTCCACGCGCCGCGCAGGAGGCACCGGACTGGGCCTCAGCGTGTCGCGTCAATTGTTGGCGCTTTTGGGCGGATCGATCGGTGTTGAGAGCGCGCTGGGCCAGGGCAGCGTGTTCCACGTGCGACTTCCATTGACACGTTGACAGCGCCGGGCAGCCCGGCGAACTTACGGGCACAAAGTTCCGCGGCGATTTGAAGCGATTGCGGCCGCGTAAAAAATTCCGCTAAACCGCTCGCCTGATCTGTGCAAACAGCCCGGGGGCGGTATCCGCCCACCGGGCTTATTCGTTTTTGTGCGCGGTGGCCGGCGTTGCACACATCGAGGAGCCAGCTCATGACACCCGCACGTTCCGATTCATTCGTGTTCTCCAGCGAGTCCGTGTCCGAAGGTCATCCGGACAAGCTCGCCGATCGCATCAGCGATGCCGTTCTCGATCTGCACCTCTCGCGCGATCCGAAATCCCGCGTGGCGTGTGAAGTGCTGGTGACCCACAACTTTGTTTGCATCGCCGGTGAAACGAGGTGCGCCGCAACCGTGGATCGCGATGAAGTCGAACGCTTGGCGCGTCAGGTCATTCTCGACACGGGATACGACGGATTCGACGAGCGATTCGGGCACGCAAGCGCGCGCATCGACGTACGCCTGCAGCCGCAGTCCACCGAAATCGGTTCCGCGGTCGACAAGAAAACGGCGGCAGACCAACAGGGCGCAGGAGACCAGGGGCTGATGTTTGGCTACGCGACGCGCGAGACGCCTTCGCTCATGCCCGCGGCGATCACGTACGCGCACGGCCTGGTCGAAGAGCTCGCGCGCCGTCGCAAGGCCGGCGACGCGCGGTGGATTCGTCCCGACGCCAAGTCACAGGTCTCGGTGAGATATCGCGACGGGCGCCCCACCGACGTGACGCGCATCGTCGTCTCCACCCAGCATGCGCCGGCGGTGACGCAGCCGGTGATTCGCGAGTACGTGATCGAGCAGATCATCCCGGCGGTCATTCCGGAGTCGATGCTGCCGACGGGCTGGCGTGATACGGTGCTCGTGAACCCGAGCGGCGCCTTTTCAGAAGGCGGACCCGCAACCGATACCGGCCTAACGGGGCGCAAGATCATCGTCGACACATACGGTGGCGCGGCACGTCACGGTGGCGGCGCGTTTAGCGGCAAGGACCCGTCAAAGGTCGACCGTTCCGCGGCATACGCGGCGCGCTGGGTGGCCAAGAACGTCGTGGCGGGCGGCCTCGCCGAGCGTTGCGAGGTGCAGGTGGCATATGCGATCGGCGTAGCTCGACCGGTTTCGGTGATGGTCGAGACGTTCGGCACCTCCGAGCTGTCGCGCGCCGAGCTCGAGGCACGCGTCGCTTCGGCGTTCGACCTGACGCCGTATGGAATCATTCGCGATCTCGAGTTGCTGCGGCCTATCTATTATCCGACCGCCGCGTACGGCCATTTCGGGCGTGAGCCCGGTGAAGCCGGCACTTTCAGCTGGGAGCTCGCGTCTCGGGCGAGTGCGCTGCAGGAGGATGCGCGGGTGGTGTCGGCGGTTAGTTGACATCGGTCGCGCTCGCTCTGGCGTTTTGAACCGGGTCGCACTAGGATCGGCAGCACGGTGTCACGAGTGTCTCACGCCGCGTGGCGAGGGGGCCCGTGGCGCTCATTCGAGATGGTGCGCATGCGTGCTCTCCTGCCGGTCCGTCAGTTTCTCCGTCCCACGGTGTGGCTCAGCATGCTGGCCGCATCGGCACTGGCGTGTCGAGGATCTGACCCACCCGGCGGCGCAAAGACTCCGGCGGCCGCGCCGGCCGGTGGCGCTGCTCCCGCGGCATCGAGTGCGCTCGTCGTTCCGCTGCGGCCGCCCAACGACCGCGAGATCCCGCCGGGTGCGTTAGGCGCGTCGATTCGTCGCGGGCACGCCCTACTCACAGCGACGCGCGACAGTTTGCCCACGTTCGCGCCGAGCCGCCTTCGTTGCGTGAGCTGCCACCTCGATGACGGACGCCGGGCGCACGCGTCGCCGTTCGTCGGCGTCTACGCGCGCTACCCGACGTACAACGCGCGGAGCGCGAAGGCCTACACGATCGAAGACCGCATCAACGACTGCTTCCGCCGCAGCTTGAACGGACGCGCACTGCCCGTTGGCAGCTCCGACATGCGCGACATTGTGGTCTACTTTGCGTGGCTGTCGCGGGGTGTTCCGGTGGGTGCCACCGTTGAAGGGCAGGGGCTCGCGAAGCTCACGCCGCTCGCCGCGGACACCACGCGTGGCCGCGCGATCTTCGGCGTGCAGTGCGCGCGGTGTCACGGCGCCGATGGCGAGGGCACGGCCGTTGCGCCGCCGCTCTGGGGACACGAGTCGTTCAACATCGGCGCAGGCATGAGCCGCCTGCGTACCGCCGCGGGCTTCATCCGGTTCAACATGCCGTTCGATCGGCCCGGCTCGCTCGACGACCAACAGGCCTTCGACGTCGCGTCGTTCGTCACATCGCGCCCGCGTCCCGATTTCGCCGGCAAAGAAAATGATTGGCCTAACGGCGACGCGCCGCCGGATGTCGCGTATCGTACGCGCGCCGCCGCCGCCAAGGACACCGCGCGCCATTGATGACGCGCGGCGTTGCACGAGCACCTGCCGCCACCCCGCTTCTCCGGATACCAACCCGACTCAGGAGGCAGCACATGATCGATGACTCTTCCTCGACCACGCCACGCCGGGACTTTCTGGGCAAGGTCGCTGCCGCATCCATCGCGTTAGGCTTGGGCGGCGCGCTGCCCGAGCGGCTGAACGCCGCCGTCGATGCGGCGTCCCCGGACGTCGAGAAGTGGCCTGACGTGCACGGCAAACACCGCCAGATCTACGACGCCGTCAGCTGGAACAACGGCTTCTCGCTCGTCTGGTCGATGATCTTCCTCGACACCAACAAGGCGTCGAGCAACCTGGCGGATGGCGACCTGAGCGCAGTCGTGGTCATGCGCCACGAGGCGATTCCGCTCGCGTTTACCGACCCGATCTGGAAGAAGTACAAGCTCGGTGAGGCGTTCAAGATCAACGATCCGGGAACGAAAGCGCCCGCCGAGCGGAATCCGTTTTTCAACGCGAAGGAAGGCGAGTTGATGTTCCCCGGTATGTCGATCGAGAAACTGATGCAGCGCGGCGTGACGTTTGGATGTTGCAACGTCGCGCTGACCGTCTACAGCGGGATGCGCGCCGATGCCATCGGTGTCGACAAAGCTACGGCGAAACAAGAATGGGTGGCCGGTCTCATTCCCGGGTTCACGCTGCTGCCGAGCGGTGTCTGGGGTGTGAACCGCGCGCAGGAACACGGTTGTACCTACTGTTACGCGTCGTAGCGAGCAATCGCAAACGGACGGGCGGGCGCACTGCCCGCCCCGCCGGATCGAGTCACGGCGGTGAGAACTCTGTTGCACAGCTCGGACGATGGCCGCGGCAATCGTCGCTATATTGCCGCACTATGCGCGCTGTCTGCATCTCGCGGCACGTTTTTTTGGGTGAACACATCTGCTCGATCATGCGAAGCGCCGGCATCGAGTGCGAATCGGTGATCGGCCTGCGTGAAGGAATGGATGCGTCGCGCCTCGCGCGGCCGGACGTCGTGATCTGTGATTACGATTTGCTCGCGACGGCTCCTCGTCACGAATGGCAGCGCGGACCCGGCCGCGACGATCTGCCGATCGTCGCCGTGAGTCTCACGCGCCGACCCGAAGAAGCCCACCTGGTCGACGGACGCACGATCGCCGGATTCCTGTACCTGCCCGCGGTCGACAGCGCCGTGGTCGAGCGGACCGTGCTCGATGCCACGACGAGGTCGGCACGGCAGCGCGCGCGCGATATGGAAGTTCCGTTGCGAGTGGTGCGCGAAGACTGACCACGTGCACATGACTCGGGTGTCCTCGCGATGCGCGATGTCCTTGGCATTCGCAGTCGTCGCGTGTGGGCACAGCGAGGGGTCATCCTCGCGGGCTGGAAAGACAGCCCCACAAACGGGCATACCCGCAACGGAGATCCAGCCCGCTGACAGCGTCGCGCTGGCGCGCGATGCGTGGTCGGTGCCTGAAGTGATGCGCCGCGTGCGGGAGGCGGGACTCGCGATCGCCGACTCGGGGCAAACCGTGCACCGGCCGGAGCTTCACGAAGTGGGTCACGTGCTTCATCTCGGGCGAGGCACACTGACCGTGTACATCTATTCCGGACGCGGAGCACGCACGCGCGACGCGTCTGGCCTCGACACGACTCTGCATGGCATGCCGACGCTCGACACGCCGCACTACATCCTCTCCGGCAACCTCATCGCGATCCTCGTCACGCCTAACGACGCGACGGTGGAGCGGGTGACGAACGCGCTCACGGCGCGACACACGCAGGGACCGCCGTGAGCACTCGGGGGGAAAGAAAACGGGCCAGGCTTTCGCCTGGCCCGTTCTCTCATGCTGCGAAGCAACCTTACTGGCAGACCACCACGCCTTCGACGCCGATACCGGTGGTGTCCGCACCCGTGCCGATCTTGCAGCCCGTGATGCTGGTCACACGCGGGTTGGTGATGCTGCCGGCCCAGCCCGTCGTGAGCGCCGAGGACGTGATCGTGAGGACGTTGCCGGTCGAGGTGTTGAAGTTCAACGCGGTCGTGTCGGTCGAGTAGCTGTTCTTATCCGAGTAGTACGCCTCCTCGGACGTCGCCAAGTTCTTGAGGTCCGACTTCATCGACGCGATATACGCCTTCTCCTTGGTGCTCGCGAACTTCGGAATCGCGATCGCCGCGAGAATGCCGATGATGACCACAACGATCAGCAGCTCGATCAGCGTGAAGCCCTTCTTTCCGGTGAAGCGCATGAGAGTGATCCTCCGGGATCAGTTGTTCGCGAGCAACCTCGCGATTCGGTGACAGCGTGGGTTCCGCCAGGGAGTAAAGCAGGGTAGGTGCCAGCTTCGGCTGTACGGATAAGCTGTTGTTCTACAACGACTTATGCAGTGTATTCGAAGCTTTGTGGGTGGTTTTGCGGTAGCGAATTGCAACCTGCATGGTGAATTGCAACGGCCCCGCACCTTTCCACCGCCGCCCCTGATCTCCACGCCTTGGTACTCGGCAAACGTGGTCTATCCGCGCCGCCAGTCCGTTTCGCTAACGGCCCTACGTGGCCTTGACGATCGATTGGGGCCAAGGTAAAGGCGCCAGCGGGGTTGGAGAGACCACATCGTTGCACGGCGGACCGAACTACTCCGATGGCTGAGAACCCTGCACATTTCGCATCGCCATCCGGTTATCCCGCCCGACGTTTCCTTTCTATACATTTCGGCTCCATGAGTTCTCTCCCGATCACGAGCGCGTTCAACGACGGCTACATCGCCGGGCTGTACGAGTCGTTTCTCCGCGATCCCGCATCCGTCGATTCGTCGTGGCGGCAGTTCTTTTCGGTCGCCCAAAGCCTTGCTGGAGCCGGGGCCAGCGCGCCGGCCGGCGCACACGATCCCGCGTATCTACGCAAAGTGGCCGGCGCTGCCGCTCTGGTTCAGGCGATCAGGCAGTACGGACATCTGGACGTGCAGCTCGACCCACTCGGCAGTCCACCGCTCAGCGCGGCCGAGCTCAAGCCCGAGTTTCACGGCATCTCGAGCGCGGATCTGGAGACGATTCCCGGCGCTGCACTCGGCTTCGCCGAGGACGACACGGCGGCAGCGGCGGTCGCGCGCCTGCGCCGGACCTATTCGTCTTCGATCGGCTTCGAGTTCGAGCACATCGAGGAAGAGGCGGAGCGCGACTGGTTCCGCCGCGCCATCGAAGGCGGCGAGATGCGCCGAACGCTCAGTGCGGACGAGAAGAAAGCGGTCCTGCGTCGCCTAACCGAAGTCGATGGCCTCGAGCGGTTCCTCGGCCTGGCCTACCAGGGCTACAAGCGGTTCTCGATCGAGGGCACCGATGCGCTCGTCCCGATGCTCGACGCCGCCATCGATGGCGCCGCGCGCGCGGGCGCGCAGGAGGTCGTGATCGGCATGGCGCACCGCGGGCGGATCAACGTGCTCACACACGTACTCGACAAGCCGGTCGCCGCGATCTTCGAGGACTTCGAGGGCAAACACGCCAGTACGTCCGCGCCTAACGACACCGGCGACGTCAAGTACCACCTCGGCGCCCGCACGGTGCGCGAGCTCTCGACCGGCGAGTCGGTGCACGTGGTGCTGCTGCCGAACCCGAGTCACCTCGAGATGGTGAATCCGGTTGTGGAAGGCGTGTCGCGCGCGCTCCAACAAGCGCGGTCCGAGAGCAAGAACGGAGATGTGTCGCCTAACGAGGCGAGTGTGCTCCCCGTGCTCGTGCACGGCGACGCGGCGTTCCCGGGCGAAGGCGTCGTGGCCGAGACCTTCAACCTGTCGTACCTGCGCGGGTACCACACCGGCGGCACGCTGCACATCATCTCGAACAACCAGGTCGGTTTCACGACCGATCCGCGCGATGGTCGCTCGACCTACTATGCGAGCGACCTCGCCAAGGGCTTCGAGGTGCCGATCGTCCATGTGAACGGCGACGATGCCGAGGCGTGCATCGCAGCCGTGTGGCTCGGTCTCGCCTACCGAGCGCGGTTCGGCAAAGATTTTTTGATCGATTTGGTGGGCTATCGGCGCCACGGGCACAACGAGACCGACGAGCCGGCATTCACGCAGCCGTTGCTGTACGCGGCCATTCGCTCGCATCCAACGCCGCGCGAAGTGTGGGCTGCGCGGTTGGTACGGGAGGGTTTGCTGAGCGACGGTGATGCCAAGGCGCTCGACGCCGAGGTACAGGCCGCATTCGACCGTGTCCTCACGCAGGTGAAGGCGGCACCGGCGCCCGAGGAGAACGGAAACGGGCAGCACGCCGCGGCGCCCGACCTCGCGTCGGTCGACACGAGTGTGCGGCCGGATGCGCTGCGGTCCGTGAACGAACGCTTGCTCACCTGGCCGTCCGACTTCAAGCCGCTCCCCAAGCTGGCGAAGCTGCTCGAGCGGCGGCGTGCTGCGTTAGGCGAGGCCGGCGGCATCGACTGGGGTCACGCCGAGGCGTTGGCGTTCGGATCGTTGCTCATGCAAGGTGTTGCAGTCCGTCTCACAGGTCAGGATAGCGAGCGCGGCACGTTCTCCCACCGACAAGCGGTGTTGCACGACTACGAGCACGGTACCTCGTACGCGCCGTTACAGCACCTCCCTGGCGCCACCGGACGCTTCGAGGTGTACAACTCGCCGCTCTCGGAGATGGCCGTTCTCGCGTTCGAGTACGGCTACAGCGTCGCCGCGCCGCAGACGCTCGTGATCTGGGAAGCGCAGTACGGCGATTTTGCCAACGTCGCGCAACCGATCATCGATCAGTTCATCGCGTCGGACCGCGCAAAGTGGGGGCAAGACTCGGGCGTCGTGCTGCTCCTGCCGCACGGCTACGAGGGCGGAGGACCGGAGCATTCGAGCGCTCGGCTCGAGCGCTTTCTGCAGCTGGCCGCCGAGAACAACATGCGCATCGCGTATCCGTCGACACCGGCGCAGTATTTCCACATCTTGCGTCGTCAGGCGATGGCGAGCGACCGGCGCCCGCTCGTGCTCATGCAGCCGAAGAGCTTGTTGCGTCTGCCGCAAGCCGCGTCGCATCTGTCGGACCTGTCGTCGGGCCGGTTCCGGCCGGTGATCGACTCAGCGACGCAGGAGATCGAGCACGTTCGACGCGTGGTGCTGTGCACCGGCAAGCTCTACTATGATCTTGCTGGACACGCCGCGAAGAACGGCGCGATCGCGCTGGCGCGCATCGAAGAGCTGTATCCATGGCCGCACGAGGAGATCGCGCGTGTGATCGACCGGTATCCGGCGCTCGAGGAAGTGGTATGGGCGCAGGAAGAGCCGAAGAACATGGGTGCCTGGTCGTTCGTGGCGCCGCGGTTGCGCGCGGCGGTCGGGAACACGCTGCCGATTCGATACATTGGTCGTCCGGAGCGCGCGAGTCCCGCTGAGGGCTACGCGACTGCACACACGGAACAGCAGACGAAAATCGTCACCGACGCTCTCGCCGTACCCGACCCGGTCGGCGCGGCCGGAGCGGCGCGGGGCTCAGCGCCGGCGCGCGTCCGTTAGACGGCGGCCGACACGGCCGCAGCGGTGGCGGCGGCTCGTTCATCACCCAGTGCCTCGGATCTATGCACGTACGCCACGCCATCGTCACTCTTGTCCTGATCGCCGCGGAAGCCCTGCATCCTCTGCAGGCGCAAGACCGCGGCGCGGCCGCGCTCGGTCAACTCGTGGAAGGGTTGCCGGTTTCGGTGCGAGTCCTCGTGATCGGCGCCCACCCGGATGACGAAGACACCCGTCTCATCACGTGGCTCACGCGGGGCCACCACGTCGACGTCGCCTACCTCTCGCTCACGCGGGGCGACGGCGGCCAGAACCTCATTGGCGACGAGCTCGGCGAGGCGTTAGGCGTCATTCGCACCGAGGAGCTCCTGGCCGCGCGCCGGATCGACGGCGCCCATCAGTACTTCACGCGCGCGTACGATTTCGGCTTCTCGAAGACGAGCGCGGAGTCCTTCCAGCACTGGCCGCACGACTCGGTGCTCCAGGATGTTGTGACGGTGGTCCGTGCGTTCCAGCCACAGGTGATCGTGTCCGTGTTCTCTGGCACACCGCGCGATGGGCATGGGCAGCACCAAGTCGCGGGGATCGTCGCCCGCGAAGCGTACGATGCGGCGTTGGACACGGTGCGGTTTCCGCGATCGGCGACGGCAGGGTACGGCGCCTGGGCGCCACTGAAATTCTATCGCGCGCGATCCTATTTCAACGGCGAAGGGGCAACGTTCACCTACAATGCAGGTGGACTCGACCCTGTGTTAGGCAAATCATTCGCCGAGATCGCCGCCGAAAGCCGGTCGCAGCACAAGTCGCAAGGGTTCGGTGTGGTCGCGCGGCTCGGTGCGCAGACGGGCTCGCTCGCCCGGGAAGCGTCGCGAGCCCAGCGGGCGCCCGCCGATGCGAAGCGGGAGCGCTCGATCTTCGATGGCATCGACACCACGTGGCGCCGGCTGCTTCCGTTAGTCAGCCGGCCGGCCGATAAGGCTGCGGTGGAACGACTCGTCGCCGCGACGGCGGAGGCGCGGCGCTCGCTCAGCCTGTACAATCCGAGCACCGGTGTGCCCGCCCTCGAGCGCGCGCACGCCGCCCTCGCGCAACTTGCCGCCGACGCACAAGCGGCGCCGCAGTCCATGAACGGCGATGTGTCGGTGTCGGTCACCGACGGCCTCCAGCGCGTGACGCGCGCCTTGCTGATGGCGCGCGGCATTGCCATCGAGGCCACGGTACAGCGCGACGAGGTCGCGTTAGGCGACTCGATTCCGGTCGAGGTGACCACCTACAACCGTGGTACCGGGCGCGTGTCCGTTGAGTCGCCCTCGGCCATGGCCGCCGCACGGACTCGCGGGGCCGGGTCTTCGTCGGCGGGTCACGAAACCGCGGTCGCGCCCGACAGCGCGCACACGGATACGGTCTACGTGCGCGGCGATTCGCTGTCGCAACCGTGGTGGCTGGCCACACCGCGACGGGGCGACATGTTCAGCGTGCCGATCGATGGTCGCTCCGACGATGTGCGCGACGCGGGTATTCGCGTCCGCGTTGCGTTGGACGGTGGCCGGGTCGTGACCGAGGTGCCCGTGGTCCGTCGCTACGGTGACCCGGTACGAGGCGCCGTCGAACGGCCGCTCATGGTGGTGCCGGCGATCGCGGTGACGCTCGATCGTACGGTGGAGCTCGCGCGCGCGAACACCCCGCTCGACCGCACCGTGCAGGTGCACGTGACGTCCGGCGTGACGGAGCCGCGCGATGTGGAGGTGTCGTTGACTTTGCCTGCAGGACTGCACGCTGATTCGAGCTCGCGCACCGCGCATCTCAGCGGATTCGACGCCACGGCGACAGTGTCGTTCTCGATCGCCGGTCAGCTCACGCCCGGCCATTACGAGATTGCCGCGGACGCGCGCAGCGGTGGCAACACGTATGCGATTGGATATCAGCCGATCGAGTACTCGCACATTCGGCCGCAGAAACTCTATCGTCGCGCCGCGCTGACCGTGGAGGCGGTGGATGCGACGCTGCCGCCGCGCCTCGACGTGGCGTACGTGCGCGGCGTGGGTGACAACGTGGCGCCCATGCTCCAGGAGTTAGGAGTTCCGCTCACGGTGATCGATCCGGCGCGCTTGGCGACGGTCGATCTGTCGCGGTTTACCGCCTTGGTGATCGGCACGCGCGCCTATGAGGCGCATCCGGAGCTCGCGTCCGCCAATGCGCGGCTCCTCGACTGGGTGCGGCACGGCGGTACCATGGTGGTGCAGTACGGCCAGTACGAGATGACAGCACCGGGGCGCCTGCCATATCCGATTTCGCTGTCGCGTCCGGCCAACCGGGTGACCGACGAAAACGCGCCGGTGCGGATTCTCGTGCCTAACGACCCGGTCCTCACGTGGCCCAACCGCATCACTGCGGACGATTGGACGGGATGGGTGCAGGAGCGGTCGCTGTACATGCCGTCGACCATCGATTCGCATTACACGACGCCGCTCTCGATGAATGATCCCAACGAGCCGCCCAACTCGGGCGCGATCCTCGAGACGCGGTTGGGCGCGGGCACCTACGTGTACACCACGTTGTCGCTGTTCCGCCAGCTGCCGGCGGGCAACCCCGGCGCGTCGCGCCTCTTCCTCAACCTGTTAGGCGTGGGTGAGGCGCCGCGCGCGGTCGGCGCCGCGGACGGCGCACAGACGCCGCAGTGATGCCCGTGCCGCGGCGGCGCGTTGCGCAACTGGCCGGCGCGGTACTGGCGTCGCTCGTGCTCGCGGCGTGCCAACGGGGACCGCATCGCACGGTGCTCACCGTGTACTCGCCGCACGGCAACGATCTCCTCTCGTTTTACGAGAAGGAATTCGAGGCGGCGCATCCCGACGTCGATGTGCAGTCCGTGGACATGGGTTCGCAGGACATCATCGACCGCCTGCGTAGCGAGAAAGCGAACCCGCAAGCCGATGTCTGGTTCGGTGCACCCGAAGAAATCTTCGAGCGCGCGGGCCGCGAGGGACTGCTCGCGCCATATCATCCGACGTGGGCGAACGCAGTTCCCGCCGACAGTCACGATCCGAAGGACCTCTGGTACGGCACCTACCTCACGCCCGAAGTGATCGGCTACAACAGCCAGGCGGTGAGCGATTCAGCCGCGCCCAAAGACTGGGACGACGTGCTGGATCCGAAGTGGAAGGGCAAAGTGCTCATCCGCGATCCGATCGCGTCCGGCAGCATGCGCGCGATCTTCGGCGCCATCATCCTGCGCAGCATTCGCGAGACCGGCTCGCCTAACCAAGGCTACGACTGGCTCAAACGGCTCGACGCGCAGACCAAGGAGTACACGCTCAACCCGACCATTCTGTACCAGAAGCTCGGCCGTCAGGAAGGACTGATCACGCTCTTCGACATGCCGGACCTGGCGATGCTGCGCGATCGATACCACATCCCGGTGAAGTATGCGATACCGACGAGCGGGACGCCGCTGTTGGTCGACGCGATTGCGCTGGTGAAAGGCGCAAAGCACCCCGCGGTCGCGCGCGAGTACTACGAGTTCGTGACCTCCGAGCGCGCGTTGCGCGACGCCGCCGAGCGCTTCTACCGTATTCCAGTGCGCACCGACATTCCGACGGACTCGCTGCCGCAGTGGATTCGTGAGGCCCGTGCGCGGATCAAGCCCATGCCCCTCGACCGCGCCGTGCTCGAGCAGCATCTCGACGAGTGGATGCAGTACTGGGACTCGCACATTCGGAACAGCTCGCGGTGAGCGGCGCGACGCCGCATCTCGTGCTCGATCGGCTCACGCGCCGATTCAGCGGAGCACGTGCGGCGGTGGATGCTGTGTCGCTCGAGATCGCAGCGGGGGAGCTCGTCGCGCTCATCGGCGCCAGCGGCTCGGGCAAGACCACGACGCTGCGAATGGTCGCGGGCTACGAGGTCCCCGATGCTGGCGCGGTGGTGCTCGACGGGCGGGACATCACCGGTCTGCCGCCGCAACGCCGGCAGTTCGGTATGGTGTTCCAGCATTACGCGCTGTTCCCGCACCTCACGGTTGGGCAGAACGTGGCGTTCGGGCTCGAGGCGCGCGGCATCGCGCGTTCCGAGCGGATGTCGCGCGCCGCCGACGCGTTGGCCGGCGTCGGTCTGGCCGGCGCGGACGGACGGGCGGTGCAGTCGCTCTCGGGAGGCGAGCAGCAGCGCGTCGCGCTCGCGCGTGCGTTAGTCATCGAGCCGCCGGTGCTGCTGCTCGACGAGCCGCTGTCCAACCTCGATCCGACCCTCCGCCGGAGTACGCGTGAAGAGCTGCGTGCGACACTGCGTCGCCTCGGCGTGACCGCACTGTTCGTGACGCACGATCAGGAGGACGCGTTCGCGATCGCCGACCGCGTGGCGCTGCTGGCCGCCGGCCGGCTGTTGCAGGTGGGGACGGCCGAAGAATTGTACGATGGGCCGGCGAACCGCGAGGTGGCCGCGTTCATCGGCCGGTCGACCCTCGTGCCCGGCGCGCTGGACAGGGACCGCATCATCGTTCAGTTAGGCGGCGCGGCACGGACGCTCCGCGCTGCTCCCGCACCGGATCTGCCATCGCGCGGGCCGGCGACGGCCGTGCTGCGCCCGGACGCCCTCGGCTTCTCGCCGCCTAACGGGCCCGACGCGTGGCCCGGCGTCGTGCAGGAGCGCCGGTTCGCGGGCGCGCTGCTCGCCTATCGCGTGCGCGTGGCGGGCGACGTCGACCTCGAGCTCCACAGCACCGTGCGCGACGTGCAGCCGGGCGATGCGGTCTGGGTGCGGGTCACGCGCGAACCGGTAGCGGTGGTCGCGTGAGTCGACGCGGCGACGCGAAGGGCACGTGGCTATTCGCGCTGCCCGTCTTGCTCGTGCTCCTGTGGACGGTCGTCTATCCGAACGCGTCCATAATCGTCGGAAGCTTCGACCACGGCCTGCGGTCGTGGCGCCAGTTTGCATCGAGCCCGACGGATCGCGAGGCGTTGCGTACCACGCTGGTGATTTCGATAGGGTCCGTCATTGCCGCCGTCGCCGTTGGCCTTCCACTCGCCTTTCTCCTCACGCGGGTGGAGTTTCGCGGCCGCCGCCTATTGAGCGCGGTCGCCACGCTCCCGGCAGCCTTGCCGCCTCTCGTCGGCGTGGTCGCATTTCTTTTTCTCTATGGCGAGAGCGGTGTGGTGACACGCGGCGTGCAGGCGCTGCTCGGACTCGACCACGCGCCGTGGACGCTGAACGGAGCCGGCGCGATCATCTTCGTTCACGCGTACACGATGTACGTGTACGTCTTCCTTTTCGTCTCGGCGGGGCTCGAGCGGTTGGACACGTCGCTGGACGAAGCCGCCGCCGGGTTAGGCGCGTCGCGGTCGCTGCGACTGCGCCGCGTCACGCTGCCGCTGCTTACGCCGGCGATCGCCGGGTCGATGCTGCTCGGGTTCATGAGCGCCCTCGGCAGCTTTTCGTCGCCGTACATTTTCGGCGGCGGCCTGCGCGTGCTGTCCACGCAGATCGTCGCGTCCAAGCTCAACGGCGCGATGGACCTCGCATACGTCGAGACCACCGTGCTCGCGATCGGCGCGATCGCCGCGCTCATTCTGATGCGATGGTTCGAGCGGCGGCGCACGTATGCGGTGTCGTCGAAAGGATCCGTGGTGCGCAGTCGGCTGCAGTCGCCGACCGCGCGCGTGCTCGCACCCGTCCTCGGCGCCGTGCTGGTGGTGATTCTGGTGCTGCCGCACGCGATGGTCATTCTCGTGTCGTTCGCGCGAGATGGTACGTGGACGACACAGGTGATGCCGCCCGAGTACACGCTGGACAACTTCAGGCGACTCGCCACCGACAACGAACTGTGGGTGCCGATCTGGAATAGCGTGTCGATGACGGCAATCGCGACCGCGCTCGACATTGTCGTGTGCTTCCTCGCCGCCTACCTGCTCGTGTTGCGCCGGTTCCGCGTCCGTTGGCTCCTGGCGATTCTCGTCGCACTGCCGTGGGCCATTCCAGGGACGGCGATCGCGATCGGCCTCGCATCGACGTTCGATCGCAACTCGCTCCTCGGCGCGCGCGCGTTGTTGGTCGGCACGTTCTGGATCCTCCCGCTTGCGTACTTCGTGCGCGGCGTGCCGCTCGTGTCCAGCGCGACCGAGGGATCGCTGCGGCAGATGGATCCGTCGCTCGAGGACGCCGCGCGCGGGTTAGGCGCGAGCTGGTGGCTCACGATGCGCCGCGTGGTTCTCCCCGCTGCGCGGCCCGGACTCGTTGCCGGTGCGATGCTCGCCGGCATCACCGCCGTCGGCGAATTCGTGGCGAGCATCGTGTTGTTCACGCATGCCAATCGACCGATCTCGATGGAGATCCTTTCGCAGCTGCGCAACTTCGCGTTCGGCACGGCAGCCGCGTTCAGCGTGGTGCTGATTGCGCTCGTGCTCGCCATCACGCTCATCGCGCGGTGGGCAGAAGGCCGCTGGTCGCGCGCCGAAGCGGTGGTGATCCAGTAAGGCAGGCGTCGCGGCTCGCGGCGTCCGCTATTCGGCGATGGCGGGCGTTTCCTTCACGGCCTCGGAGACCGCGGATGGCACGGGATGCTCCCCGGTCGTGCCCGTGAGGCGACCCAGGTTCTTGCCGATGAGGATCGTGCTCGCGACGAGCAAGGCAGACAACCAGAACGGTGCGCCGACGCCGAAGTGATCCGACGCGGCACCCGCGGCTAACGGATACAGCACGCGCGCCAATCCGCCGTACGTCTGTTGCACGCCCATGTACAGACCCCGGTCGTCGTCGCTCACGACGCGAGACAACGTGGCGGTGACGCACGGAAAGTTGAGCGCCGTGCCGAGAGGAATGAGCGCGAGCGCAAGGGCGATCGTCAGATACGTCAGGTGCGGGATGGCCACCGGCGACGTGAACGGAATGGCCGCGAGTCCGAGCGCCAATATCGACGCGCCGAATCGTGACGTGCGCATCTCGCCCAGTGTGTCTACTGCCTTGCCTAACACGATGAGCCGGAAGAAGATGTTGAGCGCGCCGATGTACGAATAGAACGGACCGATCGACTCGGCGGTCACGTTGAACGCGCGACCGAGATACAACGTGATCAGCGCGTTGACGCCGTAGAACGCGCCGATGCCGATCGAGTACATCCATACGAGGCGCGATGGCGCATCGCCGAGATGACGCCACGACGCGACGCGCAGCACGGCTTTGACCGTCGTGTTGCCGCCCGTTCGCCGCGCACGATCCGCAGCCGACACGACGCGCGACTCCACGAGGTACTTGGCCGCGAAGATCACGTTCAGCACACACAGCACCGCTGCGACGAGCCCCGGCCCGTGGTCGCCGCCGTAATGCTTCGACCACGATCCGAGCGCCGGGCCTAACACAACACCGGCATTCGTCGCCGCCGACAGCCATCCCAACCCCTTGGCGCGATTGCGCGGTTCCACGCTGTCCGTCACGTACGCTTGGATCACCGCGGTCGTGCCGCCCCCGGCGCCTTGCACGGCCCTCGAAACCAGCAGCAGCCAGTAGGAATCGGCGTAGGCGAAAACCACGTACGCGATCGCAGAAGCGCCGAGCCCAATGAGCAGTGCGGGCTTCCTGCCGTATCGATCCGACACCCGACCCCAAAGCGGCGCACTGACCAACTGCATCGCCGAGAACGCGGAGACGAGCACCATGACCATGAAGTCGCTCGCGCCGAACTTTTCGGCGTAGAACGGCATCAATGGCAGGATCATCAACGCCCCCACCATGTCGATGAAGGCGGTCGTCATCAGGACGCCCAGCTTGCCGGGCTCACCCGCCTTGAACTTTTGGACGTGCGTGCTGATGCGGGAGGTCACGCGTGGAATCTAGCGGCCAGCGCGAGCGCCACTGTGTGGCCGCGCTTGCTCAGCCAGGCGAGTTGCGACTCGATCACTCGGCCCTGTCCAGCGCCGCCGGCGGAGTCGACGTGCCCACGACGCCGGCAGGCGCGATGATCGTGAGGACGTACGGGATCATTTGCACGAACTGCAACGGAATGCCTTGTGTTCCCTGGAGAAGTTGGGACCGGTGGAGGGGTGCGGCAAGCGCCGTCGGCGCGCGCGTCTTGCATCCGCAACCGGCAATGGTCAGCTTCAAGATTCCAGCGCAGACGGCAGGAGGTCGGGCTCATGACCACACCCGGGATGTATGAGCCGGAGGAGGGGCGGTTCCAGGACGATCGCCGGCGCTCAATCGAGCCGCGTCGCGATGGCGATCGCGGAATCGAATCCCAAATCCCGCGGCGATCCAGAGATCGACGGACCTCCCGTGCGGTGACGCCCCAGGCCGGGGCACCGGTCGCCGAAGACGACCACCTTGGATTCCCGCTGTCGAATCGACAGCTCGAGGCCTGTCTCCGGGCGGCGCTGCTCGAGGATGGCGCCTATCACGACATCGCGACGGCCGCGAGCGTCTTGTCTGCGCGCCGCGCGCACGCGACGATTGTCGCGCGGCAATCCGGCGTCCTGGCCGGCATTCCGTTAGCAGTAGCCGCATTCCGGCTCTTCGATTCCAATGCCGCGCTGCGCGTGGACATCGACGACGGCGGCCACGTCACCGATGGCGCGCCCGTCGTGCGCATCACCGCCCTGTCGCATGCGATCCTCTCGGCGGAGCGCGTCGCACTCAATTTCCTCCGCCACCTGTCCGGCATCGCGACGCTCACCGCATCCTATGTCGAGGCCGTGCGGGGGACCTCGGCCCGCATCGTCGACACGTGGAAGACCACGCCCGGCCTGCGCGAGCTCGAGCACTATGCCGCGCGGGCGGGCGGTGCGTTAGGCATGAAGCGCGATGGTCTGGACGTCGTGCACATTCGCGACAGCCATCTCACCGCGATGAATCGCGACGTGGCGATGGTCGTACGGCGGACGCGCGAGCTCGCGTCGGATCACACGCGCATCGAGATCGCGTGCCGTTCCCCCGCCGAAGTGCGCAGCGCCGTGACCGCCGGCGTGGATGCCGTGCTCCTCGATGGCATGACGCCGTCACACGTGCGCGAATGCGTGGAAGTTGCATCGTCGCGCGTGTACACGCAGGTGACTGGTGACGTGCGCCTCGACGCCGTGCGAAGCTTCGCTCAAGCCGGCGTCGATCGCATTGCGGTGGATGCACTCACGCAACGCGCGCCAGCCCTCGATCTGGAGCTCGAGTTCGAGGCGGTCTGATGGGCGACGTCCTCGCCGCCAGGTCGCAGATGGCGGTGTCGCTCGGCTTTCACATCCTGTTCGCGGTCGTCGGCATCGCGATGCCGGTGCTCATGATCATCGCCGAGGCGCGCTGGAGACGCACCGGTGACGCGATGTATCTCGAGCTCGCGAAGCGTTGGGCCAAAGGCACGGCCATCCTCTTCGCCGTCGGCGCGGTATCGGGGACGGTGATCAGCTTCGAGCTCGGCTTGTTGTGGCCGGGCTTCATGCGATTCGCGGGCGCCATCATCGGCATGCCCTTTTCGCTCGAGGGCTTCGCGTTTTTCGCCGAGGCGATTTTCCTCGGTGTGTATCTCTACGGATGGCAGCGCATCTCGCCGCGCGCACACATCGTGGCCGGCGCCCTCGTTGCGGTAAGTGGAGCAGCATCCGCGCTGTTCGTCGTGATCGCCAACGCGTGGATGAACACGCCCACGGGATTTCGACTGCAGAACGGCGCGCCGGTGGACGTCGATCCGATCGCCGCCATGCTGACGCCCGCGGCATTTCACGAGATCCTGCACATGCTGCTGGCGGCGTATGCGGCCACCGGGTTTGCGGTGGCCGGCATCCACGGCTTCATGTTGCTGCGCGATCACCGCAACGCGTTCCACCGGCGGGCGCTCGTCGTGGCACTCATGGTCGGGGTACCGGCCGCGATCGTGCAGCCGATTTCGGGCGATATCAGCGCGCGATACGTCGCGCACTGGCAGCCGCCGAAGCTCGCTGCCATGGAAGGACAATTCCGCACCGAGT
>Ga0105240_10004307_pt1 | contig 21738 bp, 22 predicted proteins | sample KBSC54metaG_FD_80426 | JGI IMG/M metagenome (GOLD analysis project Ga0105240, IMG submission 80426) | Corn rhizosphere microbial communities from Kellogg Biological Station, Michigan, USA - KBS C5-4 metaG | ecosystem: Host-associated > Plants > Roots > Rhizosphere > Soil | place: Michigan, USA... | reverse complement strand
GTCTACACGATCTATCACGTGGATGTGGTGGCTTACGTCGCAGCGATCTACGGCCGCGGCCTGATCGCGCCGGAAACCACCGTGCGATGGTATCGGCGGCTCAAGCAAGTTTTGCCGAAAATGGCGAAGTTGGTCTGGGAAAAACAGGAAGCGAGCGTACGTCACTCGCGAGGCTTGATTGTGCCGTCGGACGGAATGCGCGACGTGCTTCTACATTGCTATCCCGATTGCCCGAGAGAGAAAATCCATGTGCTGCCGTGGGGTAACTGGAATCCGGATGCGCCTGCGGATCCTGCGCCGCTGCGCCGGGAGTTCGGTTTGCCGGAGAATGCGCGGGTGCTGTTGACGCTTAGCCGGATTTCACCGGAGAAGGGGCAGGATCTGCTTTTGCAAGCTCTCCTCGAATGGGAGCAGCGCGATGATTTCCCGAGGTATCCACTATGGCTGTTTGTATGCGGCGATGCCGCGTTTATGCAAGGCCGACGTTTCCTGGAGAAGCTGCGCATTATGGCTGCGCGCCTAAAACGCACACACGTGGTGTTCCCCGGATACGTTATTGGCGAGCGCAAGCGGGGCTTCTTTGTGTTAGCGGATCTGTACGTGCTTCCGTCGCGCCACGAAAGTTACGGCTTAACACTGCTGGAAGCACTGGCGGCAGGATTACCGGCGGTGTGCCTGGACACCACGGGCGCACGCAGCGTAATGCGGCAAGAGTTTGGCAAACTGGTGCCAGCATCGGGATTACGCGCGGCGATTGCGAGTCTGCTGACCGATGAAGAACGTCGTAAACAAATGGGCGCGGCCGCCGGGGAGTTCGCACGCTCACAACGGTTCTCCGATCGGGCGGCAGAGCTTGCGCACATTATTGCCGGTCGGCGATAGCCCTATTCGCGAGTTCCAGGAGCTTCGAGCAGCAACCGCTCATCTGGATAGTGACGTCGCGCAGGGTGGCGCCTTGGAACTTCAGACGGGGCGGCTGTCGATGATCGGGACAGCGCACTGCTTCCAGTTTGCGCTCCGTATGCTTCTTAAATTCCTCTACAGACATCCCCAGAGCATTTTAGCATGAGAATGTTTTGAAACCGCATGGGATAATTTAAGGCGTCCCTCCCCCGTAGTCAGGCCCATGATCCGGCCGCAGTACGTATGGACTTCGCTGATCAGCTTAAGTCGTCGATCGACATCGTCAAGGTGGCGGGAGAATACGTGCGCCTCAAACGCTTGGGCGCCACTGCAAACTACAAGGGGCTGTGCCCCTTCCATCAGGAAAAGACGCCCTCCTTCAATGTGAACCAGACCCGCCAGTTCTACAAGTGTTTCGGCTGCGGCGTGGGCGGCGACGTCATCAAGTTCGTCCAGGAGATCGAAGGGCTGAGTTTCTGGGAGTCGGCTAAGATGCTGGCGGAGCGCCACGGTGTTCCGCTGCCCAAGCGCTCGGACTATTCGGATGCGGAGTCGAAGCAGCGTGGCGCGCTGATGGACATGCATGCGATCGCCGCGCGCCTGTTTCAAGATAATTTGCGGAGTCCGCAGGGCGCGGAGGCGCGGGCATATCTTGCCAAACGCGGCGTTTCGCAGGAAGTGATCGATACCTTTGAGTTGGGCTACGCTGAGCCTTCCGGCCAGGTTCTTACGCGGAGGCTATCGGAACGGAGCTTTTCCCCGGAGCAGATGGAAGCCTCCGGCTTAGTACGCAAGCGGAATGAGGGGACAGGGTATTACGACAATTTCCGTGGCCGCTTAATGTTCCCGATTCACAATGAATCGGGCAAAGTCATTGCTTTCGGCGGGCGGGCGATGAATGATGATGACCAGCCGAAATACTTGAACTCTCCCGAAACGCCCATTTATAAAAAGACATCTGTCTTATATAACCTCCACCGCGCGCGAGAAGCCGTGCGCCGTTCGGGGCGTGTAGTACTGGTCGAAGGGTATATGGATGTGATCGGGGTATACGCGGCGGGGGTGAAGGAAGTTGTCGCGAGCTGCGGCACGGCGCTCACGAACGGCCAGGTCCGGACCATCCATCGCCATGCCGATACCGTGGTCGTAAATTTCGATCCGGATACGGCGGGCGCGAATGCCACCGAAAAAGCAATTCAACTTCTGCTGGATGAAGGCTTGCATGTTCGCGTGGTTGCGCTGGATGGTGGCCTCGACCCGGACGAATACTGTAAGCGAAACGGAGCGGAGGCCTATCGCGCGAAATTGGACGGCGCCTCGACCTATTTCCATTGGCTGGCCGATCGGGCGCGAACGCGTTTCGATATGAAGACGTCGGATGGGAAGGTGGCGGCGTTCAAGTTTCTATTGCCGGCAGTGCAGAAAATCAGCGACAAACTCGAACAGGCGGCTACCGTCAACGATTTGGCTTCGTATCTGGGTGTAGATCCCGGGTTGGTGCTGGACCAATTCAAGAAATCGGCGGCCGCCCGCCGCGCGCCGGTTCCGCAAGCGGCGCCAGCCAGCGGCATACCGCACATGGAGCGGATCCTGCTGAATGCGTTGCTTTCAAGCGATCGCGCGCGCGCCGAAATGCTGCCTACGCTGCTTCCGGAGCTGACCGAGAGCTTCGTAACCCGTGAGATTTTCGAAGCTTTGCGGCAGGTGGCCGGGGCAGATGCAAAGTTTTCCTATTCCGCGCTGGAGGGCCGTTTAGAGGCGCCGGGGAAGGAACTATTGCGTGACGCGGTTACTGCCGATGAATCTTCAGGGGAAGCTGTGTCATGGGAACAGGCGCAGGCTTGCCTTCGCCGTTTGGAGAGCGATTTTCGGAAACGCCAGGTCGCCGAATTGCGCGCGCGAGTGAAGTCCGCCGAGCGCGAAGGACGAGTGGAAGAAGCGCTATCTTGGATGGCGGAGTTGAGTCGTTTGGAGCGAGAAAGCCGGGCGACCTCCGGCGGATGATTGTTGTACACTGAAATGCATTCGGAGATGATCCATCCGGCGGATCGACTGGCCGGGTGATCCGCAAGCGAAACTGAATCGGGCCATAGCGAAGAACGAATCGGGGAAGTGTGGCAAGCGAAGAAAAAGTCGGCCGGCTAAAACAGCTGATGGACTCGGGCAAGGAAAAGGGCTACGTCCTTTACGACGAAGTCAACGAGCTGCTGACGGACGAATTCGCGACGGGCGGACGCGAGCTGGACGACCTGCTCAGTGAACTCGACACCGCCGGCGTCGAAATTCTGGAAGAACCCAAAGTCGAGTTCGACAAGAAGCTTGAGGAGGGCGAGGAGCCCACCGACCTGGACCTGGTCCAGGATTTCAGCGACAAGACTAACGATCCAGTACGCATGTATTTGCGCGAGATGGGCACCGTACCGCTGCTCACGCGCGAAGGTGAAATTGAGCTGGCCAAACGCATCGAACGCGGACAGGCCGCCGTGCGTAAGTCGCTCTCCCGTTCGCCGCTGGTAATCCGTGAAATTCTGGCCTTGGCCGAAACGGTTACCCACGATCCGTCCACGGTGCGCGACATTCTGGTGATGCCCGACTTGGTGGTCACCGATGAGAACGTCACCGAGCAAGCGGACGAGCTGCTGAAAATCATCGCGGAAATCGAAAAACATTACAAGAAAGCTCAGCAATTCCGCCAGAAATTGCAGGCAATTTCCCGGGGGATGAAGCCCAAGGCGCACCGGTCGTTGCGTTGGAGCCTGGCGCGTACCATGGTGCTTACCTCCAGGCTGATCCGCGGAATTCCTTTCGCCTCGACATCACGGCGCTCGTTGGCGGGTAGCCTTCGGAAAGCTGTAGAAGATCTTCGGCCGCTGGAAAAAGAGATCGCGCGCATTCAACGGAAACTGGAAGCGTCTACTCCCAATGGAGCTTCCGGTGGCACGGCTACGCTACGCAAGGAACTGAGATCGCACAGCCAGCGCATCCAGCATCACGAAGAGGAATCGGGCGCCAGCGCGACAGAGTTGCGGCGCACGCTGCACATCGTCGAGCGCGGCGAGATGGAAGCCGAGGTCGCCAAGAAGCAATTGATCGAGGCGAATCTGCGGCTCGTGGTTTCTATCGCCAAACGTTACACCAACCGTGGACTGCAGTTCCTTGACCTGATCCAGGAAGGCAACATCGGCCTGATGAAGGCTGTCGATAAGTTCGATTATCTGCGCGGCTACAAGTTTTCCACGTATGCGACGTGGTGGGTGCGGCAGGCTATCACCCGCGCGATTGCGGATCAAGCCCGGACGATTCGCATTCCGGTGCACATGATCGAGACCATCAACAAGCTGGTGCGCATTCAGCGCCAGTTGCAACAGGACCTGGGTCGCGAGCCTACCACGGAAGAGCTATCCGTCAAGATGGAACTGCCGGTCGGCAAGGTGCGTAAGGTGCTGCGCATCGCGCAGGAACCGATTTCCCTCGAAACACCGGTGGGCGAAGAAGAAGAGTCGCATCTGGGAGACTTCATCGTGGACCGGCGCGTGGTGTCGCCATCCGAAGCGGTGATCAATCTGAATTTGCGCGAGCAGACGGCAGAAGTCCTCAAGACGCTGAGCCCGCGCGAAGAGAAGATCATCAAGATGCGCTTCGGATTGCAGGACGGCAGCGAGCATACTTTGGAAGAGGTCGGCCAGCACTTTGCGGTGACGCGTGAGCGCATCCGGCAGATCGAGGCGAAGGCGCTGCGCAAGCTGCGGCACCCCAGCCGGAGCCATCGTTTGCGGGCGTTCTTGGAAACGTCGCTGCGGGATTAACGGCACTACCGCAGCTGCTCGAACTCTCTTTCCGTGAGCCCAAGTTGCTTTCATATCCGATAGAAGAGTGGCGGCCCGATTTGGCGACCGCCTTGGATCGAATGTAGTTAGCGCGGCTATCCGCGTGAATCCATCGCTCGTGACTGCCTGTTTGCCTGGTTCTTCGGAAACCGAGTTTGCTGGTCGCTCGCTGGAATTCGCCCGAACGGGCGCTAGGCATGAACGATCTCGGTGGTGTCGACCGGGAGCGACTGTTTTCTCTCCAGGTATTCCTCCGAAATCAGTTGGAACGTGAGCATGAGCGCATGGCACCCGGGTATTGCCGGGATCTCGGCTACCCAGCCTTCCGGCTGGCTGCGGATTCTACTGCTTGCCCGACCCATCGAGGACTGAAGCGCTCACTGCCAGGAAATGGTCTTGGAGAGGAATTGGCCGTCGGCGAGGTCGATCTGCAACTCCTGCCGCTCACTCCCTTTGATTACCTGGATCTTGTGGGCGCCGATGGGAAGCGTCAAGCTCACGGGCGTCTTCTGCGGGTGCTCGCGACCATCGATGAGAATCGTCAATCCGGGGGGATCGGTGACCAGGTTGAGGGTACCGGTCATCGGAATCAGTTCCACGATCAGACCAGTGTCATTCGGAATATTGATGATCTTTTGTGTCTCGCGGAATCCTGCGTGGCGCAAAATGAAAACGTGACGTCCGGCAGGCAATGTGAGATTGCAAGGAGTGGTGCATTCGATTCCCGATGTATCGAACGTTGCGGTAGCGCCACTAGGCGATGTAGTCAGTTGGAACGTACCCTCTTTCGGAACAGATGGCTTCGGGGGTAGCGCCGCTGCCACCTTCTGGACCTGCTGTGTTTGCAGATCCGGTTCCGCGGAGGTCGCCTCCGGCGCAGGCGCCGGTGCGGGATCTACCGGGGCAGGTTGTGAATCAGGAACCGGTACAGTAGCTGCAGGGGTCTCAGGCTGTGCGCCTGGCTTTTGCGTGGCGACAATCACTACCAATGCCATCACTGCGACGGTGGCAACACTCAGCAGGACATTGCGCAGTGTGTGACTCCCCTCGGGCTCGATCGCAGGAACGCGAGCCATAACCGGCGGCGCAACCGAAGCCGCTACCGGAGCAGAATCCGGAATGGGGGGCGGCACAGGAGCGACTCGCGTCGCATCGTCATCTGCAGCGTCTGGGGGCAGCGGGCGAGTGTCGGCGAGCGTCTCCGTGAGGTCATCGCGCGAACCCGCAGTCGGCATATTGGGACTCTGGCCGCGCGGCAAAGGAGTCCAGTCGGGATTGGCGTTGCAGGCGGTGGTCAGCGCGTTGATGAACTCGGTGCAATTCTCGAAGCGGTCTCCCGGAAGTTTCGCCAGCGCCTTACTCAGAACCAGCTCCACCTGCGGACTCAGCGTATTATTCAAGCGCTGCGGGGGCAGTGGGTCTTCGCGGACGATCTTGTACAGCAACGTCGGCATATACTCCGCCGCGAAGGGTTTCTCGCCCGTCAGAGCTTCATACACGATCACGGCCAGCGAGAACTGATCGGCGGCGCCGGTGATGGCGGTACTTTGCACCTGCTCGGGCGACATGTAACTGGGCGTTCCCATCATGGTGCCGGAGAGAGTCATCTGCTGGGACATGATTTTGGCCACACCGAAGTCGGTGATCTTAGCGGTGCCGTCTTCATGGATCATGATGTTGGCAGGCTTAATGTCGCGGTGAACGATGCCTTTTTTGTGGGCGTAATCGAGCGCGGCGGCCGTCTGGCGGAAGATGCTGAGGAGAGTTTCCTTATCCGGCGTCTGGTCCACCTTGAGCATTCTTTCAAGCGGCGGCCCGTTGACAAACTCCATGAAGATGTACGCCATGCCGTTCTCCTCGGCAATGTCGTAAATGGTGACGATGTTGGGGTGGGAGAGGATCCCGGCGGACTGTGCCTCGCGAAATAGCCGTTCCCGAAGCCGGGACCGCTCGGTCTCATCCGTCAGATCCTGAAGCCGGATGCTTTTGATCGCGATAGTGCGTCCAATGGCGGGGTCCAGGGCTTTGTAAACAATCCCCATGGCGCCGCGACCCAATTCGGATACGATCTGGTATCGCCCGACTTGTTGCACTTGTTTCGATTTTAGCTCAGGCGCCAGCCACAATCTTCGTGCTGGTCGGGTACAATCTTCCTGGAGGATACATTCATGAGCATCGCGCAATCTTTATTGCCGGAGTTGGATCACGAGATGGCGAACACCCGGAAAACCCTGGAACGGGTCCCCGAGGACAAGTTGGATTACAAACCCGATCCAAAGTCGATGTCGATGGGGGTATTGGCGAGCCACATTGCCGAAATGGTCGGCTGGCTGCCCTCTATGATGCAAGCTCTCGAACTCGACATTCCGCCGGATTTCAAGCCCTTTCTCGCAACCTCCCGCAAGGAACTCCTCGATACGTTTGACAAGAACGTGGCCGGATCGCGGGCTGCGCTCGCAGCGGCGGGGGATCAGGCGCTCATGCAGGAATGGTCGCTTAAGTTTGGTGGCAACGCGATGTTCAGCATGCCGCGGATCGCGGTATACCGGAGCATGATCATGAACCACGTGATTCATCATCGGGCACAGTTGACGGTGTATTTCCGGCTCAATGGCATTCCGGTTCCGGGACTGTACGGACCGTCGGCCGATGAGGGCCAGCAAGCCGCAGCCGGCCAATAGATTGGCGGTACACTGAGAGCAGGAGAGCTAGTATGCCTAAACTCCTGCGAGCCGTAATCTTGATCTCGGTGATTCCCGCGCTAGCCTTCGCTCGTGACGGAGGAGGCGGCGGAGCCCGTGGCGGTGGCGGCGGTGCTCGCTCCGGCGGAGGAGCGCGCATGGGAGGCGGTTCGGTTTCACGTGGCGGAGGCTCCTTCGGCGGAGGCGCTTTTCGTAGTGGAGGCGGAGGAGCGTTTCGCGGCGGAGGCGGTGGGTTTCGCGGAAATAACTTCATCGGCGGGCGCTTCGGGAACACTCGATTCTTCGGCGGCCGCTCCTACTCTAACTATTATCTGAGTTTCGGCTACGGCGGTTACCCCTATTACTATCCTGCCTACTATCCGTATTCGTATGATCCGTATTATTACGACGCGTACTATGGCGCGCCTTATTATGACGGCAGCTATTACGACAACGGGTATTATGGGAACTACGTAGGATACCCGACGCAAGCTCAACAGGCACAATCAGCCCCCCCGACCGTGATCAATCAGAACATCGGATCGCCCAGCGCCGGAACGTCGTCAGGATCCTTCTATCGTGCCGCGGACTATTACCTGATCGCGTTTAATGACCACACCATCCGGGCCGCGCTTTCCTATACGGTCGATGGCGATCAGCTTCACTACACCACTCGTGAGCACGAGGAAAAAACGGCCCCGCTATCTAGCGTGGACGTGCAGTTCAGCGAACAAATTAATCGCGACCGAAGGGTGGAGTTCAGGCTACCATAGCCGTTTCAGCTGCCGCATGTTCAAAACCCTCTTCGGGTCTTCGCCTTCTCAAGAACCGAGCGCAACTAAAGAACCTAGCCTACTAGAGCGTCTGAAAGCCGGCGTCCAGAAAACGCGCGCCGGACTGATGGAGAAGCTCGAAGACGCCGTCAGCGGCCGGAAGGAGATCAACGCCGAGGTTCTGGAGGAGCTGGAATACGCGCTGATTACCGCCGACATCGGCTCGAAAACGACGGCTGAAATCCTGGAGCGAATCCGCGAGCGCGTCGCGCGCCACTTGGTGGGCGACGCCGCCGAACTCAAAGGCTTGATCCGCCAATACCTGCTGGAAGTGCTGGAGGCGACGGAACGGCCGCTGCCCCAGGTGGCGGAACCGCCTGCCGTCATCATGGTGGTGGGCGTGAATGGCGCCGGCAAGACCACTTCAATCGGCAAGCTGACCCGCCGCCTGCAATCGGAAGGACGCAGCGTATTACTTTGCGCCGCCGACACGTTTCGCGCCGCCGCTATCGAACAGCTGGAAGTATGGGCGCAGCGCACCGGCGTAGATCTGATCCGGCAGCAACCCGGATCTGACCCGAGCGCAGTGATGTTCGATGCCCTGCAGGCCGGCAAAGCCCGCAAGATCGATTACGTGATTGTCGATACGGCTGGACGGTTGCACACGAAAGAGAACCTGATGGCGGAGTTGCAGAAAATGCGCCGTACGGCTGCGCGTGTGATTCCCGGAGCTCCGCACGAGGTTTTGCTGGTGATCGAAGCGACCACCGGTCAGAATGGGTTGGAGCAGGCGCGTAAGTTCACCGAATCGTCCGAGGTCACCGGCATTATTCTCACCAAGCTCGACGGAACGGCCAAGGGCGGCGTGGTGGTGGCAATCTCGCGCGAGCTGGGCTTGCCGATCCGCTACGTCGGCGTGGGCGAACAGTTGGACGACCTACTGCCCTTCGAGCCCGCCAACTTCGTGGCATCCTTGTTTGATTGACCGGCCTCGCCGGTCCTACTATGAATCATCTGGAAGAGGCTTTGGACCTCGCGGCTCGCGGGTGGGGAGCGACTTCACCCAACCCTGCGGTCGGCGCGGTGGTGGTGCGCGACGGCGAGGTGGTGGGCCGCGGTTTCCATACCTGGGCCGGATTGAAGCACGCCGAGGTGCTGGCGCTGGAGGAAGCTCAGGAGCGCGCGCGGGGAGGCACTCTGTATGTGACGCTTGAACCCTGCGCGAGCCATGGCCGGACGCCGCCGTGCATCGACGCGATTCTGGCAGCGGGGGTGCGCAAGGTAGTCGCCCCCATGGAAGATCCGAATCCGCAGACGCGGGGCCGCGGATTTATGCGTCTGCGGGACGCGGGCATCGAAGTGGAGCTGGCAGGGGACTTCGCGGCGCGGGCCACGGAGATCAACGAACCGTTTATTCATTTCATGCGCACCGGGCGTCCGCTGGTGACACTGAAATCGGCGGTGACGCTGGATGGAAAAATCGCGGCGCCGGAGGATGGCTCTCCTGGATATACACCAGGATGGATCACCAGCGAGACAGCGCGCCGTCATGTGCAAACCATGCGTCACAGGTCGGATGCGATTCTCACCGGCATCGGCACGGTGCTGGCCGACGATTGCCGGCTCACGGATCGCTCGGGATTAGAGCGTAGCCGGCCTCTTTTGCGGATCGTACTCGATTCGCAGCTGCGTATCCCGTCCGAATCGCACTTGGCGACTTCCTGTAACAGCGATGTATTAGTGGTTACTACGTCAGCGGCGTCGGCCGACCGGCGGAGGCGTCTTGAGAGCATGGGTTTGCGCGTCGAAGTCCTGGAGCGCTCCGATGGCAGGGCCAGCCTGCAGGGTGTGGTGGAACTGCTGGCACGTGAAAAATATTTGTCACTGATGATCGAAGCGGGCAGCCGGGTGAATTGGAGTGCGCTCGAATCGGGCATCGCCGACAAGATTTATTTCTATTACGCGCCGAAGATTCTAGGTGGCACGCAGTCCCTGCCGGTAGCGGGAGGTGCGGGACGCCGCCGCCGCAAGGATGCGATCCGGTTTCGCGACTTGAAGCTCCATTCGATTGCCAGGGACGAGTTTGCCGTCGAAGCCTGGGTGGAGCGCGGCGACTGATGTTTACCGGCATCATCGAGGAGTTGGGCACAGTTGTGGCGGCCGGTACAAAGCTGCAAGTTCGCTGCTCGACTGTGCTTTCTGATCTTTCGATCGGCGCGAGCATAGCAGTGAACGGTGTATGTCTCACTGCCGTGACGGTCACCGGGGAGAGTTTCGCGGCGGATCTTGCCCCTGAGACGCTTTCTCGAAGTAATTTGGGCGATCTGGCGGCGGGCTCGCGCGTGAATCTCGAGAGGCCCGTGACGCCGGCGACCAGACTATCCGGACACATTGTGCAGGGGCATGTGGATGCGACGGGGGAAGTCGTGGCGCTCGACGAACTTGGGGACGGCAACTGGTGGCTGAAGGTGCGCGTGCCGAAATCGCTCGACCGGTATCTGGTCGAGAAGGGTTCGGTGACGCTCGACGGGATCAGCTTGACCATCGCCGCGATGGATGGGGACGTGGCCGGCGTCACCATCATTCCACACACATTCGCGAACACGACCATCGGCCAGGCTCATGTCGGCACTCGCCTCAACGTCGAGGTGGATGTGCTGGCAAAACACGTCGAGAAATTGCTGGCACGCAGATAGCGCGATGGTTCCAACGACCCTGTTGGTGGAAACAGCCCAGGCGCTCCAGCCCGGCCGTGCGCTGGATCTGGCGTGCGGCAGCGGTCGCAACGCGGTGTGGCTCGCCGAGCATGGCTGGCGAGTGACGGCGGTGGATAGGTCGGCGGCGGCGATCGAAAGTCTTCAGAAGAGCCACCCTGCGATCGACGCCCGCGTCGCGGATTTGGAAAAGCACGAGTTCCCGATCGTCGAAGCTAGCTGGGACCTGATCGTAGTGTGCCTCTACCTCCAGCGCGATCTGTTCGAGCCCATCAAGCGTGGCCTAAAGCCTGGAGGGGTCGCGATCGTGATTGCGCTCCTGATGGAGCCGGGGCATGAACGGTCGCTTTTTAGAGTGCAGCGGGGGGAGCTCGTGCGATACTTCGATGACTGGGAGATCCTGCACTCCTACGAAGGCAAGTCGACCGATTCGGAGCATCATCGTGCGGTCGCGGAGATAGTGGCTACCAAGCGCTAAGGGACTCTTCGAAAAGTTTCCCCAACTCGCCGGGACCGGCGGGGCGCGGCGACAGCTTCGTCACGCGATGCTGTGGTAGCGTTCCTTCCACCAACGCTGGAATATCCGCGGATGTGTACCCGATCTCGCGCAGCCCATTGGGTGTTTTCAGGCGTTGCATAAACCAGGTGATGCGGTCGGATAGAATGCGGCCGGCATCGGCGGCTTGGCAACGCGAAACGTCCACGCCTAGGGCGTGCGCGGCTTCCAGGTGCCGCTCGGAATTCGCTGAAGCCGTGTAGCGAAAGACCGCAGGCGCGTTCAGGATCACCGAGAACCCGTGGGGCACGAGAGGATGATCGCTAACGTAACCGGGAGCCCGGTAACTCTTCACGTTGCCGGAGACCGGATACGACATTCCGTGCGGCAGATGCACGCCCGCATTCCCGAATCCGACCCCCGCGTAAGACGCAGCCAGCAGCATGTTCGCGCGAGCCTCATCGTCGCCAGGATCTTCCACTGCGCGGACCAGATAATTCGCGACCATGCGGAGGGCCTGCAGCGACCACACGTCGCTGATGGGGTTCGAGCCCTGATATGCCGGACGCAGTAAAGGGCGATTCGGTAGCGGACGTTCGGAGAAGGGAAGTGCGGTGAATGATTCCACGGCGTGGCTGAGAATATCGAGGCCACTCGATGCAGCTACCTGAGAAGGCATCGTGCGCGTGTTCTCGGGATCGAGTAGTCCTAAAGTAGGTTTCAAGCGTCGGCTGGCGATGCCCGTTTTGGCGTGCATCTGGATTAAATCGAAGATGCTGACGCCGGTGGTTTCGCTGCCGGTGCCGGCTGTAGTAGGGATCGCGATCAGGGGCTTGAGGGGACCGGGAACGGGCAGGCCTTTGCCGATCGGCGGGTTCACATAATCAAGAAAATCAGCCGGAGGATAGGTGACATACAAGTTCACAGCTTTAGCGGTGTCAATCGTCGACCCGCCGCCGACGGCGACAATCGCATCGTAGTTTCCTTGACGCGCAAATGCGATTGCGTCGAGAAAGGACTCGTCTGTAGGCTCCACGCGCACGCGATCGTAGAGCGTAGCCTTAATCCTGTTCGTCTCCAGCGATTCGAGCACGGTCGCAACCGGCGGCATGTTACGCAGAACTGGATCGGTGAGCACCAGCACGTTGCGCGCGCCAAGATCGGCCAGATCCATGGCGGCTTCGCGCGTCACGCCCGGGCCGAACCGGATGCTTGAAACCGCCATTTCAAATGCGATCTCGTGAGGCATGACTTATGCAGAGGTGTCCGCGGCAGCGCCGATAGTCGCCGCCACCATGCGGGCCTCGCGGGCACGGCGTGCAGCGGGACTAAGCACACGATTCCACCACATAATGGCCCCAGTCACGAACAAAACAACGGGTAGCAGTCCCAGCACCACCCATAGGGATTTAGTCTTGGGGCCTGCGAAATTCCCGAAGTGCAAGTAGTAGATCCAGCGGATGAAATTGTCGCCCGCGCTGCGGCGGATGGGTTGGCGGCGGCCTTTTCCGTATGTGGAGGACTTAGCCTGGGGAGGGGGAGCCTTCGGATCGTCCGCCAGCAAGTAAGTCGTCGGCCCCGGCGCTAGGGTTACCTCCTCCGGCAGCGCGTATTGGATCAGCGTCGAATAGTGATTGATGATCTTCTGAAACGGCAACGGGAATCCGAGATATACGCCGGTGATGGCCCACATGAAAATCAGAGCGAAGGACCAGAAGCCGATCGCGCTATGCAGATCCCAGTTGAGGCGTTTCCAATTGGATCGAAAATCGATCGCAAGGTTGCGACGCCAGCTCATTGCGCCCGGCCACCAGACGATGAAACCAGTGATGCAGAGCAGCGTGAGAAAGATGGCTCCAATGCCGTTGACTTTCCGGCCGGTTTCGCCGTACAGCAGATCCGTGTGTAACCTGGCGAGCCACGCTGCCACGCGAATGGCTTGGGGCACCGAATCGCCCAGATCGGCGCCGGTATACGGATCAAAAAGGCGCTGTACGCGTTCCTTGCCGTGTTCCATCCAGACTTCCGTGGCAGTGGTCGGCTGCTTGCCTTCGAAGATGAAGCTGAGGTTGTTGTCCGGATACTTCTTCCGGACGATCCTCTTCAGTTCATCGACGGGAAGTTTCGCCCCGCGCGCCTGGACGATCCTTGCTCCCGAACCGGCGGACTGATAGATTTCGTTGCGGAAAACGATTGCGCTACCGGTTACGCTGATCAAGACGACGTAGAGGCCGAACCCGATGCCCGTCCACAGATGGATCTGGAACAGGGCGCGCCGCAGCCACACGTTTTGCGGGCGGCGGAGCCATCGTGTCCAGAGGGTGGGTTCTTCAGCCGGCACAGGATTGTTTACGTCCAGCCGCTATAATAGCGAAATCCATGATCATCGATCCGGCCACCAAAGATCCGTTCGACGTGTACCGCCTGCTGTCGGGCTCTATTCTTCCCCGTCCGATTGCGTTCGTTTCCACGCTGAGCCCCCAGGGCGTGCGCAATCTGGCCCCCTTCAGCTTCTTCACGGTCATCAGCGCGAATCCGCCGGTGATCTGCTTTTCTCCCATGATCCGCGGCGGTGAGCGGCCGAAGAAAGACACGCTGATGAACATCGAAGCCACCCGGGAATTCGTGGTTAACATTGTCAGTGAGGATTTCGCCGCTAAAATGAACCTTTGCTCGGGCGAGTACCCTCCAGACGTCGATGAATTTGAGCTCTCCGGGCTGACCCCCGTGTCCAGCGACCTGGTGAAACCGGCGCGCGTGAAGGAATCGCGCGTGAACATGGAGTGCAAGCTGCACCAGATTGTGCATGTGAGCCCGAACATTCTGGGCGGAAGCCTGGTGATGGGCGAGGTTCTGCGATTTCACGTCCAGGATTCTATGATCAACCAGATTTGCGAGATCGACGCGGATCAGCTCAATGCCGTCGGTCGCATGGCGGGGCCGGTGTACGTGCGCACCAAGGATCGCTTCGAGATGGTGCGTCCGGCTTAACGATGCTTGCGTGCCGCGCCGGCAGGCTCGGCTTCCGAGACGGAATGACTAAAGAGCTTGATCATCTCGCGATTGAACGCGGGTAGGTCGTCGGGTTTCCGGCTGGTGACCAAATTTCCGTCGACCACGACTTCCTGATCCATCCATTTGCCGCCCGCATTGCGAATATCAGTCTTGAGCGAAGGCCAGGAAGTTAGATTCTTGCCGTCGATCACGCCGGCTTCCACCAGCATCCAGGGTCCATGGCAGATGACGGCCATGGGCTTGTTCTGCTCGTGGAAGTCCTTCACGAATTGGACGGCCTTTGGAATCATCCGGAGGCGATCCGGATTCGCCACGCCGCCAGGTTGCAGATACGCGTCGTAGTTCTTTGCGCTAACCGAATCCAAAGTCTTATCCACGGGGAATTTGTCGCCCGGTTTGTCATGATTCATGCCCTGGACTTCGCCGGATGTCGGCGAGATCAGGTGCGTTTCCGCGCCCGCTTGCTGCAGCGCTTCGCGAGGCTTAGTCATTTCGACTTGTTCGAAGCCATCTGTGACCAGAATGGCAACTCGGAGGCCTTGTAGTTCCTTACTCATGCCGGTTAGATCCGGCCGAGAGAATTTCTGTTTCGGGGACTATCCGCGCTGCAATTCGGCGCGGACGATCTTCGCCCCGTCGACCATGGCCTTCATCTTGCCGTAAGCGACTTGGCGAGGCAGGTATTTCAGGCCGCAGTCAGGAGCAATGATGAGGCGGTCAGGGCTGACAAACGGCAGCGCGCGGCGGATGCGCTCGGCGACCGTCTCGGGCGTTTCGACATCGTGCGTCGATAAATCCAGCACTCCCAAGAGGATGGTTTTGCCTGGAAGTTTCGTGAGCACGGAACAATCGAGCTTAGATTGCCCGGTTTCGATCGAGACCTGATTCACGGTAGTCTGTGCCAGCTCCGGAAGAAACGAATATCCCTCGGGACGCCCGGCCACCAGCGCGGCATAACCGAAACAGATGTGCACAACGGTCGTTCCCTGGACTCCATCGAGCGCACGATTTAGCGCGTCAACACCGTAGTCGCGGGCCTTGTCGGGCGAGGATTGCATCCAGGGCTCGTCGATCTGCACGACATCGGCGCCGGCGGCGAACAGGTCCTTGATTTCTTCGTTGACCGCAGCCGCGTAGTCCAGAGCGACGGCTCGCTCGTCCTTGTAGAACTGGTCTACCGCCTGCTGGGTCATGGTGAAGGGACCGGGCACGGTGATCTTGATCTTTCGGTCGGTGTTGGCCCGCAGGAACTGGATATCGCGCACCTGCACGGCGTGCTTCCGCCGGATCTTGCCGGTGATGCGCGGGACCAGGACTTCGTGACCGCTGCGGCTGATGACCTTCCCCGGGTTATCCAGGTCGAGACCCTCGAGCGCTGTGGCGAAGCGGTTGGAATAGCTCTCGCGGCGCATTTCGCCATCGGTGAGAATGTCCAGGCCGGCGCGTTCCTGGTCGCGGATCGCGAGCCGCGTGGCGTCATCCTGGGCCTGTTCCAGCCATTCGAGCGGCACGCGCCAGAGCTCCGATGCGCGGACGCGCGGGGGCATCCGTTTGCTGAGCATGTCGCGGTTAATCAGCCAGTCAGGTTGTGCGTAGGACCCCACCAAGGTGGTGGGAAGCAGAGGTTTAGATGGGGGCAATTAAATCGTCTAGGACTTGATCATCCGGCCGTCGTTCAGTTTGACCAGCGAACTGAGCATGGCTGGCGCGCCGCTCTTGGCTGCTCCGCCGGTGCAGGTAATCACGTCGCCTTCCTTCACGGTATCGCGAGACCAACCATAAGACTTCAGGTGGTTGAGGCTCATCATTTCAACTTCCCACTCGACCATCTTGCCATCATCGCCTTTGACCTCGAGATAGATGTAGGCATGCGGATTGGTCCACTCGAAGCGTTTCACCGTTCCGGTAACGGTAGAGGGATTGGCCATGTTGTACATGGTGGTTGAGTGGTGCGCGGAGAGCGGAGTGGTGCTCATCAGCACACCGAGCCCGACTAGCATAACCAGAAGTCGAGATTTCATTAGTCCATCCTCCCTTGCTTCTTCAGATATATAGTATCAGGCCGTTCACTGCTTCGCAGGCCCTGGCGTCGCAGTCTGCTGGCCACGCTCCGTCATGGTAAGTCCGTCCGCGAAAGTGACTGAGACAAATTGGCCCCCGATGTCGCCATTGACCATCGGGTGAACCCCAAAAGTCGCCTTGTCGCCAGCCTTCAGCATGGTTGATTTCCACCCTGCACGGGCGAGAATGCCGGGAGCTGTCATCTCCAGGTTCCACAGTTCGGGAACGCCTTTGGCGTTGACGACCTCCACTTCGATCCAGGAATGGGGATTGGCCCACTTGAATTGCTTGACGGTCCCGGTCACTGTGATCGTTTTTGCTCGATCGAACCCATTCATCGAATGATGCGCGACGGCTGAGGTGGCCAGTCCGAGGCCGATCAGAAAAGTGGCTAATAAAGTTCTCATGTGTCCTCCCCTTAGCGGCCGCTGTGCTCTGCCTTTATGCTAGGCATGTGCGCATTGAGATCGGGCAAGCAAGATGCCTCCGTGATATCCGTATCGTCCATCCGCCGGAAACGCTTGGTCCACTTCCACTCGCCCACCCAACTCTTGGGATCGGTGGCCGTATACTCGACTTCCATGGTGGCTCCTTTGTCAATCAGCCGGATACGCTCGATCATCTGAAATGCGTCCGTGAGGGGGATTCCTCCATCCAGCCAGTGGTGATCGTCCACGAAGTAGCGCGTATCCACCACTAAAGCATCGCCTTCCCAATGTCCGATGGATTCGCCATTGAAGCTGGGCACCACGACATCGGGATCGGTGTGCGGCCGCCCATCCAGGTAGATGATGCGCACACTGTTCATGAAGCCGCTGATCATATAAATTGCGGTGGGCACCTGGACCATGGCGATGGGCCACACGCGCGTCATGATGACGGGCAGTCCGGCGGGCCAGCAATCGCCGATATCGTCCTGATAAACTTTTCCAGCAGCGGCGGCTTTGAGAGACGCGTCGTATTTGGCCTGGGCCGCCGGAGTAAGCTTAAATCCGGGGGGTGGAGAAAATCTGAATCCATTGTTCTGCCCGCCGCCATGCTGCCAGGTTCCGGTCAGGTCGAACGGCGGCTTAGGCCGGCTCTTCGCGATATTCGAGGGAGCCAGCGCGCCTAGCTGCGGCGGAGGCGGCGTCTGAGCCGCGGCACCCAGCGCCATCGCGGCAAAAACCAGGACCTGGAATCGTCTGCGCGTCGTCATTTCACCCTCATGCGGACCACGCCCTTTTCATCCACATATTCGCGATTATTATCGCAGACGAACTCGACCATCTCGTAGTTTGGCAGGCGCTTGTAGGCCAACGTGTAGACCATCGGTTTTTCCAGCACGACCGGATCGTCGATGGTAATTTGGTCGTGCATCACGTCGGGCGTGATCATCTTGAATCTCTCCGTGATGCGCATCTTTTCACTGTGCGGCATGCCCCGATAACCACTTGCCGAGGTTTTGATACCGATGGTATCGACGACGAGCGTGTCGCCATCCCACTTTCCTACCGAGCGGCCATAATACCCGGGTGCGACATCCTCGAGCGGCGCCTGCGGCCGATCCAGATAAACACGGCGCACTTCGCTGAAGGCTTCCGAGATAATCGTCATCTGCTTGGCTGTCTGAATGATCTCCACCGGATAAACCGCCACCGACATCATTGTCGGCACGCCGTACGGGATGCATTGGGCGCCGCTGGAGGCTAGTTGCTCGCCGCGCTTGTTGGCCTCGGCTTCGGCTGCGCGCCGCGCTTCATAGGGCTTGGCGTACTCGGGTTTCAGCACGAGCTGTCCGGCCGGAGGTGGCGCAAGCTTGGGGTCGCCGCCGCCGCGGCCAGCCGTGAACGGTCCCCACACCCCAGTGAAGTCCGGAGTCTTGGTCGGCTGCGCCGGAAGCAACGCGGCCCCAGCGAGGGCAGCATACAAAATCGTCTTCATGAGCAGCCTATTTCTGGGGTCCGCGCCCGGGTCCATTTCCCAATACTCTGCCGTCGGGCAAAGTGGCTGAGTTCAGAAATCCGCCCGGCCGTCCATCCTTTAGAGGGTTGATGACCAAAGTGGTCTTATCTCCTTTCTTCAGGTTGTTGAACTTCCAGCCACTTTGCTGGAGGATGCTGGGGCTGCCCATTTCGATGGCCCAGTGCTTGATGGCCCCACCTTCGTCCGGGACGTCAATCTCGATGTAGGAATGGGGATTGGTCCATTGAAACTCGGTCACCGTGCCGGTAATCGTGATTTGTTTCGTGGTGTCGAACATGGTGAACGAGTGGTGCGCCAGGACTGGAATCGCCAGCAGCGCGGCGAAGGCTAAGACGTTGAGCAGTCTGGATTTCATGGCGGAAATAGTAACACAGCCGCTACCTGTATGCAATCCCTCGTGACGCCAGAATCACTCCGGCCCAGAGTACCAATGAGACCACCATCGCCAGGCGTGCGTGACGGGCCGGCAGCAGGGCAGTTATACCGATCAGGACCAGAAAAAACATTTTTACGCGAAAAAACTGGCTGTAGTACAAGCGCAGCGGCTGCGACCAAAACAGTAGCGCTCCCGTGAATGTGAGTATTGAAAGCCCGATCCAGCGGAAGCGTCGAAGTTGGCTATCTTGTACCAGCGCTGCACCTCCGAACCACGCGATGGCCAGTACGTGAATCGCTCCAATGATAGGAACACCCCAGGTGGACTGGCTGAGATCCAGACGCAGGGATGTGTCCTGAAGCCCGCGCGCGAGCGCCAGCAGGGGATTAAGCATCGAAGTCAGCGATCGCACGAGCCGCGAGGACCACGCACGTCCATAGCGCCAGGGAAAGGCTAGCCGCAAATCGCGTCCCGCGCCGGTGCAACGTAAAATGCGCGATCAATGCGAGAACCAGCAGCGTGATTTTCACATCAAATGCCGGATTGTGCAGGTAGCGCGTGGTATCGGAGAGAAACATCACGGCTCCGGTGATGAGCATCAGGGCGAGACCGGTGTGAGTCCATATTTTCAGGCGGCTTGTATCCGCGATCTTGAGGCCCAGCGTGCGCAGGTCCTCGAGAACGATGGTTCCCACCAGCGCTGCTAGTCCGATAACGTGAATCGATTCGAAGACCGGGAAAATCCAGGAGTTTTCGAGGGGCATTTAGTTGTCGTCAGGAACTTTTTGTGCGGAGTCGACCACCAGCATGTCGAGCGGGCTTTTGCGAGCCTCAAGCTTCAGGCCGAGTTGTTCTTGAACGGCGGTGTAAATGGATGGCTTGTCGCTGGTCGTCGGTGCGCCGCCTCTCTCCGAAGTCCACTGCAGATCTACATCGAATAGACCCGGGAGACCCGTCATATCTATGACTGTCTGCCGCTCGAAGCGCGATAGTAAGGCCGCCAGTGAGAACATCGACATCTGAGTGCTGACAATGCGGCCCAATATCATCGGCCCTGGAGCAACGCCCAAGTCGCTGCTGGCGGGGCGTAGCTTGGAACCGCCCTTCCCAACCACGAGCGCCAAGAACGAGCGCTCCCGTTGCTCGTGATGGAGCACAAGCTTGAGGCGATCGGCCAAAAGCGCCTGAAGCATTCGTAGAAGTTGCTCCCTGGGAGTATCCGGCGAGCTTGCGCGACGATATCGAAACGGACCTCCTTGAATTTGATCCAGTCCGGTCCTGAAATTTGATCCTCGGAGACGAGCCCATACGCAAATCTTATGCAGTCGCTTAGGGTGGTATTCGTCAACGTAACTTTGCCGTTGCGAATGGTCCCGAGATTGATGCTGAAGAGATCGCCATCCGGCGGCGGCGATTGCTTTATCGTCGCCACATCGAACGTGGACTGGGCACGAATCGGAAGAGGAATCCCGGAGAGAATCGCGATGCCGACGACGGGCAGTGACCATTTCCCTAGGTCCATGTCATCCCTTTGGGGAGGCGGATGTCTCGCCACGCCACACGACAAATCCATCGGGCCGTACCAGGACCGCTCCCGACGGTGAAATCCCGTAGGCCGCGGGAAATTCTGGATGCGTGATCCGGTGGACCCGAAATCTTTCTTCACCCATCCAGTCCGGACCGGCGAGAATCACGTATTCCCGGCCTAAAAGATCCAGTGTGGAGCATCCGTCCTCAAGCCACATATGCGGCGCGCGCGTACCCGGACGGCCTTTCGATTCATTAGGATGTTCGTGCAGCTTGCCGTCGTAGCAGTATCCGAGTTCGACGTCCATATCGTGCGCCACCGGCTGAAATCCCTTGGACGCCAGGTACGGAGCCGTGCGCGTCACGTAGCGCGAGTACGCCTGCTCAACCGTAAATTCGCACACCGCTTTACGTTCCTGCTCGTAGGTGTCGAGCAAATCGGGCGAAGCCTTGCCGTTGAGCACCCAAGAGAGCTTCCATGCGAGATTCTGGGCATCCTGCACGCCGGTGTTACCGCCGAAACCTCCGTGGGGCGGCATCACGTGGACTGAATCGCCCGCCAGGAAGATATTTCCTGCGCGAAAGCGCTCGGCGGTATCCGCGGCGGATTGCCAATACATCACGTCTTCAATTGTGATCGGGATATCGTCGACGCCCAGAGCCGCATGGAGCAGATTGAGGCAGCGCTGCTCCGTGAGTCCCGTCGATACGTCGGTATTGGGATGCTCGGGATCGCCTACCGCAGTTACGGCGAGAAACCCCGAGTCGAACGGGATCTCGATGCGAAAGAATCCTCGCAGCACCGGATTGATCACGTAGATCACGCTGAGATTCCGGCCCCGCAAAAGTGGCCCGAGGTTCGCGCGGAAGTAGATGGTGATGCTGTTCGAAAATACTCCCCGCCCCAGCATGCGGATGCGAAGGCGCTCTCGAATGCGGCTGTGGGCGCCGTCGGCTGCGATCATATAACGTGCCCGCACGGTGGCCGTCTCGCCTGAATCGCGATGCCGGATCTGCGCGGTGACTCCTGTTGCGTCCTGCTCGAAGGAGGTCATCTCGGTGGCGAAACGCAGTTCGGCTTCCAGTTCTTCGGCGCGGTGTTTGAGCAGGGGTTCCAGCAGACTCTGGGAAATGAAGACGCGTTCGCAGGGGCTCAGGTCGCGAATGCCTTCGTTGAGATTGGCGATGTAATACGCCACTTCTTTGCCGGCCAGGGATTCCACGCCCATAATCGCGCCGTCCTGGACGAACTGATCTGCCGATTTCCGGCGCACGATCTGCTCGACGCCCACTGTACGGAAGATTTCCATGGTGCGCTGGGAGATCTGCGCAGCGCGAGGATGGATAGCCGTTCCGCGGTGATGTTCGACGACCAAGGAGCGCACGCCGTAGTGGCCGAG
>Ga0105240_10004304_pt1 | contig 21750 bp, 16 predicted proteins | sample KBSC54metaG_FD_80426 | JGI IMG/M metagenome (GOLD analysis project Ga0105240, IMG submission 80426) | Corn rhizosphere microbial communities from Kellogg Biological Station, Michigan, USA - KBS C5-4 metaG | ecosystem: Host-associated > Plants > Roots > Rhizosphere > Soil | place: Michigan, USA... | reverse complement strand
GAAGCGCAGCGCAGCGCCGCAGCGGCCGGTCCGATCGCGGGCCGGCTGGGGAGTGCGGACATCCTGCGTAGGCCGGCACGACTCGCGTTGCCGCACGATCATTTGCGGATCGTAGAGGCCGAAGTCGTTTTTGAGGTGGGCTGCACGCTCCCGGGCGACGATGCGTCTCTGAGTGAGGCCGATGTATATCATTGTTTGCGCGCGGCCTATGCTGCCATCGAGATATGTAACTCGAGATTGAGCGGCAGCGAGGATGCGTCCCTGCCCGCGATCGTGGCCGACAACAGCAATGCGGACCGGCTGGTTGTCGGCGATCACTTGCCGGATTGGAGCTTCGAGGCGCTTGCCGATCTTTCCGTGAGCCTCACGCGTTGCGGACAGCCTGCGGTCGACGGTACGACCCGTCGTGTGCTCGGACAGCCCCTCAAGGCAGTCACGTGGCTGGCGAATTGGCTCGGCGCGCGCGGGGAGGGCTTGAAGGCTGGCGACCTGATCGCGAGCGGCAGTTGCACGGGCACGACTGAGGTGGCGCGGGATGATGCCGTGATTGCTGTGTTCGGCGGCGCCGCGCGAGTCGAGGTCGAGTTCACTGAAGCACAGATGAAAGGTGGGGTGAGAGCATGAGCCTGGATCTCGGTTTGACGGGGAAAGTTGCCATTGTTACCGGCGGCAGTGTCGGAATAGGTAAGGCGACGGCTCGTAGGCTCGCTGCCGAGGGCGTCGCGGTCGTCATTGCTTCCAGAACGGCCTCGGCGCTCGAGCAGGCGGCAGCGGAAATACGAACGTCCACGAAAGGAACCGTAGTGCCCCGGCCAGTGGATACGACGGATTCTCGCGCGGTACGAGAGCTGGTCGCGAACACGGCCGCCGAGCTAGGCAGCGTGGATATCCTGGTCAACTGCGCGGCCGCCCCTGGGGGCCTGGTCCGGAATGATTTGGACGAAGCGGACGAGAATGCGCTGCTGCTCGATCTGAACACGAAGTTGGTCGGGTATTTCCGTATGTGTAAGGCGTGCGCGCCATACATGCGAAAGGCTGGATGGGGGCGCATCGTGAACGTCGGCGGGCTGACCGCACGATGCACGGAGGCGTTGAGCGGCATGCGCAATACCGCGCTGGTGCACCTCACCAAGACGTTGTCGGATCAGTTGGGCCTTCACGGCATCACGGTGAATATCGTACATCCCGTCGTCACGCGCACAGAGCACGTGGAGGCTTGGTTTGCCCGAATGGCCAAGGCGGAGGGTACGACCGTCGATGCAATCGTAAAGCGCGAGGCCGCCGACCCTGCCGCCATCCGGCGCATGCTGGAAGTCGATGAAGTCGCCGATTGCATCCTATTCCTCGCATCACGGCGTGCCGCCGCCATCACCGGCGAGTCGATTGCGGTGGATGGTGGGCTGTCGCGAGCGGTATATCTCTGACCCGAGCTCGCGCAGAGTGAATTCTGAGGTAGGAGGGGGCGTAGAGAGATGAATAAGAGACTCGTGACCGGACGTAAAATCCGGGCGGAAGTGCTTGGGGAGGCCGCCGTACGCCAGCGCCTCGATGAGGCCGACTCCTTCAATCGTGACTTCCAGGAGCTGGTAACAGAGTACTGCTGGGGCGCGGGATGGGGACGCACGGCGCTCAGCCGGCGTGACCGGAGCCTCATGAACCTCGGGATGCTCTCGGCCCTCAATCGCCCGGAGGAGTTTGCCTTGCACGTGCGGGCCGCCATGCGTAATGGCGTGACTCGAGACGATCTCGAGGATGCGCTCATTCAGGTCGCCATCTATTGCGGGATTCCGGCGGGCGTCGAGGCATTCCGGATCGCGAGCGGGGTGCTGCGGGAGATCGATTCGGAGAAAAACACACATGTCGATTGAGGTGGCCTCACCATGGCAAGAGCCGCCAGTCAGTAAGTGGCTTCTCGGGCAACCTAAATGAGCGGGCAGTTTGAGACGAGACTGAAGGTTCGCACCAAGATGCAACTGCCGCAATCGCCCAACGCACAAGACATCACACCTTGATGCTGGAGTTTCTGAGCATGTCACAGCAACACACGACGAGCGAACGGCGCGTACTCGTTTCCGCCTGCGCACTTGGAATCGTCGGTGCCTTGACGATCTTCATTGCTCCAGGCTTCCTCGGCCTGGTGGCAGACCAAGGACGTCTCGGTGAAGCCGGGGCTGGTTACGTGATCTCGGTCGACATCAACACCGCGGCGGTTGCTATTGCTATCGCGACTTTCCTCATCACTCGCATCAGATGGCCACAGCTCACATATCTCGCGGCGGCGCTGATTGCCATCGGAAGCTTCGCCACCGCTCAGGCCCATACCGAGAGCGCGCTGATCGCGGCGCGCGTTTGCGCGGGCTCAGGCGAAGGGCTCGCGATTGGCGTTTCGTTCGCAGCGTTGGGTCAAGATCGCAACCCGGACCGGGCGTTCGGCGTGTATCTCGCTGTCGGCCTCACTGTCGCTGCTGCAATCCTGCTCGTCATACCTGTGCTGCAGCCGCATATTGGGACGCGACCTTTCTTTATAGCGGCTGGCGCCGCGGCGGTGGGCGTCGGTGCCTTAGCTTCCTGGTTGCCCACCGGAAGTCGGGCTGCTTCCGTGACCGTATCCGGGCTCTCGGCCATCCATTGGCGGCTGGCGATTGCGGGCTTGCTGGGCGTGTTTCTGTACTTTCTTGCGCAAGGGGCGGTCTGGAGCTACTTCGGCGAGATCGGTGCCGCGAGTCACGTCGCTCCGGCGCTCATCGGACGGGCGCTCGCGATTTCCTCCATCGCGGGCATCGGCGGGGCGCTGCTCGCAGTGGTCGTTTGCACTCGTTCTAATCGCGGCTTGCCATTGGTGGCAAGTGCCGCGGTCTCGGTCGCAAGTTTCGTTCTGCTCCTGGGGCATATCTCCGGAATCGCCTTCGTGGTCTCCGGAATTCTATTCAACGCCGCGTGGAACTTCTCCATGCCTTTCCTTTCCGGCATGTGCTCGGCTGCGGATGCCCGCGGTAGGATCGTCTGCTCGATGGGCTGCATTCAAACCGTTGGTACTGGGTTAGGTCCCGCGGTGGCAGCGACCTTGCTCGGGCGTAATGGTTTCTCCTCGATTCTCTGGATGAGCGTCGCTGTTGTGGTCCTGAGCATGGCGGTCGTGCTGGCCGGGCTACGAGCCCACCATCGGGAGGCAATTTCCGGCGCATTCCGCTCGGCGTAATCGACACCATGAAGCTCTATATCGTCCCTGGGGCTTGCTCTCTTGCCGTCCATATGGCGCTGCGGGAGGCCGGACTCTTTGCTGACGGCAGCGTCTACCTTTGTTCCGCTCGCGTGGGCGCGAGTCGCAATTGTCCGTCCTTGTCCGGGACAAAACCGCTACGGAGCATTCCGATCTGATCAGGTTCAATCGCGCCTGCGATGTTGATTAGCGAAAACTCGCGCGGCTCCGCGGCGATGATCACCAGCCTCGTAATCTTGTGCTTGTTGACCGCGCAGTATATGTCGACGTCTCCGTCCGAGCCGCGATCACGTGCCTGCATGACGTGCTGCCAGCCTGGGGCGGTGAGCTGCGATCTCAATGTCTCCAGGTCCGCCTGCCTGTAGGTGTGATCGGTCGCGAACCGGAAGCTGTGGATCTCCACCTCGTGGAGACTACGGAACAGCTTGATTTCCGCCGCGCTGCGGGCGTCGTGGTCGTCGCCCAGCAACCCCATGAATCCCAGCGCCACGGGACCGAGTGTGAAATTGACCGAATCGACGGAATCGCGTTGCATTGCCGCAAGGGACGGAACCTTGAGCGCGGGCGTCTGGGCAGCGCATGCGGGTAGAAGAAAGCACATGGCAAGTAATACAGACCTGGGAGCTGGCATCGGGCACCTCCGCACATGGAAAAGCGAGGCAGTAGTCCTATTAATACGTACGCCAAGGAATCGCAGGGTGCAATGCTGTACTCGATTGGCAATACCGACTGAGCAGGTAGACCGATACGATCGGTTGCGGCCGGAATGGCGCCAGTTGAGGGCTGTCCTGGGGTTTCAGTCACGAGACGTGCGGTGGTGAGCGCTTCGGACTGAGCACAGCCTCCTCTGGAGGCCGGACGTGCCGGAACATGGTGAGCAACGTCAGGTCGTATACGATTTTGAGGACTCCGCCGATAAGCAGCGGCGAGCCGAAGCTCGAGAGGCTGAGGAGGTAGCCTGAGATAGTCGGACTGATGGCGGACGCAAGGCTTCGGGGAACAGAGGTGACTCCAGCGGCCGCCGCCCGCTCTGCTGGCGTGACCACCGCCATCACGTAAGAGCTTCGCGTCGGCACATCCATTTGGGACAGGAGGCTGCGAACAAGGAGTAAAGCCACAACGGCTCGAAGGCTCGAGACGAAAGGGATCGCAATCAGGCAAAGGCTCGAGGGTAGGTGCGTGAAGACCATTGTCCTGATGAGACCGATTCGCCGGGCAATCGGGCCTGCGGCGAAGTAGGATGCCGCGTTCAACAGGTTGGTCCAGAAGAATAGAGTCGCTGCCGCCCCGATTGACAGGTCGAATCTCTTGAAGAGCCATAGGGCGAGTATGGCCTGGACGAAGAATCCGCCCCCAAAAGCATCGACGCTGAAGAGCGCCGCCAGTCGATAAACGATGCCGCGTGACGGGCCGAGCGACTGGTGCGCCGACGCCGCCGTTGGGGCTGGCTCGACGATCCCAGCGTAGACTACGCCGGCACCTACTCCGATCAGCGCATAGAGCCAGAACATCGCCTGCATCGCGTGCAGCGGCGTTGGACCCACCCATCTGGCGGCGAGCTCGGGTAATCCGGCGAGCAGCGTTCCGACTGCGCCGAGGAGTGCGCCTGCCAGACTATATCGGGCGAATAGCGTCGTGCGATCCCGATCGGCAACAGATTGGCTGAGCAATGAATGATCGAGCGGTAGAAAGATGCTGACATCGCCCGAGGAGGGATTGAGCGTGCCGACAAACGCGACCAGCATCAACGGCCAGAATGCATGCAGGCTGCCGAAAGCGAGCCCCGTGGCGATCATCAGTACGGAAGCGGCGATAAGGGGACGGCGGTGCCCGAATCGAGCGGTAATAAAGCCGGTCAGGATCGTCAAAGCAGCCGAGCCGAGGAGTGTCGCTGTGGTGACGGCGCCGACCTGAAAGGCGCTGAGACCCAGTTGCAAGAGGTATGCCGGTAGGAGGATACTCACGTATCCGTCGGCAATGGAGCGAAGCGCCTTGCCGATCAGCAGGCGTTTGGCGTTTGCAGTGATCGATGGCGAGAATAGGCGCAACGGCAGAGTTTAATTTAGGCGCATCGGCACTGGCAACGCTCCGACGGGACGAATGTCGAGGATGTCGCCCTAATCGGGAACCAGGGACGCATGACGCATTCCGACCTGCCTCATCTCACCGCTGGGGCTCATAGACCCGAAGCCCTTCCGGTTGGCCTCCACGGCCCCACACGCCAAGATATAGCCGGTTCAATTCAGGTACGAAACAGGAAGTCCGCCCGCCCGGCACGGTTCTGATTTGAGCCATGCTCCGATAGTGGGTGACATCTTCCTGCTGGATGACGGAGATGAAACCTGACCCGCCCGACACGTAAATCCGCTTGCGCGCTGCGTCATACCACATGTCGTCAGCATGACCGACAGCCTGAACCCGGGCGATGACCTTTCCTGACTTGGTGTCGAGAACGAACACTTCTGCAGGCGTCCGAGTGGTGACAAACAAGCGATGGTCTTTCTCGTCGAGCGCCATCGGAAAGTTATCCTGGGCTCCGCCGAGGGCCCACATCGCGACGACCTTGCCCTCGTTGCGGCTAATCACCGCTATCTGATTGCCAGCTGTCGGCACGTTAACGAATATCCTGTCCCCATCTGCTTCCAACTGGAACGATTCAGGATGTCCCGGAAGTTTGATGTTTTGAAGTATCCGCCCTGTCGCTCCGTCAAGGATACCTAGCGCTGCATCGTTGTCGCCGCCATAGCCGACGAAAACCCGATTGGCACGAGAGTCATAGCGGGTATCGTCCGCATCGCTCGGAAAATGGACAACCTCGAGGAGTTTGTAGGTATCGCCATGGAAGATTCGGACGGTTCCGTCGTCACCATTTGCAACGAAGAGCCGGTTTGACTTTGGCACGTATGTCACGCCCTGTGGCTCGTGCAGTCCGGAAATAGTATGTATGGGCTTATTGGCGCGGAGATCGAAAACCTGCAGCGTGTCGTTGCCCAGAGCAGACATAAATAGCCGCTGATGAGCCAGATCCACGTCGAAGTGATCGATCCGGCCGTGCACTTCAGGCAGAGGTATGACCCCAACCAAACGCAGTGGTGCGGCAGGCTGCGCCTGAGACCCGGACGTGGCAAAGAGCGCAATCAGAGCAAAGGGCAAAAATGCCTTGTTCATATTATGCTCCAGGGCGAGAGTCGGATTCCGAGGGACGGAGCGTCAAGGTGCGATGCGATACACCGCAATTTCAGCCACTTGGTTGTTGCCTGGTGGAACTCCGATGTACAGTGATTTCGTCCGGCTGGAGAACGTCGAGTTCGACGCATGGGGTGCTGTCCTGACCTGGTCCAGTGAACGGTATCGGTCAGGACCCTGTTGCTGAATCACCGAAAGAAAGCCTCCGCCGCCGGAAATATAGATCCGACTGCGTGCGGCGTCGTACCACATATCGTCGGCATCGTCGACGCATGGGACGCGGGCGATCGTCCTTCCCGTGCGGGCGTCGATTGCAAGCATCTCGGCCGGGGCGCGGGTCGCGACGAACAGGCGTCCATCCTTTTCGCTCAGCGCGATCGGAAAGTTGTCACTCGCTCCTTTGAGCTTCCAGGTCGCGACTGCCTTGCGTTTCTGGAGATCGATCACGACCACAGCGCCATCATCCGGCAAGTTGACAAAGAGGCGCCGGGCTCCAGGTTCAATCGCGAGACCTTGGGGTGAGGACGGCAGAGTAACCGTTGCCGCAAGTTTCCCTGCGGGGACGGTGACGATCGCGATACCAGTTTCACCGGGACTCATGCGACCGATGATCAGTTCGCGCGCGCTTGCATCATATTGAAGCTCATCCAGCCTGCTGTGGAGATCGATGCTTGCAATGAGACGGAGTGTGTCGTCATAGATGACCAGGTCGCGACCGCTGGTGAGGTACAGCTGACGGGTGTCGGGAGCGTAAAGTGCCGTCGTAGGCCTCTTGGCCGGCAGGCTGCGCCACAGTTTACCGGATGTAAGGTCCACTACTTCAAGCATGCCATCGGCGGGTGCGGGCGCGAAGAGCCGGTGATGTTGATCATCGACCGACATGTGGTTGAAGCCTCCGTGGACTCTGGGCAACGGAATGGCTTGGTTCAGTACTGGCGCGTCCGTACTGTGGGCTTTTGCCGGCGAAATGATGCACCCCGCGCAGAAGATGGTCGCGGAGAAGCGTGCTAAGGTCGAGGAATCTCTCATGAGCATCTACGCACCTTATCGCGCAGTATACGAGACGCTCGGACATTTTGAGCCGCCGACGAAATCACGGGGCGAATACTGCTGCGCGAGGATTGCCCGCTCAGGTGCGTGCCGGGCGTGAGCACGACCATCGCAGTAAGAGGAGAGGCGGCAGGGCTGGATTAGGGCGAGAAAGAATACGTCCATTTGACGGCAACGCGCGTCTCACGCAGTTGCGGCGGGTTTGCGGGCTCGGTACTCGCGAATTGCGTTCCGACGTTGTAGATGAAAAAGAGATCGCTATCCGGTCGGTAGTTGTAGCGCAGCCGCAGATTTGCGCTGACGGCTTGCGAATCGGAGGTATTCATCTGAAGAACACTGGAGAATGTGATGAACCGGCTGAACGAATAGTTCGCCTGCAGGCTGGCGAGCTCTACCGAGAAATGGCCGTTGAGCAGAGGAAGAGCAAAGCGATCCCAGGTTGCGGAGGCCGAAGCCGAGGCCCTGGTGCTCACCCGATAATTGGCGCGCAGCGACACTTCATTCAGAGAGCCATCGTAGTAGCTTCCGAAGCGCTCGAGCGCTTCGAACGTGAACGGCTTGTCCTTGCCGGATCCATAACTCAACTGGTGACGGATGAAACGATAGAGGCCCGATGGAATGAAGACGTTTCTATAGATGTGCAATGGCTCGGCGAGACGCTGGGTGGTGACGTCGACAAGGTCGTCATCCGTATACCCGCCATTGTCGAAATAGGCGCGGTATGAGTTCTGCCATTCCTGTGTCGAGACGCTCCCTGCAGTACTTGGAGCGTCCAGGATGAATCCTTCGGCTTGCAGCTCGCGAATCCCCGGCAGTCGCGGTCGCATCTTGAAGTTCAGGTCGACGTAAGTCTCGTTGGAGTCCACTCGTTGGACAAAGCCGACTTCAGGATTGAAGTTTGCACCGGTCCGGCGACGCTCCACCGTGCCCTCGAGCCAGTCTGACTGGTAGTTGAGCGTCGCGCCGACGTCGCTGCTTCCCTTGGGATCTCCCGGCGCTCGCGTACGCGCGGCATGTGCGGTTAAGTACCAGTCGTCGAGAAACGCCAGCCGGGTGTCGATGCCCCCGGTCTGATTGAACGAGTCCAGCGCATCATTCGCGCGCTTCTCGATTCCCATCATCCCGACGTACGAGCCTCCCCAGAGGGACTCCTTCACTCGCAGAACCGTATAGCTCGCGCTGGGATTTGGGCCGCTGGAGCGGGTATCCACGTAGAGGACACCCATCTCGGTGCGTCCGAAGGTCCCGGTGAGCTTGCCGCCCGCGTTGATAGGCACTTCCTGCCCGGTGACCGGGTCGATGCCGATCTGCCGGGAAAAGAACAACTGGTCCTGATCGCCCAGATCAAAGCTGAAGACGCCGGCGTCCTCGAGGAAGAAGGGCCGCTTCTCAGGGATGAATACCCTGAATGGCGTAATGTTGAACGGCTCGAGATCGACATCGGTGTCGGCGAAATCGGTATTCACGGTCAGATCGAAAATCGTGTCCGGACTGAGGCCGTATTTGACGTCCATCCCTCCTGTCAGGGGAGAGCCTGCCCTTTGGCTGGCCAATTTGTCGTACTGCAACAGCGCATACGGCTTGACCACCAGGAGCCTGCCACTGTCTATGTCGCGGATGCCGCCCAATACGGCTGCCTGCGATACCTTGGTGAGTCCGTACGTGCGCTGATAGGCCCGCCAGAGGTCTTCTTCATTCTTGCGCCTGATGAATCGCTTGAAGTTGAGGCCCCACAGAATTTCCTTGGTGTGGCGGAAATTTAGCGTATTGAAGGGAATTTCCACCGTAGCGGTCCATCCATCGGCAGAGATGCGAGCCTCTGATCTCCAGACACCATCCCAAGCGGGGTCGAAGTCTCCCTGATTGTTGATGGAGGCCGGCTCGCCGTTCGGTGACGCCTCTCCCTGCTCCTCGACGATCAGGCCGTCCATCTGCGTCCCGAGAGGATTGACCTGGAATACATAGGCACCTCGGCGATCGAGAGTCGAGTCGATCATGATTTCAAAGTGATCGTCGAGGCCCTGATCGACATCCCGCCTGAGCTCCGAGGCCGCAATGCGCGACGGGCTGGAGTCATGGCAGCGAATGCCGAAGTAGATCGCCCCCGAGGTATACAGGATGCGCACCTCGGTCTGCTCGGTGGGAGCTTGTCCTTCGTGCGGCTCCCGCTGCCTGAAGCCGGTGATCGGGGCCGCCGACTGCCAGAGCGGATCGTTTAGAGTGCCATCAAGGCGCGGGGGTCGCTCTACTCGTGTCGCCTGCGCGTCGGCGTGAATGCCCTGCAATATCGCGTTTGCGGGAATAGCGGCAGCCTGGGAGGTAAAGCCCGCAGCCACCATCAGGACAAGGCCGAGGTCAAAGGACCTCCATGAGAGTGCCTGCATCGCCTGTTCGCCTGTCGCGATCAACCCCCCGAGCTCAAACGTACCAGCGGCACCTGAAAACCACGTGAAGACCGCAGCCTGCTCATCTGAGGCAGAAGCTGCACGCCCTGCGTCTCTTCGCTAAGATCGACACTCGTATGAACGTGCTCATCGTTGAAGACGAGCGTTTGCTAGCGGAGCTGCTGCGCAAGGCGCTGGAGAAGGACAATCACAGCGTGGCCGTTTCCCATGATGGCCTGGAGGGCCTCGCGATTGCGGAACAACACGAGTTCGATGTGCTCGTGCTCGACATCATGCTGCCAAAGTTAGACGGATTCGAGGTGGCTCGGCGCCTGCGCCAACGAGGACGCAATACGCCCATTCTCATGCTCACGGCGCGTGACTCCGTTCCTGACATCGTCAAAGGTCTGGATGTCGGTGCTGACGACTATCTTTCCAAGCCGTTTGCGCTGGAGGAGTTTTTCGCTCGGCTGCGGGCCGCGGCCCGCCACGGAGCCTGCCTTGCTCCGGGCGCTCAGCTACATGTTGGCGATCTGACGCTCGATCCAGCGACTCGGGAAGTGAGCCGGGCGGGCCGATCCATTCAGCTGAGCGCCACCGAATTCCGGCTGCTGGAATTTCTCATGCGGCGAACGGGACGAGTAGCGCATCGGACCGCGATCATCGACGGGGTATGGGGCCTCGGCCGCGATGTGTCTGAGAACAACCTCGATGCCTTCATGAGGCTGCTGCGCAGGAAGATCGATGGCGGCTCACGGCAGAAGCTCATCCAAACCATTCGGGGCGTCGGCTACACCGTCCGCGCCCGTGCGGGCGAATGAGACAGCTTCCTATAAGAGCTCGCCTGGCGGCCTGGTACTTTGCCGTACTGGGTGTGACATTCGTGGCATTCGCGCTGCTGGCGTACTTCGAGATGGGCAGCAGCATTCGAAGGGGCATGGACGATGAACTGCGCGATCGTTTGCGCGGCTTTCAGCAGTTGCTGCTCAGGGCCGGCTCCCTAGAGTCTTCGCGAAACGTGGCGCGCGCTTTGGCCGAGCATACGGGGGGCAACGACCTGTTCCGGATGACGGACAAGGCGGGAGCCTGGGTCTACCGCTCGCCTTCGGCGATTTCCTTCTCCACGTTCTTACCGAGCATGGGTGTTATTCAGGACCCACCTGCCATCGTGACTGTTCAGCAACGGCGAGCGCCGCTTCGAATCCTCACGAGTACGGTGGCACTCTCAGGCCACGCCTACCGCGTGCAGGTGGGCGAACGGATCGGACCTTACGAATCGATTACGACCCGCTTTGGACAGATCATGCTGATCTCCATCCCGATATTGCTGGGTCTTGCTCTCGCCGGCGGCCTGTGGTTAAGCGGCCGTGCTCTCGCGCCAGTGGATCGGATCACCCGAGCGGCTCAAGCGATCACGGTCCGAAACCTGGCGAAGCGGCTCGAGGTTCCGCAGACAGGTGATGAGCTGCAGAGGCTCTGTGAAACCCTGAATGCCATGCTGACGCGTCTGGAAGAAGCCTTTCGACGCATCACGCAATTCACCGCAGACGCATCCCATGAGCTCAGAACACCGCTCACTCTGATGCGCACCCTGGCAGAGGTCCCCCTGCGCTTGCCCACGTCGGAAGGCGAATACCGCGCCGCGCTCGCTGGAATTGTCCGCGAACTGGGCAGGACCTCTGCGCTGGTCGAAGATCTGCTATACATCGCCCGGGGCGACTCCGGGGCCAGCGTCGGCACTTCCGCCCGCCTCGACTTCACCGAGGTGATCAGATCAGCAGCGGCCCAGGGAGAGTCAATGGCCAGGAAGCGGAACCAGACGTTCCGTGTCGAAATCAGCAACACCGCAATGTGGGTCGACGGCAATCGGGATGCGTTACAGCGGCTGTTGCTCATACTGCTGGACAACGCCGCCAAGTACACACCCGATTACGGGATCGTGACGCTCAGATCGACGTCCGAAGCTCGCTTCGCCTGTGTAGAGGTCGTCGATACCGGTATTGGAATAGACCCGGTAGACATCACACACGTGTTCGAGCGCTTCTACCGTGCCGACAGGGCGCGAAGCCGCGATTGCGGCGGGGTGGGGCTGGGCCTGGCCATTGGACGATGGATCACGACTGCACATGGCGGAACGATCGAGGTCGCGAGTACACCTGGCAAGGGTTCGGTCTTCTCGGTTCGGCTGCCGCTCGTGGGTTAGTGAACGATCTTTTCAGCTGCGTTTCAGACGAAGAACGTATTCTTGGGTCTGTGCCGCTCATCCACAGAGTCTTGATGGTGCCAGTATGCTTTCTAGCGCTGGTCCTTGGTTCGGAGCAGAGATCATGGGCCGACGCGGCAGATAATCGCGCGGATTCAAAGGTCAGGCTGGACGCCTCCGAGATACCCGCAGGGGTGCCCAGACTCACAGTTCTCGTCAATGGAATTCCCTGCGGGGTACAGGGCGCCTGGAGCACAAGTGCAAATACCTGGCGCTATCATTTCGAATACAACGACAAAGGTCATGGTCCCTGGCTCGATGAGACGGTGACCGTAGGGCTCGATAAGATTCCGCTGTCCATTCGGTTGACGGGTCACGACTACTTCGAGCATCGAGTTGCAGAAGAATATTCCCGGATTGGGCGGAGCGTGACCTGGCATAACGGGACGAGCCAAGGCAGCCGATCGTCTACATCCTCGATGTTTTACCTGACGGAACCTAACGTCCCTGGACAGCTGTCGGCGGTACCGGAAGAGCTTGCGATGCTGGCACAGGCGCTGATTGCCTCCTCGAGGGACCGGATTGCGCTCCTGCCGCACGGGGAGGCGCGTATGGAACGCGCCGGTCATGTGCGGGTCAGCATCCCCGGTAACGAGGAGACCCTCGAGGCCGTCCGGATCTCGACACTGCGATCCGAGGCGGCTGAGTTGTGGCTGAGCCGGGACGGGACGCTGTTCGCAGCGTCCGAGGGACCGCTGATGCTGATTCGCCGCGGGTGGGAGTCCGCGCTTTCGCAGCTCAGGTCCCGCAAGGCGACTGCTGGTCCATAGCGCTGTCCGGCAAGTCCGCAGCCTCTACGGGATAGCGGGCGATTTATTGAAATCGCCCGCTATCTCCGACTGCCATCGCGCTTACATGTGGTGCTTTTGTGCCTTCGCGGGGGGCTTCAGGGCCGGGGGATGGGAGAAGAACGTCCCGGAGGTATGTTTCGTGGTCACGTTCGCAACGAAGGTGGGTTGGAACCGCGCGTGGGTAACGGCTTCAAAGCCCGAAGCGAGAGTGATCAACTTCGGTTCGCTGAACGCAGTGCCGATGAAGCTGACTCCCACCGGCATGCCCAGAACGTCGCCCGAAGGCACATTGATGATCGGATATCCCGGAGGCCCGGCGAGACCGGAGCTGGCAAAGAGGAAGTGATCGGAAAGGATCAAATCAGTGGTCCAGCCCGGGCTGTCGGTCGGAGCCACGACCGCATCCAGGTTGTAAGTTGAAAGAGCGGAATCGAGGCTGACGCCAGCCAAGTGATCAATCTTCAATGCGTCGTTGTAGGTGATCTCGGTGGCGCCTTGTCCGGCCGACGGGCACGCAGCATCCGGGAAGGTTGACGAGGTGAAATCTGCCTGACAGCGGTCTGGCCCCCGCGCGAGCGCTTCGGTTTGCAAAAAGATCTCCTGGCCGAAGTAAGGCATTTCGAGGTGAGGATGCGCGTTGTCGAAATCGATGGCGGTCTGCAGGGTTCCGCCCGCGGCCGGCACGCCTATGCGGCTTGCGAAATATTTGGCCAAGTCGTTCCTGAAATCGAATTCGAGGACGAGCGTCTCGCCGTCAGCCGGGGAAAAACCGCTGAACGGAGGGCTTGCGTCGGAACAGGAGCTGGTGTCCGTGAGGCCGCTGCAATCCTGGTCATCGAGGTCGATAATGGTTGCACCGGCATGCTCCATCGCGACGATCGCCTTATAGAAGGCCATTTGTACCTGAGGCGGCGCGTTCGTGATGCCGGAGCGCGTCATGCCCAGCCGGGTTTCCATTAGACCACTCGGATTCAAGAACGCGGTATAGTCGGGCGGAATTGGCGGGCGGTTGTGCTGGCCATCCTGTATCGGCCTGGCCGGCGAACACGCGTACGGCCCGACCGTGCCATCGCAAGCCTCCCATCCCAGCGGAACGCCGCCGGTAAATGGGTCGCGAGGGTCGAATCTCCGGGCAACGATGGCGTTCAGCGCTATCGCTGCATCGGCCACCGTTCGCGCGTGTGGGCCCACCGTATCCTGGTTGTGCGAAATGGGAATGGCGCCACCGCGGCTGACGAGCCCGACAGTGGGCTTGATGCCAACCACGCCGTTGACATTCGCGGGGCAGACAATGCTGCCGTCCGTTTCGGTGCCGATCGAGAGCGCTGTAAAGTTCGCCGATTCAGCAGCCGCAGAGCCAGAGCTGGAGCCGCACGCATTGCGGTCGAGCGAATACGGGTTGTGCGCGAGGCCGCCGCGTCCCGACCAGCCGCTGGTGGAAAAGAACGACCGAAAGTTCGCCCACTCCGACAGGGTGGTTTTGCCGAGTATCACGGCGCCTGCAGCGCGCAATCTGGCGGCGACCGTCGAGTCCTGAGTGGCCGGTGTGCCGAACAGCACGAACGATCCTGCCGTTGTCTGCATCTTGTCGCCGGTATCGAGGTTGTCCTTCAGGAGAACGGGGATACCGAGCAGGGGATATTGCGCCAGGCTGACATGGCCGCGCATGCGGTCAGCCATCATGGCGATCTGCAGAGCGTCGGGATTGAGCTGCATGATCGCATTCACACCCCGATCCAGGGCGCCAATGCGGTTGAGATAGTAGTGGACCAGCTGCACGGACGTGAGGCTGCCGGAGTTCATGTCTGCCTGCAGCCGGGCAACGGTGGCCTCGTTATAATTGGTCGGCGCTCTTCTACCGTCGCTCGTCTGCGCCTGCGCCGTCGACAGGCTGGCCAGCAGCAGGACACCAAGAACCATGATCAACTGCTCGATACGCAGCCGAAGGGGAGTCCCACGGCTGAGAGCACCAGAATCATTTACCTCGCATGACGACATGGCTGTTCCTCCGACGAGTTACCTGTGTATCGAATGAAAATTCAAGGCTTTATCCGGATCTCCCAATGACTTTTCTGGTTTCACCGCAGGGCGGCGTTGGCGCATGGATGTGACGAATAGCGCGTCCAAAGGACGCGTATCGAGGGGCGGTTTATGCGTTGTCAGGGCGAAGTTGAAGGTCGAGGTTGAATAGTTAAGCCAGGGGTCTCGCTCGACCGGTCGCTGTTATTATAATGCCGAGTTGGGTTGAATTCCAACAGGGGCAGTACGAAGATCGGGCGACGGCCTCAGTCGCAGTCGACGCGAAGACAAACGGAGCAGAGTGCGCTCTGATGCAGGGTTACTTTTTCGGCTGCAGCCGCGCCAGGAACCGGTCGATCGCCGACAGCACCGGTGGTTCGTCGAGTAGCGGCATATGTCCTCGGTCACTCACCGTGACGCACTCGAGATCCGGCCTCCGGCGCCGCATTCGCTCGACTGTCTCGGCGCGAAGGATGTCCGAGAGCGCGCCGTGAATCACCAATATCGGGACGGAATCGAGTCGGCAAAAGGTCGGCCACAAGCCGTCCGGCGCCGGACCAGCCGCTCGCAGCGCATCGCCGATTCGAGGATCGTAATCGAGCATCGGCACTCCCGAGGAATCGGCCCGGTAGCTGCGGCGCGCGACTATGGCCCACCCGTCGTCGGAAAGGCCGGGCCATGCTTTGCCGTAGACGCTGCGAAGCTGCTCGATCGCTTCCGCCCAATCACCTACCGGCGGCAGCATTCCCGTATAACCTCTGATGCGTTCGAGCCCTGCCGCCTCGATCTCCGGTCCGATATCGTTGAGCACGATGCCGGCAACGCGCTCGGGCTCTACTGCCCCGAGCATCATTCCGAGAATTCCACCCAGCGAGGTGCCGACGATGACGACACGCTCGAGTCCCAACGCCGCCATGAGCTGCCGCACGTCGGTGAGGTATGTGCTGGGTTGATAGTTCCGCCAATGCGGATCGCGTGCGGAGAAGCCCCGGCCTCTCAGATCCGGGCACACGACCTGGCATTGCGCGGCGAGGTGAGGCGCAAGCGCCTCGAAATCCCGGCCGTTGCGCGTCAGCCCCGGCAGACACAACACCGTTGGCGCCTGAGGGGCCGCGGTACCGTAGATTCTGCTATAGAGTCCGAGACCGTCGGTGGACCTCCAACGAAACTTCCGGGAGGTCGCGGCTGTCGGCGGCTTTGGCGGTTTGCGCTCCATCATCGCGAGTGATTCTACCGCTCCCGGCCGGAATACCGCAGGAATTCGCCCGGCCGGCGGCTCGGGGGATGTTGGGCCCAAGACCGGTAAATCTGGTGTCTGGAACGGCGGCTGGCCTAGGAAGCGCCGACGGTTCGCTCTTTCGCGTAGGCGGCGGGCGTTATTCCGTTCCAGCGGCTGAACGCCCGGCTGAAGCTGCGCAGGTCGCTGAAGCCGAGTTGTTCGGCGACTTCGCTCGGGCTCACCCGGCGCTCGAGCAGCGCGCGCGCGGCCTGATCCAGGGCGCGGTCCCGCAGCTCGCGGAAGCTCGGTAGCCCCTCGGCCTGCAGCCGCCGCCTGAGGGTCGCGATACTGACACTGGCCCGCCGTGCTACCGCGGATTCCCTGAATACATGCTCGCTGAAAGCGGAGCAGACCACGTTGAGAGCGCTTCGGGTGTCAGCGCAGACCCGTGGCTTGTCTTCGGCGAGCTCGATCATTCGGCGATACACTGCTCGTGAAGAGGGCGCCGGTCGATGGAAGTTCACCGGGAGAGCCGCGGCACCGGCTTCGTAGTCGAGCGCGTAGAAGGGCGAGTTCCAGCGGATCGGCACCCCCCAGAACGCCGCGAACCCGCGCCCGCCCCCGTAATCGCTCTTCGTCTGCACTTGCCGCAGTGAGCCGGCGAGGCCATCGCCGGCGACGAGCGTCAGCAGCGCGTGCAGAAACACCAGCACGCAGTTCATCCTGAAGAGGATACGGGCCGGATCTGCATCTGACACATAGGGGAAACGTCTGTCGTCGATGATATAGGTCAGTCGATCGGAGCGTACGTCCACCCTGTTGTACTCTCCGCCGTGCAGGATGTTGTACGTGCGCGCGACAGCACGCATGACATCAGGCAGGTTCCTGCAACCCGACAGGTTCGACAGCACGAGATCCGTCGCACCGAGCATCAGGGGTCGGGCGGTCAATCCCCAACTCTCGTCGTGCAGGGCAAGGGAGATGCGTTCCAGTATCCGGAAATAGTCTGCAAGTCCGATGCCGGCGCCTCGGGGGCAGTCCTCGAGCAGCTCGGGCGCCAGATCCAGCGCCCGGAGAATGTCGCTGAGATTGATGCCGGCCGCGGAGGCAACCGGACTCAGGGAGCGAAGCTCGACTGACGGGACCGCGACCGAGGGGTGCGCGGCTTGCAGCTCGATATTCAGCATGAGCGATTTTGTCCTCTGCTCTTGATTCGCCCGGTCGTCGACGCCCGGCGGACGAACACCTCATTATAGCCGCGCGCCGTTTGGGCGACGTATCGAAAAGAGAAGGGGGTACTCGATGGGCGCTGGCTTGACGCATGGCGTTTATTCGCGAGCCGCTCGGTCGCGGCCGGGGGTCGTAGCGGGGCCATCCGCCGGGCTCATCGCCGGTATGGTGATTGCCGCCGGCGCGGCGGGCGCACAGACGCTACCGGCTGCACCGGGCCAGGGTGCCCTGGGTGAAGGTACTCAGCTCGAAACGGTTGTGGTCACCGCCACGAAGCGCAGCGAGGACCTGCAGAATGTCGCAGGCTCGGTGACGGCGATCGCCGGGTCCAGTTTGAGTGCAACGCACTCGATGGGCTTCGAGAGCTTCGCCAACTATGTCCCTGGCCTCAGCTTCCAATCGGCCGGGCCGACCAGCGATCTCGTCGCGATCCGCGGAGTCACCACCGGCGGCTCGCAGTTGAGCGGCGCGATCGGTATGTACCTCGACGAGGTCCCGATCGGCGCCAGCTCTTCCTTCGGTCTCGCCTTCCAGACGTTCAATGTCAACACCTTCGATCTGCAGCGCGTTGAGGTCTTGAACGGGCCGCAGGGCACGGTATACGGCTCGAACGCGCTCGGCGGGACGATCAAGTACATCACTGAGCCGCCCGATCGACAGCGCTTCGCGGCGAGCGGCGAACTCGAGGGCTCGAGCACGGCCCATGGCTCCGGCAATGATGGCGTTCGGGCCATGATCAATATTCCGCTCCTCGGCGAGCGGGCGGCCCTGCGGATCGACGGCCTGCAGCAGTTCGATTCGGGCTATGCCCGGGATCCATTCAATCACAGGGACGGCCAGGGTAAGGCGCGCACGCTGGCGGGGCGCGTATCCCTTCTCGCGCAGCTCGCGCCGAATATCGACCTGCGGCTCGGCGCGTTCTCGCAGGACATCTCCGCCATGGGATATCCGGTGGCGTTCCACGATCCGGCCACCGGCGAGCCCACCTACGGCACCTACGAGCAGAACTTCGCGGTGGCGCAGCCATCCGTGGCGTCGCTGCGCCTCTATTCCGCGGTAGTGAACTGGCACCTCGAGGGCGCGACCCTCACCTCGGTATCGGGCTATCAACTCGATTCCGGCCGATACTTGAACGACGTCAGCGGAGTCTACAACCCATTGCTGGCGGGTGTATTCGGGACGCAGCCCTATGGTCTCTTCGTCCATACGGTTACTACCAAAGTGACGCAGGAGCTGCGGCTGGCCTCGACCGGTACCGGTCCTTTTCAGTGGCTGGTCGGCGGATTCTACGGCCATGAGGATACGCACGAGCTCGTCCAGCTGAATGACCAGGCCACTGCCGCCGGCACGCTTGCGGGTTTCGCGCCCTTTTACGGCGCCTTGCCGAGCATCTACACCGAGCTCGCCGGGTTTGGCGATGTCACCTACCGCTTCAGCTCCGCTTTCGACACCACACTGGGTGTGCGTTACAGCAACAACCGCCAGCGCTATCAGCAGTTCGCGTACGGACTCTTCGTCGTGCCGACCGACCCGGCGCTGACTACGCACGAGGACGCGCGCTCCACTCAGCATGTCGTGACGTACCTGATAAACCCGCGTCTGCACATTACGGATCACTGGATGCTCTACGCCAAGGCAGCCAGCGGTTACCGGCCCGGCGGTCCGAATTTCGTGCTCGCTCTCGGGCAAGGCGCTCCCACATTTGCGGCCGATACGCTCTGGAACTATGAGCTTGGGAGCAAGAGCAGTCTGCTCGACGATCGCCTCCATCTCGACTTCGACGTATACGACATCGAATGGTCCAAAATCCAGCTCACCGTCAACAATGGAGGCATCAACCAGCTGGAGAACGGCGGAAATGCGCGCGTCAAGGGAGCGGAGCTGGCCATCGCCGCAAAGGCAACTTCGCGCCTGACGCTGAGCGGCTCGGCGGCCTATACGGATGCGAGGCTCACCACCACCGCCCCTGGGATCGGTATTACATATCTCGGCGCGCGTCTGCCGATCTCGCCTAAATACAACATCGCCGTTACCGCAAACTACGGTTTCGAGCTGCCCGGGGGGCGTGCGGGATCCCTGCTCGTCAGTGACAGTTATGTCGGAGATCATACGACCGGATACGCAGGAAGTCTGATCACGCCGCTTTACCGGATGCCCGGATTCAATACCGTGAACCTCGATCTGGACCTGCGGTTGCAGTCTCATCTGGAGCTCGATTTCTACGCCAAGAACCTGTTCGATACCGCAGGTCAGGTGTCGGCGACGACGCTGGCCAACGAGTACGATCCGGCCGCACCCGTTCCAGTCACGCTGTCGCGGCCTCGTACCATCGGTGCCATGCTGAAGGCTTCATTCGGGGAGTGACCGTGGCGCAACGCAACGCAGCGGTCGAGGATTGCGCCGGCTCGGCATTCTGCATCGCGGAGACTCGCTATGGCCGCGTGCAGGGCTTCAGCGACTGCGGCGTGCACCGGTTCCTGGGAGTCCCGTACGGAGCGCCGACAGGCGGGGCGAACCGGTTCCGGCCGCCCCAGCCGCCGGCGCCTTGGACCGGCTTACGCGAGTGCTTCGGGTACGGTCCGGTTTGTCCGCAAACTCTGACCCCGCTCACTCATCCCTATGGAAGGCTGATCCAGCTCGATCTCGCGGTGGCTCAGGGGGGCATGGGGGAGGATTGCCTGCGTCTGAACATCTGGACTCCGGGCCTCGAAGACGGGATTCGCCGCCCCGTCATGTTCTGTATTCATGGGGGTGGATTCGCCATCAGCTCGGGCAATGCATCCCTCTATGACGGCGCTCAGCTCGCCCACAGCGGTGATGTGGTGGTGGTGTCGGTCACGCATCGACTGGGAGCGCTCGGGTTCCTGAGCCTGGCCGATACCGGTGGGCCAGAGGAGGAGTTCGCGGCCGCCGGCATGGCCGGAATGCTGGATCTCGTGGCTGCCCTCGAATGGGTTCGCGACAACATCGAGCACTTCGGCGGCGACCCGCGCTGTGTCATGGCCTTCGGCCAGTCGGGTGGCGGCTGGAAGACGAGTGTGCTGCTTGCGATGCCGTCCGTGCAGGGACTCGTTCATCGCGCCGCGGTCCAAAGCGGCTCATTGCTGCAGGTGCAAACGCGGGAGGCCGCCGCAGCGAGTGCGCACGCGTTGCTCCAGGATCTCGGCCTCACGACCGGGAGCGCGACTCGAATCCAGGATCTATCCTGGCAACACATCCTGGCAGCCCAGGCACGCATCGGCGCGCACCGCTTTACACCCGTGCTGGACGGAATTTGTCTGCAGCGGCATCCGTGTGATCCGGAGGCGCCGGCAGAGAGCGCTGACATTCCGCTCATCATCTCGACCACGCTCGACGACGCGAGTCTCTTCTTTGACAACTTCTCACTCGATGAGGCAGGGCTCGCACGATGGCTGGAAGCGCGGCACGGCGAGATGGCCAGTCAGATCCATGCGCTCTACCGTGCGCGCTGGCCGGGGAAGACACCTTTCCTGCTGCAGGCGCAGATCGTCACCGACAACGGATTTCGCCGCTTCGCTCATCATCAAGCGGAACGCAAGGCAGCCCAGCAGCGCGCGGCGGTCTATTGTTACCGCTGGGATTGGGCGACTCCCGCTCTCGGTGGGCTCTACGGCGCCGCCCATGCCTCCGATGTGGCAGCCTCTCTCGGCAACTGCCGCGAGGCGCTCCTCGGTGGCGCGGTCGGAGCTGCGAAAGAGCTCAGTGAGGCGTTGACCTCCGCATGGGTGGCGTTCGCGCGGCACGGTGACCCGAACAACCCGCGCACTCCGCGCTGGCCGGCGTTCATACAGCAAAGCCGTTCCACGCTGATTTTAGCCGAGCGGTCCCGGATCGAAAATGATCCGGATGCGGATCTGCGCGTCTTGTGGGAAGGGCTTCCCGCACCCGCGACCGTCTTCGGCTGATGGGAGAGGCAATCATGTCTACCGACCATGAAGCATATCGACCGCTTGATCGCTCCGGCCACGGGAACTGGCGAGGCGCTCTGACCGCCATCGCCTGGGCTTGTACGGCCGTAATGTGCATTGCGACCGCTCCCGCGCGTGCAACCGGCGCAGGCAACGTCCAGCTCCTTGCTACCTACACCTCGGTGCAGTACGGCTGGGCGCAGGTCGATCTCTGGAACGATACCTATGCGAGCTGGCCGCTGCAGCAATACCCCAACGACAGCCGCGACGATCAGACCGGACAGCGAGCGACGTTCTTCGGTTCCGGCCGGCCGCCAGGCTCAGAGTTCCTGCTCTACTATGCTCCAGGCTGGAATACTGGCTCGCACGCGGTCCCGGTACTGTTGGTGATGGGAGCGAATGACACCGTCGATCGGGAGTACGCCGATCCGAACCTCGGTGGCAGCGGCACCTGCGGAT
>Ga0105240_10004303_pt1 | contig 21752 bp, 11 predicted proteins | sample KBSC54metaG_FD_80426 | JGI IMG/M metagenome (GOLD analysis project Ga0105240, IMG submission 80426) | Corn rhizosphere microbial communities from Kellogg Biological Station, Michigan, USA - KBS C5-4 metaG | ecosystem: Host-associated > Plants > Roots > Rhizosphere > Soil | place: Michigan, USA... | reverse complement strand
CCGGATTCGCCTTCCTTCAGGATCTCCGCGATCTGCGCTTCGCTAAACCTCGATTTCCTCATCGCTCTCCTCCGTAGAAGGAGAGTCTACTATTCGTCTGTGTCAATGCTGGGGGAGCTTACGGAACCACTGATCGAGCTGGCGCCCGGCGTTCCGAAACAGTCGAGCGACTGAGGCCTGTATCCGCTGGAAGTGCTACGCAAGCACCAAGTCAGAAATGCATGGTGCTCGATGACAACACCGCCACGCTGAGTATTGTCGATTTCGTTCCTAAACAATTAGCCTTGACCGATCCAGTACTAATGTCCCCTGGGGAGATGCTAACCCGGGCCCGTCGCGTACAGAGTCTGAGAATTGAAACACTATCTGAGAACGTCTTGGCTTACGTTCAGAGTAAACAGGATCAATACTGGAGTAGGGCAAACACAACGATCGCGGGTGATGATCATGAAAGGCAGAGAGTCGCTGAGGAATATGAATCACTAGATCGCTTCGTCCAGTCTCTTATAGGCGCTCCGCTTGGAAGGACTCCGGCTGGCATCACTACAATATTTGGAAAGCCCCTGGGGGTGAGTCTTTTGTCGGCCGGGCAGAAGGTTCTTCTGCAGCTAGCGATTGCTATCCACGCCGCGCCTGACACCAACGGGTGCGTTCTGACACTGGACGAGCCGGAGAATCATCTGCATCCGGCAGCAGTGATTTCCGTATTCGACAAGATCCTGACTGCTCTGCCAACGACCCAGCTGTGGATCGCAACACATTCGTTGCCCCTGATTGCCCACCTGTATGCGAAGGACAGAAATTCTATCAATTTCGTCGCCGATGGGATGGTTACCCACGCTGGCAGGAAGCCCGAAATCGTGCTTAAGGGGCTACTGGGAGGTGAGGCGGAACAATCACAGCTGTTGAATTTCATCGACCTTCCATACAACGTTGCATCATCGCAATTTGCTGCAGCTTGTCTCGTTTCCCCCACCGTTGCAGAGCATAGGCGCAATGACCCACAGCTCCAACAAATTCGAGAGATCCTAAGAGCCGCGAAGGTAGACTCCCAGCCGCTGAAGATTCTCGACCTGGGAGCGGGTACTGGCCGGCTACTCGGAGGCCTTGCAGAAGAGTCGCCGAACGCATCCTCAGATTTCGACTATGTGGGGTATGACGTGACCTCCATCAATCGGGCAGCATGTGAGGCCCAGATCGCAGCCGTTTATGAATCTTCACACAGACGTTGGTTTTCGAATCCGGACGAGCTGTTCGCTGCCCACATGGAGGGAGGCTTCGATGTGGTCGTGCTCTGCAACGTTCTACATGAAATTGCGCCGGATGACTGGCTCTCAATTGTTGGGAGATCGGGATTGGTCTATCGTGCACTATCTGCCGCCGGACATCTCCTGCTCGTTGAAGACCTGCGCATGCCAGTCGGGGAGCTTCCGAACTCTCGCGGATTCTTCTTACTGGACCCATCCGTATCCATAAGCTCTTCGGTGTCTCGGCACAGAACGAGATCGATTCGGTTCGAGTCAATGATGCACGCGGCGACGGACGCCTGAAAGCGCACGTAATTCCTCGAGGTTTTGTGGGGAGGGCTACCTCGGCCTCTCGAAAGAGAGCCATCGAGGCACTTCGGCTGACCGCGATCGAGAGGCTTGTCGAACTCAGACGCTCCGACGACCAGTCCTTCCATGCAGGGCGCTTGAATGGCTTATGGGCCCAGCAGTTTGCGAACTGCTCCCTGTACCTGAAGACGCTCTGAGCGCTATTTACCCGTAGGCGAGATCGCTTCGCAGAGTGCCCCTATTTTGCGGAGGCACGCAGAAAAATGCATGCACTCACGTCTGGACCATCGACGATGACCAGCCACTCTAACGTGGCATCCGACACGGGATATCAAATAGCGAGCCGCTTGGGGCTTGGGGTCCGCCGCCAGTGTCGGATATCAATGATGGGAATTTGAGATAGTGGCCGCGCGACGTGTTTGCGCACGAGCCCCAAAGCAGGGCTATTGCCACGAGTGCAAGAGATGCAATGCGTGACTGCCTGATCAAGAAAAGCTGAGTTGTTTGTCCTGACGAGTTCTACCTAGACCATCCTGGTCGTGACCCCCAAATGTTGGACCAGTCGCTAAGGGCGGATCCTTGACGCATGGTGCCGAGTGAATAAGCTAACTAAATCGGGCAGTAACGAGAGACGCCGTTCGTATCGAAAAAGAGGCAACGACCTGGTACGAGGTGGCGTATATCGTTGTATCACTTTAAAGAGAGCTGGCACGCGTGCAGATTCCTTGACATTCTCAACGTCCCGCGACCGAGGAGATTATTCAATACCCCTATGTCTGCTCGTCGAGAGATCAAACTCAGTTTGAGCGGATATCGCCGGCGCACGTGGAATGACCACCGTGTTTGGAGAAATAGATGATTAAGACGGAGTTATGTGGAAAGGAAGCCAGCCGCAAAGAGGGGGAGGGGGATCAATATGACCTCTCTATCTGCATTGCAACGAAGGACCGGGCGCGTGCTGTAGATTCCATGCTGGAGAGAATTCTTCGACAGCAACAGGGTGTATGCGAAGTGGTCATTGTAGATGGAGGCTCTACGGATGACACTCCGAGTGTGGTCGCGAAGTGGGCGCGGGAACATCGCGGGATTCGTTATATACGACAAGAGCAGCCGAAAGGCATGGATCGGGATTTCGACACTGCCGTCGAATGTGCCAGCGGTAAATACTGCTGGCTCATGCCCGATGACGACGTGCTAAAAGCGGGCGCCATCTCCGCGGTGACTTCTGCGTTGAGCGCAGACTACAGCCTCGTCCTGGTTGACTACGAATTCGTCGATGTAGATACACAGGAACTCGTTAGTGCAAGCTCGTCGAAGTTTTCCGAGAATCGTACCTACGGCCCCCGTGAGATGGAGCGCATGTTCCGTGAAGTGGGCAGGCATGCAACCTATTTGGGAAGTATAGTCATAAAACGCTCTATATGGCTGTCACGAGAGAGGACGCTCTATCACGGATCATATCATCTGCACACAGCTGTTATATTTCAGAAGAGTTTGCCAGGAACGACGTTGGTGTTGGCACCAGCGATAGTATCCCATCTTGTCGGCGGAACTCACTCCTGGCACGACAAAGTACCCGAGATGGTGGATCACTGGCCGATGTTTGTAGAGTCGTTGGCCATATCGAATTCGGCAAAGCGGGAGTTTGCGAAGCTCATGTCACCGACCGCGATTGCGGTGGCGATAGCATTTCGGGGAATGGACTACATGTCGCCCGCGGCGCTCAGGCGTTGGGGTAGAGGCAACACCCGCTCGGTTCGGCAACGTCTTGGAGCTCTGCTTGCCTCGTTGCTGCCCGGGAGAGTGGCGAACATGATCAGTATGCTCTATTTCTCGTTAAGGCCGCGTGGAACGGTGGAGGCCATAAGCATTCTACGCCTGCGCAAGAGCCGGTTCTACGTAGGGGATTGGGCAGCGCTCCGGCGTTTTAGGCGAGCTTCTCCAGCATGACAGCGGATGTGAGCTCTGGAGGCAACAAGTTGGTTGGACACAGCACAGTAAGCGGAAAGGTTCGGAACTGGCGCGAGAAGGTCTCTAGAATAGTTACCGATTGATAGCGAAGGAGAGAGGAATGACTCTGCTCAAGGATGATGCAGTGGAAGGTGAAGTGTTACAGCATGGATGCGACTGTCTGATGGAGCACGAGTCAACTTCGAAAGGCCGGTATTTTAGCCTGCGACTAGATCAAGGACAGATCGAATACATCGCGGGCCAAGTCCCGGGCGGAATTGACAACATACAAGATATATATCCTCTTTCGCCATTGCAGGAAGGAATTCTGTTTCATCACCTGCTGAACGACCGTGGCGATACGTATGTGTTGTCGACGTTGCTCGAGCTAAAGCCTGACACCGAGGTGAAAGATCTGGCTGCGGCGCTCCAGAAGGTAATAGACCGGCATGAGGTCTTGCGCAGCGCCGTGATTTGGGAGAGTCAAGAGACTGCAATTCAAGTGGTGTACCGCAGTGCCCTACTGGAGGTAGAGCATCTGAGCCTGAGCTCTCCTGAAAGCGCGCTCGAAAAGCTGAAAGAACTGATGCAACCTCGAGGGCAGCGGTGGGCACTCGAGCGGGCTCCTTTAGTGAAGTTGCGGATAGCGGGGAGCGCGGCTGATGAGGTGCGGTACGCGTTACTACAGCTTCACCATCTGGTCTGCGACCACAAGTCGATGGTGACGCTCGTCGGAGAGGCAATAGCGTGTTTTCAGAGGAGGGTTTCCGAGCTGCCCGTTCCGGACGCCTATCGGACTTACGTACATGCTTGCAAGGCTGCGGAGGCGCGTGAGGAGGCGGAGGCGTTTTTTCGACGAAAGCTGAAGGACGTCAGTGAGCCCACCTTGCCATTTGGCGTTACGGATGTGCGGGAAGACGGAAACTCGGTCAGAGAGGCGCAGTTGGAGATGGACCCTATGCTGGTTCGACGCGCAAGGGCTGCAGCTCGCTGCCTGGGCGTGACCCCGGCCAGGCTGTTTCATGCCGCCTGGGCGCTAGTCGTCGCACACTGCAGTGGAAGGGACGACGTGGTATTCGGGACCGTCGTGCTGTCAGAGTGGCAAAGGCGCGCTCGAGAACGGTGCTCTCTTGGGATGTTTGTAAATACTCTTCCTCTGCGGCTTCGCTTGGGCGAGCTGAGTGTCAGGGAGTTTGTCGCACACACCCATTGCGAGCTGGCGGAGTTGGTGAAATATGACACCGTGGCTCTACACACCGCGCAAGCGTGTAGCGGTGTTGTAGGCGGAACCCCCCTCTTTGGTGCACTTCTCAATTATCGTCACAGCGAACGCGAAGCGGCGGAGCAATGGCAACGGGCACTGGGGTTTCGCGTGCTTGCGACAAGCGACGGGTTGACAAACTACCCAGTGACACTTTTGGTTGACGACTTTGGTGATGAAGCCCTACTCAGAGCTCAGACCGATCCATCTATCGACCCCGCTCGTGTGCTGGGTTACGTGGTAACGGGAATGCAGTCGTTGGTTAACGCCCTGGAGTATGCGCCGGAGGTTTCAATTCGCTCGTTATCGATTCTTCCGTATTCTGAGCGCAACGTGCTCATCGAGTCGTTCAACTCTACGCAGGAGAGGTTCCCGAAAGGAAAGCGGGTCCACCAGCTGTTTGAGGAGCAAGCAGCCCAGTCTCCGGGTGACGTGGCCGTCGTATTCGAGGACGACCAAGTGAGTTACTTTGAGTTGAACGCCCGTGCAAATCAGCTTGCGAGATATCTGCGTCAAAATGGCGCGAAGCCCGAGCAACTCGTTGCTATTTACATGGAGCGTAGCATCGAAATGGTTGTCGCCCTGATGGGCGTCTTGAAGGCCGGTGCGGCTTATGTCCCACTGGATCCCACGTATCCCCAGGAGCGCATCACGGGGATTCTGAGTGACGCGTTACCCTCCATGGTTCTGACGCAGGGAAGACTGAGAGATCGAATCCCCACGAGTCGACACAGTGTGGTGTCTTTGGACGACCAGTGGTGTGAGATGGCGAGCCACTCTGTGGAAAATCTTGGAGCGGAGATTCCTGCATTGGGTGACGACTGTCTTGCCTACGTTATCTACACATCAGGATCTACCGGCCGACCAAAAGGTGCGATGAACGAGCATCGAGGCGTAGTCAACCGGCTTCTGTGGATGCAGAGCTACTACGGAATGAGTTCCGAGGATCGAGTCTTACAAAAGACCCCATTCAGTTTCGATGTATCGGTGTGGGAGTTTTTCTGGACTCTGATGAGTGGGGCACGGTTGATTGTCGCGCGTCCGGAGGGGCACAAAGATCCCTCTTACCTTCAAGCGCTCATACAGGCGCAGGGCGTGACGACCCTTCACTTCGTTCCTTCCATGCTTTACAGCTTTCTGGAGCAGCCAGGGGTCGAGGGATGTCACACATTGCGCCGAATCGTCTGCAGCGGTGAGGAGCTTCCGAGCGCACTGCAGAAGAGGTGTTTAGAGATTATTCCGCAAGCCCAGCTATCTAACCTATATGGACCTACGGAGGCAGCCGTAGACGTTACCTCTTGGATGTGCCATGCGGAGGACACTCTGACGCGAGTTCCCATTGGCCGCCCAATATCAAACGTTTGGATGTACGTATTTGATGGCCTCCTAAGCCCGACGCCACTCGGAGTTCCCGGGGAGTTATATATTGGAGGAACTGCAGTAGGGCGCGGGTACTTGGGTCGGCCGGAATTGACCGCAGAGCGATTCGTCGCAGATCCGTTTAGTCTTGAATGCGGAGCCAGGCTATATAGGACCGGTGACTTAGGCCGGTGGAGCCTGGACGGCTCGATAGATTATCTGGGCCGCAACGATCATCAAGTAAAAATACGAGGATTCAGGATAGAAATAGGTGAAATCGAGGCGCAGCTCGCTCGCCATCCTCTGGTGAAGGAATCGGTCGTAGTTGCCGTTGGAGATGAGCCGGAAACGAAACGCCTCGTGGCCTATGTAACCACCCGCGACGTTGTCGGGTTAATCGAACAGTCTCGTGCGGAGATTCTAAGAGGTTATTTGAAGACCGTTCTGCCGGACTATATGGTTCCCAATGCCATTCTCCTTTTGGAGAAGATGCCATTGACTGCAAATGGAAAGGTGAACAGGCGGGCGCTTCCGGCTCCGGAGACTTTGTCCCAGAACGGGCACCAGTATGAGGCGCCTGAAGGAGAGGCGGAAGAGGGGCTCGCGGCGATTTGGCGCGACCTATTGCGCTTAAAACAGGTGAGTCGGAACGATAATTTCTTCGAGCTCGGTGGGCACTCGCTACTGATCGTAAAAATGGCGCAGCGCCTGCTCAAGAAGGGGATTTCCGTCGAAATTCGGCAGGTATTTGAGCACCCATTGCTCGCTGATCTGGCTAGGGTGCTGACGCGGTCGGCAGTAGAGCTATCCGAGGTGCCGGATAACCTGATTCCCTCCTCATGTGAAGCCATCACGCCGCAAATGCTACCTCTCATCTCTCTTACCGCTGAGAGCATCAAGCGGATTGTGCAGGGAGTCAGTGGAGGCGCTGCCAACATTCAGGACATCTATCCGCTGGCGCCGCTCCAGGAGGGAATCCTGTTCCAGTCGCTGCGGAACCAGCATGAGACCGATGCATATGCAAGAGCACTTCTATTTTCACTTGTGTCGTACGAAAAGTTGGAGCAGTTCATAGCGGCGCTGCGGAAGCTTGTTGAGCGCCATGACGTCCTACGGACAGCCTTCATGTGGGAGGGTTTGCCGCAGCCGGTTCAAGTGGTATGTCGTCAAGTGAAACTGCCGACGAGCACGCTTCAGTTGGATAGCGAGCGTGACGTGCTCGAGCAACTGAAAGAGTGGATGAGACCCGAACGATTTACCCTAAACTTGCGACAAGCCCCGCTGCTGCACCTCCAGATTGTGCCCAGTGTGTCGGAATCGAAATGGTATGCACTGCTACGAACACACCATGTGATATGTGACAATCAGTCTTTGGAGATCATGCTTTCGGAGATAGGCACGTTGCTCGATGGAGAAGGAAGCGCTCTTCCGGACCCGGTGCCTTACCGTAACCATATCGCTGAAGTCATTGCGCGATCACGTCACGACGATTCAGAAGGTTTTTTTCGCAGCAGGCTTAGTGACGTTGTCGAGCCGACTGCGGTTTTCGGCTTGACGGAAGTAAACGGTGATGGCAGTAAAATCGAGACATGCCTGGAGACCCTTGGCACTGAGTTGGGAACTTCGCTACGCGTGGAAGCGAAGCGGTTAGGCGTAACTGCGGCAACGCTGTTCCACGCTGCCTGGAGCCTTGTCGTAGGGTGCGCTAGCGGTCGAGATGACGTTGTGTTTGGAAGCGTGCTCCTCGGTCGGTTGCAGGGACGCACTGGAGCGCAGCAGGTTCTTGGAATGTTTGTGAATACCTTGCCGCTTAGGCTGCGTCTGGAAGGTATGACCGCCAGAGAGTTGATACGACAGACGCATCGCCAGTTAGCTGACTTGCTCGGTCACGAGCAGGCTTCGCTCGCAATGGCCCAGCGTTGTAGCGGAATTACCGGATCTATGCCCTTGTTCACAGCGCTACTGAACTATCGGCATGTGGCTCTCCATGTCGAGAGCCACTGGTCCAAGTCTGACGCTGTCAGCCTGCTCGCAATTCATGGTAGAACGAACTATCCCGCTGTACTGTCCGTGAATGACTTCGGCGACAGATTTGTACTGGAGATAGAGACCGATCGCCGCATCGATCCCCACCAGATGCTGAGCCACGTACAGACCGCACTTGACTCTCTGGTGAGCGCTCTGCGCACTGCTCCGGAAACACCTGCACTGGCGCTCCCCATTCTTCCGGAGAAAGAATGCTGCAAGGTAATCGAGGAGTTCAATTCTGTCCACGTGTCGAGTTCCGACCCGACTCTGATCCATGAGTTATTCGAAGCACAAGCGGCGCGCGCACCGACCGCTGTGGCGGCAACATGTGGTGGGGAGAGCCTCACCTACGGTCGGCTTAACCACAGAGCCAATCAACTTGCCCGATACCTCCGCAAGCGGGGCTTGGGTCCGGACCACCTGGTCGCCCTTTGTGTGGAGCGCAGTTTGGATATGGTGGTGGGGCTACTGGCGATATTGAAAGCGGGCGCGGCCTACCTGCCAGTGGATCCCAACTACCCCACTGAGCGTATCGCATACCTGCTGGAGCACAGTGCACCGAAGCTGCTCCTGACACAGCAAGGCTTGCAAGATCGGTTCGTCGACACAAATGCCGAAGTAATCGTGTTGGATGCTGTGCACGCCGAGTTTGCGCTAGAGGAATCTGAGAATCTTGACTCGAGATCTCTGGGGGTCCAATCCAGTAATCTTGCCTATGTGATATATACATCAGGGTCCACCGGACAGCCGAAAGGGGTCATGATCGAGCATCGAAACGTGACCCGTCTATTCAAGCGAACCGAGGCGTGGTTCGGATTCAACAATCGGGACGTTTGGACTCTGTTTCACTCCATTGCATTTGACTTTTCCGTATGGGAGCTTTGGGGCGCGCTGTTGTATGGGGGAAAGGTTGTGATCGTACCGTATATGACCGCACGTTCCCCCCTTGAATTTTACCACCTTATATGTAACGCCGGAGTGACGGTGTTGAATCAAACACCGAGCGCCTTCAGGCAACTGATGGACGTGCAGGAGAAGTGCGTTACAAGCCATAACTCGCTGAGAGTGGTGATATTTGGCGGTGAAGCGCTGGAGTTGCAGAGTTTACGACCCTGGATCGACAGGAATGGAGTCGAGTGCCCTCGGCTGGTCAACATGTACGGGATCACTGAGACGACCGTACACGTAACATTTCGGCCGATTACGATGAAGGAGGCGGATTCTGAGGGCAGCCCGGTGGGCATTGCCATCCCGGACCTCCGCACATACCTGCTGGATCGACATGGGCGACCGGTACCGATTGGAGTGACCGGCGAGATTTACGTAGGGGGAGCGGGCGTCGCTCGTGGCTATCTGAGCCAGGGCAGTCTGACGGCGGAACGTTTTATCCCTGACCGGTTTGGCAAAGACCCCACGGCGCGGCTGTATAAGACAGGAGATCTGGGACGGTGGTCGCCTGAAGGGGCCATCGAGTACTTGGGGCGAAATGATGAGCAGGTCAAGATCCGCGGCTTCCGTATCGAGCTGGGCGAAATTGAGGCGCAGCTGATTCGCCATCGGAATGTGAAGGATGCCGTAGTCGTTGTACGACAGCGCGTGTCGGGTGACAGACACTTGGCGGCCTATGTCATCCCGCAAGATCTCGGTGGACAAGGAGCGATTCCCGATGCCAGGATGCTCAGGGAGCACCTGAAATGCGTTCTACCTGACTACATGCTCCCAACCGCATTTGTAGTCGTCGAGAGTTTCCCGCTCACGCCAAATGGGAAACTTGATCGGCGGGCACTCCCGGCACCTGAAAACGATGCGTATGCCAGTCATGAGTGGCAGCCTCCCGTGGGAGCAGTAGAGGAGGGACTCGCGGAGATCTGGCAAGAGCTTCTGAATATCCCGCGAGTTGGCCGCCAGGAAAGTTTCTTTGACCTCGGCGGCCACTCGATACTGGCGCTGCGCGCCCTTCTAAAAATAAATCGCCGCTTCGATTCGGATCTGCATGTTCAGGATCTTTATAGAGCCCCGACGCTAACTGCAATGGCCGCTCGCATATATAGTGAGGCTGCGGAAGAGCCTTTGGTGGATCTAGCGCAAGAGTCCGCGCTTGAGGCGAATATTGTCGCCGCGTCGGACCATCGTGGCGCAACTTCGGCAGTCGTGTTATTGACGGGATGCACCGGTTTTGTAGGCCGATTCCTTCTGGCACAGTTGCTTCGCGATCCGGGCGTGAAGATTTACTGCCTGGTACGGGCAAAATCGACGCAACAGGCAGCGACCCGGCTGAAAGCGACCCTTGTCAAGTGGCGGCTATGGAAAGATGAGTATGACCGTCGCGTTGTCGCGATTTGTGGCGATATGGGTGCGCCGGCATTGGGGCTCAGCGCGCCCGTGTATCACACTCTGTGTCGTGAGATTGATAGCATCTATCACTGCGCGACGAGCATGAATCATCTAGAGAGCTACATGATGGCGAAGCCTCAGAATGTAGACGGGGTGAGAGAGTTGCTGAGGATTGCTTCGCACGGTCGGCCCAAGCTGGTCAACTATATTTCTACGCAGAGTGTCTTCAGCTCTCATGGGATGCGCGCGCCACGTGTAGTGAGTGAGGATAGCCCGATTGAGTACGAGCGCCATCCAGCCTCTAACGGTTACGCGGCGAGCAAGTGGGTAGGCGAAAAGATACTGATGAACGCGAGTGAGCGGGGGATTCCGTGCAATATATTCAGGCTGGGCCTGGTATGGGCGGATTCTCGGCAGGGCCGGTACGACGAGCTTCAGCGAGAGTACCGACTGGTGGAAAGCTGTCTGGAATCCGGTTACGGTATCAGGAATTATCGGTTCCCGGCCCCTCCTACTCCCGTGGACTATGTCACGCGCTCTATCGTGTTCCTTGCAAACCAACATCCGCAAGGGCAAGGGATTTTTCATCTGTCGTCGCCTGAGTCGCAGAAAAGCGATGAGGTGTTTGAGAGCTACAACCGAATTGCCGGACTCGGGCTCGAACTGCTATCGTTTTATGACTGGATTTGCGAGATAAAGGCAATGCATGCAGCGGGCCGATCCCTGTCAGTAGTTCCTCTTGTTGAGTTCGCATTCTCGATGAATGAGAGGTCTTTCAATGAATACCTGGAGAGAGCCGAACTCGCCAGAATAACCTTCGATTGCTCCAGAACATATCAGGAACTCGAGATCGGAGGGATAACTGCGCGCGCCCCAGAGGCAGATTCGATCCGGGCGTACCTGGATGGAATATTGTCGAGGCGGACGGCGATGCACGATGACAGCAGGAGGAGGCTGTCTGGTAAATCTTACGGGTAAAGGGCACCACGGTCTACGGATACCTATGTTACAACAACCTCGGCTCGGTACTTATCGACTTATGGGATTCTCTGGTTTGCGAGTATCGCCGCTCGCGCTCGGGACTATGACATTCGGAGCGGATTGGGCCTGCGGGGCTGATGAGGACGAATGTCGTCGTATGTTCGAGGCGTATGTTGAGTGTGGCGGCAATTTCATCGACACATCTAACAATTACACCAATGGATCCTCGGAGAGGCTGATCGGTAAATTCGCTGCCGGAAGGCGAAGCGGCTTGGTTATTGCTACGAAGTACACCCTTCCAGGGAATTCTCGGGATCCGAATTCAGGTGGTAATCATCGTAAGAGCATGGTGTGCTCTGTCGAGACTAGCCTGCAACGCTTAAGGACGGACTATATTGATTTGCTTTATCTGCATGCGTGGGACGCGAGCACGCCCGTGGAGGAGATATTGCGTGCGATGGACGACCTCGTCAGGGCCGGCAAAGTGCTCTATGTCGGTATATCGAACACCGTTGCCTGGCAAGTTTCCAGAATGCAGGCGATAGCGTTCCTCCGAGGATGGTCACCGCTGATCGCCTTGCAGGTTCAATACAACCTGGTCGAGCGAACCGTGGAGCGCGAGCTGATTCCCATGGCGCGTACGATGGGTTTGGGTGTCGTCTCGTGGGGTCCCCTGGCTGGAGGGTTGCTATCCGGAAAGTACAGCTCAGCGGACCTGCATGCGAATGCTTGCGATGGTCCGCCGGAGGGCTCGAGACGCCACATGTTGGTTACGGCTGGAGCGCTTTCAGCGCGAAACTTTGCAATATCCGAAGTGGTGAAAAGTATCGCGGCAGAAGCAGGTCGGTCCGCATCACAAATTTCACTCGCTTGGCTGCTGCGAAACGCAGGCGTGACCTCTGTAATCATGGGAGCCCGTACTGTGCGACAACTGCAGGATAATATGGGTGCGCTGGAAGTCTCTCTGGCAGAGGAGCATCTAAGTCGGCTCCAAGACGCGAGTTCGATTGACATGGGCTTCCCTCACTCATACTTGGAGTGGCTCATGAATAGCAGCCACATGTCCGCCCCAATGAGCTTTGAGCGAACGAGCCTGACAAATGTGCGTTAGAGTGAGAGGGTTGCTTGTCCTAGAGTGAAAAGGCAAGCAACACGCGGTCTGCGCTGATAGCGATATATTGGTGCCCATCGACCATAAAAGAGATCGGGTTCGCTGCGATGATCGATCCCGTCTGAAAGCTCCACAAGGGTCTGCCGGTCAGTGCGTCCAAAGCGTAGAAATTGCCTTCCGCAGCACCGGAAAAGACCAAGCCACCCGCTGTGGACATTACCCCCGCGGTGGCAGGTGTCAGGAGCGGGAAGCGCCACCTAAGCTCACCTGTGACTGAGTCCATGGCACGGATTTCGCCCGATGAGTCGGCTGTGGGCATTTCGTCCTCTCCGCCTCCGGGATAGAAAGTGCCCGCCTTGTATTCCATATCTCGCTTGTAGTAAGTAGCACCCTTTATTCGCACTGGCACATAAGTGAAGTGTGTTTGCGGATTATAGGAAGAGCTGAACCAGACGGTCGCGCCGTTGGCATTGGGCCAGACTTGTACACCCTCATAGGTGGGCTCCACGTTAGGTTGAAGGATCGGGCGCCCTCGAGAGTCCAACCCCTTAGCCCATGTCTGCTTCACATAGGAGCTTCCTGAGAGAAACTGACCCGTTACACGGTCGAGCACATAGTAAAACCCATTCCGATTCGCATTTGCTACGAGCTTTCGCTCCCGCCCGGAGACAAGCGCATTGAATAGGATGGGGACATGACTGGCATCCCAGTCGTGCGTATCGTGTGGGGTGAACTGAAAATGCCAGCGAAGTTTGCCGGTCTGGCTGTCCAACGCCAGTAGCGAGCAAGTGAATAGGTTATCGCCCTGACGGCGGTCGCCGTTCCAATCTGGACTTGGATTCCCTACTCCCCAATAGACCGTCTTGAGTTCCGGATCGAATGCACCCGTGACCCACGTAGGGCCGCCCCCTGTCTTTGCGCTTTCTCCAGCCCACGTGTTGAACCCAAAGTCCCCGGGTCCGGGAATCGTCCAGAATCTCCAAACACGATGACCAGTCTCGGCATCGTACGCATCCAGAAAACCGCGAATTCCCGCTTCCCCTCCACTGATTCCTGTAACCACTTTTCCGTCAATGGCGAGCGGGGCGACCGTTATGCTGTAACCTAGTTTGTAATCGACGACTTGGGTTGCCCACCTTTGGGCGCCACTTCGAAGATCCAATGCAATCAAGAATCCGTCGAGTGTCGTTACAAAGAGCTTGTCGTCCAGAATAGCCGGCCCGCGATTTACATGCGCGAAGCCAACGCTGCGATAGTCGGGGGGTAGCGGGCGCTTCCAACTCCAAAGCGTACGGCCGGTACGTGAGTCGAGCGCGGCAGCGGAATTCGGTCCCGTAATGTAAAGAATGCCGTCTACCGCTATCGGCGACGTTTGGTTAGCTGGTTCGGAGAATTGGTAGATCCATTTAACTCTCAGATTCGCGACATTCTTCCGATTTATCTCGCCCAGCGGAGAGTATCTCTGCCCGTCGTAGGTTCGAGAATAGGTCAGCCAATTTCCGGGATCTCGGTCGGCGGCAACGATCCGATTGAACGATACCTGGCACGTCGCAACATCGGCTGCAAGGGAGTAAAGCAGGGTTAAGGCTATATAGGTGAATTTACGCGTCATTTTGGTGTTCCTAAATATGCCACCAAGTCGCGTAGGTCGTCTTCTGACAGGATTCCTTCAAACTTTGGCATCGGCGTCTCGCCGGATAGCCTCTGCAGGTCGATGAGCGTCGACTTGTTATAGCTGTGGAAGGTTCCGTTTGCATCTTTGATTTGAATCGAGAACGTATCCTCATTCACTCGAATCCCCCGAACCGTTTCGCCTTCGCGGGTCTGGACCGAGACCATCAAAAAGTCCGCGGGCAAGCTCAGCCGGGGATTCAAGATGACTCGCCGCACATAGGCTGTACCCCGGCGCTCACTCAGATCTGTCAACTCCGGACCATATCCTGTGCCTGTGCCCGCGAAAATATGGCAGGAATTGCAGCCATATTGCAGGAAAAGGTGAGCCCCCCGGCTCGCATTTCCTGGAAGGTCTTCAGGAGTTGACTTACCGAGCGACCGGACATAGCTGGCCAGAGCGACTATGTCATCGTCCGCCAAGAAATTGCCCAGCGGCATTTCTGGAGGAATTCCATTTCTGATCAGCTCGATCAGGGAGGCATCGTTGGGTGCACGAGAAAGTCGGCTTCGAGTCAGCGCCGGGCCTCGTCCCCCAGTGCCACCGATTCCGTGGCAGACGGCGCAGTTGCGTTCGAATAGCGACTTCCCCTGGTCAATCTGAGGAATTGTAGCGGATCTTGGCTCCCCCCCTTCTGCTAACCCAACTCCGAGGGATAGAGTCACCAAAAGCACAACCAGTGTGGATCTCATGACAGACGGATAACTCCCTGGCGATCTGCCCTTGACCTATTTGAGCAAAATGGCCGCCGGAGTGATCCGCCGACGGCCCAGAATACAACCACCCTGTTTCGTTATCGCAGGTGATAGTCGAGCTGCATCCCGACTGTTCGCGGTCTCAATCGCGCCGACCATTCCGCTATTGGAGGCTCCGGTAGGGGGGTTCCGCGGTCATTGTTGAGGTTATCCCCGTAAAGAGAGACAGTCCAGTGCTTGTCGGGAGAGTCGATGGCGAAGCTGGCTCTCGAGATCACCATTGCGTTTCCAAAGCCATCGATATATCCCGGTCCTTGCGCATACTTTACAAGTAGCTTCGAGGTATAGTTTGCCGATGCGTTGAAGTGCGCATAATACCCACTGCTTCCCAATTGAAAGCCGTATTGCATGAACGCGCCCAAGGTCGTCTCGGGAGAGTAGTCGAGTCTGTCGCCCTTGTGGAATTCCACGAGACCGCCGGAGTAGACGTCGTGGTTCCACTTCAAGTCGTTCCAACTCACCGTGAATCCGATCTGAAGTGCATCGAATGGTTGGGCGGAGACGGCGAAGTCTACTCCGGCTCCGCTCGCACTAGAGCCATTGACTGGGGCTGGTAAGTCGGTAATTCCACCAGTCGCGGGATTTGGAATCGACAGCGTTTGTTGGACGTCATGCCAATCCATGTAGTAGAGCGACACATCGAAGGAGAGCTTTCGATCGAACAGGTTTCCCTTTGCACCGACCTCATAGTTGTAAAGCTTGTCAGGTTTCACGGCCGGAATGGTAGGTGCTGCGGCGGCGACGAGCTCGTCTTGATTGAACCCGCTACGGAAGCCACTAGAGTAAGAAGCATATGCAGTGAGATCCTCGCTTGGATACCACGACAATACACCTCGCGGAGCCGTCGAATTGAATGTGGAGGTCATCCGGCCCAGCGGAACATCGACTCCCGGTAAGGGGCTATTTGCCTGAGTCGCATTCCGGTCGTTAAATTGCCGTATTCCGAGTGTCCAACCCAATTTTTGATCAAGAAAGCGCTTGCCAATCTCTCCAAATATTGCCGCTGAGTGCGAATAATCGGAGAAGTTCGTACCCAGCGTATCCCCAGTGGCGAAATTATCCGTTTGAAACGTTACATCTCTGGCATCTCTATAGAAGGCCCCAACAGACCACTGCCACTCGCTTCCTGCCTTCGATGTGGCGTTGAATTCCTCGGCGAACACTCTCGATTTTACGGATGTATAGAGAGTGTACGGAAAGCCTACCAGGAAGCCAAAGTCCCAAATTCCTGTGTTCTGGTAGGTCAGGTAACTTGTCTTATTTGACAGCGAGAAGCTCGGTGCATCGTAGTCAACAGTAGCCCCATAAGTGGTGTAACCGGTGTGGAGCGGTTCTGGCACAACAGACGAGATTCGCTCGTTGTTGTCGGCCACTGCTGGTGCACCGTTGTCATCGGACGAGCGCCACGCCGATAAGCCGATAGTTAGACTATCGACAGGCTGCGCCTTGATCTTGAGGCGTAGGTTAGTCAGCTGCTCATCGTTAACGTTAGCCTTGACCGGGCTATCAATCCAGCCGCTGAGGTCCTCCCTGCCTACAACAGCGCGCGCGGCAAGCTTCCCTTCTATGATGGGAATGTTGATGGCCATGTCGCCGCGATAGTTCCCGCCGCCGCCGTCTGTAGTCGATTCCGATACGCGTGCTTTCAAATCAAAATCGTTCAGATTCGGATCGTGGGTCAATATTCGGACGACGCCGTCCAGTGAGCTTGCGCCGTAAAGTGTGCCCTGCGGTCCACGCAGAACCTCGACGCGATCCAAATCGTATGGATTGGAGTCGGGCCCGATCGAGCTACGAACTGTCCCGAATGGGACCGAGTCGAGATAATAGCCAACGGGGCTTGAGCCGGAAAACAGAGCGTAGCCCGATATCACGCCGCGCACGATTACCTGCGTCGCGCCGCCTTGAATTCCGACCAAGGTAGCAACGCCCGGAACGCGATCCAGGAGGCTCGTAATGTCTTCGCTGGAATGGTCGAGTTCCGGTCCCTGCATTACCGAGATCGAGATCGGTACGTCCTGTAGGCGCTCTTCCCGCTTCTGCGCCGTTACAACAACTTCCGAGACGCTTCCTTCGCCAATTGCCTCGCGATTATCCGCAGATCCCAACGAGTCGCCACTCCCCGACGCACTGTAGGGTGCGAGCGTCCTCGATTTTTCGGCGTCCGAGCTTTCATCCAACGCCATCGACAGTCGCAGATCAGCGAGCTTCGTTCTCGTGAATCCTTGCGCAGAGATCACCTTGATTCTCTGTCCGTCATCCATGTATGACAATCCCGAGTCCCGCAGCAGCAGAGAAAGCGCCTCTCGCGCGGTCAACGTACCGTGAACTGTTGCCTTTGTGTATCCAGCAGCGGTTCTCGTGTTAACCATCACGGTCATACCGGCCTTCCTGCCCCACTCAATCAGGGCATCTTCAAGCGACGTATGGACCGGAATGTCAAGGCTGATCTGTCTGTCGAGTGCTCCGTCTGCGTAAGCAAGCTGGGATCCAAACTGAAAGGCAAAGGAAACTGCGAGCACTCCCAGAGAAAAGCGGCAAGAGGAGCGTACGCTGCAGCGTTTCCGAAATATTAGGGGTGTCTTCTTTGTCATCATCACTATCCTGGTATGGCGGACCGCTACTGTTGGCACGTTGTCCGCGTCACGTCATGTCTTGCCATCCGAGGCCTAGTTTGGCGGCAGTCTCGGGGACCTGAACTACCGCTCTTTACATCCGTCCTTCGGCTGCCACGCACGACACTGACCTGTAACGTGCTCGTCATATTGCTGAGACCACGAGTTGGCCTCGATTAAGGCGATATAAGACGAATGACCGCCGTAAATCCGACGTGAATTTCCGTCAAAAAAAAGGCGGTGTCGTTTGGAGTAGCGATCAGACCCCACCTGGCTGTAGTGAGGCAACACCGGGCTTCCGACGCTGGGTGTTATAGATATCGTTCACCAGTTCAATGGCTACGCCCCGCGCGGTGCAATGCCTTAGTCCCGGGTCTGAATAAGGTGTAAGGGTCTGCTGAGAGGGTTGAAAAACTGATTCTGGAAGATAGGCAGGGATTCGCTGGTTCCGTCGCTCCTGCCTCGGCGTGCCGATGAACGTGCCGTTTTCCATAAGGTTGCCCCCGTCTTCGCTAATTGAGTCTGGTGTTTTGCAATACCTAAGAAAGGCAATCCGAGGTGCAAGGATCACGCGGGTCCTCAGGGCAGCCAGGCGAGTACGATTGTCGTTCACAGATAGGACAGTCCCTGAAATGGGGAACGCATTTCCACGGGACATACCTGAATTGTGGGTATTCCGAAAAGAGGTGCTCATGGACGTGCAGACGTCGCAATCTTACGAGGTCTCGGATCCCACGCGCTGGTACGTCCTATTCTTCGCATGCGTTGGTCTGTTCATGACTGTCTTGGATTCGACGATTGTCAACGTAGCGCTGCCGATGCTCGGTGCTGACCTGGGATTTTCAGAGAGCTCTCTTGTGTGGGTCGTGAACGGATACATGGTACCGTTCAGTGGGTTTTTACCCCTATCGGGCCGCCTGGGTGACTATTACGGTTACCGCCGGGTTTTTCTGCTCGGCGTCGGGCTATTTTGTGTGGCGTCGCTGGGGTGCGGTCTCGCCTCGAGTGCGACTATGCTTGTCAGTGCCCGCGTCGTTCAGGGCATTGCTGCTGCAGTGATATCCGCAGTATCGGTTCCCTTCGCAATGAGGCAGTTCCGGGTGACATCGGAACGGGCTCGCGCGCTAGGTGTCCTGGGCTGCGTGTCGGGTGCCGGCAGCAGTATCGGATTGGTCTTGGGTGGAATTCTAACGACTGACATAAGTTGGCGCTGGATATTCCTGGTAAACATCCCGCTCGGGCTGCTTGTGTTTGCATTCCGGTCGGCATTTCGCACAGTGGGTTATGGTCGTCGTACCAGGCGTCTTGATATTGGTGGTGCGGTTACGATTACGACCGCTTTGCTGCTTGCAGTATTTTCAATACTAGGTCTGGCGGAAAGCGGTTGGCGTTCTGTGCGCGTTCTGCTCCCCATGGGAATCGGCATCCCTTGCTTGTTCCTGTTTCTTGCTTTCGAGGCTCGAGCGTGCGAGCCGGTACTTCCGGTGGGCCTATTTCGAGTTGGTAATTTCTCCGCTGGTGTTTTGATCGGCGCGCTGTGGACGGCAGCCCAGCTCGCCTGGTTCTTTCTCTGCACGCTCTATCTGCAGCGCGTGCTTCTATACAGCCCACTGCAGGTCGGACTGGCATTTTTGCCGTCAAATTTGCTGTTGGCTGTCTTGCTTCTGAAAGTCTCTGCGAGCCTCATACAGCGCTATGGCATAAGGTGGCCGTTGGTTCTAGGACTTTTGCTCATAGCGGCAGGGCTAGCTCTCTTTTCCCGGGCACCCGTGAACGGTACATTTTTGGTCGACGTGCTGCCGCCCATGGTTCTGCTGGGTCTGGGCTGTGGGGTTGCAAGCGGGCCGTTTCTACTCGCCGCGTTGGCAGGTATAAGGGACATGGATTATGGTGTCGCCTTCGGTGTCCTGAAGAGCTGTACGGTGATGGGCGCGGCTCTTTCTCTTGCCATCCTGGCAAGCATGACGGCTACTCACACCCGCCGCCTCTTGGACGAGACGGTGAGTCTTCCAGCAGCGCTCAATAGCGGCTATCACCTGGCCTTTGGCGTTAGTGCCGCTATGACTTGCGTTGCCGCAGTCATCGCGCTTAAGTTTCTGCGCTTCGATAAAGGTAAGGAATCAGAAACCGCTTAAAATCAGGATAACTAATTAAAAGGCGCCTTGCTTTCCCCGCCCCAAAAAAACCTGGCGCGATGTAACCAACGCCAATTTAAGGTAGTCGCACGTCGGTGTATCGCCTGTTCAGATAAAAACCCGTTGTAGTAAAGAAAATGGCACAGGAAGATCGCCGAAACTTTCTCCGCATGGCATCCCAATTCCTTGGTGGCTCAGCCGGAATGGGATTGCTCCCACCGAGCATTCGCAAAGCCCTATCGATTGCCCCTTCGCATAGAACCGGCACCATTCGAGATGTTGAGCACGTAGTGATTCTGATGATGGAGAACCGCTCCTTCGACCATTATTTTGGAACCCTGCGCGGGGTACGCGGTTTTCGCGATCGCTTTCCGGTTCCGCTGCCAGATGATAAGGATGTATGGTGTCAGTCGGACGGGGTGAAAGAGATCCTGCCGTTCCACTTCGATTCTCAGACCACCAGTGCGCTACGGGTACCTGACACGCCACATGGATTCGGCGATACGCAATCGGCCTGGAATCAAGGACGATTTGGATTCTGGCCGAAGTTTAAGACTCCCTACTCGATGGGCTACTATCGCAGAGCTGACATCCCCTTCCAGTTCGCTTTAGCTGAAGCATTTACTCTTTGCGATGCCTATCATTGTTCGGTGACATCAGGCACCGACCCGAACCGGATTGTCCTCTGGTCCGGCTCCAACGCCGATCCGCGGGTGCGAGCACAAGGCAGAAACCGCACTGACGCCAATTCTGAGCCTGACAATTTGCGTTGCTGGATCGAAGGGGCGCTTCCGACTCCCGGATTATAAGTATAGCGGCTCATCCTTCGAGTGGCCAACCTTACCAGACGTCCTCGAACAGGCCGGGATCCAGTGGCGCATCTATCAGAATCCCAACGACAACTGGACGGGCGCCATGCACGGTGGCCTCGCCTTCAATAGCTTTCGAACAGCGCAGCCCGGATCGCCGCTCTATGAGAGGGGAATGACACACAGGTCATTGGCGCAGTTGCGCGCTGACGTTAAGGCTGGAGCGCTTCCGCAAGGTTCGTGGGTGCTTCCGCCAATGAAGTGGTCCGAGCATCCCTTGCCCTCGAGTCCTGTGCAAGGTGCGGAGTTTACTTCGCGCGTTCTGAACGCGTTAACCTCGAATCCGTCGGTGTGGGGCCGGACAGTGTTACTTCTGGCGTTCGACGAGAACGATGAGCTGTTTGATCACATCCCACCACCCGCGGTACCGTCATATAATCCCGACGAAACTTTGGCGGGCAAATCGACCCTCGATCTAAAAGGGGAGTACTACTCGGATCCGGAGAGAAGACATCTCCATCCTGAGGATCCGGCGACCGGAACAGTGCGGCCGTGGGGACTGGGCCCTCGCGTACCGATGTACGTCATTTCGCCCTGGAGCAGAGGGGGGGTGCCCCTATGTGGTTGTCAACGGTTTTGTGTGCGACGGAGGGCAGTACAAGGTGCCATCACGCAGCATGGCGAATAGGACGTCACAGCGGCGCCGTGCGAGGGCGATGAGGGCCTGGTTGTGACGCTTCCCCTGACTGATCTTGCGGGCGTAATAGGCCCTGGAGATCGGATCGCGCAGAGCCGCGAAGGCCGACAGGAACATCGCCCGCTTGAGCTGTTTATTGCCACGTCGAGAAGGCAACTCACCGCGGATGGAGGAGCCGGAGCGTCGCGTGACGGGCGCCAGTCCTGCGTAGGCGGCCAGATGGCCCGCAGAGGCGAAGGCGCGACTTGCCACGTCGATCAGGAGTCTGGCCGCGGTCCTGACCCCGACTCCCGGCATGCTGGTCAGGACCTTGTGAAGAGGGTGAGCAAGCACCAGGCGCTCAACTTCCTTCGCCACCTCGTCGCGTTGGATGCGCAGAGCTGCCAACTGCTGAGCCAGGCGCGGCAGGACGATGCTGGCAGCCTGAGTCCCCAGGACCACGACAGTCTGCTCAGACAGCGCCTGGAGGATCTGCGTGGCCCAGGTCTT
>Ga0105240_10004301_pt1 | contig 21755 bp, 48 predicted proteins | sample KBSC54metaG_FD_80426 | JGI IMG/M metagenome (GOLD analysis project Ga0105240, IMG submission 80426) | Corn rhizosphere microbial communities from Kellogg Biological Station, Michigan, USA - KBS C5-4 metaG | ecosystem: Host-associated > Plants > Roots > Rhizosphere > Soil | place: Michigan, USA... | reverse complement strand
CTGCATCAGCTACGGCGGGTGTTTATTGGCAAAGAGTTAATTATACCCAATTAACCCCTTATGATTTTGGCGTGCCTCCGAATACATCTACTGATGTTAGGGCATTAATGCAGGCGGCTATCAATGCCCATGCAACACTTGGGGTAAAAATACGTATACCAAAACAAACATTCTATTTTCAATTAAGCGCAAATGATCAAGCTGCTGTTAGTTTGCCAACCAATAGCAATGTTTATTTTGAAAAGGGAGCATCTTTCGAATTATTGCCTTATGCAGCTTATGATAATTACCAAGTAATTGCTATTTATGATGCTGATAACGTGGTGGTAGAAAATGCCGTATGTAATGGACGCCGTGATCTTCGTGCGGCTAACGCTACTGGGACAGGGTCTATTACCACAACAGTAATGACAATCACTGGAGGCGTCACTGGGGCTTTTGCTGTTGGGCAAGAAATTACTGGCATAGGTGTAGTCCAAGGTACATTTATAACAAGCTTTGGTACTGGCGCAGGGGGACCTGGAACATATAATCTTAGTATGACACAAACTGTTGCTAGCACTACCTTGTCTGGGTATTCTGGTGAGTTTGGGATGGGTATTTCAATTCGTGGCTCGACTAACGTAAAACTCATTAATCCAGTAACAAATAACTGCTGGGGTGATGGAATATATGGTGGCCAATCAACAACAGGCGGATTGAGTTATAATCAAAATATAGAAATATTTGATCATCGCGCAGACAATTGTCGTCGTCAAGGATGCTCAATTATAAGTACTAAAGCGCCTTGGGTTATGCATAATCCAAGATGGACTAATATAAATTCGCGAGCGCCATCAGCCGGTCTTGACATTGAGCCAAACTCAAATACTTGCTTCCTTGAAGGTATACGAATTATAAATCCGACGACAGAAAACTGTTTTGGATTTGGCATACAGGTTGATATAGCCTTAATTATGTCAGGAAGCACAACAGCTAAAGCGGTTGATATTGAAATTTATGGACATAGAGATGTAGGATCAAATGGCGCCTTTTCTGTAGCCAATGCGAATACAACGGCAGGTGCAAATTTAATAAGTGGACGGATATTGCATGATTCTGGATATTCGGAAAATGCTAAAAATAATGCTTACTCTGCTTCACATTGGGACTATAGAGGACCACGTGTAGACGTTATTCGTCCAGTAGTTCGAAATCCTAATCGCAACGGGCAAACATCACCAACAACTGGCTCTGTTTTTTCAATCTACCGTAACAATGCAGGGCTGAACTATACAATAGGAAATGTAAGAATTGTTGAGCCGACAATTATTCTTGAAAGTGGTACCGTCCCAAAGAACTATTTTTTCGACAACACATTAAATGATGGTGATGAATCCAGCAACGCTTTCATTGACCCAATTTTATTGCCTACCAGCACGCTTCCAAACACAATGTATCGCGGGCAGGTGTCAAACAAATATCGCCAAGGTATGCGCCAATCTGTTGGCTCTGAAACCGTTACCGGAGATTCTGCCGGTCTTGGAATTTTAACCTCTACAACCGCAGCAGCAACTTATACTCTCGGTAATAACACACAGTTATTTCCTAATGGACCAGATATTGTTATCGAAGTTGGCGGAACTGGTTTTGGTGCAAACATCGCACTACCTGCTGGAGGTAACTTTGTAGGTCGCGCTGTTAACTCAGGATTTACGATAGGCGCAGGAACTAAGGGTGCCTATATGAGAATTAAACCTCTTGGAACCTTACAGTTTGCAGTGATTGAAAACGTAGGCGGATGGGCATAAAAAAGCCCCGCAAGCGAGGCAAGGTTAGCGCGTGTTGTTAACGAGCCGTGCTAACATGAGAGTGAGAATAACGTTTTAATTATAGTTGAGTAAAATGATGTCTGCAATTGATGTTTTGATGAAAATCGCAGTTTGTGATGAAGGGTTTTCTACTAAACCTTATTATGATGAATACAAGATTCCAACAATTGGCCACGGATTTGTATGTGGTAATGCAGGCGATCCGCTTCCAGATAGAACAATGACGCTCAAAGAATCGCTTGAAAAACTGCGCGGATTAGCTGAAGTTAACGATCACACGATGCGAAATAATCCTACTTTGTGGGCAGCTTATCAAAAGTGCAATGAAGTCAGGCAAGCAGTATTGCTCTCTATGTGCCATCAGCTTGGCGTGGTTGGCTTATTAGGCTTCCATGATATGCTATACGCCATCAGTAAAGAGGAATGGTATAGAGCAAGCCAAGAGTGTTTAGATAGTAAGGCTGCCAAGGTAGATGCTCCAAATCGTTTTAAACGCAATAGCGAAATGATCAGAACCGGAGTATTAGATGTTTACTACAATTAAGGCTTATCTGTATGGAGCGTTGGTTCTTGTAATCGTTTCTGGCGCGATTGGAGTTAACTGGCTGTATGATAGCAGGCTCAAGTATAAAGCAAGCTCAGAACAGTTTGAGCAAGATGCCAAGACAGCTACGGCAAATATGCTCGCATATCAAAATACTATCCAAAAACAAGCAAGCGATCTGGAAAAATATCAATCCGACTTACAGGTAAAAACTGATGAAAACAATTCTCTGCGCGATTCTGTCAATGTTGGTACTCGTTTCCTGCGCATCAAAGCCTCTTGTGATACAACCACCAAAGGCACCGATTCCAGCACAACTCAAACCGCTACCATCATTGATCCCCAGCTTCGACAAGATATTCTCAATCTCAGACAAGGCATTATCACCTTAGAGGCTAATTATGCGCTGTGCCTGAAGCAGTTAGATTAATAAACTATGGTATAATAGCCTGCCAATTTCGGCAAGACTGATTAAATAGGTTGAATACCATGACTGATTTAGATATCGAACAAGAGATTCAAGATAAAGGTTTGACTGCTCCACGTGTAACACCGCAACGCCTTGAGGATGTAATTGCCTCAGAACAGTTTTACGTGTTCCCAAATACTACCTTCACCGCTTGCTTGCTTACACTTAAAAATGGTTATACCGTTCTTGGTGAAAGTGCCTGCGCTAGTCCGTCAAATTTTAATGCAGAGCTTGGGCGTAAAATTGCTCGTGATAATGCAAAGAATAAAATTTGGGCTTTAGAAGGTTATTTGCTTCGTCAGCAGTTAAGCGAAGGCTAGTTAAATCGTGGCCATCTTATGGTGGCCACTCAATCCAGTTTTCGTTGAATTTTGTTTAGCATCGCATTCTGTTTATCGCTTAACTCATAATCCGCTTCTTTCTCAGCAAGATCATTGATAAAATTACTCTCCCACTCTGAGAGCTTGTATTCCTGATCGAGCGCATCTTTTATAAATCTTATTTGCACCTTATTCATATCAACTCCAATAATGACTATGTTTAAATTTAACCTGCCCGCATGAGAATAAAGGTAGATCTGATTTTAGCGTAAATGGGCGAGCCGTTTGATCATTGTACTCATCATACGGCTTGGCAACGAACTGAATACTATCTGAGTTGCCATTATCCAGGATTCGCAGAACGTAGTATTTTCTCCTATCCTGCTGCATTGATAGAGAGATTACGAATCCGGCTTTGATATCTCGGGCGAGGATGGTGTTGTACATTTTAATCTTCTATCGTAACGATTGTATTACCCTTAACAACCGCCCTTCCGCCAGCATCTAATGGGAATTTACCAGAACCAACAACCTGAATTGCTTTTCTGGTTGACGGGCTTAGAATATTACTTCTAACATCATCAAGATTTATACCGTAAACGCGCTCAATGTATCGCAGCAATGCGTGCTCACTTACAATTGGCTCCTTGTTTCTTTCCGCATAATCATCAATTTTCTTTTGCAATGTTTTTCGATAGTTCAATTTTTGATTTGCAGCATTATTTGCATTATTGGCCTCAGAAATTAGAGCCTCTATTTCAGCATTTAACTTTGTAATTTGCACTTGTAATTGTTTTAATTCATGCGCATTCATACTCACCTCGAATAAAAAAGCAGTCCGGCCAATTCACAGACTGCAAGCAGGAGTTACACTTTAGTGTCGATTTTAGCGCCGAACATTTGCGGAGTATATTCGCCAGTTCTGCGGTATTCAGGATGCAGCTTCATCATTTGCATCATGGCTTTTTCGTCATCAGATAATAATGATTCAGCGTTTTCGCGCATCTCTGGCATGGTGATTTTGTTCTTGTGAGCGTGAACCATATCGGCTACATCCTGCTTATGCTGCTCGGTCTCACTGTGCTTGATTATCATGTTTTCACGCCAGCAGGATAGGCCAACTATAAGCAATCCTAATCCAGTCCAGAACAACACCTGAGCTGTGTGCGACGCCTCATAGCTCTGCGCCCAATACTGGATGTACGGAAAACTAAAAACCATAAAGACAAACAGCGAAAGCAAAATAGATGCTGCAATTATATTTTTCATACTATTCCCCAAGTTATTTAACCACTTCGTTAGAGCGCTTCATTATGTCTAGCTTTAGATTTATTACTTCAGTAGTGCGAAATCTTAATTTCATCTCAATCCAATGCGCCTGCACTAATCCGCTATCTATCATATCCACGAACGCTTGCTGACTTATTTTTAACATCGCAATCGATTGCTGAAAGCTAAGCCATGGTTTCATATTTCACCCTAATATAAAGTAAGTTGATATAGCAAAGAATGAAACCCCAAGCCATAACGATGTGAAATTTATTGTCGATGGTTTTGATTCTATTCCGCTGCGGATTTGTGCTAGTAACGGCAATGCAGCTCCAAACATCGTAAATCCAATAATAAAATTTAATCCTGGTATTAAATTCATTTTAATCTCTCCCATTCTTTAAAATAAAATCATCTTTGCCTTTCATTAATATTCTAATTGCATAATAAATTGCTCTTTCGTCACGCCTGAATTGTTGAACAGCGGGAGACATTGGGTCGATATTATTTTCCGAATTATTTCGAATAGATTTGGCTTTTTTCTTTGCATTAGCAAGCATCATATCAGCAATATTTGATGCTAAATATTCTTCTGCTATGTTAGTAGACAGCGCCATAGCCTTTTTAAATTCTGATGCCATTTCAATCTCTCCTGTGTTGTTATAATTAATCTTCTTTAGAGTAATATCCATTTTCTTCTGCCCACTGAACAAGAACAGATTCATCAAATACTTTTTCAGGAGGGATATTATTATCTGAAATATAATCAATAATTTCATCCTCCTTAAATACATTTTCTACCGAAAGATTGTCAGCAATCCATTCAATTGCAAGCTCAAGACCATCGCCAAGAATTGCTCTTTGAAAATCTTCTGTATTTTTTGCGCGCTTTGAATATTCTCTATCTCGCCAATTGCTCATTTTAATACCCTCTGTGTTTGTTAATTCAAAGTATAGCTAAACAGTGTTAATGTAAATTTAATTCCGACGAGTGGCTCAATAGTTCGCAGGAGGTAGGCCTAATTTCTTTCTGTGCTCATTACGAAATATAATTAGACCAGCTAAAGTGGCTGCTTTGTCATCGCCAAACTTTACAGTTTTGACAGTCTCGCCACTCAAACAATATGTGTAACAAGTTTTCAGCTCTGTTATATTCATGTGTCCACTTTTTGATTTGCCGTTCATGCGGTTATGCTTGCCGACACTTTTCTCTTTAGTATTGGCAGTTTCTCGATCATCAGATCGCGTCGCTGGCGTATCATTACTTGTCGCACCAATCGGATAAATGGTTACCTTGTTTTCCAGCTCCCACAGCTTCATTTCTGCTGCAAGCGCTCTATGCTCTTTATCTCTTGTATGGAGAATCATGCTTTGGCCAATGATAGAATCAGGCCTTGATGTTGGTGGCAACTCATCACGTAAAGTCATATTAACCTCTAGGAAACATGTATTTGTTAATAGAATTCTTTTTAATAAAGCCTAAATTTTCCAGTCTCTTCAAGCGAGTATCAACTACATAGCTGTTAGTTCTGAAGCGCAAAGATATGGTGTTAACTGGTGGCAACATATCGTTATTTTCAAAGAATGCGATAATGTACTCTTTCAATTCTTCGTCAGTAAATGACATATCTCACCTATGGTAGCTGTTGTAAATATTCAGAACTTAGATCACGCTTAACGATATTCAGTGCGTCCGCTGTTAAATCTTCAATCAATTCTTTAACGCCCATTTCATCGCCGCGATCTATTGCATCTTTCAGTGCTTCACGGATATCGGTAACTAGTGAGAATCCATGCTTCAATAGATCATCGACAATGCGCTGATATTTGCCTTTCTGGCCCTTTTCAAAGCTATGATAAAGAGTGGTGAATGCATTGTCGCTCTGTTCACTAAGCGTGCATTGCAATACGAACATTCCCAATGCATCTGACTTGGTAATCATTTGGTCGAAGTATTCTTTTGTCTCAGAAGTGCACACGGCCAATTCTGGCGATGTAGGAACTAGTTCGCCAGATCCTTCGTACTCATTTACCACGGCGATTGCTTTATCAAGACGATCATCTCTATCAGTTTTTGGCCATTGCTTGCTGGCGCGCTTTATAATGGCCTTCTTGATCATCTCATCTTCCCATTCAGTCCAGACTGTTTTTGTCTTTGCCTTTTCCTTAATCTTGGCAATATCATCGAGACCCATAACATCAATAATCCAATCCCCCTGATGGGTTTTTGCAGCACAATAAACACCAACAGTTTTTCCTCGATCGGAGAATGGATTCATCTTATGTTCTGGCAATGAAAATGCACCAGTATATAAAAATTCATCTTTTTCTTTTACAATTTCAGCCTTGCATAGCATGATAGAACCGCTATCTGTGGCAATCTTAACCAGCCCTTTATATGAAACTCTGAGCATGCACTCATCGCGCCATTGTCCATCAAGTTGCTTTGCAGCCTCTGGCACAAGATAGGCATATCCAAGCGCAGGATTCAACGTAAGCCCAACAGCAGCCACATTTATAACAGCGTTTTGAACTGTTAAAGGAATACATCCAGCAAGCTTAGGATTCTTTTGCAGAGACTGAACGGCGAACATACTTTCCTCAGCCCAAGTTACATGCTTCCCATTTGACGCAATCTCATTGAATCGGCCAGATACTTTATCGATATATTGCGGCCATGTAAGTTGCTTATCTTCGCTCATACGTTCTCCTATGTTTTAATTGTTAAAGATTTTTTATAAGCCTTTTGTTTTTCTACCTTAGCTTCAAACTTTTTGGCTTTCTCTTGTCGAGAAATAAATGATATAAATTTTGCAATTTCAGAATTCGCCAAACAGCGATCTGTACAATATGTTTCATCGTACATAGTGTCGTCTAGCGTTCCGCAATAGTTTTTCATATATTTTTTTATTTCTTCTAAGTTCATACTTCCCCCAAAGCCATATCAGCCAACAATAATAGAAGCTAACACTTTAGCCTCAGATTCAATTAAGTTTCGTAACTCAGGCTTAAATCCACCGTTTACGTAAACCGCCATAAAGTCATATTTCTTATCGGCGAAATCAGCGAATTCCTGGTATTCGTCAACAAGCCATTCCTTAAGTGTGTAAGTCATTACGCCATGCTCAACTGGCTTACCATGAAGCAACTGATCAACGTATAACTTCCAGCGTTCAGAGTTAAGTGCGATTAATTGTCTCCCTGCTGATTCACTCCACTTATCATTCTCTATCTCTGCCTGAGTGTTTCCGCATGGTTCTTGTGGGTACATTTTATTTCTCCGAAGGTTTCCAATCTAAAAATACGCCGCAGCACATTGGGCGATCGACGCCTTGATTGATATAGTGCAAATCAGCTTCTATTCTGAAGTTTTTATAACCCATCAGATCAAGTGCTTCTCTAAATCCACATAGATGCATATCTCTTGCAAAATGCTCTTGATATGTTTTTGAGTTATTAACTTCCTCAACTAACTCTATATGTCTATTGCTAAGCCCCATTTCCCATCTCCTATTGTTTGTGTCTGAATTCAATATATATCCATGCGTCGTTGTTGTCAACACAAACAAACAAACATTTGCATTCAGCCAAAACATAGCGTATATTTAAATCTCGATAACAGAGGGCGCGCTATGCAACTAAGTACAGTAATAGAAAGAACTAAAACCAGGGTAAAGCAAGAGGGCAGCCAAGCGGCTTATCAGCGCAAGGTTCATATTGATAAGACAAGCTTGTCGTTGTTCCTTAGTGGGAAGCTTAAATACGTGCCAAGCCCAATACTTGCGGATCTTGGATTAAAAGCAGAGACATTAACCACTTACACAAAGGTGCCGAAATGAACTGGAGTGATTTATTTGTCGTTTTAATACTGTGCGCGATATGCTTTTTGCTAGGCGCAGTTTATGGGCTTAAGTGCGGTGCTGTTGCGGTAACGGAAGGTAAGTATCACTGCATAGAATCAGATAAGCACTGGATCTGCGAATCAACTGAAAAGAAAAAGGCTAAATCATGAAATTCAACAAATCCGCAGAGTCAGATTTCTGGTATGTAGGTGATGAAGACGATACTCATATGGGTACAATACGGCAGGAAAAAGGAATTTTGAAATTTCAGAGTAGTATTTTTTGCAGAAAATTAACCACCAAGGAAATGTTTGAAATAGCTGGATTTATGCTTACGCAAGAAAAAGAACTCGGCATAGACACAACATCAACTTTCACAAGCTTAGAGGATAGATGAGATGCATCCGAACGACATTGAATTAATGAGAAAAATGGCACTTGATACCGCTGAGAATAACCTCTCAAAAGCAGCTGGCGAGCATAACAAAAATAAAGAACGCCTTCGTGATGAATTCGCAATGAATATAAATATTGATGATTTTTACCATGTAAATATTATGGAATTGGTTGTTGGCAGAGAAAAGCCACAAGATGCCTTTGAGGAACTTATTTGGGCATCCGAATTTGAAGCAAATCTAAGATATATAAAATCTGATGCAATGCTAAAGGCTCGGAGTAAATCATGATAGACATCAATGATCCAAAGGTACGCTGGGCGCAGCACATAGCTGACAAGACTGGCATGAAGCAGGTAATACTCGATAATCACCTTGGCGGCATGGATATCAAGCGAGAAAGCGCTGTATCGCCAATCATATTCAACGATGATATTTTAGCAGTAATTGAGCCTAAATCACATCGTGCATCTGAACACGATTGGCTTACACAATCTGATTATCTAACCCTGCATAAATCGGAGAAGCATTAAATGATAGCAATTAAGCCAGTTACAGATTATGGCCAGATAAACAATGGCGACACATTAGTTCTTGAAAAACAAAATGGCGTTAAGTTTGTGGCTACCGCAAGAGAAGTATTGAATCCAAATACTAACAATGAAGAAATTCTCTTAACTAAAAGAAGCAATGATTATTTTATCATGGGATTATTTCTTGAGGGTAGAAGCTGGGTAAAAAATGCTTGTGTATTAATTGATGTCAAGGTTGTTACGCTCACGAATAATTTTAATGAGCTTAAAAATGTTGGCGAAATCAATCGGAGGTCATAATGTGCAACGACTGCGAAAACGATTATCACACAATGGCGGCTAAGTATGAGGCTGAGAAGTTTGAGCTGCAAGAAAAACTCAATCAGGCCAATGCTCATATTGCGAAACTTATGGATTGGTATATGAATTGTAACGATGTAGATATGGGTCGCGATGCTCGTATTCCTATCGAGCAATGGGATGAATTCAGAACTATTATCTGGGGATAATCATGCACCTAAATAAAACCGACGTAATAGATCTTGATGCATTCGAAGAGACATGTAAAGACTGCATCATTGAGCGCCAAGAGAAAGAGATTGAGCGGCTTAAAGATGAACTTTTAGTGCATCAATGGCAACCCATCAATACTGCGCCAAAAGATGGAAGCATTATATTAATATCTGATGGAAATAATGTTTCGTCAGCCAAATGGCATGAGGATAAAGGTCAGATTTTAATAGCTGATAAAATTCCATATTGGGAGGATTATGATTTTTCTTACTGGGATTCATTTGGTGATGAATATATTGACCCAACCCAGTGGAAACTTGTATTACCACCCACCGCACCTCAAGAGGGATAAGCAATGAATAAATATTGGAATAAACATTATCACTCATCCGTAATAGATGGGAATCAAGTTATTACACTTATAAAGAATTCTGGGGGAGATTGGGCCACTATAAAAATGCAAATCAATGGCGAGCAACAGGAGCCTATTACAGTTAAGAGTAGGGATCATCTTGAAATGCTTGGCGCAATGATATCACAATGTCTACGCGAAGATCATTAAGGCACCCCTGCATAGGCCGCTGCACAACCTCATTAGGCGATGATATCTGCAAAGGGTGCCATCGTACCTCACAGGAGGTTATAGAGTGGAATGGCTACACGCAAGAGCGTAAGGCTGAGATATTGGATAGGATTAAATTAATTAACGAGGATAAAGAAATGAGCGATAAAATAGAAGAACCGATTGAGCTAAGACAAAGAATGAGAGGGCGTGCTAAGTTTTTGCGTGATCGCGGAGAAATTAAAACGCCTGAATTGCTAGAAAAAGCTATTGATGTTATTGACTCTATGCTTCAGCCATACGCCTATGATGCAATAGGTTATATTGATGGAGTAGAAAAGGCTAAATCACTTCATTATAGCAAAGATGATGCTGAAAAATTCATAAAGTTTTTAATTGATCATGGTTATAGTGAAGTTAAAATAATTTCATTGTTTGAGTGAGTGATATTAAAACGAATTAACGGAGAGAGAAATGAAAGCAACTAAAGAACTTAAAGATTGTCTCGAACAATTACAGGCTGCTGCGGAAGCCAGCGATGACCTTCAAATCACGATTATGGATAGCAGATATGAAATCCATTGGCGTGATATACAGCTTGACGTTTACACGCCTGAAGACCTTATCAAAGCGCTTAATGCATTCGCTGTCATTGAGCAGCTTGGCGCTAAAGATTACGAAATTAAAGGCGATTTAGCTTAACCACAGCCCATCATAGGAGGGGTTTAGATAAATTAAAAATAAAGTTTGACATAGAGGGCATTATGCCCCATTATACTAATACCGTGGCGTTGTGATCGGATACTTCTTGGGGAAATAAACCCGATCATATTTAATCCCGGATTTATGACTTTGTGGCGTAGCTTACAGCTCCTTCCTGATAAGAAACCAAGCTGTTAGCGTTTAATCCCAAGTCTCCATCCAGAATTCTTTATAGTTGTGGCGTAGATAAAAGTTACTTCACTTTTAATGACGGGGTCGCAGGTTCAAGTCCTGCTCTTGGGTAAAACCAAGGTAGCTCAGCTGGTTAGAGCACGATTACTTTTATCGCCTGTTCCCAATTATATTCCACGGTTCCCTTAAATTTAATAGGAGCCAAAAATGAAAACCAATATCGCAAAACAATCTATTTTTACACACGAAGGCGCAAAGGCTAAGAATATTTCCGCTGAGCAACAACTTCGCCGTTCCGTATCATCCTGTTTTTTGTGGGAGAAAGAATTCTACGAAGATGGACAGGATATCGCATTAAGAATCTGTAATCTTGTTAAAGAAATTCCAGCCGATATTGTATCAAAAATCGCAATAGAAATCCGCACAAAAGGTAATCTTCGCCATGTTCCTTTATTGATTTGCGCTGCTATGGCAAAACATCACAAAGGTAAAATTGTTGGGCAAACTATTGAACAAGTTATTTGCCGCGCTGACGAGTTGGCAGAGTTTGTCTCTATCGTTTGCAAAATCAATGGTAACAATTCAGCAAAAAAAGTTCTATCCGCTCAATCTAAAAAAGGATTAGCGAAAGCATTCCAAAAATTCAACGAATATGCATTAGCAAAATATAACCGTGATGGAGCTATTAAGCTTCGTGACGTATTATTTATGTGCCATGCAAAACCTAAAGACGATGAACAAAAATCACTTTGGGAAAGATTAATAAACAACACATTAAAAACCCCCGATACATGGGAGGTTGCGTTATCGACAGGTGCCGATAAGAAAGAAACTTTTGAGCGTTTGATTCGCGAGGAAATGCTTGGTTATTTGGCGTTGCTTCGTAACTTGCGAGGAATGTTAGCGGCGAATGTTGATTTAAGCCTGATTAAGCAGGCCATAGCCGCGCGTAAAGGTGCTGATAAGGTTTTACCATTCAGATTCGTGGCTGCGGCTCGATACACGCCTATGCTTGAGCCTGTACTTGATCATGCATTGATTGCTGGTCTTGATGATATGGAATCAATGAAAGGCTCCACAATCGTTCTGGTTGATGTTTCTGGCTCAATGGATGTCGCGTTATCTGGTAAGTCTGATTTGACACGTATTGACGCAGCAGCAACCTTGGCGTCTATAATTAAGTGCGATAACTTGAGAGTGTTTACATTTTCAAATAACCTGGTTGAAGTTCCTCCACGCAAAGGCATGGCTGGAGTTCAAACTATTAAGCAATCACAACCACATGGTGGAACTGAGCTTGGACAGGCTGTACGCGCAGCTAATACGGTTCCGCATGATCGCCTTATTGTTATCACTGATGAGCAATCATCAACGCCTGTGCCAGATCCTATTGCGAAACATGCATATATGATCAACGTTGCATCGAACAAAAACGGTGTAGGATATGGCAAGTGGATTCACATTGATGGATTTTCCGAGTCAGTTTTGAGATTTATTAATGAGCAAGAAAAACTGGATTAAAGATCTACGAATAAAAAAAGGGCTTACGCAAAAACAGGCAGCGGCTCTTTTTTCTATACATGTAAGAACTTGGCGTAGATGGGAATTATCATCTACATCAAAGAAAAATGAACTTTTAATCAAATCGGTGCTTGCATAAATCCGATATACCGATATAAAAAATAATAGTTGATTTAATTAGAAAGTGGTATAAAATGAGATGTAATAAGAGGAAATACCAATGAAAGAAAGACTTAGTGTTACGGTGCCAGAAGATCTGATTGAGGAAGCCAAGAAATTAGCCAAGAAGGAGGATAGAAGTCTTTCGGCTATGATTACGGTATTGCTTCGTCAGGCTTTGATGAATAAAGAAAAAGCTGCATAACTGGTCAGAGTTAGCAGCTTCAAAACAACATACACGAGATTGATTATAGCATGTTTAGCTATCTGCACCATATAGGCGACTTCAATAAAGCCACCAGACATTTATCTCGCATCGAGAGAAGCGTTTATCGCGATCTTATCGAACTGTATTACGAAACAGAATCACCGCTTCAGGATGACATTCAGAAGCTTTGCCGGTTAATTATTGCAACAACCAAAGAAGAAAGAGCCGCTGTTAATCAGATGCTTTTGGAGTTCTTTCACCTAACGCATAGAGGTTATGTGCAAGTGAGGTGCGAGCTTGAGATAGAAAAATATTCTGGGTTCATTTCTGACAAGTCAAAGGCTGGAAAAGCATCAGCAGAAAGAAGAAAGGCCAAACGCGCGGAAATACTGGCAAACACCTCAACAGGTGTTGAACAGGTGTTGAACGGCTGTGCTACAGGTGAGCAACAGAATGACAACACAGGTTCAACAGAAGACCAACTAACCGTAAACCGTAAACCGTTAACCAGTAAACCAGTAAACCCTTTAAAAGATAATACGCAACAAGTTGCTGACATTGTTTTAGAAGTATTCGCTTACTGGGCTAAGCGCATGAATCATACAAGATCGAAACTCGATGATAAGCGTAAGAAACTGATTAACAATTCTTTGAAGCTTGGATATGAACAGAAAGACTTGATGGCAGCAATTGATGGCTGCGCTAAGTCTCCGTATCACATGGGCACTGATGGCAGAAATACCACTGTTTACGACAGCCTTGAATTAATACTTCGCGACGCTGAGCATATTGACAAATTCATAAAAATAAACGCACTCCCGCAAGCGCCAAGCAATTCACAAGGCAAGTTTGATCCATTGTCATATATGAGCGGTAACAGAGCCAAAAACGATGATTTAAACGGTTTTAGCGTTAGTGATGACAACTTGGTATTAATTGGGAGTGTGGTAGATGCAAATTGAAAAATGGACGGAATCTAGAAGCGGGCAAGAATCTGCTATGGAGCGATTGTTTAACCGCCTTGATGGCATATATCCGGGATTATGGCGCAATAAGTTTGGAACGCCAGAAGCAATAGAGAACTGGCGCTTAGCTTGGGCTGAAGCTTTCTTTGAGGAAAATATATCCTATGACGAAGTTGCAGCTGGAATTCGTGCGTGTCGTCGTGGCAGCGCCTTCCCGCCATCGCTGCCGGAGTTTTTGGAATATTGCAGGTCTGTAAAAATCGATTACGACAAGGCGTTCTGTGAAGCGGTTGATCAAATGAATACAAGAAGGTCGCCAAAACTGAAAAAGTCTGAAGGAGGATATTATCAAGAGTTTGATCAGGATGTTTGGAGTAATCCAGCAATCTATTGGGCTGCACGCGCAATGGGTAATGATTTGAATAGAAATTATTATGAGGTCAAGGCTTCGTGGGCTTATGAGCTTGATAAGGTTCTAGCATCGGAAGTTCTACCAGTCCCACAAAATACAAATATTATTCCATCTGTTATCCCTGACAGCAAAGAATTATCAGAAGAAGAGCAAAAAAATGTATCAAATATGTTCAAGGATATTTTATCGATGCTGGATGATAATCAACAAAAAACACAATCACCGGAAGAAATTTTAGATAATAAAAAATTGGAGAAAATTAGAAATGAAAAGGCCTAGATTTTGTGTTGGTGAGCAAGTATGTGTTCGTGGGATATTGGTTAATAAATTTGACATTGATTGCGCTGAAGTTATTGAGGCAAAATATTTTAACCATAGCGATTTAATTAATGGGCAGATATGCAGAATTCCTGGATGGAAATACAAAACGGATCACATGCCGGACACAGAAAAAGATAAATGGTTTTTGGAGGAGAGTTTAAAAAAATTACCACCAAGAAAAGATCCTTGGGCTTTATGCATTTTTAATCCATCAAGGATAGAAATTAACGATTAATTTCATGGGCTGATTAACTACTGAGTACAAACAAATGAAGAATAAGTTGATAGATTTGAATGATCATCTTTTTGCAACGCTTGAGCGATTAAATGATGAAGATATTGCTGGTGATGAGCTTAAGGTTGAAATAGAGCGTTCACGGGCTATATCGGATGTAGGAAAGCAGATTATATCAAATGCCAGACTTGTTCTTGATGCTGAGATTGCAAAAGGTGAATACAAGAATTTCCATAAGCCTGAGATGATCGAAAAAAATGAAGTGGACTGATATTCACGATAGATTTATAGCTAAAAGATATTGGAAAATTTCTAGGCTTGATCTATTAAATGAATTTAATAATAAATTTGATTTAAATATCACAATCAAAGAATTTAATCTACATTTAAAAGATATGGTTTTGCCAAAAAACAGTATTCGAAAATTTGAACATAGGCAAAAAGAAGTTGGCGAACGTTGGAAGGATGGGGTTATACATATAAAAATGGGAAAGGGTAGATTAAAGGTTAAGCATACTATTTTATATGAGCAGCATCATGGAGAAAAACTAAAGCCAGATGAACTAATAATTTTTATGGATGGTAACAAAAAAAATCTTAATATAGAAAATTTAATAAAGATTACAAGACGACAATTGATGTCAATAATTGGAAGAAAATTAATTAGAAAAGGCGATGATATTTCAAAATCAGAAAAGTTAATTGCGATTATTGAAATGCACGATAAATTAGCACCAAATTAACATAGGATTGAGAATATAATGAATACTTATTTAATACTTGGAATAGTTTTGCTTTGCTGTAATCCACTTGTTGGCATTGTCGCATTACTTGCTGTTCTTAATGCTGAAAATGAATAACCACATTACCGGAGAGATGAGATAATGAATATAGAAGAATTGAAAGTTAGACTTGGTGAATATTTGTTAGCGGATAAGCAATACATTATTCGCCCAAGCTTATTAAAAGAATTAATTGATCGCCTGCAAGCCGCCGAATCCAAGCTTGAGGAGATGAACAACCAAGATCCAGTTGGATTTATCGATGCAAATGGTGACGTAGAAATCATTGAAGGTCTGAAGGGTGGTATGTTATACCGTGATCCTATCCCGCAATCAAATGCTGATAAGGTAGAGATAGATAGCGGTAAATATTTTGTGTATGACCCAGAAGATGGCGAAACTACCTACGATAGTTATGAGCAAGCATTTGATGCCAAGGAGGCTTTAATTGATCAGTATCGAGATTATGCCGCAGATTATGGGTGGCACGAAGCATCAAATAGAATATTTTGGGGTAAAGTAATTCAGGAAATTGAAATTTATGATACTGGCAAAAAGATGATGTTTGAAGGCGAAGAGACTGAATGCTGGGCAGCTAAATGGGCGCCAGAAAATACAACAAAATCAACCATTTAACTTCAATATGGATGGATACAATAAATGAGCTTTCATTATTATTTTGATGCTGAAATCGACAGGATATATGAATACGAAAATGGGGAGCTTACCTATGAGGAGGTTTATGTGCTTTGCTTCAAGATTGCTAGACAGTTATCTCAGGGGTGGAATTGGTAATGCCAAGCATCAAGAAGATCATACCGACGCCATCCCATATTGATCTTGCTATGAAGTGGCTGGATGGGCAGGCAACCCGGGTTCTGAATGCTGGAAAGGTGCCCTGGTTAATGGTTGGCTATGATGATGAAAGCAGTGAGGAAGAGTTAAGAACTGATCTCCAACGCGAAAAGACTCATGCGATGATTAATGATATCGCTAAGCAAGCAGTATTTAAAACACCCGGGCTAACAGTTGTAATGAGTAATTACGATGCAGAGGAAGCCAAGGCGCTTGTTGTGCGCTGGTTTGAGCGTGAATGTGCACAATTGGGTGAACCATTAAGGCATGGCTCCAGGATTGTTGTAGACCCGTTTACCGGTGAGCAGATAACTATCCGGGCAAGCACTACTAAATTCTTGAAGAAAGAAACCATTAACTGGATTGAATGGCTATACGCAACTGGCGCGGATGGTAATGTAAAATGGAGCGATAAAGCCCTGAAAGAATACGAATCTTACAAGCAGGCTCAACAATGAATCCAATTAAAACCAGAAAATGCAAATCCCGAACATGTCGCGCTGAATTCACTCCATCACGCAAAGGACTGAGTTTAAGCAAGTACTGCTGTACGGCTTGTGAGTTAGATGATATTGAAGTCAATGCAAATACGGTAAGAAAGGTTAAGCCAAAGAAGCCAAAGACAGCGGCTAAGCTGAAGAAAGAGTTATGGACCATATTCAGCCTTCATCAGAAGCTCGTACACAGTGAGGATGGTGAGCATTGTGATTGCTATACCTGCGATAAGCGACTAACCATAGGTGATTCCGATACTCATGGAGGTCATGCGCTGAGCAAAGCTGCCAACCCTAATCTTTATTTCGATGAGCGCGCTGTCAGACCACAATGTCTTCGCTGTAACGTCCATCACGGGGGGATGCATTACGAGTTCAATGAGAGGCTAAAGCAAGAAATTGGTCTCGAGTCATGGCAAGAAATGTATGCTAATCGAAAACTTGTCGTCAAAAAGAATGCTGCATGGTATCTGGAAAAGATTGAATACTATTCCGAACAAGTGAAAATACTGAAATTATTAAAGTCAAGCGCCGCTCATCCTTAAAAACACGCCGTTGGTCGACTTTTGTTAGTAAAAAACACTTTAATTTGAGATAGTAAGCACATAGGCAGTAAACATAAATAAACCGGAGAGAGAAGATGAAAGGCCACACTTATTCAAAGAAAAATGAAAGCTTTAAAGCTAAAGAGTGTAAATATGCAGAAGCTATAGTTCTTGCTGTAAATTGTTTCACTCATCAAACCAAAAAATTAAAGCCAATCCCTCTAAAAGGATATTTCAATCGCAAAATTCGGCACATTTTACCGCGCGGTAAAATTCATTTAAAAATGCATGCTCTTGGATTTAAAGGTTAATCCCTATTAGCGCCTACGGGCGCATCAGGAAACAATATGATCGAATTATTAGGTTTAGCATTAGTGATTTACGGTCAATATCTTTGGGTTAAAAGAACGGAGGTGATGTGATGGAGAGGCGCTGGATATTTGGCAAATGGTGGTATCGCAACAGTCCGAATGAGAAGTTTCGACCACTAAAGAAATAACAATCACCCGCTTAACTGCGGGTTTGTCAGTGAAGGGGTTAGCCCCTTATTGCTAACTGCTAACTTGGAGGGTTTTATCTCAATCAACTAACTTATGTGCTCATATAAATTAAAATCATATAGATTTATCAGATGTTTATATAGTTGTTCCGCTGACCTAAAAATCAGCAATGATGTAAAGTAGTAATGGCTCTAAAGCACAGAAATGTAGCAAAGGATGACCACCAGTGATGTAAACTCAAACAGTCATTGAGCCATGTTTTAAATAGTGATTCTCGTATAACGGAAGCGGCTGCTATTAGCAGATAGACCGGTGAGAAGTGGTAATGTTGTGATAAGTCGGGATATTTGTAAGATTCAACCGAACCCGAAAAAGGCAAATATGTGCAATTCGAATTTGCAGGAAGAATCGGTATTAATCGCTTGCCTCTTTGTTGCGATTATTCGATGTTGTAGCGATCGTAAGCTATAGCTTGGGGTGGCGGCCAAGCATCACAACATGTTTTAAGCTAATCCGGGGCGGCAGTCTAAACCGGATAACTCAGAGTGTAATGTCAATGGTAGACGGCCGCCCTTGGATGGCGGGGGTTGGGGGTTCGAGTCCCTCCACTCTGACCAAATTCTAAAAGGTAACTTATGTTAATACCAATAGCAGCAAGACGATATATAGCTGAAAACAATCTTTCGCATCTTAACTGGAAAGCTGATGCTTACGATGGACAGATGGGAATTTTGGTTTGTAAAAATGCAAATAAATATAGCTTTTCTTTTGGGGTTTTTATTAATAGTAGATGGATTCGAATAAGTGATTCATCTGTATCGCATATTAATGGCGTTATTTGTTGGGCATTTCCATAGTCTGCTGGTCAGAGATTAAAATATGAATTACTTAGAATTATTAACACATAGTTGGGAAATAACAAATATTGAGCATCCAGGTACTGGTAAGGCTGAATACCTATCGGATCAAATATTTGACATAACAACCTATGATGGTGAGATGGGTGAGTTATTCGGCACAAAATCTGTAGAGGTATGCAAAGCTATAAGCGATAAAAAGACGTTTGACTATATAGCTGATCCAGAAAGTTACAAGTGGTATCTGATGATTGTTAACACTGTTTTCTTTGAAAATAAGCTTGAGTGGGGAACATCTATCCGTGGAGCATGGTGGAATTTATCTGGCGATGATGTTTTCACAATTAATAGTTGTGGGTTATATGTTGATGGCGATCAACTACTTGAAATAACTTTCAATAAAAACCAATGGGACGAATTTGTTAATGCCATGGCTGAGTTTATTAAAATATAAATAGGGGTTAAGTATGGCTAATGAATACGGATTCTACAGAGAGATTTACCCGTCAGGAAAAGAGATTGATACCTTGATGACTGGGAATGGACGAGCAAAATTTTCTGATATTTATTTTGCAGAAGATAAAATGACGTCAATTGGTATTGGATATGGAGAAGAAGCCCATAAGATTGGCGAAATAATTGATGCTGATGAAGGTAAATTGGCTTATGACATTGGCGTTAAATGGCAAGTAAAATTCGAATGTGTAGCATCCATAGATTCAATGATTCAAACGCTTCAAAGATGTCGCGCAAGACAGATTGATTTTGATCGTCAAAAACAGCAATCAACTACTTGGATTGAGCCAGCATAATATTGCCCAATAAATGACATATCAGTTAGAATCAGATAAAATGTGTCAACTCTGAGGATTAACGATGCGTCATTTATTCATACTATTTGCTATTGTATTTGTATACTTTATGCCGGATGTAGCATTAAGGACTTACGGGTCTATTTGGTTCGCATACCATGCGCTATGTTCATATGGATTAGTCAAGTTAATCAGCGCAGATAAGTCAAGATACATCGGTTTTATCATCCCCATTGAAATCATATCAACAATAATCACGCTAATAGCCTGCATACAATATGGTTTGTCGCTTAATACAGCCTCGATTTTAACCCAGTATTCCCATATAATGGCGCTAATGTTCATAGCCGAAATAGCTATTATGGGAGTCGTAATGTTAAATGTGGGAGCATCTTCAGCACATAAGTCTAACTCTGTCGCTGATACTAATCGCAATAACCATATGCGCTCAAATTTACACATTTGTGAGATGGCTCTATGCAAGATATAAACGAACTAGCCAATCAAATAGCGAATCACACAAGCCATAATTTGTCGTGGGCGGTAGCAAGCGTATCGGGCGGTAGTGCAACAGTGGCAGTAGCTGCATCGGTAGAGGCTAATGGAGACTGGTGGTTATTGCTAACAAGATTTGCATTAGTAGCTGGTCTAGCATTTACCCTTACTGGTCTCGTGAGATTTTATTGGGATCTTAAAGCAAGAATTAACTCATCTAAGCCGGAGAAATAACCATGCCAGCAGGCGGAACACCCCCACAAAACCCACCATCAAGTGGTAGCTCATCAAGTACTGGTAATCCAGCTCCACCAAAAGATACTAATCCTGGTCAATAGCAATGAAGAAACCAAAAATTGATTTAATGTCAATTATCATAGGATTAATTGCGGCAATTTCGTCATTTGTAGGAATATTCCTTGTTGGCGTTAGAGCTTATGATCATGCTCCATGGAATACTGATGCGCTATTATTGTTTGTCGGGGTGTTTGCGTTTTCTGTTGCATATTTAATTCGTAAGCGAAAAACATATACCCCATAATCACTAAGCTAGGCAGCAATAACAATCAAGGCAAGTAATGTTGGTTAATTTTAAAAAGGATATCATTATGAAAAAGTTAATTTTTATGCTTGGATTATTCTCAATTCAAGCGTTTGCCACACCATATGAAATCATTCTTCAGCAGTTGCGTGCAGATAGCTCGCAATATGACTATCGATTCCTTCCTGTTCCAACCACAAATAGCCTATTGATCTATGATCCATCTACAAATCTGCCTACATGGGTAGATGTAGGTACAAATTTTAGTTATTCATCAGGAATGCTTGCGCCTATTGGTTGCCAAGCAAATTGGAATTCGGTATCCGGCTGTTCTTTTATTTCCAATAAGCCAACGCTAGGAACTTCTGCGGCTTTGAATGTTCCATCTTCTGGTAACGCATCAACATCGCAGGTTGTTAAGGGTGATGATACAAGATTGGCTGTAGTATATTCCGGAACTACAGATGCAAGTGGCAATTACACAGTAAATTACGGAACCGCATATTCAGTAAAACCAAGGGTGATATTTGCGGTGGAGGGCGGAACAAACAAAGACACCTCAGTGCTTAGTTCTACAACTACGACTGGTTTCACAATTAAGGTTGAGCGCAGAACAGACACTCTTGGGCTTCTGCCAACCTATGCGAATGTAGTAGGCGCAACTGTCAATGTAACGATAACGCCATGATACATTTCATCACAGGTCTAATAATTAGCTATATTATTTACAACATTTATCTTGAGATTATCAAATGACGAGTAAAATTGGCATAACACCACTAAATGACCTTGTAATAGTACAAAGAGTAACAGCTGACACAACAACCAAAAGTGGATTTATTATTCCGCTTAAGGCGCAGAAGGCTCACGATAAAGGTGTTGTAGTGGCAATAGGCCCCGG